>Ga0207416_1001508_pt1 | contig 30219 bp, 24 predicted proteins | sample PaiPotPPM11metaG_FD_184107 | JGI IMG/M metagenome (GOLD analysis project Ga0207416, IMG submission 184107) | Iron sulfur acid spring bacterial and archeal communities from Banff, Canada, to study Microbial Dark Matter (Phase II) - Paint Pots PPM... ... | reverse complement strand
CGACGCCAGTTCTCCGCACAAAGTCACCGGTTTCTTGTATTCACGGCCTTTGTCGGCGATGTCCTTGAGCGCGCGCAGCACCGGCGCCGACAACGGATCGAACCGCCCGGAAACCCGCGGATTGCCGCGGTCGACGGCATAGAGGAACTGCACCAGGTCGTTCGAGCCGACGGAGAGGAAATCGACACGTTCGAGCAGCTCGTCGAGTTGATAAAGCAGCGACGGGACCTCGACCATGCTGCCGACCTCGACCTGAGCGGGCAGCTTGTGGCCGTGGCGGCGCAGATGCGTTAACTCGCGTTCGACCAGCTCCTTGGCCTGGTCGAATTCCTGGACAGTGGAGATCATGGGGAACATGATCTTGAGCGCGCGGCTGCCGGAAGCCCGCAGCAAGGCTCGGATTTGCGTGCGTAATAGGCCGGGCCGGTCGAGCCCGAGCCGGATGGCGCGCCAGCCGAGCGCCGGGTTCTCCTCCTCGAGGTTACGCATATAGGGCAGCACCTTGTCGCCGCCGATATCGAGCGTGCGGAAGGTGACGGGCTTGTCGCCGGCGGCATCGAGCACGGCGCGGTACAGCGTGTATTGCTCGTTGCTGCGCGGGAAATTCGGCGCCACCATGAATTGCAGCTCGGTGCGGAACAGGCCGATGCCGGCCGCGCCGGTATCGGCGATGTGCGGCAGGTCGACGCTCAAGCCGGCATTGATCAGCAATGTCACTTCCTGGCCGTCCTTGGTGACGCACGGCACGTCGCGCAGCGCGAGATATTGTTGCTGGCGCCGCGCCCCGAGCCGGACGCGCTCGGCATAGGCGGCCTCCATGTCCGGCAACGGCCGGACGTGCAGATCGCCGGTCGAGCCATCGACGATGATGGCGTCGCCCGGATCGACGATGCCGGTGGCGTTGTCGACTTCGCCGACCGTGGGAATGCCGAGCGCACGCGCGACGATCGCAACATGGGAATGCGGCCCGCCTTCCTCCAGCACCAGCCCACGCAGCCGCTTGCGATCGTAGTCGAGCAGCGCCGCCGGGCCCATCGAGCGGGCGACAAGGATGGCGTTCTCCGGCAGGCTTTCGCGCGACGGCGCGTGATCGCGGCCGGTGAGCTGACGCATCAGCCGATTGGCGAGGTCGTCAAGGTCGTGCAATCGCTCGCGCAGGAACGGATCGGTCTGGCGCAGCATGCGCGCGCGCGTGTCGGACTGCACGCGCTCGACGGCGGCCTCCGCGGTCAAGCCCGTCATCACCGCTTCCTCGAGCTTGTGCACCCAGCCGCGGTCGTAAGCGAACATGCGATAGGCTTCGAGCACGTCGCGATGCTCGCCGCCCTCGACGACGTCGCCGTGTTCGAGCAATTCGTCAAGACTGGTGCGCAGCGTCTCGACGGCTTGCCCGAGATGCTTCATTTCCTTCGGGATGTCGTCGGCGATGTAGTTGGTGACGACGACGCGCGGCTCGTGCAGCACGACATGGCCGAGCGCGATGCCGTCGCTCAAGGCGGTTCCCTTGTGATGCACCGAACGCCGCGCCGCCGGCTCGGCGCCGGGAGACGCCAGCGCCGACAACTCGCCCGACGCGATCATCTCGGCGAGCACCATCGCCGTCGTCTGCAGCGCTTCGACTTCTTCTTCGGAGTAAGTGCGCCGGGCGCGGTTCTGCACCACCAGCACGCCGAGCGTATTGCCGGCGCGCAGCACCGGCACGCCGAGGAAGGAGTGGTAGATTTCTTCGCCGGTTTCCGGCCGGAACGAGAAGGCCGGATGCGCCTGCGCGTTCGACAGGTTGATGGCGCTGGCCTGGCTCGCGACCAGGCCGACCAAGCCCTCGTCCGAGCGCATCACCGTCTGGTGGACGGCGTCCCGCTTGAGGCCCTCGGTGGCGTACAGCTCAAGCGTGGAATCGACGCGCAAGACATAGACCGAGCACACCTCCGCAACCATGTTTGCGGCGATCAGCACCACGATCTTGTCAAGGCGTTCCTGCGCGCTGACCGGCTCCGCCATCACTTCGCGAAGCCGGCGCAACAGCACGCGCGGACCGCCGAGCGCGCCACGCATGGCGGCAGCTCCCTCGGGCATTGCTTTGGCCGAGGCGCCGCCCGTGACGCGCCGGCCATGTTCGAAGAGGAATCCGCCTGGGTCCCGGCCCGCAGCGGCAATCCTCCAGCCTATATCGAAAGCGGTATGCAAACCGCAAGCCAGAGACAAGGATATGACGCCGGCAATTATTGTGCGCCGCAACCTGAGACCGCGCTATCGGCCGCCTGCGGCTACGTTTTGTCGAGGCCGTACAGCGAGTGCAGGGTGCGCACGGCGAGCTCGGTAAAGGCCGCGTCAATCAACAGCGAGAACTTGATCTCCGAGGTGGTGATAGCGCGGATATTGATCGAGCGCTCGGCGAGCGCGCTGAAGGCCTGCGCGGCGACGCCGGCATGGCTGCGCATGCCGATGCCAATGACCGAGATCTTAGCGACATCGGTGGCGCCGTCGAGCCGCGTATAGCCGATCGCCTGCCTTGCCTTGGCGATGGTATCGAGCGAGCGCTGATAGTCGGCCGCAGGCACGGTGAAGGTCAGGTCGGTGGTCTTGCCGTCGGCCGAGACGTTCTGGACGATCATGTCGACGTTGATATTGGCTTCGGCCAGCGGCCCGAAAATGGCCGCGGCCACACCGGGCTTGTCCTGCACCTGGCGGATGGAGATTTGCGCCTCGTCCCGGGTGAAGGCGATGCCGGTGACCGTTTGCTGCTCCATGATCTCACCCTCGTCGCAAATCAGTGTTCCCGGCGGATCGCCGTGCGGGTCAATGCTCTCCGGCCGGTCAAAGCTCGAACGCACGAAGATGCGTACATTCTGCACCATGCCGAGCTCGACCGAGCGCACTTGCAACACCTTGGCGCCGAGCGAAGCAAGCTCCAGCATTTCCTCATAGGCGACTTTTTCGAGCCGTTGCGCCCGCGGCACCACGCGCGGATCGGTGGTGTAGACGCCGTCGACATCGGTGTAGATGTCGCAGCGGTCGGCGCGGATCGCGGCCGCGATCGCCACCGCCGAAGTGTCCGAGCCGCCGCGCCCGAGCGTGGTGATGCGGCCGGTCTCCTCGTGCAGGCCCTGGAAGCCGGCGATGACCGCGACCTCTCTGCGTTCCTTGAAACGGCGGATCAATTCAGCGCCGTCGATCACGACAATGCGTGCGGAGGCGTGCGCATTCGAGGTCAGGATCGGAACCTGCCAGCCCTGCCAGGAGCGCGCGGTGACGTCGAGGTCTTGCAACGCAATGGCGAGCAGGCCGGCCGTTACCTGTTCGCCGGTCGCGACCACGGCATCGTATTCCCGCGCATCGAAAGTGCGCCGTTCCTTCAGGGCCTCTTCGCACCATGACACGAGCTGATTGGTCGCGCCCGCCATGGCCGAGACGACGACGGCGACCTCGTGGCCGGCGTCGACCTCGCGCTTGACGTGACGCGCGACATTGCGGATGCGGTCGATATCGGCGACCGACGTTCCGCCGAATTTCATCACCAGACGGGCCATGACCTGAATAGCAGTGTTCTGTTCGCGCCTTTCGCCGAACGGCGCGTATTCATACCGGCGGGGTCAGACGGCCGCAACCTGACTTTGCCGGTTTGTCACGTCATGCGGGATCGTGATAAAGACGGCCGAAATTACAGTACAAATCGATGAAGTGCGGCACGCCAGTTGAGCCGCACGGTTGCGTCGCGTGAGGGTGAGAAATGCCGGCCGTTATCGATCCCGTGACCGGACTTGAACTCTACGAGCTCAGCCATCGCTGGGGCATGTATACGCCGATCTTCCCGGGTTACGAGGAAATCAAGCTCGAGCGCATCACCCATCACGCCAAGCAGGGCGTGATGACGCACAAGATCACGACGATCTTCCATACCTCGACCCACCTCAACGCGCCGATCCATCTCGTTCCAGGCGCAGCGGGCGTCGGCGAGCTGGCGCTCGATCGCTTCTTCGGGACCGGCGTCGTCATCTCGATTGCGAAACGCAAATGGGGGCTGATCGAGCCGTCCGATCTGGAACGCGCCAAGCCGCAAATCAAAGCCGGCGATATCGTGCTGATCAACACCGGATGGCATCGCAAATATTCCGACAGCAAGGAATATTTCGGCTACGCGCCGGGCTTGAGCAAGCACGCGGCGGCGTGGCTGGTGAAAAAGCGCGTCAAGCTCGTCGGCATCGATACCGCTACCATCGATCATCCGCTGGCGACCTCGCTCGGTCCGCACCGCAACGGTCCGCAGATCAAATATCTGCTGCCCGAGTACAAGGAGGCGACCGGCCGCGAGGCGATCAAGGATTACCCGGAGTGGAACGCGGCGCACCGCACGCTGCTCGAAGCGGGCATTCCAACCATAGAGAATGTCGGCGGCGACATTGATGCAATGAACGGCAAGCGCTGCACCTTCCAGGGCTTTCCCTGGAAATGGCGCGAGGGTGACGCCTGCGTGATCCGGCTCGTCGCCTTGGCCGATCCGAGCGGCAAACTGCGCCTGGAGCGCGGTGCGGGCCGCAAACGCAAATCTGCCGCGAGCAAATCGGCGGGCAAATCATCGCGCGGTGCAGGCGGCCTCGAATTGTTCGACCTCAGCCATCCATGGGGTCACGGCATGCCGCAATGGCCGTCGCGCGCCAACCTCAATGTCCGCGTCGTCGAATTTCACGCCAAAGACGGACTTCTGGTGCAGCAGTTCGAAGGCATCATGCATCGCGGCACGCACATGGATGCGCCGATCCATGTCGCGGAAAATCAGCCGACGCTGACCGGCTATCCGCTGTGGCGCTTTTTCGGCACCGGCGTCGCCGTCTCCATCCCGAAAGGCAAGTGGGGCGTCGTCACGGCGAAGGATCTGGAGCGGGCAGAACCGACAATCCAGAAGAACGACATCGTGATGATCAACACCGGCAGCCATCGCAACTACGGCGACAATCCGGACTATTTCGCCTATTCGCCGGGACTCTACAAAGAAGCCGCCGAGTGGCTGGTGGAGCGCGGCGTGAAACTGGTCGGCATCGACGTGCAGGCGCTCGATCATCCGCTCGGCACGTTCCTCGGTCCGCATGGACCGGGACCGGCGCAGCCGCACCTCGACGTCGAGTACAAGGCCGAAATCGGCCGCCACATCATCGAGGACTTTCCGTATTGGGAGCCGGCGCACAAGATCATGATGACGAATGGCATTCCCGGCATCGAGAATATCGGCGGCGACATCGACGCGATCACCGGCCGGCGCTGCACGTTCTTTGCGTTTCCATGGCGCTGGCCGGAAGGCGAGGGTTGCGCGCTGCGCGTCGTCGCCGTGCTCGATCCGAAGCAGGCCTTCCGATTTGAAACAGGAAAATAAGTGTCGTTCCCGCGCAGGCGGGAACCCAGTAAACGCAAGAGGCGGGGCGGCGCGTCAGTGCTCGATTGGACGCATCGGCGAATACTGGATCATCCGCTTGCGCGGATGATGACAGCCAGTGTGTTGAGTACGAGGTAACGAAAATGATCTCCGAGCCGCTGCGGCATCCGCTTTCGCTGTTTGACGTCAAGGACAAGGTCGCCATCGTCACCGGCGCGTCGGGCACCTTCGGCCGCGCCACCGCGCTGGCGCTCACCGCGCTCGGCGGCAAGGTTCTGCTTGCCTCCGGCACCAAAGGCGAGCTCGACGACGTTGCCGCCGAGGTGCGCGAGCTTGGCGGCGACCCTGTGCCCATCGTGCTGCGGCCGGACAGTTTGGCCGATGCGCAAGCCATGCTCGACGCCGCGCTGGCGAAGTTCGGCAGAGTCGATCAGCTCGTCGTTGCCTCGGGCTTCAACAAGCCGGGCTTTATTCACGAATTGGACTACGAGGACTGGCAGGCGGTGATGGACGCCAATGTGCGCGGCATCTGGTTCATGGCCAAGGCGGTCGGCGCCTACTGGATCGAGAAAAAAGTGCGCGGCAAGGTGCTGCTGATGTCGTCGGTGCGCGGGCGGCACGGCAACGTTTCCGGCTATACCGGCTATTGCGCATCGAAGGGCGCCACCGATTCGCTGACGCGCGTGCTGGCGACCGAATGGGCGAAATACGGCATCACCGTGAACGCGATTGCGCCCACCGTCTTCCGCTCCAAGCTCACGGCGTGGATGTACGGCGACAACGAACTCGGCCAGCAGACGCGCGCGCGTTCGCTGTCGCGCATTCCGCTCGGCCGGTTCGGCGAGGTCGAGGATCTGATCGGGATGGCGATTTATCTATTATCGCCGGCATCCGATTTCTGCACCGGGCAGGTCATGTATGTCGATGGCGGTTACACCGCCGGTTAGTCGTCGATCCTCGTTGAGGCGCACATGGCGAATGAGCAAAAAATCGGCGTTATCGGCGGCGGACTGATGGGCCACGGCATTGCCTATCTGTTCGCTGCGGCAGGGCACGATGTTGGCCTCTTTGAGCCGGCGGCGGAAATCCGCGCCTCGCTGCCGAAGCGGCTGCAAGCGATTGTTGAGCTTTTTGGCGATGATCCGGCGTTGCTAAAGAAGCAGGAAATCTTCGCGGCGCTTGAAAGCGCGGTCGCGCCGGAGACGATTCTCGCCAGCAACAGCTCGGCCATTCCCTCGACCGAAATCGGCCGCCATCTGAAATATCGCGACCGCGTGGTCGGAACGCATTTCTGGAATCCGCCGCATCTGGTGCCGCTGGTCGAGGTCATCCAGAATGACAAGACCAGCGATGCCGTGGTGCGCGCGACGATTGAGCTGTTGCGCCAAGCGAGGAAAATTCCGGTTCATGTGCGCCGTGACATTCCGGGCTTCGTCGGCAACCGCTTGCAGCACGCCATGAAGCGCGAGGCGATCGCGCTGGTCGCCGCCGGCGTCTGCGACGCCGAGACGATCGACACGGTGGTCAAGGAAGGTTTTGGCGCGCGCACCGCGGTGCTCGGGCCGATGGAGCAGTCCGATCTGGTCGGGCTCAATCTCACCCTCGACATCGCCGAGGTGCTTATTGCCGATCTCGATCGATCGGCCGGGCCGCACCCGTTCCTGCGCGAGAAGGTCAAGGCCGGCAAGCTTGGCATGAAAACCGGCGAAGGCTTGCGCACATGGCGACCGGGCGAGGCCGACGCTGTGCGCGAGCGGCTGTCGCGCTTCCTGGTCGAGCAGGCGAGGGCGCGGAAAAGGAATTCTACGCAAGACTCATAACGGTTGCTGCGACAGCCCGATCACGCGCGCGCGGAATTATCTCCGCCGTCCTTCACCCACCGCGCCAGCGGGGTGAGCAGAAGCGGCGACAGGTAGATCGGGAACTGCGCGACGGCGAAATACAGCCAGGTCATGTCGGGCAATGCGCCGCCGGTTGCCGCCAGCATCAATCCCATATTGCGCTGCGAGGCCATCAGCCCGAGCACAAAAGCGCGCTCGCGGCCGGTTCTGGCGAAAAGCAGCGCAGTGAGCCCGAACACGGCGAAAGATACTGCAAAGGCGAGAGCGGTCAGCGCGATCATGTCCAGGGGTGCAGCCATGAAGCGGGCCGCTACGTCTTGCATGACCGCGGCGACGAAAATGAAGACCAGAAGAATGTTCACGCCATTGATCTGATCCGAGTAGCGCTGAATTGCTGCAAATCCCGCAAACCGGCGAACGACGGCTGCGACCAAAAATGAGCCTGCGAGGATCGCGAATAATTTCAGCCCGAGCGCCAGCGGCGAGAGCGTCAGCGCCGGGCCGATGAAAGCGTAAGCGAACAACGGCGCCGAGAACGGCGTCAGCGCGGTGCTTGCGACCAGCGTCGTCAAAACCAGCGTCGCATCGAGCCCCATGATCGCGGCGAATGCCGGCGCCGCCATCATCGGCGAGGCGACCGCTTGCAGCATTAGGCCGAGAAACAGCTCGGGCGAGCGCGTGTCGAGCCGCGTCATGAGGCAGCCAAGACCAAACAAGGCCGGCACCACAAGCGAGGTCCACGCCGTGGCGGCGAGCACCAGTCCGGGCTTTTGGAGGTGGGCGCGCAGGGCCGTCGTGTCGACGCGAAGAAACGCAATGCACAGCAATGCGAAGATCGCCTCGGTGACGAATGGCCGGAGCCAGGCGTCGATCGCCGGTATCGCGATAGCGATCAGAACGACGGCAGCAATGGCCCGCGTGCCCTGGCGACCAAGCCACGCCAGAGCTGCCGACGCGGCGCTCAAGACCGGCATGTCAAAAAGCTCCGCTGATTGGACTCGCAGGCGCGCTAATATGGCAGTCCGGCATATTGCTCCGCCAGTGACGCCTGGGCGTGCTCGGAGGCGTGGAGGTAATCGAACTGATTGAACCGCATCTCCTTCTCGAACGGCGTCTCATCGGGGAAGCGGTGCACCAGCATGGTCAGCCACCACGACATGCGCGCAGCGCCCAAGACGCGGCGCAACGCTGTGTCGGAATAGCTGTCGAGGTAATGGGTCTTGCCGGTGCGGTAGGCCTCGATCAGGGCACGTGACAAATAGAAAACATCCGATATGGCGAGGTTGAGGCCTTTCGCTCCAGTCGGCGGCACGATGTGCGCGGCATCGCCGGCCAGGAACAGCCGGCCATAGCGCATCGGCTCGGCGACGAAACTGCGCAACGGCGCGATGGATTTTTCGATCGAGGGTCCGGTGACGATCGCATCGGCCATATCCCGCGGGATGCGCGCCTTGAATTCCGCCCAGAAGCGTTCGTCCGGCCAATCCTCCAGTTTTGCATCGAGGTCGCACTGGATGTAGTAGCGGCTCAGCATCGGGGTGCGCATGGACGCCAGCGCGAAGCCGCGGCTGTGATAGCAGTAGACCATGTCCGGGTACGGCGGTGTCTCCGACATGATGCCGAGCCAGCCGAACGGATAGCCCTTCTCGTAGGTTTTCAGCTCCGAAGCCGGGATCGATTGCCGGCTGATGCCGTGAGAGCCGTCGCAGCCGGCGATGTAATCACAATCAATCCGCTGCGGCGCACCGTCTTTTTCGTAGGTGACATGCGGCCGATTCGACGTCAGCTCGTGCAGCTGGACATTGTCGGCTTCGTCGATGATTTGCCCGCCGGCCGCGTCGCGCGCCGCATAAAGGTCTTCGGTGAGCGCGGTCTGGCCATAGGTCATCATGATCTTGCCGGTAAACTTCATGGTATCGATGAAGAACCGCTCGCGGCCTTCCCAGGCGATCGCCGAGCCATGGTGCGGATGTCCCTCGCGATCCATGCGCGCACCGAGGCCGACCTCGCGCAAAAGCTCGACGCTGCCGTTCTCCAGCACGCCGGCGCGAATCCGCTGCAAGACATGGGCGCGGCTCTGCCGTTCCAGCACGATACTGTCGACGCCGTTGCGGTCGAGAATATGGGAGAGCAGCAAGCCCGCCGGGCCGGCGCCGATGATGGCGACTTGGGTACGCATGGTTGAGGGCTACTTAGCCTATTCCCATCGCCTCGACGAACTCGCGCCGCACCTCCGCCGGCTGGCCGAAGTGATGGCGGAATTCCTTCAGCCGCTGGCGCAGGATCGGGTCCTTGTCGAATTCGGCGAGCGTAAGGCCTTCGGTGTTGAGTTCGCGCGCCATGTTCGGCAGCGCAATGCACTGCGCCTCGTTTGAGCTGCGGATGATGCCGCCCGGCTCCTTGCCGGCCGCCATCGCTTCGATCTCCTCGAAGCAGCGGTTGCGCATCATGGTGATGCCGATGTCGCTCGAGCGCAGATGCTCTTTAGTGCGGTCGGCAATGCGGCCCTGGCCGACCCAGGCAACGATGTCCTGATTGATGACGTGACTGGTGATCCAGCGGCCAGAGTCGTCGCGGATCGGGCTCGTCCAGGTCGGCACGCGCTGCTGCACATAGGGCCCGCGGTCTTTCGGCACGCGCATGAAGAACCACGCCACGCTCAGTGTGTTCTCGTCGTCGACCGGCACGCGCCATTCGAAATGGCTGCCGAGATAGAAGCCGTTCGGCCACAGCGCGACGCGGCCGACGGTCCAATAGCGATCCTGTTCGCTCTGGCCCTCGCGGACGCGCTTATAGATGAAGCCATGCTCGAACGGCTCGAACTTGAGCTTCAGATGCTTCGGCGCAGCGTTGGCGCCGCCGCCGCGCAGCCGGCTGCCCCAGTTGTCGTGCATCCATTCGAAGTGCACCGGATCGCATGAATTTTCCTGGCACTGAAACCAGTTGCATGGCACGTCGGCGAGCACGATCTCGCGAAAGCCGTTCTGCCAGGTGAACGGCTCCCAGACCGGCAGTTCCGGCGCCGGCAGCGGACCGAGATAGGCAAACAGCAGCCCGGCACATTCCTTGACCGGATAGGCCTTGGTTTCGCATCCGGCCTTCGATGGTTTCGGACTGGTGGTGTCCTCGTACGGCTGTTCGAGACAGCGGCCGGTCTCGTCCACCAGCCAGCCATGGTAGCTGCAGCGGATGCCGTGTTCCTCGGTCCAGCCGTAGGACATGTCGGCCCGGCGGTGCGGACAGTGCCGGTCGATCAGGCCGTAGCGGCCGCTGCGGTCGCGATAGAGCACGAGGTCCTCGCCCATCAGGCGCACTGCCTTGATCGGATTGGTTTCGAGCTCGCTGGCTCCGGCGATCGGCTGCCAGTAGCGGCGCAGCAGCTCGCCCATCGGCGTGCCGGGACCGACACGGGTCAGCATTGCGTTGCGGGCGGCGGTGAGCAAAATGTCCTCTTAAGCGTCGTCGTGAACGATATCCGCCGATTATTTCACCACTTGCAGCGCTCCGGGAGGGGGTTGGCGCGAGCGCTGCCAGGGCGACATCGCCGGCAATCGCCCGCGCTCAAACCGCGGCTTTTCGTGGCACGCCGATTGAACGGGCGGGCATTGGCCGCCTACTTATCCCAAGTTGTCCAGATAGGCGGTCGACGGCGGTATCGACTGCCGCTAATTTCGTTCCGGAACGAGAACCTCTCGAAGCCGGGAAAGAAACGATGCGAACCATACGCCTTATCTGCTTGCTGGCGCTGCCGGCCGGCGCGATTTTGCTTTACGGCCTGCACGGCGCTGGAGCGCAGGTCGTCGATGTCCGTCAGGCCTGCACGCCCGATGCGATGCGACTGTGTTCGGAGTTCATTCCGGACGAGGCAAAGATCACGGTGTGCATGCACGTGAAGCGAGCCCAACTCAGCGCGGAATGTCGCACGGCAATGGCGGGCGGCCAGAAAACCAAAGTGCGCCGGGTGCGCCACACGCATCATACGCATCACAAGCGTCACAGCTGATTAATTTCTCGGCACTGCCGATGTTCAGTGCACGCCGTGCCGGACTGCGGCGCGGCGTCGCGATTGCCGCTCTTGCCTTGAGCGGGCTTCCCTGAAAATGCCATGGTGCGTGCGCTACGGTCCGGCGCGACTGGATCGGCATCGAGGGTGGAGTTCGAAAGGTGGGGGCGACGCGGGCGGCCACGCGGCTGTCCTTGCAGCGATGGTTGCTTGGCGCGCTGGGCGTCGGCGCGCTGATTGTGGTTGTCGCCCAATCCAGAGCGCAGCCGGCGCCGGCGAGCGAGGACGCTTTGGTCCTTGCCGCCGATGAATCGCTGGGCGGCGCCTTGCGCGCCGGCGATAAATCGGCTGTCCGCAAACTGTTGTCGCTGCAATTCAGCTTCGTCGACGAGAACGGCAAGGTTTTTGAGCGCAAGGAATTTCTTGGCGGCCTCAAGGATGTGGCTGCGGCGCCGGCAAGCGGCGTCACGGTCAAGATTTACGGCCGCGTCGCCATGGTCACGGGGCATCGCACATCCGGCCACGGCGGCGACGTGTTCTTTCTCGACATCTGGGCCAAACAGAAAGGCGCCTGGCGCGCGCTGATGGCGCAGGACGTGGTGCTTGCTGCAAGCGGCGCGCCACCGGTCACCTCAATTGTGCCCAACGCGGATGCCGCCGCTTACGAATGTAAGAATCCCTGTCAGACGATTCCTTATCGCGTGCGCTCGGCCGCCGAGCAGGACATCGTCAATTCATTCCAGGCGGTTGAAAAGGCCGCGGTCGGCCACGATGCCGACGAATGGTCAAAGCACATCGCCGCCGAGTTCGTGCTCTATGCCAGCGGCCGGGCGCCGATCCCGAAATCGGGCCGCATCGCCGCGATCAAGCGCCAGAAAGAGAGCAATGCTGTGGTGCGGGTCGGCGAGATCGAGACCATGCGGCTGTCGGTCTATGAGGACGGCGCTGCGATGATTGCGACGCATTCATTGCCGGACAATTCGCGCCCACCGTATCATACCGCCCGCATTTGGGTGAAACGTAACGGTCAATGGCTAATGGCCATCAGCATGCAGACCGACGTCAAGAGTCCCTAAGCCCGTCCTCAGTTCCCTTGCAGCGGCTTGATGCCGAGATCCTTGGCAAAGGCCGCAATCGTGGCCCGCTGAGCGTCGATCGATTTGGCGAATTCCTCAGGCCCGCCGATATTCATGAACTGGCCGGTGATGGTCAGCCGGTCCGCGACGGTGGCGTCGGCTGAGGCGCGGATATCGGCCGTGATTCGCTCGCGCAGCCCGAGCGGCATGCCGGGCGGTCCGAACAGGCCGACCAGGCCGTCCATCGTCAGCGCCGGAAAGCCCGCTTCCGCCACCGTCGGGATCTTCGGCTCGGCCGGCGCGCGCACCGTGTTGGTCACGGCGAGCAGCTTGAGCTTGCCGGCTTGGAGTTGCGGCCGCACGATCGCCAGCGCCGCGTGATAGATCTGCACGCGTCCCTCGGCAAGATCGTTGGCGGCGTCGACCGGATTGCGGTACGGCACCTCGGTGACGCTCAGGCCTTCGCGCTTGAGCCAGCCGGCAAACATGAACTCGTTGGCGCCGGTCACGCCCGCCCAATTGAGCTTGCCCGGCTCGGAGCGGGCCAGCGCCACGAGCTCGGCGAGCGAATTGGCCGCCATGCCGACCGGCACCGAGACCGCGATGACGGTATTGGACACCCGCGTGATCGGGACGAGATCGCCCGGCTTGTAGGGCAGACTGTCGTGCAAAAACGGATGCGCGGTGAATGACGAAGACGGGGCGAACAGCAGCACATGATCGTCATGGGCGCTGACGAAGAAGTTGATGGCGACGAGACCGTCGCCGCCGGGGCGGTTGTCGACGATGACCGGCTGCCCCCAGCGCTGCGTCAGCCGGTCGGCCAATAGCCGCGCGCCGATATCGGCGCCGCTGCCCGGCCCGAGCGTCACGATGAATCGAACCGGCCGGGTCGGCCAGTCCGCCGCGGCCGCGGCCGTCGTCACCGTGGCTAAAGCGGCGATGATGCCGAGGGCGAGAATAGACAGCGCGCGCAATTGTAAGCGCATGACGGCTTAGCTCTCCAATCCCGTCGGCACGTTCTTGTTCTCGCTCTCAAGCTTCATACCGGCGGCGAGTGCCATGGTCTCGGCCAGCGCCGCGAAATCCTGCTCCAGGTATTCTTTCGGATTCTTCTGCAACATAGCGGCGCCGAAATGACCTTGCAGCACTTCGCGTGTCGCCGCCGTCACCGGCATCGGCACATCCATGTCGCGGGCGAGTTCGAGGCCGAGGTCGAGATCCTTGCGCAACAGCTCCGGCGTGAACGTCGTCGTCCAGTCGAGATTGACCAGAGCCGGCGATTTATAGGCGGTGAACATCGAGCCCATCACGCCGTTGTTGAGGAAGGCGAGGAAGGCATGGCGCGGCACGCCCATCTTGTTGGTGAGCAGCGTGATCTCGATCAGGTTCTCGATGACGACGGCCGAGCATGACGTTGTGCGCGATCTTGCAGACGCGCGCCAGCTCGCCCTCGCCGACATAGGACACGCCGCGCGGCGCGAACACCTCGATCAGTGGCGTTGCGGTCTTGCACGCGGCCTCCGGGCCGGACACGACGGCAGAGAGCTTGCCAGCCTTGATCACCTTGGCATTGCCGCTCACCGGCGCGGCGACAAAATCGGCGCCGAGTTGCCTGAGCCTGTCGCGGATGGCGGCGGATTCCTCGACCGCAATAGTCGAGCAATCGACAACGATCGGCGGCATCTTGCCGGCTTCGCTGCAAACGCCGCTCTTGCCGTACAGGACCTCCTGCACGTCCTTGCCGGTGGCGACGATCGAGAACAGCACGTCGACGTTCTTGAGCTCGGACAGATGATCGACCACCTTGCCGCCGATCTTGGCGAGCGGCTCGGCCTTGGCGCGGGTGCGGTTCCAGATCGAAACGTCATGGCCCGCCTTGATCAGCCGCTCGGCCATGGGAAAGCCCATGCGGCCCATGCCGATCCAGCCGATCTTGTGCTTGTTTTGCGTCGCCATGCGAAACTCCCTTGCTATCGGGCGTTTTCCTATCACAGGGCGGGGACACTGTAACGGCTTGTCGGCGGGCGTGGTGCCGCACTATCCTCGCAACGATGCACGATATCGCTGAAGTCTCCAGCATTGCGACCGCGTCCGCTGCCGTCGAGGATGGGCCGTTGCGGCGCATTGCGCGCACCGCATTTCCATTCATCGTGGTCGGCGGCTTGTGGGAGGCGGTTGCGCATGGCGGCTTTTTCCCGCCGCGATTTTTTCCGCCGCTGGAAGCTGTTGCCGCCGTATTCGCGCGGCTCACGCTCAACGGCATCCTGCCGCATCATGTCTTGGACACGCTGGTGCGTCTGAGCGCGGGCTTCGCGCTCGCCGCGCTGTTCGGCGTGACCATCGGCATCGTGATGGGACGCTCGCGGCGGGCCGAGGATATTCTGCTGCCGCTGGTGAGCATCGGCGCGCCGATTCCGGGCCTCGCCTATGCGCCGCTGTTTCTGTTGTGGTTCGGACCCGGCAATGTCCCGGCTGTCGCCTTGGTCGCATTCGTTGCGGCGTTTCCGGTGATCTACAACACCTGGACCGGCGTCAAAGCGGTCAAGGATATCTGGGTGCGTTCCGCGCAGGCGATGGGCGCGGACGACCGGCGTCTGTTCCGCCACATCATCCTGCCCGGCGCGCTGCCTTACATCATGACCGGGCTGCGGCTCGGCCTGGCGCAGGCCTGGCGCATCCTGGTCGGCATTGAAATGCTGGCCGCCGTGCCGTGGGGATTGGGCTGGCTCATCTTCGGCGCGCAGGAATTTTTGAACACTGACGTGATGCTGGCCGGCATCGCGGTCATCGCTCTGATCGGGTTGGCGCTGGAGAAGCTGGTGTTCGAGCCGCTCGAGGAATTCACCGTGGTGCGCTGGGGGATGCTGACGTCATGACGGCAGATCGCGCAAAACTTCAGCGCTATCAGTCGCTGCGGCGCGGCATGACGACTGTCATCGTCGTGGCGGCGATCTATGAAGCAGTCGCGCGCAGCGGCCATTTTGCCCCGGCCTTGATGCCGTCGCTGGGCGTGGTGGCGCGCACGCTGCTCGATTCTATTCTCGACGGCACCATGTTGGAGCACGCCGCCGCGACGCTCTATCGGGTGTTGTGTGGTTTTTCGCTGGCGATTTTCATCGGCTTGCCGCTGGGCGTGCTGATGGGCCGTTTCCGGCCGGTGGAGAATTTTGTTTTGCCGCTGGCCAGCGCGCTGATGCCGATCCCGTCGCTCGCCTGGATTCCGGTTTTCATTCTGTGGTTCGGGCTCGGCAATACGGTGACCATCCTGATCGTGTTCTACGCCGCGCTGTTCCCGATGCTGCTCAACACCTGGTCCGGCGTGCGTTCGGTCAATCCGATCTGGCTGCGCGCGGCCGGCGCCATGGGCGCCAACGAGCATGCGCTGTTCTGGAAGGTGATCATTCCCGGCGCCTCGCCATTCATCATCGCCGGGCTGCGGCAGTCTTTCCTGCGGGCCTGGGTCGCGGTGATCGGCGCCGAAATGCTGGCGGCTTCCGACTGGGGCCTGGGCTGGGTGATCTTCGACGCCAAGGAATTCCTCAACACCGACGTGATGCTGTCCTCGCTCGTCGTCATCGGCTTTATCGGATTTGTCAGCGAGCGGCTGGTGTTCGGCTCGCTGGAGCGCGCAACAATCTACCGCTGGGGCATGGCGCGCACGGCGAAGGGGTAGCGGCGCGATTGCACGGCGCCGGCATCACTCCGGCTTCAAATTTGCGGCCTTGATGATGTCCTTGTACTTGTCAACGTCGGCGCGAACGAAGGCGCTGAATTGATCGATCGACAAAGCCGACACATCGGCGCCGGTCTGCTGCAGCCGCGACTTGATGTCGGGTTCAAGCATAACCTTGTTGATCGCGGCGTTGAGCCGCGCCGCGATATCCATCGGCAACGCATGCGGGCCGAAAAATCCAGCCCACAGCGCGAAATCGAAAGTGGGGATTCCCGTGACCTCGGCGACGGTCGGCATGTCGGGCGCCATCGGCGAGCGCTTGGCCGTTGATATCGCAAGCATCTTGATCCTGCCGCCCTGCACCAGCGGTGCGGCGCCCGGATATCCGGGAAAATAGAAATCGACTTGGCCTCCCGCCACATCGTTCAAAGCTGGGCCGGCGCCCTTGTACGGCACGTGAACGAGCTTGCTGTCGAGTTTGAGCCTCAACAGCTCGCCGCCGAGATGGCCGGGTGTGCCGATGCCGGCTGAAGCGAATGTGAGCGACTGGTTTGAGCGCAGGGCCGCCAGCCACTGCGCCGCAGTCGAGAACGGAGAATTGGGCGGCACGACCAGCGCCAGCGGCACGACCCCGGCAAGCGCGATGGGCTGCAAATCCTTCAGTGCATCGTAGCCGACGTCTTTCATGAAATAAGGATTGATGGCGATCTCGGGCGTTTGACCGACCGTCAATGTGTAGCCGTCGGGCTGCGCATTGACGACATCGCGGGCCCCAATGGTGCCGCCGGCACCGGACCTGTTCTCGACCACGATCGACTGACCGAGTTCGATGGCGAGCTGATTGGCAATGATCCGGCCGATGATGTCGCCGGTGCCGCCGGGGGGAAAGTTGACGATCAGATGGATCGGACGGTTGGGATAGCTCTGCGCCCAGGCCGGCAGCGCTGCGAGCCCGAAGCCGATCGCAATAGCCGCGGTCACGGCCACTTGGGCAATTGGAGTCCTAGTCACTTCGGCATCCCTCTCTCCGGCTGGCTGCGACCGGCGGCTTCTGGCACAAAGCCCGCGCGCCAACAGAAGCGTGCATGTTAGAACATGATCCGGAAACGCCAATGCCCCATATCGAGGCTCGCGACATCACGTTGATCTACGAGACGCCGAGCGGCGCCGTTCCCGGCGTTCGCGGCGTGAGCTTCGGCATGGAGGCGTCGGAATTCCTCTGTATCGTCGGGCCGAGCGGCTGCGGCAAATCAACGCTGCTCAACATCATCGCCGGATTTATCGCGCCGAGCGCCGGCGAGATCCGCATCGGCGGCCAGCCGATCAAGGGCTACGGCATGGATCGCGGCATCGTGTTTCAGGATTTCGCCCAGCTGTTTCCCTGGCGCACGGCGCTCGGCAACGTGGCGTTCGGGCTCGAAATGAAGGGCTTGGCCAAGGCCGAGCGCGAGACCATCGCGCTCGAGCAGCTTCGCCTTGTGAAGCTCGAAAACTTCGCGCGGTCCTATCCGCATCATCTTTCCGGCGGCATGCAGCAGCGGGTCGCAATCGCCCGCGCGCTTGCCTACAATCCCGCGGTGCTGTTGATGGACGAGCCGTTCGCGGCGCTCGACGCCTTGACCCGCGACGACATGCAACGCCTGCTCGCCGAGGTGTGGCGGACGACGCGCAAGACGGTGATCTACGTGACCCACAATGTTGCCGAAGCCGTTTATCTCGCCGACCGGGTGGTGGTGATGACGCCGCATCCGGGCACGGTGAAGACCGAAGTGCCTATCCGGCTGGCGCGCCCGCGCGATCCGTTGAGCGTGGAGTTTCTGGATTATCAGAAGGAGCTTTTGCGCCTCCTCGGTCAGGACGCGAAAGGACATTGACATGACGCGTCATCTTGCCGTTCTGCGATGTGCGTTTTTTGCGGCCATGCTGGCGCCGGCCTGCGCGCCGGCGGCGATTGCCGCGGAAACTTATCCGACCCGGCCCATCCGTCTCGTTGTCGGCTTTGGCGCTGGCGGGCCGACCGATATTCCGGCTCGATTCATCGCCGATAGACTCGGCAATGCGCTCGGACAACCTGTTGTCGTGGAGAACAAGCCGGCTGCGGGAGGGATCGTGGCCACCCGCGATGTGATCGCGCAGCCGCCGGACGGCTACACGCTGCTGCTGTGCACGCATTTCGACGCGACAAATATCGCGGTGTATCGCAATGCCGGTTATCGGCTCAGCGATATTGCACCGATCTCGCTGATCGCCAAATATTATTACGGACTGGCGCTGGCGAATGCGATTCCGGCGGATGACTTTGAATCATTCGTTGCCTACGCAAAGGCGCACCCGGGCGACGTTACCTATGCTACGGTCGGCGCCGGCTCGGCGCAGGAGATCATGGCGCGCCAATTGCAGAAGCTCACCGGCGTCACGATGAATCGCATTCCGTTTCGCGGCGGTATTCAGGTGGTGCAAGAGCTTATCGCCGGGCGCGTTGATCTTTACCCGTCGCCGACATTGGCCATCATGTCGCAATACCACGGCAAACTACTGAAAATTCTTGCCACTACCAGCCCGGAACGCCTGAGCAGCCTGCCCGAGGTTCCGACGCTGAAAGAGCAGGGATTCGATTTCGTCCGTTTCGGCTGGCTCGGCGTCTGCGCCGCCGCGGGCACGCCGGAGCCGATCATCAAAACGCTCAACGCGCATATCGTGCCGATCGTTGCATCACAGGATTATCGCACGCTGATCGAAAATGCCGGGTCGATCGCGATCTCGTCGACGCCGCAGGAATTCAGCGCGATCATTCAAAAGACGCTGGACGACGTTACGCCGGCCATTCAAGAATTTGGACTACAGCAGGAATAGTCGGCGCAAAAATCCGCATCACGAGATACCTGGAGGAAAACAATGAAGCATTCAAGAATGACGCGACGGCAATATCTCGCTGCATCCGGCGCGGGTGTTTTGGCGTCGGGGCTTGCTTCGACCCGCCGCGCGGTGGCTGTCGAAACCATCCGGCAGGGTTACCAGACCAACATCTGGGGAATGCCGACCTATTATCTGATGAAATCCGGCTATCTCGAGAAACATGGCCTCGCGGTCGAGGAATTCGCCGTGCCGTCCGGCAATCTCACCATGCAGCAGATGGTCGCGCGCCAGGTCGACCTCGGCACCTATGCGGGTCCGTCTTTCATCATCGGCAACGCCAAGGGCGGTTTGGTCGCGATCGCCGTGATCGAGCATGTCGGCAAGACCGCGCGCATCACCACGCGCAAGGATTTGAACATCACCAAGGTCGAAGAGCTGCGCGGGCTGAAGATCGCCAACCAGACCGGGTCCTCGGTCGGCAACGATTTTGTCAATATCGTCATGCCGCAGCACGGCCTCAACAAGGGCGACTACCAGGAAGTGCGCATGGACGTGAACAATATGGTGGCTGCGCTCGCCGCCAAGACGGTCGACGCCATGGTCAATGTCGAACCCTACAATGTCATCGCGGTTGCCGACGGCATCGGCTCGGACCTCACGGATTTCTCGAAATTCGATCCGATTCCGGTGTTCATGGCGGCAACCCCCGACTTTGTGCGGCAAAAGCCCGATACCGTCGTCGCCTATCTGAAGGCCTGGCTCGACGCCGCCAAGGATTTCAAGAACGATCCCAAGAAAGTGGCCGACGTCATCTACAAATTCTACGCCGATAAGGGATACAAGATGTCGCCGGAGGTGTTCGCCACCGCGCTGTCCCGCGTTGAGGTCGATCCCGGTTTTCCGGGCGATCTCAAGCCCTACATGCAAGGACAGGCGGAAATCCTGCTCAAGGACAAGATCATCAACGCCGTCCCGGATTGGAACAGCGCGCTGCGTCCGGATTTAATGCAACGCGCCCGCTCGGCAGCGTAATATCGGGGATCGTTCCCGCCGCTACCGACGTCATTTCCCAACAGGAGACTTGCGTATGGCTGCCACGGACAAAAGCCCGATGAGCACGGGCTATCAACCCGTCACTTGGAATTTCAAGCTCTTGGCTCACGATATGCTGGCGGGCTTCGGCGGCATGGGCGAGGGCATGTCGGTGCAGATCGCGCCGGACGGGCGCCGCATCATTTGGCTGGCGCACGAGAGCGCGCCGAAGAATTTCACCGCCGTCGACGTTTCCGATCCGCGCAAGCCGAAGGTAATCTGCCAGACTGACTTGCCGCACGCCAATATGCGCTCGAACTCGCTGGAGACCTGCGGCAACATGATGGCGGTGGCCTATCAGACCTCGAAAAAGGATTTGCAGCCGGCCGGCTTCGAGCTGTTCGACATTTCAAAGCCGGAAAATCCAAAGTCGATCTCGTTCTTCGATTGCTCCGGCCCGACCTCGCGCGGCGTCCATCAGCTCTGGTTCTGCGACGGCGAATACGTCCATTGCGCCTCCGGCTCGCGCGATTTCGTGCCGACCGCTTCCGGCGACGATCAGTTCTATCGTTGCATCGACGTGCGCAATCCGTCGAAGCCGGTCGAGGTCGGCCGCTGGTGGATGCCCGGCACGCGCCAAGGCGACAATGTCATGCCGCCGACGCGCCATCCGATCGACAAGGGCTTTCGCGCGCACAACACCAACGTCTATCCGCAACGGCCGGACCGCTGCTATCTGGCCTATATCGACGGCGGCATGTTCGTGCTCGACATTTCCGACAAGGCGAATCCGAAGAAGGTCTCGCAGTGGACCAACTCGCCGCCCTATACCGGCTTCATGCACACCATCGTGCCGCTGTTCGACCGCGGGCTGATGCTGGTGACCGATGAATCGACCGAGAACAACGCCAAGGACTGGCCGAAGCTGATCTGGGTTCTGGACGCGCGCGAAGAAACCAATCTGGTGCCGATCTCGACATGCCCGCTGCCCGATCACACGATCTACGCCGCGGCCGGCCGGTTCGGCGCCCATAACATCCACGAGAACGTACCGCTGCCGACGGCGTGGCAATCCGATCAGATCGTGCTCGGCACATTCTTCAACGGCGGCTTGCGCGCCTACGACATTGCCAATCCGTACCAGCCGAAGGAGGTCGGCATTTTCATGCCGCCGGCGCCTGCCGGCGCGCCGACCGGGACGATCCAGATGAATGACGTGTTCGTCGACGAGCGCGCCATCGTCTACACTGTCGATCGTCATATCGGCGGCCTCTACATTCTCGAGATGGATTTCTGATGTTAAGCCGTAGCGCGCTCCCTCTCCCCGCGCGCGGGGAGAGGGTTGGGGTGAGGGGGCCTCTCCGCTGGGCGCAGACTAGCGGCGCTCAGAATCGCGGAGAGGCCCCCTCACCCTCGCTCACTCCGTTCGCTCGACCTCTCCCCGCACGCGGGGAGAGGTGAATTTCTGTCCATGCTCGATCTGTTCCCCTCGCGTAATGCAAGTCCGTTCGGACGGCGACAAAAACGCGAGCGCGGCGCGCGCATTCCGGTCACCGTGGTCACCGGATTTCTCGGCGCCGGCAAGACGACGCTGCTGCGCCGCTTCCTCGCCTCGCCGGAGGGCCAAGGCACCGCGGTGATCGTCAACGAGTTCGGCGCCGTCGGCATCGACGACGTGCTGGTGCGCGACAGCGCCGACGAGACCGTGCTGCTCGGCAATGGCTGCATGTGCTGCATCACGCGCACCGATCTGCAAGCCGCGCTGCGCCGCCTGGTGTTCGATCGCGAGCGCGGCACGGTGCCGCCGTTCGGCCGCGTCGTGATCGAAACCTCGGGCCTCGCCGATCCCGGGCCGATCCTGCAAACCTTCTCGACCGATCGCGCGCTCGGCGGCGAATTTCATATCGACGCCGTGCTGGCGGTGGTCGATGCGGTCAACGGCGAAGCGGCGCTCGACACCGCCGCCGAGGCGCGCAAGCAGGTGATCCTCGCCGATCGCCTCGTGATCGCGAAGACCGATCTCGCGGCTCAGGCTACGGTCGAGCGCCTGACGCAGCGCCTGCAACGCCTCAACCCGCGCGCGACCATCGACATCGCGGTCGGCGGCGCGCTCGATCCGCAGCGCGTGATCGAGCCGGCCGCGGGCGAACGCTCGGGTTTCGTGGCGGAGGCCGCGCACAGCGACGGTATCGCAAGCTTCGTGATCGAACAGGACAAGCCGATCGAATGGCTGACCTTCGCGCGCGCCATGGAAACATTGATTGCTCTGCGCGGCGCCGATCTGCTGCGCGTCAAAGGCATCCTCAATGTCGCTGGCTGCAAAGGCCCGGTCGTGGTGCAATATGTCCAGCACCTGGCGCATCCGCCGGTCGAGCTTGAAACCTGGCCGGATGAAAACCGCAAGAGTCGTATCGTGTTCATCACGCGCGGTATTGCCGAACGGCAAGCGCGGGACTTGTTAGCTGCGGTCCGCGCGCTCGCACCAAACAGCCTCTCGAACAGCTAAATTAACCCTCCGGCTGTGATCACGATTGATTGAGCCGTAGGCTCGATTATGATATTGGAGCGATCGGGCGACATTTCAGAAAAGACTATGCGGCTCTTTGCCCCCGCCCGATCGGACGGTCCGCGGTCGTCGCCTTATTGCGCGATGTAATAGGCGACGCGCGATCTCGGAGGTGGCCATGTCTCGTTTCCACATTTCTCCTCGCCACGCATCCTGTTGTGATGTGACGATTGCTGGCGACCGCACCTGGTTCGGAGAGCGTCAGGCGAGCACTTGGGTTCGCAACTGCGGCAGCTGCGGGCGCACGCTGTTCATAGCAAGCCTGCTGGCTTTGGTCTGGGGATCGAGCACTATCGCGCAACAGGCCGCGCCCATTGCTGCCGCACCGTCCAGCACGGCCGCCTCCGGAAACCAGATCGTTTACCGGTACGACGATCAGCATCGCGTCATCGGCTGGACCGACCCGCGCGGGATAAGCACCGATTTTACGCTGAACGCCGATGGCAAAATTCAGACCGCAAAATCCAGCGGCGGATTCCAGGCTCAGGTCACTTATGATGCCGCCGGCCGTATAGTTTCCGTCCAGCGCCCGAGCGGCGGCCGCGCCACGTTCAAGCGGGACGGCAACGGCAATGTGATTTCGTCGATCGACCCGCTCGGGCACGAGTACCGATACACCTACGACGCCGCAAAGCATCTGCTGACGCAAACCGATCCGGCCGGCAAAGTCATTAAGTTTGCCAATGAGCCGGCGAGCAATAGTTTTGAGCGGCGCGCCGCTGATGGCAGCAAGATAACGCTGCAGTACGACGCATCAGGCCGCCTCGTTGCCGCCGATAACGGCATATTTCCCGTGCACCGTACGCTCGACGCCGCAAGTAGAATTGTGCGCGTCGATTACCCCTCGATCGGTAAAAGCGTGCAGTACACCTACGATGCCTCCGGGCGGCGGACGAGCATGACCGACCCCGACGGCGGGCAAACGCGCTATGCCTACGGTCCGGGTGGACTTATCGGCATTGTTGCGCCCGACGGCAGCCGCTTCAGCTTCAGGCGAGACAGCAAAGGCCGGCTTACCACGCTGGTTTATCCGACTGGCGTCACCGGCCGCTGGGCTTACGACCCTGCCGGCCGCATTGCCGCAATCGGCTACTACGGCGCGGACGGCAATTATCTTGCCGGCACCACATACTCGTACGATGCGCACGGCAACATCGCCGCGCGCCGCGACAGCGCCGGCATCGTCACATATTACAAGTACGACGACGCCGGCCAGCTGATCGGCGAGGACGGGCTGCTCGGCGCTACAGTCTATTCTTACGGCGCCGGCGGCAACCGCAGCGCAGTCGATCGCGGCGGCAAGTCGGTTACCTACAGCTACGATGCCGCCGACCAGCTTCTGCAAGCCGGCCCGGTGAAATACGACTATGACGCCGATGGCAGATTAACGGGACGGCGCGGCCCGGATGGAGCGGAAACGTTCGCCTACGACGCCTGGGGACATTTGACGCGGGTCACGACCTCGCAGGGCGCCGATATCAAATACGAATACGCACCGACCGCAGAGCGCATCAGCCGCAGCGACGGCCGACAAAAGAGCTACTTCGTCTACGATGGCTTATCGGTGCTGCAGGAACTCGGGCCGGACCACCGACCGATTGCGAGCTATATCCGGGCGCCTGGGGTGGATCATCCGCTCGCCATGGTTCGGGATGGCAAGACCTACTATTACCATCCCGAACGCAACGGCAGCATCATCGCGCTGACAGACAGCAGCGGCAATCTCATCGCCAATTACAGCTACGATGCGTTCGGGGCCACGCAGAGCGGCGGCGCAACGGCGAAAAATCCGTTCGCCTTCACCGGCCGGGAGTGGGAGCCGACGCTCGGCATCTATTACTTCCGTGCGCGCTATTACGATCCGCAAACCGGGCGTTTTCTGTCCCGCGATCCGTTAGGCGGCAGTGTGAGGCATCCAATCGAACTAAATCTCTATCTGTACGCGAGCAACAACCCGACACGGTACCGCGACCCGCTTGGCCTGAGCGACGATCTCGATGATTGGGATCCGTGGGACCCCAATCCGGAGAATCCCATTCATGACGCGGATTTGACGGAAGCAGAGGATTTGCTCGATGCCCACGACTACATCCGCAATCAAATCAAATATGCAACCGAGACGACCGACTACAAACCCGGCGACCCAAACTGGGAGCATGTTGCGCCGGACCCAAAGGACATCAACGTCGACGACCTGAGGCAGCAGCTCAAGAACGTCCAAGAAGATCTTGCCGAGCGAGGGCTCGCGCCGCGGCAGCAGAGCGTCGGCAACGGCAGTGCAAGCGCCGATACTCCTACCGCTCCTGGGACACCGGGGGATGATTGGGACCCGCTGGACCCCAATCCGGAGAATCCGATCTTTGATGCGGAAGCTGCGGAAAAGGGAGATCTTCTCGACGCCTATGACTATACCCGCGATCTCTTGAAGGGTGCGCCCGACAATGGCGCAGATGTGGGCGCGTTGCGGCAGCAGCTCAGCGACCTGGAACAGGATCTCGGTGACCACGGCTTGAGGCCGCGTCCCCAATCTGTTGGTTCTGGCGGCAATGCTGCGAACGTCGAAAACACCCAACCGGGCAATTCTCCGTCTACCGATCCGGAGGGTAATGTGGACACCGTGCGCGGTCAGGGTGTCGATCCCGAAGCCAACGTCGACACAATGCGCGGCTCCGCGCCGCCAGCCGAACCAGCGCCTGTTGCGGAGCCCGCCGCGCCGGTAGCCGAACCGGCGCCGGTCGCCGAGCCGGTGCCGGCCGCCGGCGCTGCACCAGCCGTGAATAGCCCAGCCTCGATTGCGCAAGGGGCCGCAGCGGGAGGCGCAGTGGGAGCCGCAGTAGGAGGCGCCGCGGCCTTCGCCGCGTGTCTCGCTCAAAGGCAGACGCCTGAATTTGCAAGCATGCCGCTATCGGAATGTGTCGCGAGAGCCGGTTGGGCCAGCCTGGACGGTGCGAAATTAGGCGCCGTCCTCGCCCTTGCTCCCGCATTGGGTCCGATCGTCGCCGCGATCGGAGCGGCGCAAGGAATAAAGAATATCGCCAATTTGGGCTCCGAATTGGGCAAGGACAAGCAAGCGGGCGAGGAAGAAGGCAAGGCACTCTCCGGCATGGGCGATCTGGTCAGCCAGAATGCGATGAACGACGATCTCAAGCGTTGCGACTACACGCATGCATTACGGCTGGCACAACTTCTGGCATCTCGGCCGCCCGCGCCATCGTGGCTGCCGACGATCATGCCGAACGTCACACGCGGAGCCGCAGCACAGCCTCAAGTCGACAAGCTGCTCGCCGACGCCCAGGCAACGTCCGACAGTGCGCGCCGGCGGCAATTGCTCGATCAAGCACGCGCCGCCGCTAACGGCGTTGCTTGCCTCACTAAACAGGTCGACGCCGCCGGTGGCGGAGCGGCGCCTCAAACGAAAGCGCCTCAAGCGAACGCATGTCCACCGCAGCCGCAGCCACCGGTTCCTTGCCAACCAGGAGTGAATGGAGGAGTGGACCCGGTCACCGGCGCTCCGCTCGGTACCGGCGCCTGCGGCATGACGCCGGTGGGCATGTCGCCGGCGCAGGCCGCTGCGCTTCAAGCCGACGCTGAGAAGCGGAAGGCTGCGAAATACGCGGCTGCTTTGGCGGCCTGGAAAGCCTCCTGTCAGGCGAATACGGCGCATGCCGACGTATATGTGCCGCCGATCCCACGCACTAGGTTGGCGTCGTTGCAGCCGACGCCCGAGTATGGCGCGGCTTCCCCCGACAATCCGACACCCGCGCCGACGCCCGAGTACGGCGCTGCCACTCCCGACGCGCCGCCTCACCAGGAGCCGGCGCCCGGACCGCAGATCAGTCTGCAAAGCCCGACATTCCCGCCCGTGCCCGGTCCGGAGCCTGCGGGTCCCTCCTATGGTCCGGTGGACAATGGTAGCGCGCCGGTGCCGCAGGTGAATATTTACAACCCGCCGCCGCCGGTACACGGCGGTCCCATCATCGACACCCGGAAGCTGCCGCAGCCTTGCGATCCGTCGCCGCAGCCGCCGGTACACGGTGGCCCCATTATCGACACCCGAAAGCTGCCGCAGCCGTCTACCCCTGTCGGCAGCGAAAATGGCGGCCGTTGCGAGATTATTGGCGGGCTAGGGTACAGTGTTGACGACGCCGGCCACGTGACCCGCGCCACCATCTGCGATCCGTCGCCGCAGCCGCCGACGAAATCGGGAAGCAATCCGCCGGCCACGCCGAGCGGATCGGCGGGCGCGAAGCCCGGCAGTGAGCAGAAAACCGCTGCGCTTCCGATGCAACCTTTGCCGGCGCCAAATGGAACGGCTGCAGCGAAATCGGGAAGCAATCCGCCGGCAACGCCCAATGGAACAACCGCAGCGAAGCCCGGCAGTGAGCAGAAAACCGCGGCTCTTCCGGTGCAACCGTTGCCGGCGCCGAATCCAGTGCCGGGCGCGAAGCCCGGCAGTGATAAGAAAACCGCCGCGCTTCCGGTACAACCGTTGCCGGCGCCGAATCCGGTGCCGGGCGCGAAGCCCGGCAGTGATAAGAAAACCGCCGCGCTTCCGGTGCAACCGTTGCCGGCGCCGAATCCGGTGCCGGGCGCGAAGCCCGGCAGTGAGCAGAAAACCGCTGCGCTTCCGGTGCAACCAGTAAAACCGGTGCAACCGGCGCCGGCGCCGAACACGCCAACGGGCGCCAAGCCATCGCCGGCTCAGCCCGCGGCGCCCCCGCCTCCGCCGCTACCGCAGCAGGTCGCGAAGGTTGGGCCGCCGCCAGTGCAACCAGCATGTAACAGAACGTCCTCCGCCGCCGATTTTTATGTTGAGCGAAACGATAAGTTGACAATCGCGATGACAAGCGTCGGCGGCGGGGTGTGCACTCACACTTACCAATCACGGGATCCAAGCAAGACACAGCTGACCAGCGCCTCGATCGAAGAGCAAGCTAGCAACGGCACTTTGAGTCTAAGCGGCTTCACATACGCGTATCGACCAAAGCCCGGATTTAAGGGCTCTGACGAGTTCGCGATTCAAGTCTGCGGTACGACCACCTCCCACGGCTCCGGCTGCTCGCATCTGACTTATCGAATGACGGTGGAGTGAGGCCGGACGGCAGGCCGCGATTGCGGTCGACGTGATCGGGAAAGGAAAGCATGACGCGTGTCCGACAGAGCGGCGTGAAATCAATTGTACTGGCTATAGCGGCTGCGGCCTTCATAATTCCCGCCACCTCGCCGGCGCGGGCGGCGACGGTCAAGGAAGTTTTCGAAAAGTATAATCTCGTCGGGACTCTGGCATCCGATTGCAGCAAGCCGGCAGATGCGAAGACTCCCTATCTCACCAATCGCCTCATCGATGCCGACCATGTCGAACTCGACAAGATGGTCGGTCCGACGTCGCGGCAATCCGCCACCATCGTCGATAAGGCCACCGAATCGAAGCCGAATGAACTCACTCTGAGCGCCACCATTGACGACAAGCGCTATGACCTTGTCGTTCAGGTCGAACACGGCCGCATGCGGGCCATGGAATCCACGCGCGCAACGGGCCAAAAGGACATCGCCGGGGGGCGTTTCACCGCCGGCGGCGCCGAGACGCCCTGGTATGGCAGATGCCTGCAAAAGGTCACCATCCACAGCGCACCCGAGGGCGGCGGCAAATGCATCCAGCCATTGAACGGCGAGATCAAGGCAGGGGTTCGGCTGGCGATGTGGGACTGCAACGATACGCCGCCCCAAATCTTTGCTTTCGACACGCTGAATGGATCGCTGACGATTGGGGATTTTTGCATCGATACGGACGGCAGCCGCGGTCAACCGGGCGTCCAACTCCCGCTTGCGCTGTGCAATGGTGGACCCAGCCAGGTCTGGAAGACCAAGGCCAGCGGAAATTATGTCGAGATCTTGGGGATCAACGACCTCTGCGTCGACATCTCCAATTACTCCAAAGATAACCTTGCTGCGGTGGGACTTTGGAATTGTCACGACCAGTCGAACCAAAGGTGGCAGTTCTCTCCCGCGTTGGACCTGACCCTGGAAGAAAGCGCGGGCTACGACGGCCATCAGATTGCGGAATTCAATCTACCCGGCGCCGACGCCAAGCTTTGCCAGACGAGTTGCATCTATAACCGCCAATGCACCGCCTGGCGCTACCGCAAACCGGAAGGTCGGACCGACCACAACCCGCACTGCTGGCTGCTCGATAAAACCAATAACGTCAGGCACAATGATCCAATGTTAATCTCCGGTGCGGTCAGGCCCGAGCCGCCGAAGTAGACACAAGGGGGTGGCATCGTCGCTTCAGCACGATGCAGCATGGCGAAGGGGGAGAACATATGCGCAGGTGCATGCTTTGCGGTGCGGCGACGCTGGCTATGCTGGTTACGCCGGTTTTCGCCGACCTCGTTTCCACTTATGCGGTGAGCGGGCACAACACCAACGGCTCGTCCTATACCGGCAAGATCACCTTCACGCCGGCGGGACAAGTCTACCGGGTGGATTATTGCTGCGACAAACAGAACGGTTTTGCCATCGAATATCAGAATTTCCTCGCCATTGCCGAAGTCGGCGGCGACGGCGGCAACCTCGTCATCTATCAGCGCGCAGGCAACGCCTGGATCGGGGTGTTCTCTCAATATGGCGACGATCCGTTGGGCGCTGAGGTACTGTATAACGGAAGCGCTCCTGGTCTGCCCGATCCGGGTCGGGCATCGTCCGGCAACGCAGCCGGCAAGTACCGGATTTCCGGCACCAATCCGAACGGCTCGGCATATTCCGGCGAGGTGGAAGTCACGCGCTCGGGCACCTTCTTCGACGTCGATCGAACGATCGGCGATGATGAGACGACCGGCACCGCCATCGTCTTCAACGGCGCTATTGCCATGAATGTGGGCAAGGAAGATGGCCGGGCGCCGCTTGGCGTCCTCGGACTCTTCGTTCCGGAAGGCAATGGCTTTATTGGCGTCTGGGCCAAGGCGGGCAGTCAACAGCTCGGCGCCGAGCGTTGGGTGCGTGAATCCAAATGAGGGATTTGCCCGCTGGGGCCAGTGGTGGGAGGAAAAACATGACGCGTGTTCGACAGGGCGACATGAAGTTAACGCCGTTGGCGATCGCCGCGGCAGCCGTGATAATTCTCGCCGCGTCGGCAGCACACGCGGCGTCGGTCAAGGAAATCTTTGAAAAGTACAAGCTGCTCGGCACCTTCAGCTACGATTGCACCAAGCCGGCGGACAAGAAGAATTTTTATTACGTCAACCGCCTGCTCGATGCCGACCACGTGCAGCGTGACGAGATGGACGGTCCGACAAACCGCAGGAGGGTTATCATGCTCAACACGGCCGAGGAACTCAAGCCGAACGAAATCAAGCTCAGTGGATCCATCGTCGACGGCGCTTCATCCCTGATAGGCATCTGGCACATCGAGCCGAACCGGATGTTGCAGTGGGAATCGACGCAGGACGGCAAGCCGATCATCCGCAACGGCGAATTCCTGGCTACGCAATACAAGATGCCTTTTCTTAATCGGTGTGGAAATTAGAGCAGGATGAGTTGAGGTGGAAGTCGATCGTTCGTCATGGCCGGACTTGTTCCGGCCATCCACGTCTTTGTTTTGTCCGCGCATTTAAGACGTGGATGCCCGCGACAAGCGCGGGCATGACGATTCAAGGCAATCTCATTCCGCTCTAGCAGTCTGCGGAAAAACTCCTCGCCATAGCGAGGATTTGCTGATTCAGTTTTCTATCACGAATCGGCGGAGGCTGGCATGCGGGGCGCATTTATGGATCAAGGCGGGTTGTTTTCATACATTGCGCCG
>Ga0207416_1001507_pt1 | contig 30223 bp, 35 predicted proteins | sample PaiPotPPM11metaG_FD_184107 | JGI IMG/M metagenome (GOLD analysis project Ga0207416, IMG submission 184107) | Iron sulfur acid spring bacterial and archeal communities from Banff, Canada, to study Microbial Dark Matter (Phase II) - Paint Pots PPM... ... | reverse complement strand
CTCCCACCGCGACACCGCCGCTTACGCCGCTGGCAATTGCGGCAATGCGCGCAAGAAGCTATCCCGGCAGCGCCCTCACCATCAGCCAGCGGCTTGCTCCAGGCGCGAACTACAGCCAGGCGATCGCCAGCTATCTGTCGGACGGCTTGAAGATCAACGGCCTGCTCACCGTTCCTTCGGGCTCGGCGCCCGCAAGCGGATGGCCGGTGATCATCTTCAACCACGGCTACATCCCGCCGGCTCAGTACCGGACGACCGAACGGTACGTCGCATACGTAGACGCGATCGCTCGCCGCGGTTACATCGTCTTCAAGTCGGACTACCGCGGTCACGGCAGCTCCGAGGGCCAGCCCTCGAGTGCCTACGGGACGCCGGATTACACCGTGGATGTGCTCAATGCGCTCAGCACCCTGAAGCAGTTTCCCGGCGCTGACCCAAGCCGGATCGGATTCTGGGGCCACTCCATGGGCGGTCACATCACGCTGCGCTCCCTGGTCATCAGCCACGAGATCAAGGTCGCCGCAATCTGGGCCGGTGTGGTCGCGCCTTATCGGGACCTGCTGAACTGGCATCCGCCGCCCGCAGACAGCTCGCCGCCGGCTCTCAATAGCAGCTGGCGGGTGGATTTCGTCAACCGTTTCGGCTCGCCGGATCAGAATCCGAGCTTCTGGAATTCGATTTCGCCCAATGCTTACATCTCAGACGTGACCGCCCCGGTCCAGCTCCATCACGGCACGGCGGATGCCGACGTCCCCCTCGCCTTCTCCCAGACGCTCCTCCAGGAGCTGACCGCCGCCGGCAAATCTGCGGAGCTGTTCACCTACCCTGGCGACAACCACAACATCTCGAACAACTTCAGCACCGCTATGACCCGCTCGATCGCATTCTTCGACCGTGCACTCAAGGGCTGACCGTGGCCAACTTGCCTGAAGGAGTCGTCCGGGGCGAGGACGGCGTGGCGCGATGCTGGTGGGGCGCTGCCGATCCGCTCTACCGCCGCTATCACGACCGTGAGTGGGGCCGCCCGATCAAGGATGAGAGGCGGCTGTTCGAGAAGATCTGCCTGGAAGGCTTTCAGTCGGGGCTCAGCTGGATAACGATCCTCCGCAAGCGCGAGAACTTCCGCCAGGCGTTTTCAGACTTCGAGGTCGAAACGGTCGCCCGCTTCAACGCCCGCAAGACCGAAAGCCTGATGAAAGACGCCGGCATCGTGCGCAACCGCGCCAAGATCCTCGCGACCATCAATAATGCGCGGCGTTGCCTCGAGCTGAAGAAAGAAAGTGGAGGCCTGGCCGCTTATGCGTGGTCATACGAGCCGCAGACAGTGGGCGATCGCGTCGGCGTGAAAGCGGAAGCTATCGCCATGAGCAAGGACCTGAAAAAGCGCGGCTGGGCTTTCGTCGGACCGACGACGATCCACTCATTCATGCAGGCAGTCGGGATCATCAACGATCACCTCAACGGCTGCGAAATGCGCGACGAAGTCGACCGCCTTCGCGCGAAGTTTGTCAGGCCCGGCTGACCGCGGCGGGAATGCCGATCCGGGCGATCTCCTGCCAGAGGTGGACCGCGGCGCGCCGGCCAAGGTAGAAGCTCTCCAGGTCGAGCCGCTCGTTGGGTGCGTGGGCGAAGCAATCCGGTAGGACGAAGCCGACGAGCAAGCAGGGCGTATGGAGGTGGCGGCTCATCGCCTCGACTGCGCCGATCGACCCGCCGGTTCGGATCAGTGCCGGTTCCTTGCCGTAAACGGGCGTGAGCGCCCGTGACGCAGCCTGGATCAGCGGATGGTCGGTGGGCGTGATCCATGGATCGCCGAATCCGCTCAGCTCTTTCAGTTCGACGCGGACCGTTTTCGGGCGGACCGCCTCGATGTACTCGCGAAGAGCCTGCGACACGGCAGCGGCGTCCTGGTCCGGGACCAGCCGGCAGCTGATCTTGGCTTTAGCCCACGCCGGGATGATCGTCTTGGTGCCCGGTCCCTGGTAGCCGCCCCAGATTCCATTCACCTCGAGGGTGGGGCGAGCCCAGCCACGTTCCGTCGGGGTGAAGCCCGGCTCGCCGTGCAGTGCCTCCAGGTGGTACAGCTTCTTCAGCTCCTGCTCGTCGAAGGGCACCCGCTGGAATTGCCGCCGCTCATCCTCGGTGAGCGGTCGGACGCCGTCGTAGAAACCCGGAACGAGGATCCGGCCGCTGGAGTCCTTCAAACGGGTAAGGATCTCGGCAAGTGCCTGGGCCGGGTTGGGGGCGATGCCCCCGAAGCTTCCCGAGTGCAAGTCGGTATTGCTCGACTCGACCCGGAGCTCGAAATAGACCAGCCCACGCAGCGCATAGGTGATCGCCGGAAAGCCTTTCGCCGCCATCGCGGTGTCGCTCACGACGCAGTAGTCGGCCTTGAGGCGGTCTCGATTCGCCTCCACAAAAGCATCGAAATGAGGGCTACCAATCTCCTCTTCGCCCTCCGCGATCACCTTGAGGTTGAGCGGCAACTCGCCGGTGGTGGAGAGGAGGGCCTGGATGGCCTGCCAGTGGATCGCAATCTGGCCCTTGTCGTCCGAGGAACCGCGCCCGAAGAGCTGGCCATCCTGCTGGCGTGGCTCGAACGGTGGGGATTCCCAGAGATCAAGAGGATCCACCGGCTGGACGTCGTAATGGCCATACAGAAGGACGGTCGGCTTGCCCGGAGCCCGGAGCCAGTCGGCGTAAACGACAGGATGGCCCTCTGTCTCCAGCACCTCGGCATTCTCCAGCCCGATCTGCTGGTATTGCTCGACCAGGTGGCCGGCCGCCCGTCGAACGTCCTCCGCCCGATCCGGCTGGCTCGAGATGCTCGGAATCCGCAGGAAGGCCTCCAGCTCCTTCAGCCCCTGCTCCCGCGTCTGGTCGAGCAACTGCTCAGCGTCTGGCACGTCTCTATCTTCGCTTAGAGGGTGTCAGCGGTCTCGATTGATCCTCAGTAGATGAAGCCGAGCAGGTCCAGGCCGGCGGTCGACTTGATCGTCCGGTAGTCGACGACGCCCCAGCGGCCGTAGTTCATCTCCGACACCGTGAACGACCCGTCGGGGTTGACCGACTCAACGTAGGCGACGTGGCCGACCGGGGAGGACCAGCTGATGCCCTGGACCATGATGGCGCCGACCTGCGGGAACTGACCCTCGGCGAATCCGAACTGCTGGGCGTTGAACCACCATTGCCATGCATCTCCATTCCAGGGCACGAAGCGCTTATGGGCGACCCACCAGGTGCAGTAGCCGTAGGGGAACTTGCCGCCGGAGCCGGCAACCGGGCCGCTGCTGGTGTAGGTTGGCGGTGAGGAACTGGAGTAGGTCACGCTGAAGCTGGTAACTGGCCTTCCGAAGCGGTTCCAGGTCACCGTCTTGATGGTTTGCTTGCCGACCGTGGGAGTGTCGAGCGGCGGTCCGACTCCGTCCGGCAGCATCAGCATGCTGCCCGGCTTCAGATGCCCCGGATCTCGAATCAGGTTGAAGTCGATGATGTCCTGGACGTTGACGTGGTACTGGATCGCCAGCGCATTCAACTGGGTGTCGGCCGCAACCTTGACCAGGATGCCGTTGACCGGCGGGATCACGATTCGGTGGCCCTGGGTGACCCCGGAGGGATCGAGGATGTTGTTGGCCCAGCGCAGGGTGTCTACCGTGAGGCCGAAGCGCCCGGCCACATTCTCGACGGTATCGCCCGGCTTCATCGTGTAGTAGGTGACATCGCGACGCACGGGGGTGTCCGCGGTGGAGGCGCTCACCTTCATGATGTAGCCGCCTGAGCTCAAAACCACGTCGTCGACGTGGGTAGCCTTGACCGATGTCAGGGGTAGGGATGAATTCGCCCCATACACCGCATCGGTATGCAACCGATCGAATGCGGTCAATATAGGAATTAGAGCCGCCGCCAGGAGCACAAGCGTATGCGTTAAAAACCGGCTCTGTGCCAGAGCACTTCCCCCTTGATGGCCCGAGTTGGTTTTCCGGTGCATGGTAGCACAGGTCCGCCAGCGTTTTCTTGCCCTTTTGGGCGGTGGCAAAGGTAGAAGCCGTGACGTCGTGACAAAAACCGGCAAATAGGGCACACTTGACGTCTGGCGTCCAGGAAGCGGGGCGCCGGGCTTCCGAATACGCAGGGGGCACGAGGGGTCGATCCGGTAGCATTTCCGGGAGGGCGATCAGGGTATCCGGCGGGCGTCTGTAAACAGTTAGGAAGGGCTGTAAATATTCGACTTGGGGTGACGGCGGTGCCGCAAAGGCACCGGATAGTGGTTATTGCTGGGCTCGCTTTCTTCGGCGCGGCCGTCCCAGCCGTCGTACCTACGTTCGCATTTGCCGAAACCCCCACCACGGCGGCCGCATCGCCCGCGACCACCCCGGCAGGCTCTCCGTCAGTGAGCCCGAGCGGCAACCCGGCCGCCGCCCCAGGTTCGCCGCCGGCGGCGACACCCGCAGCCTCACCCAGCGCGTCGCCTTCGCCCTCGCCGTCCGCCAAAAGCCAGACGCTGCAAAACAAGCAGGCGCAGTCACAGTTGATCGGGGACCTTACCTCATCCGAGGCGCATGCCCTGATGCTGGAGAAGGCGCTGACCGACTCGCAGGCCGGTCTCGTCGGCGTCGGACAGCAAATCCTCGACAACCAGCGCCAGCTGGCCCAGCTGGATAACCGAATCGCGGAAGTCACCCGGCAGCACCAGGCGGTCAGCAGCAGGCTGCAATCCGACCGGGTTGCGCTGGCCACGGTTGTTCGGCAGCTCTACAAGCGCCAGAACAACTTCTTCGTCAGCATTCTGCGGGCAGGTGGCTTCGGCGGCTTCCTCGAGTCGGTGGGCTACAGCGACGTCGTGGTCGACCGCGAGCGCGGGCTGGTTTCCGCCGTACAGGCAGACGACGTCGCGCTGGCGCACAGCGAGGCCAACCTGAAGCGGACCCGCGCCAGGCAGGGGGATATCGTCAAGACTCTCCAGCTGGACCGCAGCACGCTCGCTCAGCAGATCGCGTCCGAGCAGACCCTGCAGACCCAGCTTCAGTCGACCATCGATGAGGCGCTCAGCGCTCTCGACGCCTCCCAGTCCGACACGCCGGCGGCCGCCGACCAGCGGGCCAGGCTGATCAAGATGAAAACCGACAGCGTTCTGCGCCAGATCGAGCAGGCCGTCTGGACGCAGCAGAACTTCGAAAAAACCGCCCAGCTGGTCGCGACCGACCCGGTCCTCAGTGCGACCGGCAAGCTGCTGATGCCGATCCCCCATGCCACCATCACCCAGGGCTTTGGCCCCACCCCCTACGCCTTTGAGGCCGCCTACGCCGGTTTTCCACACTTCCACACCGGCGTCGACCTGGCCGTGCCGCTCGGCACCCCCGTCTTCGCGGCAGCCGACGGGGTCGTCGTGCTCGCCCGACCAATGGCGGACGCCTCAGGCAACCTCGTCGGTTACGGAAACTACGTCATCCTGCAGCATGACACCGGCCTCAAGACTCTCTACGGTCATCTTTTGCTGATCGGCGTCAAGGAAGGCGACGTGGTCAAGCGCGGACAGTTGATCGGACTCGTCGGCTCAACCGGCAACTCGACCGGCCCCCACACTCACTTCGAGGTCCGCGTCGACAACAGCCCGGTCGACCCCATGCAGCTCCTGCCGGCGCCCGATCCGCAGGCGGCGCCGACGGCCGCGCCCGTACCCGCAAGCGCCAGCTAAGGGCTTACGCCCAGCACTCAGTACGCGGGCGAGTAGGTGCTACTCGGCTTCGGGCTCGAGGCGGCGGCCGCCAGGTTCGGGGTAGCGGCAAACCATTTCCCCCCGATTCCCTGGCCGTTGGCATCGCCTGCACCTCCGTCCTTCGAATAGGTGTACAGCGGATGCCCGTTGTAGGCGACCTGGTTGCCGTTGGCGCCGCTCACGATCGTCAGCGTGCCGGGAAGCGCGGGATCACTAGTCTAGCTGTACAGCGGATGCCCGTTGTAGGCGACCTGGTTGCCGTTGGCGCCGCTCACGATCGTCAGCGTGCCGGGAAGCGCGGGATCGCTGCTCGGTGTGCCCGCGCTCGATATCAACGGCGGCCAGACGGCGGCACAGCCACCGGTGCAGGCGACCGAGGTGGCCGTGTCGGGCGTGAAGTAGTAGAGGGTCAGCCCTTTATCACTCTTGAGAACCGTCTCGGTGGTCGAACCGATCTTCATCGAGGTTGTGTGGATCAGGGCCGTGCCGGCGCCGGCCGTCGAGCTCGCCGCTGCGCCGTAGCGTCCCGAGCTGCCGTTGCCGCTCCCACCGCCGCAGGCGGCCAGCCCGAGCGACAGCCCAAAGATGGCAGTGATAGTAATGAGAGGTCGATTCAGTCTCATATGGCGAACTCCCCAGTTAAAAATGTCGTCCTAGGCTATTACGCGCTGCGGTTACCCTTGCGCCGGGTGGGCCGCCAGTGTACGATGTCTGGCACCATGAACAGGCGCTTCGTGCTGGGGTATTCCTACGCGTACCTCGGGCCGGATCGGATCCGGCTCGGGGCGAGCTAGCGCCGCTCCTCCCCGCAGCCTGCCGATGACCGGCCGCCTTCAGACCCAAGGATTTTTGGCGCGCCCAGGAGGTAGGAATGGCGGTACGGGGTATACGCGGCGCAACGACCACTGAAGACGATTCGGCCGAGGCGATCCTCGAGGCGACAACCGATTTGCTGACGCAGATCGCCGCCGAGAACCAGCTGGAGCCGCAGCAGATCGCCGGAGTATGGTTTACGACGACTACTGACCTCAATGCCGAGTTCCCGGCGACCGCCGCGCGGCGCCTCGGCTGGACCCACGTGGCGCTTCTATGCGCCCACGAGATGCAGGTTCCCGCTTCGAACGCGCGCAGCATCGCGCGCTGCATTCGAGTCATGCTGTTGGTCAACACCGATCGCTCTTCGGCCGATATGCGTTTCGTCTACCTTCGCTCAGCACGCAACCTGAGGGCCACGCCGTGATCATCGTCATGCGTCACGATGCGACCAAGGCACAGCTCGAGAACCTGGTGGCGCAGGTCCACGCTCGCGGCTTTCGGGCTCACCTCAGTGGAGGCGACGAACGCACCGTCATCGGCGTCATCGGGATCGATCCTTTTTCGATTCGGGATGTGGTCGCGGATGCGCCCGGCGTCGCCGAGGTGGTGCGGATCACCAGGCCCTTCAAACTTTCCAACCGAGAGTTTCGTGCCGGCGACACGCACGTGCGGGTCGGCGACCACGACGTCGGTGGTGACAGCCTCTGGATCGTCGCCGGTCCCTGCTCGGTGGATGACGAAGAACTCTTCCTGGAGACGGCCCGGCGGGTGAAGCAGGCGGGCGCTCACGCGCTTCGTGGTGGAGTCTTCAAGCCGCGCACCTCCCCCTACAGCTTCCAGGGGCTTCGAGGCGATGGTGTCGACATCCTCAAGGAGGCACGACGCGAGACCGGCCTGCCGCTCGTCTGCGAGGTGCTGGCCGCCCCCGACATCGAGGCCCTGGCGGACGTCGCCGATGTCCTCCAGATCGGCGCGCGCAACATGCAGAACTTCGCCCTGCTTTCGGAGGTCGGCCGCGTCCGCAAGCCGGTGCTGCTAAAGCGCGGCATGTCGGCCACCATCGAGGAGTGGCTCCTCTCCGCCGAGTACGTTCTTTCCCAGGGCAACTACGACGTGATCCTCTGCGAGCGTGGCATCCGAACCTTCGAGACCTACACGCGTAACACGCTCGACTTGAATGCCGTCCCGCTGATTCGTGAGCTCAGCCATCTGCCGGTGATCGTCGACCCGAGCCATGGCACCGGGCGGCGCTCGCTGGTTTCCCCGATGGCGCTGGCGGCGATCGCGGCCGGGGCCCACGGCCTGATGATCGAAGTTCACGCCCATCCCGAGGCGGCGCTTTCAGACGGGGCGCAGTCGCTCACGCCGGCGGGCTTCCAGGAATTGGTCGATCAACTGAAGCCCCTGGTCAGGGCCCTGCGAAAGCCGGTGGCGGTTCCGTGAGAGAAGTCGGCATCGTCGGCCTCGGATTGATCGGGGGTTCGACTGGTATGGCATTACGTGCCCTCGGCGACAAGGTTCGCGTGAGCGGGCTCTGCCGCACGGAAGACGCTGCCCGGATGGCGGAGGCGGTGGGTGCGGTTGACCGCGCCGGTACCGGCATCGAATCGCTGCGGGATTGCGAGCTCGTGCTGATTGCCACGCCCCTGTCGGAGTTCGAAACGATGTTCGATTTGCTGGGCCGGTCGCTCTCGCGAGAGGCGCTGATCACGGATGTCGCCAGCGTGAAGCGTCCTATCGTTGAGATGGCCCGGCGCCGCTTGGCGTTCCCCGGGCGCTTTCTCGGTGGGCATCCGATGGCTGGGAAGACGGAGAGCGGCATCTCTCACGCCGATCCGGGGCTCTTCACGGAGACACCCTGGGTATTCACCCCGCTTCCGGAACAGGACCTCACACCATTCGGCTGGTGGATGGACCTGGTCCGCAGGATGGGAGCCCATCCACTTCTAATGGATGCGGTCGAGCACGACCGGCAGGCCGCCTTTGTCAGCCATCTGGCCTTCACGCTCAGCGCCGCCTACCGGAAAACCGTCCGCGATCACGCCGGCGAGCAGATGGCGGGCCCGGGCTACCGGAGCATGACCCGCCTGGCGAGTGGCCACCCCGGGATGTATGGAGAGATCGCCGGCGCCAACCAGGCTGCCTTGCTCGCGGCGATCGACGCCTTCTCCGAGACCCTGGGGCGCCATCGCCGTCGCATCGCGAGTGGAGACCGCCTGGCCGATCTCTTTTCGGAGCTAAACCATGCCACCAATTGAAATCCGGGTTCCGGGAGACAAGTCGATCGCTCATCGGGCCCTGATCCTTGCCGCCCTCGCCGAGGGTGAGAGCCTCATGACACAGGTGCCCGAGGGCAAGGACGTCCTCGCCACCCAGTCGTGCCTGCGTGCGCTCGGAGTGCGCATATCCAGGTCAGGCGGGAGCGCCCGCATCGCCGGGAAAGGCCTGGGCGCGATGCGAACGCCGGCAGACTCACTCGATTGCGCCAACTCCGGAACCACGATGCGCCTTCTCGCCGGCGTTCTTGCCGGCGGGGCTGTGAACGCGACGCTGACAGGCGATGACTCGCTGCTGAGGAGGCCGATGTCGAGGGTGGTCGAGCCGCTGCTGGCGATGGGGGCGCGAATTCGGTCACATGAAGGCAAAGGCCCCTTACACATCGAGGGCACGCCACTCACCGGTAGCCGCCACCGCCTCCCGGTCGCGAGCGCCCAGGCGAAGAGTGCCCTGCTGCTCGCCGGGCTGCATGCCGAGGGCCGCACCTGCGTCGAAGAGCCGGTTTCGACCCGGGACCACACCGAGCGATTGCTGCGGGCGATGGGGGCGACCATCAGGAGCGGGGGCCTCACGGTTGAAGTCGAGCACCAGGACGCGCCGCTGCGACCCTTGCAATTCACGATTCCTGGCGACTTCTCCTCGGCGGCCTTCTGGTTCGCGGCCGCTGCGATCCGCCCGGGATGTTCGGTGCGGGTCCACGGCGTTGGCCTGAACCCGAGCCGGACCGCCTTTCTTCGCATGCTCGAGGCGATGGGGTCGGAGGTCGATGTCGAGGTCGAATCCGTGCCGACCATCGAACCAGCGGGCTCCCTTTCGGTCACGGGTCGGAGCCTTCAGGCGCTTCAGGTCGGTGCAGAGGATGTTGCCGCGGCCATCGACGAAATACCGATCCTGATGGTCGTGGCGACCCAGGCCGAGGGCACGACCTCGATCGAGGGTGCCGGCGAGCTGCGCGTCAAGGAGAGTGATCGAATTCACTCTATGACGGATGGTCTGCGCCGTATGGGTGCCAGTATCGAGGTCCTTGGCGACAGCCTCCTGATTACGGGTCCCACCCGGCTCCGTTCGGCGAATGTCGAGGCCTTTGGCGATCATCGGGTCGCGATGGCGCTCGCGATTGCCGGCCTTCGGGCGGAGGGATCCTCGAAAATCAACGGCGCCGAGAGCGCCGACGTTTCCTACCCGGGCTTCTTCAGGCAGCTGGAGGTGCTGGCGCATGGCTGAAGGATCTCGCCGCGTCCTCCTGATCGGCTCCGCGGTGGGCCAGAGTCTCTCCGCGGCCTTTCAGAACGCCGGTTTTCAGGCCGCGGGCATCGACTGTCGTTATCAGCCGATCGATGTGGAGGCGAACTCGCTACCGCGCTTGATTGACGATATACGCCGCGACCGAGGCGTGCTCGGGGCCAACGTCACAATTCCGCACAAGCAGGCGGTTCTGCCCCTGCTCGACGAGATCGACCCCGGTGCGAACAGGATCGGCGCCGTCAACACCATCAGTCGGGTGGACTCCGGGCTCAAGGGTTGGAACACCGACGGCCAGGGTTTCGAGGCTGCCCTCGAAGAGCTGCGCTTCGAGGTTTCCGGCAAGGTTGCAGCCGTCGTCGGGGCTGGAGGTGCGGCGCGGGCCGTCGTCGCATCGCTCTTGCACCGGGCCGATCGCATCTACGTCGTCAATCGAAGCCTGCGCCGGGCGGAGGAGCTCTGCCGAGAGCTCGGAGTCGAGCGAGGAGGCCCGGCATCCTTTGCCGAGCTTGCCCGGGTTGCTTCAATTGCGTCCCTGGTCGTGAATGCCACCCCGGCAGACCTGCCTTTCGCGGCTTCGATCGTCTCGCCGCGTCTCTACTTCGACCTCCGCTCCAGGAAATCGAATAGTGGGCGCCTGATGCTCCTGCACCAGGGACTGGCCGCCTTTGAGATCTGGACCGGACGCCCCGCACCGGCCGCGGTGATGCGCGCTGCCCTCAAGCGCGCGGCAGAGGCGGCGGTGGCGTGACGCTTCGTTTTCTCACCTCGGGTGAATCGCACGGCGAGCGCCTTACGGTCATCCTCGATGGGATCCCCGCGGGGCTGGAGCTGACCGCCGCGAATCTACTCAGAGACCTCTCCCGACGCCAGGGCGGACACGGTCGTGGCGGAAGGATGAAGATCGAACGGGACGCGGCTCGAATCGTGTCCGGCGTCCGCGGCGGCCGAACGCTCGGCTCACCGATCACGCTCGAGATCGCCAACGCAGACTGGGAGAACTGGCAGGCGGTGATGCGGGTCGAGGCCGAGGGGATCAAGCGCAAGCCGATCACCCGGGTCCGCCCGGGCCACGCCGACCTGGCGGGGATGCTGAAATACGGCGCGGACGACGCCCGCGATGTCCTGGAACGCGCCAGCGCTCGCGAGACCGCCGCACGCGTCGCCGGCGGGGGCGTGGCAAAACGGTTTCTCGCCACGTTCGGTGTCGATGTCAGGAGCTACACCAGCTCGATCGGACAGGTATCAGGCTCGATCCCGGCGCGCATCAACTGGACCGCGGTCGAAGCCTCAGCCGTACGCTGTCCCGATCGCAAGGCGAGCGAATCAATGGTCGCCGCCATCGACGACGCCCGCGCCCGGGGCGACACACTGGGAGGCGTCTTCACCGTGATTGCGACCGGCGTTCCCCCCGGGCTGGGCAGCTATCGCCAATGGGACACGCGGCTCGATGGCCTGCTGGCCCAGGCGATCGTCAGCATTCCCGGCTGCAAGGCAATGGCGGTTGGTGATGGCGTGGAATCGGCAGGCCGGCCCGGGTCCCTGGTCCACGACGTCCCCCGGTTCGGCAAGACAGGTCTGAAGCACGAGACGAACCGCGCGGGAGGTCTGACCGGGGGCGTGACCAACGGTGAGCCGGTGGTCGTGCACGGAATGATGAAGCCGATCTCCACCCTGCTGAAGCCATTGCGCACTGTTGATCTGAAGACGAGGCAACCGGCGCGAGCGCACTACGAGCGCAGCGACATCTGCGTGGTGCCCGCGGCCGGAGTGGTGGGGGAGGCGATGGTCGCCCTCGTCCTGGCCGGTGCCATGCTGGACAAATTCGGCGGTGATTCGCTTAAAGAAGTCGAGCGGAACGTGAATGGCTACCTGAAGGGATTGCCGCGGTGAACAACATCGTGCTGGTCGGCTTCATGGGAAGCGGCAAATCGACGGTTGGCCCATTGCTCGCCAAACGCCTTGGCCGGCCCTTCCGGGAAATCGACGACGAGGTCGTCGCCGAGGCCGGCCGGCCGGTCACGCAGATTTTTGCCAACGAGGGCGAGTCCGGCTTTAGGCTACGAGAGGCCGCCTGTCTGGCGCGCGCACTCACGGTCGGCGGTCAGGTCATCGCCGTCGGAGGCGGTGCGCCACTCTCCGATGAGAACTGGAAGCGCATACGCCACGGTAACTGCGTCGTTGCCCTGACGGCGGACTCCGATGAGATCGCAAGCCGGCTCGACGGCTCGACCAGCCGGCCGCTGCTCGAAGGGGACCGGTCGGCATCGATTGCCGGCCTGCTTCCCTCGCGCATCGGCCGCTACCTGGAGGCCGACCTGGTTGTTGCGACGGACGGCAGCCCTCCGGAGGAGCTCGCGACAGAGCTCGCGCACCGGGTTCCCCAGAGTGGGCTCGAGCGCATCGCCGTCGATGTACCTGGTGCCGAGCACGAGGCTGTCATCGGCCGCAACCTTGGGGATTTGCCGGGGCCCGCCCTGCACCGGTCGGGAGCAAGAGGCATGGCAGTCGTTGTTACCGATCCAGTGGTTGCGGAGGCCCACGCGAGGCCAATTCTCGACGGGCTGAAGCGCGCGGGGTTCACGACCGAGACGCATCTGCTGCCTGTCGGGGAGCCGGCAAAATCGATCGAGACCCTATCCGCCCTGCTGGAACGTCTTGGCGAGCTAAGGCTAGACCGATCCGGCGCACTGCTCGCCCTGGGCGGCGGGACCGTAGGCGACGTGACCGGCTTTGCCGCAGCCATGTGGTTGCGCGGGATTCGCTACCTGCAGTTGCCGACGACCCTGCTTGCCATGGTTGACAGCTCGATCGGAGGTAAGACCGCGATCAACCTCCGGAGCGGCAAGAACCTGGTCGGAGCCGTGCACCAACCGGTTGGCATCCTCTGCGACCTGGACTACCTGAAGACGCTGCCCGGGCCAGAGTTCCGGTCCGGTATGGCGGAGGTCTGCAAGGCGGCGATGATCGCCGATGCCGCTTTTGGCGAGTGGCTGCTTGAATCGTGCGGGGAAATCCGGAAAGGGGAAAGCTCGGCGCTCGCGAGAGCCGTTGCCCGGGCGGTCGCGATCAAGGCGTCGGTTGTCGCCGATGACCCCACCGAAACCGGTAGGCGGGCGATCCTCAACTACGGGCATACGGTCGGACACGGTTTGGAGCGCGCCCTCGGCTTCGGCAGGATCCGACACGGCGAGGCGGTGGCCTGGGGAATGGAGGTTGCCGCCGAGCTCAGCGTCAGCACCGGACGCTGCGCAGCGGAAGTGGCTCTGCGCCAACGCGCCCTGCTGCAAGCCGCCGGCCTGTTGGAACAGCGGCCGGCTGTCCCCCGAAAGGACCTGCTCGAGGCCATTGCCCACGACAAGAAGTCACGGGCGGGCGAGATCGGTTGGGTGCTGCTGCGCGGCGTCGGTCAGGCCGAGTGGGGATGCAGGGTTGATGCAGAGCAGCTTTCCGCCGCGCTCGATATGGTGTTCCCGGAATGAAGATCCTGGTACTGAACGGACCGAACCTGGGTCGGCTGGGCCGGCGCGAGCCCGAGATCTACGGCACGCAGACACTCGCCGACGTCGAACAGATGTTGCTGGAGCGCGGCAAAAGCATCGGCTGCGAGATCAAGTTTCTCCAGTCGAACCACGAAGGCCAGCTGATCGACTGGATCGAGACCGAAGGCCAGGAGAGTGATGCGATCATCATCAACCCTGGAGCCCTTGCGCACACCAGCTATGTGCTCGCCGACGCCTTACGTGGGTCGGGCAAGCCGGTGGTCGAGGTTCATATCTCGAACGTGCACCGCCGTGAAGAATTTCGCCAAAGGCTCGTGACCGCTGGGGCCGCCGCAGGCGTGATCACCGGCCTCGGCATCGACGGCTACCGGCTCGCTCTGGACTATCTCACCAGGCGCTAGCCGCCGTTTACGCACTGCGGGTAATTGTGATTGTCCTGGCATGGACCCACATAGGCCGTGACGTGCGCATCGTTGAGCGTCCTGGCAAGCGCCCCGGGAAAGCCCTTCGGATCCGCGAGGCTCAGCTTCTGCTCCAGGAGCGTGAAGCGCAACTGGTCCTTGAAGTCCTGCCGGCTCAAGTGGTCGAGCGCCAGTTGCCGATCGACGACGGGGGCACCCCCAACGCCGGACTCGATGCGGCGGACGGCCGCATCAAGGTCGCCCACAGTCACGACAACGTGTCGTTGCTTGGCGAGTGTTTCCAGTGCCGCGTCGCGCACCAGCTTCTTGATGGCCGACTCCTCAACCCCTTTGAGGCGAGCAGCACCTGCGGTGCTACTCGCGCCGACCTGGAGACCGGCCCGTTGCAGCCGTAGCTGGCCGGATTCGACCAGAACGTTGTAGAGATGCATGGGGACGTTGAGGTCATCGACTGTCAGGGCGGTATTCGGAGGCGCGCTACCACAGGCGCTGAGAACGACTGCCGCTGCGACCGCCGCCAAGAGGGTCGTTAGGCGAGAGCGCATCTCAAGATCCTCCTCCGCCATCGCTGTCCGAGAACGACTCCAGCCGACGGAAGTTGCCATCAAGGGCGCGGGGAGCGCCGGCGCCCTGCTTAAGGCGCGAACGCTGGGAATTGCGCTGGTCGATTCGCCAGCGCATGTACTCTTCCCCGAGATGTTGTGCGTCGTAGCCCATTGACTTGAGTGCGCGCAGGACGGCCATTGGCCGCGCCGTGCTTCCCTTTTCGGCAGACCAGAGCGTTGGCAAGCTCACACCGAGGGTTCGCGCGAATTCGGCCTGTGGGACTCCCAGGTTGCGGCGCACGACGACGAACGGATTCTCCACGGCGAGCCTCCAGGGACCTTATCGGCTGCCAGCGCTGCGCTGGATCCGGGACAGGTCCGCGACTCTTGTTGTTCTTTATTTAGTTACGCGCGCAAGCGCTGTTCGGATGAATGGGTGCGAAATCTGGCGCGGCAAAGAAAGGACCGCCCGGGCTTTCGCCCGAGCGGTCTTTACGGGGAGGGGAGAGGACTAGACGCGAACGGTCGCCTGCCGGCGCCGGATGCCGAGGACCGCGACGGCCCCCACCATCGAGCCGAGCAGGAAGGGAATCATCGCCGTATCGCTGCTGCCGTTGGACGAGGCCAGCAGGCCGCCGCCGGTGGTCGCGAGGGTCAGGGGACCCGACGCGGCCGCATTGGCTCCCTGGCTGACGACGGCTGCGCTGACGTCGCCGCTGGCGCTGGTCGAGGAGCCCGTCGCGCTCGTGCCTGCGCCCGCGCCGCCGCTGCCTGAGACGCCGCTGCCTGAGACGCCGCTACCCGAGCCGGTGCCGCCCGAGACGCCGCTACCCGAGCCGGTGCCGCCACTACCCGAGCCGGTGCCGCCGCTGCCGGAGACGCCGCTACCGGCGCCGACCGTGCCGGTGGTCGTCGTGCTGCCGTTCGAGCCTGAGTTGGAGACCGCGGCCGCCCCGTTCGAATTGGGCGAGGCCTCGGCGCTGGAGTTGCCGGTCATGGCGGCGCTGGTGATCTGGTACATGACGCTGATCACGCCGCAGGTGGCCATCACCGTGTTGCTGGTGGTTGACGTCTGCGTGGCGGACGATCCGCCCTGTGACCCGTCACCGCTCTGGCTGGGCGTGACGTTGGCATCGTTGCTGCCACCATTGGCGCTGCCCTCGGCGATCGGGTTGCAGGTGATGTCGATGTTGCCGGCGACGATCTCACTGGTCGCCGTCGGATTCGAGGTCGCGTTCGAGTCACCAACCGTCGAGCTCCCGTTGGCCGTCGGCGAAGAGGACGAATTGGCCTCGCCGCCGTTCGTCGTGCCGTTGGTCGTGGAATTTCCGCTGGCGCTCGATCCGCCGGAGCTCTCACTTGTCGACGAACCAGAGGAGGATCCGGACGCGTTGGCGCTGGCGCCGCTGCCATTGGTGCTGCCGGTCGTCGAGGTGGTCGCGCTGGAGCCGGAGTTGGTGATGGCTGCGATGCCGTTCGAAATGGCCTCTACCTCCGCGTTGGACATTCCGACGATTGCCTGGCCGTTCAGCGTGTAGCTGACCGTGATGGTCCCGCAGCTCGCGGTCACACCATTGGTGGTCGTCGCCGACTGGGTCCCACTCGAACCGGCCTGCGAGCCGCTGCCGCTGCCGGTCGGGGAGACGTTCAGCTTGTTGCTGCCGCCGTTGGCCGTGCCGTCAGCCATCGGGTTGCAGGTGATCGTGATGTTGCCGGCGTGAACGGTGCTCGACGCCGACGGCGACGAGGTGGCATTCGAATCGCCGACACGCGAAGTGCCGGTCGCGGATGGGTTCGAGGTTGAGCCGGCGTCGCCACCGGTGGTGGATCCGTCAGTCTTCGATGTGGCGCTCGCGCTCGAGCCGCCGGACGAGCTGTCGCTCGAGGAGCTGGCGGCCGAGCTGGATGACGAGTTGGCGCTGCCGCCCGTCGTGGAGCCGTTGGTCGTCGACGAGGCGGTTGAGCCGGAGCCGGTCACGGCCGCGGCGCCCGTGGAGCTGGGGGATGCCTCGGCGCTGGAGCTGCCGGTCGTCGCCGTGCTGCTGTTGTTCACGGTGACGGCGATGTTGCCGCCATTCGCGTTGGTGGTATTGGTCGTCGAGGGCGTCTGGGTGGCGGTCGAGCCGCCCTGCGAGCCGCTGCCGCTCTGGGTGGGCGAAACAGTCGAGTTGTTGCTGCCGCCGGAGGCGGTGCCGGACGCGGACGGCGAATTGTTGATGCTGACGTTGCCGCCGTTGATGGTGCTCGTTGACGATGGCGACGAGGTCGCGGTCGAGTTGCCCACGTTGGACGTCCCCGTCGCCTGTGGCGACGAGGTCGAGGTCGAGGACCCGCCGGTCGTGGTGCCGGTTGTGGATGAGTTCGAGCTGGCGCTGCCGCCCGACCCGCTGCTGGTCGCGGTCGCCCCGGCCCCGCCGGTGGTCCCGCTGCTGGTCGTCGTTGCCGCGGAACCGGAGCCGGTTACGGCTGCTGTCCCATCGGCAAATGCCGGTGAAACTCCGGCCACCACCAGGCCGGCCACGGCGACGCCGGCCAGTGCCGACGCCCTCGCGCCCCTGAGGATGGTCCGGAGGTCGAACGCGTCACGACTGAAATACTGCATGCGCATCGCCTCCATGAAAAACTGGGCTGCGGTCAGTTCCCGCAGCGCAAACGTTATGGAGGCGCTATCGCATTTGGCGCAATTGAATACGGCGACCGGAATACAAACTAAAAAAACATAAAAGACAAGAAACTTGTCGCGCCAGCCCTGGTCGGAGGGTAAGACTGAAAGGGATGACGATCCAGGAGAACCCGGCTGGCCCGCAACTTTTGATGCTCATGTTGGTGGGCGCCAGCATTATCCTTGGCGCCTGGATCGCTGTCAGACTTGTCGCTCGGCGCCCGACCGGCAGCCTCACGGCGGCACTCGCCGGCCTTCTCCTTCTGTATGCGGCCGCGCTTGTCGGAGTAAGTGCGGCCAGCCCTGCGACAGCTTTAAAGCCGGGCGACGTGAAGTGTTTCGATGAGTGGTGCGCGGCCATGGTGAGCACGAGGCGGGCCGCACCTCCGGACACGCTGGAGGTCCAGGTTCGTCTCGAGAACCGTGGCCGTGGGGCCCAGAGGAGCATTCTTGCCCGCGCCTTCATTGAAGCCGGGGGACGACGATTCTGGCCGCGCAACCCGGAGGATCTCCAGGTGCTCATACCGGGCGGGAGCACGGTCCAGGTCCGGTTTGTTTTTGACGTCCCCGCCCAGGCGGCATCCGGGCGCTTTGTAGTGACGGAGGCCGCCAGCGGGGAGCTGACTCCAGGCGTGATCGTGATCGGCGATGAGTCCAGCCCCTTTCACTCCATCGCCGGATGGCCACTCGGTGAGTTTGGCGGGCAACTCGCGACCTGATCGTCGCTAGCATTGTTTGGTGCTGAAATCGACGCGGCTGCGGGCCGCGCTATGGAGACATCGTGCCGCCTGGCTGGTTGGGCTCGTGGCGATCATGTTCGCCAACGGGTTCGCGCTCCTGCAGCCCTACCTGCTCGGCCGCGGCGTCGATGCCGTCACCCGCCTCCAGGCGTCGCGGTTGCCACTCATCTTTCTGGCTATCCTGGGCGCGGCAGCAGGCGACGCCGCCTTCCGTTTCACCCAGCGGCTGACCATCAACAGGGCGTCGCGCCAGATCGAGAACGAGCTCAGGCGCGATCTCTTCCAGCACCTCTTGCGCCTCGACCAGCGCTTTTTCCAGCAGATCCGAACCGGCGACGTCATGGCACGGGCGACCAACGACCTGAGTGCTGTGCAGCAATTGCTGGGCATGGGGCTGATGAACATCGCCAACACCATCGTCATCTTCGTCGCCGCCGTGACATTGATGGCCCTGATCGACTGGCAGTTGACCATCCTGTCGGTCTCGCTCCTGACGCTGCTCTCGCTCGGCTTCTTGCTCCTGGGTCCGCAGATACAGAAGCGCTTTCTCAAAGTCCAGCAGGAGTTCGCCGCCGTCTCCTCGAAGGCTCAGGAGAATTTCTCGGGGATCAGGGTGGTCAAGGCCTACGTCCAGGAGGAGCACGAGGAGCGCAAGTTCCGGGAGGTCAACCAGGAGTACGTACAGGCGAATATCGCCTGGGCCCGGATCAACAGCGCGCTCTGGCCTCTCTTCGGGCTGCTCGCCGGCCTCGCCGGCGTCGTGTTGCTCTATGTTGGCGGTCAGCACGTCGTCCAGCACAGGATCACGATCGGCCAGTTCATCCAGTTCAACACCTACCTGATCCTGCTTTCCTGGCCGATGATCGCACTCGGCTGGGTGGCGAATATGTTCCAGCAGGGAGCCGCCTCGATGGGGCGCATCGAGGAGGTGCTGCGCGAGCGGCCGGCGATCGCCTCCCCGGCCCGTCCAATGGTGCCCGAGCGGGTCCTGGGTGAGGTGACCTTCGACCATGTCAGCTTCGCCTACGAGGGGGCGGCCATCTTCGACAACCTGTCGCTTCATATCCCGGCAGGTTCGACCCTCGCGATCGTCGGCAGCACCGGGAGCGGAAAGAGCACGCTGGTCCGCCTCCTGACGCGAGTTTATGACCCGCAGTCGGGCCGTATCCTGCTCGACGGCACCGATATCCGTGACCTCCCGCTGGACCTCGTCCGCCGCAGTGTTGGTTATGTGCCCCAGGAGGCATTCCTGTTTTCCGAGACGCTGGCCGAGAACATCACCCTTGGTGTGCCGGACGCCTCGGCAGAGGCGGTTAGCGCCGCGGCACAGCGGTCTCAGCTGGCTGCCGACCTCGAACAATTTCCGGCCGGTTTCAACACCATGATCGGAGAGCGTGGAGTCACCTTGAGTGGGGGTCAGAAGCAGCGGACGGCGATCGCGCGTGCTCTGATCAAGGATCCCGCCGTCCTCGTCATGGACGACGCTCTCTCCAGTGTCGACACGCGGACCGAGGAGGAGATACTCAACGGCCTGAAGGACTTCATGGAGGGACGGACCAGCATCGTGATCGCCCACCGGGTCTCGACCGTCAGGTCTGCCGACCAGATCGTCGTCCTCGAGGAGGGCCGCATCGTCGAGCAGGGCTCCCACGCCGAGCTGCTCTCGCTCGGCGGTGGGTACGCGAGACTGTACGAGCGCCAGCAGCTGCGCCGGGAGCTCGAGGAGGACGCCGGCGTCGATCCCGGGGCGGTGCTGGAGCCTTGAGCATGCACGGCGGCCGTGGCGCGCACTGGGCCGGCGCTGACGAGGTGATGGGCAAGGCCTACGACGCCAGGCTGATGCGGCGTCTCTGGACCTACGTCAGGCCGCACAGCAGGCTCGGAATCATCGGACTGGTGCTATTGCTGCTGAGCTCGTTGAATGACCTGGCGGGACCGTACTTTACCCAGCAGGCGATCGATCACTACATCCGTCCCGGCCGGCTCAACGGCTACGGGAAGCTGGCCGCGCTCTGGGCGTTCGTGATTACCCTTAATTTTGGCGCTCGCTACTGGCAGAGCTTCGCCATGAACCTGCTCGGGCAGCGAGTCATGTTCGACCTGCGCAACGCGATCTTCTCTCACCTCCAAAGGATGTCGTTGCAGTACTTTGACCACACCCCGGTCGGGGTGCTGGTGACGCGCATGACCAACGATGTCGACGCTCTGAACCAGCTGCTCACATCCGGGCTGGTCGCGGTCATCGGCGACCTCTTCTCGCTGGTGGTGATCGCTGGCTTCCTGCTCTGGGTGAACTGGCGGATGGCGCTCATCGTCTTCCTGATCATGCCTATCGTGGTGGCGATCACGGCGGTGATGAGAACCCAGATGCGGGAGACATACCGCGCCATCCGCACCCGGATCGGACGCATCAACGGCTTTCTCCAGGAGGCGATTTCCGGCGTTCTAACCATCCAGCTGTTCAACCGCGAGCAGCGCTCACTCGAGGATTTCGACCGCTTGAACGACGACTACCTGCGGGCCAACCTGCGTTCGGTGGCGCTCTTCGCCGTCTTCATGCCGCTGATGAGCTTCGTCGGCTCTCTCACCTTCGCCCTGATCCTGTGGGTGGGCGGCGGCCGCGTCATCCAGGGGGCGCTGACGCTCGGCACGCTGGTGCTCTTCCTGCAACTGGCCGATCGCCTCTACCAGCCGATCCGCGATCTCTCCGAGAAGTACAACATCCTGCAGGCGGCGATGGCTGCTTCAGAGCGCATCTTCGGCATCCTCGACGAGCCGGCGAAGGACCTCGACGAGGCCTCCGCTGTCCGGCTCCCCGCGCTCCAGGGATCGATCGCCCTCGACCACGTCTGGTTTGCCTACCAGGACGAGGACTGGGTCCTGCGCGACGTCTCGATCGCGATCTCAGCCGGCGAGAAGGTGGCGGTGGTCGGCGCGACCGGCGCCGGCAAGACTTCGTTGATCAGCCTGCTGACCCGGTTCTACGATGTGCAGCAGGGGCGGGTCACCGTCGACGGCCACGATGTCAGGACCCTCGCGCGCAGCGACCTGCGCCGGCACATCGGTGTCATCCTGCAGGATCCGTTTATCTTTGCCGGCACGGTCGCCGAGAACATCGCCCTCGGTGAGCCGATGCCGCGCAGCCGGATCGAGGCTGCCGCCCGCGCCGTCAACGCCGATCGCTTCATCCGCCGCCTGCCGCGGGGATACGACCAACCGCTGCACGAGCGGGGGTCCGACCTGTCGACCGGTCAGAAGCAGTTGATTGCATTTGCCCGTGCGCTCGTCTTCGACCCGGCGGTCCTTATGGTCCTCGATGAGGCGACGGCGAATGTGGACACCGCCACCGAGGCTGTCATCCAGGAGTCGTTGCTGACGCTGATGGAGGGCCGGACCTCGATCATCATCGCCCACCGGCTTTCGACGATTCGGAATGTGGACCGGATCGTCGTGCTCCACCGGGGCCGGGTAGTGGAGACGGGCAGCCATGCGGAGCTGCTTGCCCGGCGCGGCGTTTACTTCCGTCTCTACGAGCTGCAGTACAAGGACCAGGCCGCGGCGCTGTCGGCGTGAGCGTTCACCTCGATGCGCTTGCCGACGAGGTCTTCGCTGCCGCCGACGCCCAGGCGCGCAGCGTCGCCCGGGTCGAGCGGCTTCCGTTTGGCGAAATCTGGCGCAGTCCGGGGTATCCGGACCTGTTCTTTCTGAACGGCATCAACCAGCTGGTTGCGCCGGGCTGGACGGTTGAAAATCTCGAACGCGCCATCGCGGAACACCTGTCCGGCATCCGACAGCTTCGCGTCACGAGCCGCGACCGGGAGACGGTCGCCCGCCTCGGACCGCGCCTGCTCCAGGCCGGCTACCGGGCCGAGTGCCTCCTCGCCATGGTGCAGGTGGCGCCCGGCGAGCGCGCGGAAAAGGGCGACCTCGAGATTCGGCCGGTTCAGAGCCAGGACGACTGGCGCGCCTTCGAAGCGCTGATCCGGCAGGACACTGATGAACATGGCTGGAGCTCGTCAATGACCGAGCAACTGCTGCGCCTCTGCCGGCAGCAGGAGGGAAATGAGTCGCAGGTATGGCTGCTGGGCTCTTTCCGTGGGAAGGCCGTGGCGCGCCTCGGCCTCTACCAGCATGCCAGGACCGGCTACCTGCACGCCATTTACACCCGTCCCGGCGAGCGCCGCAGGGGCGCCGGCTCGGCGCTGACCGAGGCGGCCTCGCGGCACGCGGTAGCGGCGGGTTGCGAGCGAGTGACACTCGACTGCACCCGTGACTCCTTTCTGCCGGCCTTCTACCACGAGCTCGGCTTTCGTGCCGTCGGCGAGATCTGGATCTGGACCAGGCCGACCGGGCCGTGACTGGCTGGCGTGCCGAGTTTCCACTCTCCGGCCCCGGTGGCGAGCCGGTGGACCTCCGCCGTGTCTTCGTCTCGCACGGTCTTGCGGCGCTACCACCGATGCGCCTGGAGGAGAAAACCGGGGCGTTCGAGATCACCGTGCCGATCGGGAGGGGCGCCCGAACGCTGATAATCAGCGGCGCGCGTGCCGGCCTCGGCACCGTTACTTCCACCGGCCCCCGCCCCGGAGCGAGGACGGCGGCGTTCCTGCTGGCTCAGACGCGCCTGGTGCTGAGCCTGGACCGCGACCTCTCGGACTTCTACGCGCTCGCGCGCCAGGATCCCGAGCTCAGTTGGGTCACCGCTGGGGCCGGCCGGATGGTGCGCAGCCCAACGGTGTTCGAGGACGTCGTCAAGACGATTTGCACCACCAACACCTCATGGTCGGGGACAACCAGGATGGTCAACGCCCTGATCGAGCACCTCGGAACAAGGGCCCCTGGCGCGCCAGCCAGCGGACCGTTTGGGCGGGCCTTCCCGACCGCCGCGGCAATGGCGGGAGCCGACCTCGACTTCTACCGCAGGGTGGTGGGGGCCGGCTATCGGAGCTCCTACTTACGAGAGCTGGCGAGGTCGGTGGTCGACGGCTCGGTCGACATCGAAATCCTTGGACAGCTTCCGCCGGAGGTTGTCTCGGACGATGAGATGGAGGCCCGTCTGCTCGCCCTTCCCGGCGTCGGCCCCTACGCAGCAGCGCACATCATGCTGATGCTGGGACGCCACTCGCGACTGATCCTGGATTCCTGGACACGGCCAACCTACGCCCGCCTGATCGGACGCCGGAAACCTCCGGCTGATCGGACGATTGGACGCCGCTTCAACCGCTACGGCAGGTACGCCGGCCTGGCTTTCTGGCTCTTCCTCACCCGAGACTGGGTTGACTCGCCACCCGCATCGATCTAGTCAATCTCAATTCATCCCTTGACGATACTCAATAAGCCTGATACTGTCGGTATCAGATATAACTCACGGTCTTGCGGTGTGCGCTGACAGTGGGAAAACAGGAGGAATCGGAATGACGCAAAAGCGAGCTCGTTTTGGCGCTCTTTTACCGGCTGCTTTCATCCTTTCATTGGCCTCGGCGATGGCGACTCCGGCGATAGCGATGGCAGCAAGTGGGGGCGACAGCAATCGCGGCGACGTCTGGCTCGACAACGTCGGCCGGCCGGCCGGTCCCGGCCACGAGATGGACCCGCACCTCGGCTGCACCGACATCAACCTCTGGGGTGCCAACATGGGCGACGCCAGCGGCACGTACATCATCGACGGATGGCCTCCGTCCGGTCACATGGAGCAGGATTATCCGCCCGCGGGACGGGCGACCTGGCACTACAGCGCAGGCAAGCAACCACAGGTTATTTCGGTGATCTCGGTCCGCACCCTGATCGCCGATGCGGTGGCCAACGGTGACACGCCCTCGCACCAGGGCTACCACTTCAAGCTACAGCTGACCCAGGACCCACAGAAGCACAAAACCTTCTGGGTAAACTGCGCCGCTCCATCCAGCGTCGGCGGTGGTAACGCGGGCGGCTCGACCGGTGGCACGACGGGCGGCTCGACCGGTGGCACGACGACCGGCTCGACCGGTGGCACGACGACCGGCTCGACCGGCGGCGCCACGACCGGCTCGACCAGTGGCAGCCATCCGGTCAGTGGCAGCACGACCACCTCGAGCGGGGTCGGAGCGGTCCAGGCTGTCAATCAGGCTGCAGTCTCGAACGGCTCGGCCCAGGCGGCTGGCCTGGCGCAGACCGGTAGTGGGGTTGCGTTCCCGGTGGCTGCTCTGCTGCTCGGCCTTCTGATCCTGCTCAGCGGCGTCTCCTTCCTGGCTCGCCCGCTTCCGATGCGACGCTAGTTCACCTGCCTGTAGAAACCGCCCGTCCCCCTCGGGCGGTTTCTCTTTTTCGATTGATTTCAATTGAGCTCGAGCCTTCCGGCGTATCGTGGGTAAACCATGGCCGTGGCCGAGTTGCGACTGCTGATCGTCTCCTCCAATCCTCTGGCACGCGGCGGCCTGGACGCCATGGTGGAAGAAATGCCCGGAGTCCGCGCCATCGGCTCGGGGGCGCTCGCCGAAGCCAGCTCGCTCGCCGGCCAGCTGCATCCCGAGGCGGTGCTGCTGGACGTGGGGGAGGGGCAAATCGAAGACCTGGATGGAATCTCGCGGCTCTCCGGCTCACAACCGGGTTTGCCGATCGTGGCAGTCGGTGGGGATTCCGAAGCGGTCCTTCAGGCGCTCGCTTTGGGGGCCTTTGCGCTGCTCCCGGCAACGACCGACCTGGAGACGTTACGGCTTGCCCTGCTGGCCTCGACTCACGGTCTCGTCACCATCGCGCGCGCCGATCTGACCGCGGTCCTTCCAGCCGAGGAGCCGCCCGAGCCCGCGATCGCTGCCACGACTGAATCGCTGACAAGCCGTGAGCTCGAGGTCCTGCAGCTGATGGCGCGTGGACTGACGAACCGGCAGATTGCCGGCCACCTGAAGATCAGTGAGCACACGGTAAAGTTTCACGCCGGCGGTGTTCTGGGAAAGTTGAACGCCCGGTCACGTACCGAGGCGGTGGCGCGCGCGGCCGGGCTCGGTTGGATCCTTGTCTGAGAAAGGGGAGAAGTTCATGGACAGCGACGGATACGGTTACAAGGGGACGGAACGGGGACTCGATAGGCTGCTGAAGGACGCCCGAACGCTTTCGCCCGCTGGGATCGAGCGAGCCGCCTGGGGCTGGGACCGGCACGAAGACCCGGTGACGATGCAACGCTTCCGCGAAGCGGAGAAAGTCGCCCTGCACGCGCTCGAGCAGGCCGATCGCGGCCAGCAGTGGGAGCAGACCCGCCGGGCCATTCTCGACCTGACGGAAGGTCGCTCATCGGTCGTTTCCTGGAAGGTAGAGCACGGCGACAAGGGACACAAGGCGGAGCACGCAGCCCTGGGTGCGGCAATGGGCCTTATGGTCCAGGATCGCATCGACCACGCCCATTACGCCACCCTCGTCCGGCCCATGGCGGAGGCGGTTCCCTGGCTGCTCCCCGAAGCGCCTCCGGAGCCACGGCGCAGATGATCGGCAACATCCGGATTGAGCCCCACGCGGCCTGGGGCCGGCTTGATACCGGCGAAGCAGTCGCGCTCGACGTCACCAGCGCGCTGGTGTGGCCGGCAGTCAATCACCGAATTCCAGCCTCGGTGCGGGTCGTCCCGGAACCGGTGATGCGTGCGCTGGACGCCGCCAGGCCCGCGTCCGAGATCCTCGCCTACTTCGGGGATCTACCGGCCGACCGTGAGGTTATCGCCTACTGCACCTGCCCGAATGAAGAGACGAGTGCTCGCATCGCCCACTTCCTACGGAACCACGGCCGGCAGGCATGGGCGCTGCACGGGGGCCTGGCTGCCTGGCGCACCGCCGGCTATCCGATGGAGGACAAGGCCACCACGCCGGCGCGGGTGCCGTCGGTCGACGAGGACTGTCCTGACTGCGACCAGGAGGTTGGCAGCCACCGGGCGTAGGCTGGAAGCATGGCAACGCAAGTCCCTGCACGCACCTGGACCAGATCAAGAACCCAAGGCCGCACAGCAAAGGCTGCGAGGAGTGCCTCAAGATGGGTGATACCTGGATCCACCTGCGGCTTTGCGAGAGCTGCGGTCACGTCGGATGTTGCGACTCGTCCAAGAACAAGCACGCGACCAAGCATTACAGGGCCACCCATCACGCGATCATCAAGTCCTTCCAGCCGGGCGAGAACTGGATGTTTTGCTACGTCGACAATGTGATGTTCGAGGCCTAGCGGAGCCGCAATCTAGGCGGAGCGGCGAGCCCCTACCGCCAGCTCGGCCTCACCGGCATCGACGAAATCTCGGATCAAGGCGTTCAGCTCGGCGCACTTCTGGAGTATCTGCCGGCAGGCTTCGGCCCGCGCCTCCGGATTGAGGTCGTCACCCTTGAGAAGGTCCGCATAGCCATTGATAATCGTCAACGGCGTGCGCAGGTTGTGGCCCAGCAGAGCCAGCTCGCTGACGGTCTGATTGCGTACCATTCTGCCCCTCCTCGCGGTGATAGCGTCGCTTGTCCGGCCGGGGTTGTCAAGGTTGAGTTCTGTGAATCTTTGCGGAACGGATTTTGCTGATAACCAGTCACCGCATTAGCTGACAGCATTGTCATCACCGACTGTCAGAACCACGGACGATGAAACGTTATGCCGCCAGCGTCCCTTCTGACTCGGGTGTCTTTATTTCCACCACCTCGGCGAATCGCTGGACTGTTTCGATGGCGTCGTAGAGTGGCACCGCCCGGTCCGGTGAGACCAGGTCGGTGAGCTTGACGTAGTAACTGCGGCCCTCGGGCCAGACGAGGGTCGGGACGCCGAAGACCCCCCTGGCCACGGCTTCCGCGTGCTCTGCCGCCAGCTGCTCGAATGTTGCGGCGGCAAGGTCGCGTTCCCAACGGGCGACGTCGAGACCCGCCTTCTGCGCCACCCCGAGGTGCGTCCCCTGGGCATCGACCGGCAGCTGCTCCTCGTGCCGAGCGCGTTGCAGTAATTCGCGGAACCGGTTGTAGGCCTCTTTGCCCTGGGCTTTCGCTGCGGTCGCCGCCAGGAATGCCGGCAATCCAGCCGCCCTTCGGTTTACCTCCCAGACGGGCCGCCCAGGCTTGCCTTCGCGTGCCTGGTGGTTCTGGCTCAGCGAGAAAAAGCGCCAGCTGACCTCGATTCGGCCCGCCTTCTCGACATCGGCAAGCCAGATGGATCCCCGGTAGGCCCAGGGGCAGAGAAAATCGATGTAAGCCGTCACCGGGGCTCGGCTCAACGCAGCACCTTTTCCGCAGAACTCGGTTGCGTCACCAACGGCATGACGTCGGCTTCGAAGCGATGCAGCGGCTCATGGTCGTAGGCAACCCCCGGTATGTAGGTGATCAGGTAGTCGATGCCCGCCTCCAAGAGTGGCTCGATCTTGTCCCTGATGGCGCTCGCGTTGCCGACAGTCACCTGGTTCGCAAAATCGCTGTATGGCATGGTCCCCCTCACCCGGGCGGTCGCCCGTTCCGGGTCGGCTCCCGATTCGATCGGATAGACATTCAGGCTGGTTGACTTGACGATGTCGTCATAATTTCGCTGCGCATCCTGGCAATGCTGGCGAAGCACGCCGAGCTTGTGCCTGATCTCATCCGGCTGGCCACCGAGGTTGCAGGCGTCGCCCCATTTCGCGACCAGCTTGAGAGTTACACGCTCGCCGCCACCGCCGATCCACAACGGAGGGTGTGGTTTCTGAACGCCTTTGGGCTCGTTGATCGGCCGGTCAATCTGGTAGTGCGTCCCCTTGAAGGTGGGATAGTCCTCGGACCACATGCGGTGGATGATCTCGCAGGCCTCCTTGAACATGACCATGCGTTCTTTCAGTTCGGGGAAACCGTAACCGTAGGCGCGCCACTCGTGCTCGTACCAGCCGGCGCCGATCCCGGCGTAGAGCCGGCCGTGGCTGGCGACGTCAACCGTGGAGGCGATCTTGGCGTAGAGCGCTGGATTCCGGTAACCGTTGCAGCCCACCATCTGCCCGATCTTGATTCTCTTGGTGTCCCGGGCAAGCGTCGACGTGATCGTCCAGCATTCAAACGTCGCTTCCATCTCCGGTGTCGGGACGGTGTGGAAGTGGTCGAAAACCCAGATCGAGTCCCAGGGACCCTGGTCGGCGGCCTGGGCGACGCGAGTCATGGCTTCGTACTTCTCGACCGGGTCCTTGATGTCAACCAGGTCCATTCGCCATCCCTGGGGCACGAAGACTCCAAAACGAACAGGCATACAACCTTTCTATCACGGGAGGCCGGTGGCACGCCGGAATCGAATCAGGGCACAATGAGCGAGACTCAAACACTGGAGACAGTTAGGAGGCAGGATGGCAAAGATCGATCCGCGCAAGCAGGAAGGAAAAAACTGGACCGTCCGGTCAGGCTCGCTTCACACTGGTGCCGGGGCGAAGAAGTTCGCCGGCTCCAAAGAGGCGCTCACCTACAACAATCCGTTCAAGCAGTCAGTCGAGCGAGTCTGGTTCGACGGCAAGCTGGTCTACGCGGTCGACTGCGGCGAGGTCGAAGTCGATCCGAAACAGGTCAAAATCGCCGAGGAGTACCAGGTGGTCTACAGCCTGGATGCCGAGGGGAAGCCGAAGGACGAGGTCAAGGGCCAGTACAACATTTACGACTCGGTGCCCGGCATGAAGAAGTACAGCCCGATCTGGCGCTTCAACTACGTCATGGTGCCGCGAGACTACGAGCCCAACAGCCTGCGCTCAGAGGCCGACGTACTGAAAAGCGGCTACCAGGTCCGCAAGAGCAACAACTTCGAGAATTGACCCGTCATCTAGGGCTGCCGTGAGCAGCCGGCAGGATAGAAATCTCTAGCGGTAGATACCGGCCTTGTAGTCGGACAGGATCTCGTTGGCCGCGCGCGCGCCTTCCTGGGCGCCCCCTCCATGTAACCCTGGAAATTCGTCGAGCAGTACTCGGGCGGCAAAGTGGCAGCGACCGTTGGGGAACGGCTGACGCGCCTTCTCGTAGCCGCTGAACTGCGTGCACTGGCCAACCTTCCAGTAGGAGTAGGACCCCAGGAGGTAGGGGTTGGGCAGGGGTACGTCGAGGGTTGCCCGCTGGCTCCACTGGCCTGTGATGCCGGGAAACACCGGCTCGAACTGGCTCAGAAAGTTTTCTTATCTCTGGTTGCCCTTTGTCATGCTGCCGGTCTATGCCTCGCTTGAGCGCATCCCAACCTCGCTGATCGAAGCGTCCACGGACCTCGGGGCGCGCTGGTGGACGACCTTCCAGCGGGTCATCCTGCCGATCGCCTGGCCGGGGATCGTGGCCGGGTCGATCTTTGCGTTCTCACTCACGCTCGGCGATTACATCGCGCCCGACCTCGTGGGGGACACCGAATTCATCGGTAACGTGATTTACCAGAGCGTTGGCATCGCGAACAACGTCCCGTTCGCTGCGGCCTATGCGATCGTCCCGGCCCTGATCATGGGTGTCTATTTGCTGATTGCCCGCCGAATGAAGGCAACCAGCGCCCGGTCGTCAACGTCGTGGCGACCGTCCTTCTGCTCCTGAGCTTCTTGCCGGTCTGTTTCGCCCAGCGCCTTACGCAGGACACCGGCGGGCTGGCCGGTGCCGGGCGCGCCGTGGTCGCACAAACCGCCGGCGAGTAGCAAAACCGTGCCATCAGGCCGAGCGTGCCTGCGCCACGACCCGATGCGCGGGCGGTTTCGTAACCCAGCGGCCGCCGGCGCGCTCGATCGTCCAGCCTCCCTCGTGCACCATCTGGTGATGCCCTCCGCAGACCAGGGCTAAATTCTCGAGTTTGGTCTCACCGCCCCGCGTCCACCACCTGAGGTGATGCCCGTCACACCACTCAGGCGGTCGGTGACAGCCATTGAAGACGCAGTCCTTGTCCCGCGCCACCAGCGCCCGCCGGATCGAGGGCGGGATCTTGCGATGCTCGTGGCTCGTTTCCTGCTCCATCTCCGCCTTGCCCAGCAGCCAGCTGACCGTGGCATCGCAGGCCAGCCGCTGAGCCGTCTCATTCGCGATCGGGCCGACACCCTGGAGATCCGCCGCCGCCGCTCCCGGGACACCGGCCAGGGTCTCCACGCTCGCCGTGATAACCAGGTGGGGCCGCATGCCACCGCTGCTGCCCAGCTTGCTCCCCGCCAGAGGACGGCGCGCAAGGTCCACCAGCGCATCGGCACGGCGCTGCTCCGCGGTTCGGTCATCGTCATGGCGTGGCGCTGGCATCAGCGCATCAAGCGCCGTCTTCACGATCGCGCCGCCCTCGGCATCGAGCAGGCCTTCCAGGTGGACCAGCCCGTCTTTCGGTTCGCTCAGGCGGAGGTAGCGCAGGCTGTATGCCCGGTTCGCTTCCGCCAG
>Ga0207416_1001506_pt1 | contig 30227 bp, 29 predicted proteins | sample PaiPotPPM11metaG_FD_184107 | JGI IMG/M metagenome (GOLD analysis project Ga0207416, IMG submission 184107) | Iron sulfur acid spring bacterial and archeal communities from Banff, Canada, to study Microbial Dark Matter (Phase II) - Paint Pots PPM... ... | reverse complement strand
TCATAGGCCAGCACCATGAAGCCGCGTGCGGCAAACCAGGGCGCGGAATCGCTCCAATCCGCTTTTGTGCCGGGATGTTCGTGCGAACAAATGATGGCTGTCGTGCTGCCCCGCCCATAGAGCCATCCGGCGAGGAGAACATGATCCTGCGTAGTGAAATGGACCAGGGTATAGGGTACATCTGGCAGCGTTGGGGTGGGCGTGATCACCGGCGTCGGCGTGGCAACCGCCTGCCGTGGCGCTGCGCTGGAGCCGCAAGCAGCAAGCAGAAGAAGGATAGAGATGAGCAGAGCGATCATCCCTGTTCGGCAAAATCGGTATCGTTGCATCTGGTTTCCTCCTTAAATATCTATGTCATATTTTCATACGACAATTTCGACATAAATATCACACCAGAACGATGCTTCCGAATCACCCCAGCGCTCCAGCCCCTCCGCTTGTCAACAGCATACAATGAGATATAATGAGGCTAAACGACAGGCAGGAGACGACAACATTGAAATCCAGAATCCTGGTGGGCCGTTTGGACAGGTCAACCAGGAGAATTTCGGCCATCCCGGTATCACTGATTACAGAAATCCGCATCTTGCTGAGGCAATGAAAAACCTGGGATATGTCCAACGCTTCGGCGTTGGAATCGCGCTTGCTCGTAGAGAGCTAGAGAAGAATGGCAACCCGCCGCTAGAATTTATGATAGCTGGCAATCATGTGTTAGCGACGATCAAGAGATATTCATGATCATTCCTGTTATTGCATTCTGAAACGGCCAATGGTGGGGCAAAATATGGCCTTTGCAAGCGATATATACATATGCCTGGATGTGCCTGCGCCCATTGCTCAACAAGTCATGGACATGCGGATACGTCACCGCGATGAGTTTCGCGCGGCCCTACCTGTCGAAATTACTCTAGCAGGGTCAAGCGGCGTGGGCGTATTCACAGCAACACAGGATAGAGCTATGGCTTTCGCAACTCTTGATACTATCGCCGCTGAAACAGCCCCTATCGAGGCATCTTTTGGGACAGTCCGGCGTTTTCCTGGCACTGATATCTTTGTCCTCTTACTGCGTGATGAAGCTTCTTTCCACGCTTTACATCAGCGCATTGCGACATCAGGCTTACGCTTTGAACGCAATCCATTTCCCTTTGAGCCCCATTGCACATTGAGAAGTCGATCACCTATCAGCGAGGAAGAGGCTGCTGAACTTCTCTCTTTCCGTATCCCTGGCAGTTTCGTGCTGGACACGTTATCCGTTTACCTGTTAGACAGGCTCCCAATGACCTTGCTCCATCGCGTCAAGCTGGCAGGCGGTAAAAAATAGAGCCGTGGGCGCGGGCGACGCAAGCGTCCCATCCCCACGTCCGCGTCCTCTCCCGCCCCTACGGATCATGGTCCCGTTCCCAATAACTTTGTATATAACGCAAATTCTGGTCGAGCGATACGACGGAATGACGGAAGAAATCATGGCTCCGTTCCCAATAACTTCGTATACAACTCCTGCTGGCGGGCCATTGCGCTCCGGTAGACCTGCCCGCGCCGCGGGTCGGGAAGGATAGGGTCGCCGAGGGCGGTTGAGGCGCTGGCGATGTCTGGTATGACGCCCAACGCTTCCAACGCCAGCAAGGCCGCGCCGCGCACCGAGGCTTCGCGTTCAAACAGGGGATAGAGCGGCGTTTCCAGGGTATCGGCCAGGATATGCTGGATGGTGGGCGAGTTGAGCAGCGCGCCGCCGCTGCCGATCAGTTGTGGTCTTGTTTCGCGCATGTCGAGCGTAGTAAGCAGTTGCTCGTAGACCTGGGCAAGCTGGTAGGCGAGCGACTCCAGCGCGGCGCGCAGCATTTCCGCCGGCGTCGTCTGCGCGTGAAGACCGGTGATCGCAGCCTGTGCCTCCGCGTGCCAACCGGGGCTGCGTTCTCCACTGATGAAGGGCAAGATGGTCAGACCATGCCCATCGGGAGGCAGCGCGGCAACCTGCGGCTCCGCGTCTTTGAGCGGCGGCAAGCGCAGCGTCTCACCCATCCAGGCCAGTATGTTGCCGCCCTCGCTGAGGGCGCCGCCGAGCAGGCCGCGCCGCGCATCAAGGAGGTAGAGCCATAACGCGGGCGGCGGCTCTACCTGCTCCGGTGACACAACGGCGCGGATCGCGCTGGATGTACCGATACTGAGCGCCCAATGGCCTGCGGCGACACAGCCCGAACCGGCATTGGCCGCCGCGCCGTCGCCAATAGCAGGAAACCAGGGAACATCGCGCAGCGCGGGCCAGCGCGGCGCGTATTCCGGCGCGAGACCGTGGATGCTATCAGGCAGATCGCCAACCCTGGGCAATTGTTCATCCCGCACGCCCACTGCCTGCATCAATGGCGCGTCCCAGGCGCGTTTTTTGATGTTGAGCATTCCCGTTCCTGATGCCATCGAGAGACTGCACACCGATTGCCCCAATAGCTTGCAGTGGAGGTATTCGCCAAACGAGAGCCATTGCGCCGCGCGCGCAAAGGTATCCGGCTGCGTCGTCGCCAGCCAGCGCAGTTTGGCCGGCCAGTAGCTCGCGTGCAGGCGCGCGCCCGTGCGGCGGTGGACGGCGTCCTCGTCCAGTTGGCGGCGCAGTTCGGCAGCGGCCTGGCGCGGGCGCGTATCCTCCCAGGTGATCAGCGGCGTGATGGCCTGTCCGTCTGTGTCAACCCCAACAAGGCTGTGCCAGAAGGTGTCGGTGGCGACCGCGCCTAACGAAGACGCCAGCGATCCGGCCTGTTGCAACGCCTGGTCGATGGTTTTGGCAACGACAGCCACAAGTTTGTCGGCATCGACTGAAACTTCGCCCTCGCTGGTGACGGTCAAGGCATAGGTCTCCTGCGCCTTTACGCCAGGCAATTCTACCCCAGCCGCGTCAAAGAGCAAGGCGCGAGTGGAAGAAGTGCCAACATCTAATGCCAGGATCAAGGGAGTACGAACGCTCACGATATTCACCTGTTCAATGATATTTGCGTCTTTATAGCATGGGTAGCAACTGCACGGGGCCAGGGCAACCGCAAGGAATTGCCCCTTAATCTTGCCCCGGCAAGCTCGCCCTATACGGATCGGCTTATGGAGACATGTCGCGTATGGTAGGGGCAATCCCTTGCGGTTGCCCTGGCTCTACACGTTTGCCCCGGCCCTGCACGCTTGCCCTGGCCGTTCGCAACAACATGTCGCCTGCTCTATACAGTATTACGGATGCTCCTGCAAAAACGTATCGATCTGAGCCAGTTCGCTGTCGCTTAAGCGGAACTCCGCGGCGTTGATTACTTCCTCGACCTGCTGCGAGTGACGTCCGCCCACAATCGCGCCCGTCACAGCAGGGTTACGCAGCGTCCAGGCAATCGCCACCTCGCCGGGAGTCATACTATGCGGGTAGCCAATGTCGGTCAGCAGATTCACCAGCGCGAGGTTGCGCGAGAGGCGCGGTTCCTGGAATTCTGGATTCCCCTTGCGCCAGTCATCGTCAGGCATAGCGGCGACGCGCTCTGGCGTCATTTTGCCCGCCAGCAGGCCGGATTGCATCGGCGAGTAGACGATCACGCCGATATTGTGCTGCTGGCAATAGGGCAGGATATCACGCTCAACCTCGGGCCTGATCAGTGAATATGGCGGCTGCAAGGAGTCGATAGGCGCGATCTTCCGAATGCGTTCCATCTGGCCCACATTGAAGTTGGAGACGCCGATAGAGCGTACCTTGCCCTCGGCTTTCAGCTTCGCCATAGCGCCCCAGCCTTCCTCTATATCCGCCTCGGGTTCGGGCCAATGCATCTGATAAAGGTCAATCGCGTCTACCTGGAGACGACGCAGGCTCTGTTCAACTTCGTTCCGTATTGATCGGGGATCGAGATTACCGGATATTTCTTTCTTCTCGTTCCAGACGCGGCTACATTTGGTAAAAATGTAGGGGCGCTCCGATCCGGACCAATCCTTGACAGCCTTTCCCACAATCTCCTCAGAATGTCCCAACCCATAGACCGCTGCCGTATCGATCCAGTTGATACCCAGATCCAGCGCGCGCTGGATCGCGGCGATCGATTCTGTATCGTCCTGCGATCCCCAGCCAAAGCGGTAGTTTCCGCCGCCGATGGCCCACGTTCCCAGACCAATGGGCGTAATCTGCATGTCAGTATTGCCAAATTGTCGTGTCTGCACAGTAGTTCCTTTCCTCATTCGGTCGTGTTGTCATATTCTGGCTTGCAATTCCAACTTGTATAATAAGATGAATTGCCCCGCTACACCGTCTCTACCGAACCTGTTTGTTACAATCCATCTTACACAAGCAATGGTTCCCGGCGCAAGCTCGACAAGGATAGCTTGTGCCTGATACCTGCCAGGAGTTTCACTATATTGCACACGTCCGAAGGGAGATAATATATTCACTCTTGACAAGTTCATAACTATTTGCTATACTCTTATATAGCAAATAGTTATGTGGAAGCTCTATCGTCGTAGAATGTCTGAGGGCAATGTCATGAATCTGGCTGAGAAATTGAAACATCTCCGTGCTGTCGAAGGAGAACTGCGCGGCTTCAATCGCCCGATGACGCAGACCGAAGTCGTGAAAATTATGCAAGAAGAGTTGCATACCAGCATTAGCCAGGCATATCTCTCGCAACTTGAAGCCGGCAAGCGCGTCCACCTGACCGCCTCGAGTCGCGACCTGCTGGCAGATTTCTTCAAGGTCCATCCGGGCTACCTCGTCAGCGACCCGCCCGACTACCAAACCGATCTGATGACCGATGTGGAAGATCATAGCGATCGCCTGGGTACGTGGATCGCGGCCAGCGCCGAGGAGTGGCGCAACGAGCCGGATGTGCAGCAATTTTTCCAGCATCTCGCCAACGTTGACGATCCGCGTCGCTATCTTGCCCTCTTTGATCACTTATTGTACCTGTCAGCAGAACAGTTAGCGGCCCTCGTGGAGGCGCTTTTTCCCGGAGATTTTCCCAATACTCAAAATGGCCATCATTAACATTGTACGTTTTCCAATAACCTGCGTCTATCAAGGTAGGACCAGCTATGAACTATTTTCCAGCAGGCGCGAAAAGAACGGCCTGCACGGCAAGGAGCCACGCATGACGCAAAACCAGGCGACGTCCGCCTGCCAACCTGTTTTCCCGACGCTCAACCGGGGGTATCTGCTTGAACGCTACCCGGTCATCATGCCAGCCATGCTGCTCTGCGGCGCGCTCGGATTGTGCGCTGCCAGCTTTTACGCCAGCAGCCTATTTCCACTCCTGGCGCTGGCGGCAATACCTGCGGCGCCGCTCTGCCTCTCGCTGGCCTTTGTCCTGGGTGTAGCGGGGATCCTCGCCAGCATTATTAGCATCTTAGAGCATATCGACCGCGAACACTTGCGGTCGGCAACCTTTCCAAAGGAGAAGGGAGCATAGCGATGGGAATAGCCACAGACCCTCTTTCGCTCCTGTTTATCGCGTGTTTTTTGCTGGGATTTCTCTTTTTCATTGTCTCCGCCCTACTGGGAAACCTGGGACACGGCCACATGGGTACGCACGGGAGCGCGCACCACATCGCGATTGGCAATGAGACGCATCATGCAGGCGTGCATACCAGCGCCGGTCATACAGGCAGCGCAGCCGCGCATGGGACGAGCCACGCCGTCAACCATGCTCACACGCCGCAGGCGAGCGGCGGGCATAGTCTCGGATCAACGCTGTGGGCGTTCCTCAATCCCACCGCGATTATGCTCTTCCTGCTGGGGTTTGGCTTCTTCGGCTACGTCTTCCATAATACGACCAATTTACTGCTGCCGTTTACATTGATCTTAGCGGCAATTGGCGGCGTCGGGGTGGCCGCGGTATTGCTCTACCTGCTGAGTCGCGTCCTCGGCTCAGCGGAAGCCAGTACGGTGCAAGATATCTCAGACCGCACCGGGCTGCTGGGCAAAGTCAGCACACCGATCAAGGAGAACAGCATCGGCGAAATTCTCTACATCTCGCCCGGCGGCATGCGCAAGAGCATTCCCGCGCGCAGTATTGACGGCAAGCGCATTGAACGCGACCAGGAAGTCGTGGTGCTGAACTACAAACAGGGTATCGCGGAAGTCGATACCTGGGAACACTATGTCAACGAAGAAAATACGAGAGAGACTCAAGCAGCAGCAGCGCCTGCATCGGAAGACGAACTGGCAAGGCTGCGGGCGCTGCTTGAGGAATCAGATGCAGCCAGTACGCAACTGGCAATACGCAACGAAGTACCAAAGGAGTAATGTGCCATGAGTCTTCTTCTTTTCTATGTAATCATTGGAGTCGTCGTCGTCCTCATCGTCCTCATCGCGCTATTCCAGACGATAGGGCGATTGCTGCGCAAAGTTGGGCCAAACCAGGCATTGATCGTCTTTGGCCTCGGTGGAACGAAAGTTATTACCGGCGGCTCAAAAATGGTCGTGCCGATGCTGCAGCGAGCGCAAGACTTCTCGCTCGAGCTGATGTCGTTCGACGTAGCGCCATCGCAAGACCTGTATACCACGCAGGGCGTGGCCGTCAACGTGGAGGCGGTGACACAGATCAAGGTGCGCTCGGACGACGAGAGCATCAAAACCGCCGCCGAACAATTTCTGAGCAAGACGCAGCAGGAGCGCGAGAGCCTGATCCGCCTGGTGATGGAAGGCCACCTGCGCGGCATCGTGGGCCAGTTGACCGTGGAAGACCTGGTGAAGGACCCGGAGAACGTGGGATCCAAGATGCTCAAAACGGTCTCGCCCGATATGGACAAAATGGGACTGGAAGTGATCTCGTTCACCATTAAGGATGTGCGCGATAAAAACGACTATATCTCCAACATGGGACGCCCGCAGATTGTTGAGATTCGCAAGCAGGCCGATATCGCCTCCGCCCTGGCGCAGCGCGATACGCAAATCCAGCAGGCCAACGCCTCGCGCGAAGCAGCCGTCGCCAAATCGTCCGCAGATCAGGGGCGAGTGAAGGCCGAGACTGAGTCGCTGGCGCTGCAAGCGGAGTCGCAGCGCAACCTGTCGCTCAAGAAAGCCGAGTTTGATGCCGAGATCAAGCGGCAGCAGGCATTAGCCGACAAAGCTTACGACATCCAGTCCAACATCACGCAGCAGCAGGTCGTCATGGAGGCCGTGAAAGTCACCGAAGTCGAAAGGACGGCGCAGATCAAGGTGCAGGAGGCCGAAATCCAGCGCCGCCAGCTCGAACTGCAGGCGACGGTGCAGAAGCCCGCCGAGGCAGATAAAAGCCGCGTTGAGACGGTGGCCGAGGCCGAACGGCAGCGCCTCACCCTGGAAGCGCAGGGTCAGTCCGATGCGGCGCGTATGCGCGGGCAAGGCGAGGCGGAAGCGAACAGAGCGCGCGGTCTCGCTGAGGCCGAAGTCATCCGCGCGCGCGGTCTCGCCGAAGCCGAGGTTATCCGCGCCAAAGGTGAAGCGGAAGCCGATGCGATGAAAGTCAAAGCGGCAGCGTTCCACGAATACAACCAGGCAGCCGTCCTCGATAAGCTGCTCAGCAGTATGCCAGAGATCGTGCGCGCCATCGCCGAGCCGCTCAGCAAGATAGACAAAGTGACTATCGTCTCGACGGGGGGCAGTGACAACCAGAGCCTGGGAGCAAGCCGCCTCACCGGCGATATCATGAACATGGCAGCGCAGGTTCCCGCCCTCTTCGAGTTGCTGAGCGGCACGCGCTTCAGCGATCTGATGAGCCGCGTACCCGCGCTGACCAATCAAGGCGAGCGCGCGGGCGCGGACGGCGCAATGGCCACGGCCAACGGCGCCAGCCCAACAGTTGACGCCAGGCCAAACGCCGATGCGAAGTAAGCCGGGGCATCTTTCAACTTAACTTAGGCGATTACCTTGTTGTTGGGAACCTCCTCCTGGAGGTTTCCAACATACCTATTTTTCCTGGGGGAGTGCAATGAATCTGTTGGAACGGGTGCTGATGCTGTTGGGCGCGAATCTGAACGCAATGATCGAGAAAGCCGACGACCCTGAACAAGTCCTGCGACAGCTACAGGTCGATATGCGCAACCAACTGGTGCAGGTGAAAACGCAAGTCGCAACGGCCATCGCGGAAAGTCATAAGCTGCAGAAGCAGCACAAAGAGAGGGCGGCCGAGGCTGAAAGCTGGTTAAAGAAAGCAGAACGCGCCGTGCAACAGAAAAATGATGAAGCTGCCCGTTCCGCGCTTGCGCGCCACAACGACCTGCTCAGGCAGGCGCAGCGTTACCAGCAACTCCAGCAGGAGCAAGAGCAGCTTGTTACGACAATGCGCGGCGCGCTGAGGCAATTGGAAGGCAAAATCTCCGAAGTGGATACCACCATCGATATGCTGGTGACGCGCAAACGTAACGCTCTGCTTCAGCAGCGCGTCTACGAGGCGCTGCAAAAAACCGGCGACGTGAAGGAAAGAGAACGCGCGCGGCAAGCGCAAGACGCCGTAATGGAGGCGGAAGCGCGCGCGCGCGCGCTGGCGGATCTCCACCGGCGCGACCTGGATACGCAACTCGGCCAGCTTTCCGAGGAAGCGGTGATCGATCAACAGATGGAGAATTTGAAGGCGAAAAGCCAGGCGCAGAAAGAGCTGCCCTTGCTTCATGAAGGCCGCCCGCAACACGCGCCGCTTATCCCACCGGATCCACGCCTCGCCGCGCCAGTCCAACAACCGGGCGAGCAAGCGCCCACTGTTCCCGCGCCGCCCCAGCGCAAGGAAGTCGATGCCGAGCAACTCAAAAGATTGCTCGATTCGCTGCGCAATAACCCGTAGAGGCCAGATTTACCGCATCAATCCGGCAAAATAGAGGATCGTGAACAGGACAATAAACGCCAGCGCGATAAACATGCCGACAATAAACGAGCGCAGGTTGATGCGCCTCTCTTCATCCGTTGTTGGTTCGTGGTTGCTCATGATATGCTTTCCATCCCGTAGGGGAGTCGATTAATGCAAAGCCGCCTCGATGGCTCCCTCCACGTTCGCCATGATGGCGAGGCTTTCCAGCGAGTCGGTCTCACGGGTCGTGATTAATACCTGAAAGGCAGTGCGTCCATTTCCGAGGAGGCGCAGCAGGATATGCTGGTCGGCGCTGCTAATGACGGTGTCCTGGTGATAGCCCCACTGACCGGCATCCAGGGCCAGCAGAGCGCACTGTAAAAGCTGACTGAAATGCTTACATAGGGGCGCGATATCGAGATCGTCGATTGCCACCTGGGCGATAGGCTGCCCATCCAGATTGACAACCGCCGCCGCGACAAATCCAGGAATAGAATAGCCCAATGTTTGCAAAGCCGCAACCAGGGAGGTGTAATTACGTTTCATCGCGCGCTGCACTTTTAACGGTCCCGACCCGATCGACTGTTCAAGCTCCAACGAGTCCGACACGGCTCTTACGCCGCTAGCCGTTAGACTTTGGAGCGGATCATTGTTACCAGTAACCGGCTCGCCTGGCTGCCATTCAGGAGATGCTGCTGGCCGTTCTCGCAGGTCTTTTGTGTCCCGCGCCGCGTTTTTTGATAAATCGATGGTGTTTCGCTGGCGCGGCTGGTCGGAGGGTTTTGGAGCAGGGGTAGGAGGACGCCACTCCGCCGGCGTGGGGGGGATGGTTGGCATTTGAACGGTATTAGACAGCGATGATGGGCGCAATACCGGCAAGTCTGATTTTGTGGGCTGATCTGTCAGCCACGAGGGCAAGTCGGATCGATTGCCCTGGGGCGCTTTTTGCGCCGCTGCCGGGTAGAGTGGCTCGCTGGTGGTATAGGTCTTCTTCTGCCGGATCGGGATCGACGGGACATCGGTGTCCGGCGTATCCTGCGGCAGCGCGTGCATATCATCACTGTGATTGCCGCTGCCGTTGCCAGGATGCTTGCCTGTTTGCTGCCACCATTCTTTCGTGCCTGGCTCAGGCGCACCCGCCAGCGGTGAATTGCTGTGCTGCGGGGACTCCGCCAGGACAAGAAATGGCGTATCGTCGATCGAGTCCTGTTCGCCTGGGAATGGGGTGTGATCGATAACGCCCTGTTCGCGCGCGGGTGCTGTCTCGGCATACCTGGCGCGATATTGCAGCGCCTGGAGAATGAGGCGAGAGAGGGGTTGTGTGACATTCGGCGTGATCTTGCCCTGCCAGGGTTGATGGACGACGGTGCCAGTTTTATGCGCAGCAAGAGCAAAAAACGCCTCTTCACCGAGCAGCGTGCCATACTCAGCCCAGACCAGTTCGCCGTTCTGAAAGTAGAGGACGCCGCGCTCTTCCAGGCCAGTATTGATGAGGAGGGCAATACTCTTGCGGCTCATGGTAATGATCTGGATGACGTCGAGCAAGTCGAACGAGTCCAGGTTAGCGGAAAACCCGGTTTGTTGGAGCAAGCGGCGTAATTCTTCTTTGAGCAGGTGCAGATCGAGCGGCTTTTCCAGGTAACTGACCACCCCGCTCTGGAACGCCTCGGTACGGGCGTCAGGAGAACCGGGCAGGGCCACCGTGATCATGCGCGTATCAGGACAATAAGCGCGCAGCCATTGCAGCAATTCGAGGCCATCCGCTCCCGGAGTTTTCAGGTTGCCAATGACCACGTCGTATGTTTCGGACCAGAGCAGGCGTATGGCCGCCGCTCCGCTGCTTGCCCCCTGGACAGCATAGCCATCTTTCGCCAGGGTCGTAACAATGCTCTGATTGAGATGCTCATCATCTTCAACAACCAGAATGCGCCATTGCTCAGACATCGCTGTACCCACCTGAAAAGGAATTTCTTTGAATCTTGCACTGCAAAGTGTAACATGGGTTGGGCTTGTTGGCAAGCCCAATTTTCAATCATTGACGTAGCGCAATTCGCCTTGCACGTCATGGCGGCAGAGCAGGCCATTGCTCGCCAGTTGTTCGAGGGCCACGGTGGCGGCGGCAATCTCTTTGCGCCCGGCGCGTTTCTTGTTGGGAGGGATAAATTTCCGCGCGACCTCCTGGGAGGTGAAGACGGTGAGGGCGTTGGTATTTTCCTGTAAATAGCCTAGAATGGCTTTCTCATACCACGTAACGAGATCCTCGGGGCGCTGCGCTTTCGGCACGGCGACGATCATCACCGGGCAGGGTGCAAGTTGCAGAACGCGGCGCGAGATGCTGCCAACGACAAAGCGCCGCAGGGTTTGCGCTGCCGAGTGGCCGCGACTGCCCACGATGATGAACTGCGCGCCTGATTCGCACGCTGCCTTGACGATTTCTTCGGCGGGAAAGCCCACGCGCAGTTGCATCTCGATCTGCCCGGCGGCGATGCCACTGCTTTCCAGTTCGCTGCGCGCTTTGCGCAGGGCGCGTTCCGCCCGGTCGCGCTGCTCGTGGGTTGGCGGAGACTGCAAATACTGTCCGGAGTACATGCCCAGCGAAGGGGAAGCGGCATATGACCCTGGGATCACGCAAATAAGCACCACGCACCAATGAGTAGATGCCTGCTCGATGAAATCGCAGGCCGTGTGGAGGGCGAGCTGTGTGGCCGGTGAGATTTGCTGATCAATGCCCAGCAAAATGCGTTTATCCATAGTCATCCCAGACCGGTAGTATCAACTGGTCACACCATGCTGGCTACCTACAACGCATGTACACTCTTCACAAATCACGGCGGTTCTTCCATATGTAGTATAGCCGTTTTTGGGGCAAGTGGCAAGATGAAAAAGCGAGTATGCCGGCACGACAAAGATTCAGCTTTTACTTCCACCCGTCAGCAGATTCAGCACCCACACGAAGACGACCGCGCCGACCACGGCCACCAGCAAACTGCCCCAGAAGCCATAGACGCCGCCGAAACCGAACAGAGAGGCGAGGTAGCCGCCGATGACCGAGCCGATCAGACCCACGATGATATTGCCGATGCAGCCAAAGCCCTTGCCGCGCACAATGGCGCTGGCAACAAAGCCGGCGATCAGGCCGACGATTAGCCAGGAAATCAGGTCGCCTGGAGCGAGTATTATACCTACAATGTGCATAATCGTATCTTCTCCATAATCTTGTATTGTATGAAACTGTGCAATGACCGCTATCATCTATACGGCAAACAGGCGACGAGGTTGTACGCGCCCTGCCCTTTTGTCCATTACTGGCTACAAGCGGATCTCCAACAGCCAGGGCGGGACAGAGCTTACGCCCCTACGAATTTCCCAGGGCTTGTGGTATTGCCGGGCATGATACAATTGTCGTGTATATATTCTCTCTCTGTCACTTCATCAACTTTCGCCTCTTGACAATTCCTGTGAAGAATGGTACGCTCGTTCTATGATAAAGCAGACCATTGTCGCCAAACTCAAAGTGCAGACCACGCCGGAGCAGTTCGCCGCCTTGCGCCAGACCCAGTTGGCCTATCGTGATGCCCTGAACTACGTGAGTCGCTATGCGTTCGAGCACGGCAAAATGAGCAACAAGGTCAAGTTGCAAGATGGGACGTACCGGGAGATACGCGCGCGTTTCAAGATACCGGCGCAAATGGCCTGCTCTATCCCCCGGCAGGTGGGAGCCGCCTACAAGACGCTCTGGACGAAGGTCAAGAAGAACGCTGCTCTACGTAAGGCGGGGCTGACGAAGAAACGCTACAAGGGGCTGGATGCCGCTCCCAAGTACGTATCCCCGACGCTTGAGTATCAACTGGGACATGACTACAGCTTCAAGACGGAACGCCGGGTGAGTCTGCTGACGCTTTTCGGGCGGGTCGTCTTGCCCTATACGGGCTATGACACGCATGTCGCCCTCATCCAGCAGAGTGCATCCATCGGGGGCGCGAAACTCTGGTATGACAAACCCCACAAGCAATTTTACCTGCTGGTCTCCCTTGAGGTAGAGGTGGCGCGCCCCACGCCCCAGACGCAGATGAGCGTCGTCGGGGTGGATGTCGGGGTGCGCTACCTGGCCGTGACCAGCGATACGACAGGGACGTGCGCATTTCATCCAGGCAAGCGCATTGTCCCGCAAGCCAACCACTATGCGCGACTGAGAAAGCGTCTTCAGCACAAAGGCACTCGTTCCGCGACCCGCCGTTTGGTGGTGATCAGCGGGCGAGAGAGACGGTTGAAAGCCGACGCCAATCATGTCGTAAGTAAACGCATCGTGACCCAGTACCCCCACAGCCTGATCGGGCTGGAAGACCTGGCTGACATCCGCGAACGAACCAGGAGACGCGGGGGCAAAAAGGCCAGTTACAAGCAGCGAAAAGCCAATGCTGCCTACTCGAAGTGGGCCTTTGCGGAGTTGCATGGCATGATCGCCTACAAAGCCCTGATGCAGGGATCGATGGCGATCAAGGTAGACGCGCACTACACGAGCAAAGCCTGCCCCATGTGCGGTCATACCGCTGCTGCCAACCGCCCGAACAAGGGCCTCTCGTTTGTCTGCCAGCACTGTCATTACACCCTCCATGCCGACCTGGTCGGTGCGAGAAATGTCACGATGCGAACGCTGCTCGTCCGGCAAGACTGGGCGAACACGGGCGTCTTGTCGATACGCCCTGATGCGTCGGACGCTGAAGCCAAAGCAGTGCGTCTTGCGAGATACGCTGAGTTGCGGTGGAGTCCAGATGCAAGCCCCTGGCTTTAGCTATAGGGTCATTGACAAAAAGGTCTGCCTTAACGTCTTTATTATATATAAAAGCTTATGAATCATATGAATCAGAGGAGCGAGCAATGCGTCCAGGCTCAAGCATTGTAGAGTCGTATCAGCATCCAGCCGTCCGCGCGGGCGCAGGCCAGGGCCACCCGTATCAGCCGCCATTCCAACCAACCCAGTCGTATGTGCCGGCAGGCCAGCGCCAGCCGCCTCCCCGCAGACAAGGTAGCGGGGGTCTGTCGCTGGCTCCAGCCGAGGGATGGCTGCCTCTGCTTTTGCTGGCCGTTGCCGCCTATTGCCTGGTCTATTCGATCATCGCGGTGAACATTGTCGGACAAACCGGAATTCTGGTCTGGAGTACGGCGGGGGGGCTATGCGTGGGCCTGCTGATCGCCAAGATTGGCCGCTTTCCACAACTGATCCTGCACCTCGGCGCTATCCTGGTCGGTTATTGGTTCTCCATCTGGTTGACCAGCGCTATTGCCCTACATGTACCCTGGAACGCGCTGATCGCGGGCATTGGCGCAGCCATCACCGATCCGTCGCACGGCGATTACAGCGCCGTCGTCTTTCTTTTCTATCTCACCTTTTTGAGCTACTTCCTGGCCTACTTCGGCGCGTGGTTGATCTACCGCGCCCATTTGCCCTGGTTGCTGGCGCTCGTCTACAGCTCGGTACTGCTCATCAACCTGAACTACGCGCACCAGGATTTCTCGCTTACCATCGCCGTTTTTCTCACCGCGTTGATCTTGCTGATCGCACGCGTCCAACTCGTGAACCAGCTTGCGCAGTGGAAGCAGGCCGGCCTCTACACGAATCCCTCGTGGCTGCGCAGCCTGACGACGCGCTTCATGACCATCGCAACCATCCTGACCTTGCTGACGCTGATCGGCGGCTGGATGATCCCCATTCTGGGACAACCAGCGCAGGGAACGGCTCTCTGGAACGATGTAGATAATACGTGGAACAATGTCACACAGGGCCGCTTTTCATGGCAGAATCTCGGCTCTGTCATCCAGTCCTACCAGGCTCCCACGGATTTCTTCGGCAACCAGATGACCATTTCCGGCAGCGTCAATCTGCCGAGTGGCGAAGTCCTTGCTTATACCAGTTCGGCGGGAGGGCAATACCTGGCAGGCTTTACCTATGATCACTTCGACGGACACACCTGGACAACGCTGGCCGCCAACAACAGCGCGAACTACGACGCTGATGCCGACCTTCCCACCATAAGTGACGCCCCCGGCACGGTGGCAACGGTTACGACAGCCGTCACGCTGGTGAAGCCGCCGCAAAGTTCTGAACACTACATTTTCGCGCCGTCCGAGCCGATGACGCTCAGCGTCCCCACCACGCTCTACGGCATTCCCATCGTCACGGCGTGGGGACAACAAAGCGCACTGACGGCGGGTGAGCATTACAGCGCAACGTCGCTCGTCTCCACGGCTTCGGCCGCCGACCTGGCGCAAGTGCCTTTGCCCGCTCAAGACCCCAATGTGTGGCATAGCGACAACAACTACACGACGCTCGCAGCCTACTATCTCCAAAAGCCAGGCGACCTCTCTCCAAATGTGCGGCAGACGCTGCAATCATGGACCAATGGAGCTACTTCGGCCTATGATGCCTTGAAGCGGATCGAGTCGCACTTGAGCGATACGAACGAGTTCACCTATTCACTGACGAACGCGCCGATTCCCGCGAATGTGGATGTGGTGGATTGGCTGCTGCGCACGCGGCAAGGCTATTGCACCTATTACGCGACCGCGATGACGATGATGGCGCGGATGCTTGGCATCCCCACACGCATTGTGAACGGCTTCGCGCAGGGACATCTGGACCCGCAGCGTCACGTGTGGGTCGAGGACGGCAACGACGCCCATAGCTGGGTGCAGGCTTATTTTCCCGACTACGGCTGGATCAACTTCGATCCTACTCCCGGCTACTCGCTCAATCAGAACGGGCAAAATCCGGCGCAAACGTCCACGCCGACACCCACCCGGCCCACGCCCACGCCGCCGAAGGGGCATACGCCGCAGCACAACAGCCATCCCGCGTCTCCCGGCAGCGCCACCGGCGGCGATCCCTCGTCAACGCTGTCGTCAGAAACATTGCTGCTGAGCGGTGCAATCGTCCTGCTACTCTGTTCGCTGCTGGTGCTGCTGTTCGCCCTGATACGCTACTGGTGGAACAGCCTCTACGCGAAAAGCCCGCCGATTCCGGCCATGTTCTGGCGGATTTCGTACATCGCAGCACTGGTCGGACTCACGCCGCGCCCCTCGCAGACGCCGTATGAATTTGGCAGCCGTCTCTGCCGCGCCGCGCCGAGGCAAGCGCCCTCGATCTGGCGTTTGACGGAACTCTTCGTGCGCGAGCGTTGGGCCGGTCTGCGCCCGGAGCAGGAGCAGCACGCGGAGGGCGAGTTAACGCGACTGCGTCCCGGCCTGCGCGGCATAGTGGTACGGCTGCTGTGGTGGAAAGTAGCGCGGAACAGGTAATAAACCTAAAGTTTTGCATATACGGATGTATCAATACTCGTTACCGACACCAAATCCTCTCGTTGTCATAGATGAAAAGGTCATTTTCTGCCCAAATGCGAGTAATGGAGGGATACAGTGTGGGGAGGATGGATAAAATTCGCAAAGAAACGCCGCTAGCGGAATGTTCCTACGGCTGGGGACAGGTATTCCGGCTCTATCATGACCGCCTCGAAGTGAACGGCATATATTATCCATTGAGTGAGCTGGCGCACGTGCGCCCGGTTTACCAGCGCGTTATGGGCATCGATTCGGTGCGCCTGGAACTGCGCTTCGGCAAGAAACGGCTGATCTTGCGCGGCATCGCGGCGCTGGATGACGCCAAACGCACGATTGATTACCTCAACGCCAATTACCTGGGGCTGCGCGATAGCCAGCCGGGCGGGGATATCAAGCCGCGCTGGAAAAGAAGCGGCGAGCAAAACGCGCAAGCGACGGAGGAACCAGCGCCCAATCCAGAAAAGCAGCAAGAAGAGATGCCTGTTGCTCCACTGGCAACGGCAGCTTATCAACTCCCGCTGCAAAAGGTTACGACCGCTAAAGTTGCCGCCGCCAGTTGGGAACGTTTCCGGCGCGACCAGCGCGAACGACGCGAACGACGCCTGCACATCGAGCGCATGTTACGCGAACATGGTTTTGACGTTGAGCAATTGACGGAACGCCTTAAAGAAGATGTGCTGCCGGAGATCGCCGTGCCGCTGCGGCTGCTCCCCGGCGAACATGCGCGCTACAGCGCCGACGCCGCGCTCTGCGACGAGCCGACCGGCGGCCCCGTCTGCTCAACTTACCCGGCCAGGGACCAGGGTCTGCTTATCCTGACTAATAAACGCCTGCTGTTCCTGGGGCGCAAGAGCCAGATCGTGCTGGACTACGCGCGTCTCGCGGACGTGGTGCGCCTGCGCGGAGCGGTAGCCGTGGAAGCCAAACACTGGTATAAGCGCGAGGTTTTCGAGGTGCAGCGACCGCTCGAATGCACGATGTACCTGCAATGCCTGCACGAACGCTGGCAGCAAAACGCCGCTTTACGCCCGCAGTTCCGCACGATCACCAGCGACTTCTTCGACGATCGCGCGCGCAGCGAAATGCTCCCGGTGGTCGATATTGATACCCTGCCGCTCGCTCAACATTCCTGGGAAATGGACGAGACAGCATACCACGCATACGAGCCTATGTAGTTGTTGTGTCACAAGGGGAAAAGGATAGGATAGGAAGATGATTGACACTTTAATGGCGCTCTGGAATCGGGGCTACAGCGGGCGCGGAATTATTGTCGCCGTTGCGTTTTTTGTGATATGCATCAGTATATCCCTACTCTTGATAACAGTACAGGGACCGTGGGCCGCCCAGAGCAATCAGCCAAAAGGGACGTTCAGCCAGCGCGGCCCGGTCAGCACCGCGAGCGCGACACCAACCACACAATCGAGCGGCATCCAGCCCGTGGCTGACAACACGGTGACCATCTACGCGCCGACCGCGACCACTTCGGCTGGGCCGACCGGCGCCGGTAGCTCGTGCCTCACCAGCCAGACGGCAGGCCGAACGCCCACACTGCCGTCCAACACACCAACGCAGGCAATCAGCCATCCGACGGCCACGCCCACCCCGACGCGCCCGCATCCAACACCAACGCCGACCGCGACAGCTACTCCACGTCCAACCATTACCCCGACGGAGACGCCTGCACCATCGCCGACAGTGACAGCGACAGCAACGGCCACCAGCACACCGACGCCAACGCCGACATCGACACCAACGGCCACGCCGACATCAACAAGTACGCCCCCTCCGACGCCGACCAGCACGGCAACCGGAACGCCAACGCCCACAAGCACCGCTACGCCGACAGCAACGGCGAGCGCGACTGTCACCGTCGTGTCATCACCCACCAGCCCGATCATTCCCCTGTCCGCTGGCAGAATCCAATGCTCGCAAATTGGCGCTAGCGATAGTTTGAACATGAGCGGAGACGGCTCGCTCATCGCCATTCTAGAACACGATGGTTGGCTCGTCCTGGGCGGGTTCGCGCTGGGAACGGGGCTGTTCTACCTGTCGGTCTACTGGCTGACGCGGAGAAAGAAGGGATAAGCGGATTATGGCGAATGCCGCAACAAGCCGAGCGCGAAAACATGGCCTTTGGGAGCGTTGGGAGTCGCGGACGGCCCTGGTTCCATGCTGACGGCGGCAGCCTCGTAGCCGTTCAAATCGCCCGCATATGATACAGTGGCCACACCGTTCTCGACGTTCAACAAGCCCAGGCTGATCACACCCGTGGGCTTGCCATTTTGCAGGTGCAATAACCAGCCTTGATAGACTTGCACGCCTTGCAATTGTGGTAAACCACGCATAATCAGCAGGGTGATATGCGTCTGGGGGATGTAGATCACCTCGCCGGTGGCGCCGGGCGCATAGGAAGTTCCCTTGATGGTATAACTCATGCCGTTGCCGGCGGCGACGGTTGCCACCTGGCGCTGCAGCGTGGCTACCTGGCCTTGCAGGCCAACATTCCAGATGGTCATGCCGCCCAGTAAGACGATTGCCAGGACAGCAGCCACGGCCAGCAGGCGCACACCCCATTGCGGCTGGCGGCGGCGCGACTCCAGGCTCACCGGCTGTAAAGATCGCCCGCTCTCCTGCTGGATGGCGGACATTACACGCTGCTTGAGCTGTTCCGACGGGTTAACCTGGGGGGCTGCCAGCGGCAAAAGCCCGGCCACGTTGCGTAACTCGCGCACCAGTTTCGCACACCCGGCGCAGGTAGCAAGATGTTCCTCTGCCGCCAGGCGTTCTGCCGGCGTCACTGCATCAAGGACATATGCCCCCGACAAATCTTCAAATTCTTTGCAGTTCATGAGGAATTCTGCCTTTCAATACAACTCAATACAACACCAAAACAAAACAAATTCTGCTTGTTTGAAAGTGATTACGTTGTATTCACACAAGTAGATTACCACAACCGGAAGCATATTTCTCGCCTTGACATGATCGAGGATAAACCTTGACGATCATTAAACGCAGACATACAATATCAATTGACGTTAACGCAAACGTTAAGCTTTACCCTCCTTGATGAGGAAACAACATGAGCAACTATAACCAGGAGGATTTTCTATGTGTTTTGATGTGAATGCCGAACCACCCATTGAGGCGGTCGATGACACCGGATCGCGCGGCGAAGATATCGTGCTGACCTCGGCTGACGGCACGCGCTTCGCCGCCTATGCCGCTCATGCCGGGCGTCCCAACGGCGCGGGCATGATCATTTTGCCGGATGTGCGCGGCCTGTTCCGCTTCTACAAGCAACTGGCCCTGCGCTTCGCCGAAGCGGGCGTCGAGGCCATCGCCATCGACTATTTTGGGCGCACCGCCGGGCCGACGGCTCGCGATGACGACTTCGATTTTATGCCGCACGTCATGCAAACGCGCATTGAGAACATCAACGCGGACGTGGCGGCAGCCATTGCTCGCTTGCGCGCGCAGGCTCGCGCGCCGCACTCGCTCTTCACCGTGGGCTTCTGCTTCGGCGGCAGCAATTCGTTCTTGCAAGCGGCAATGCAGCCCGGTCTGAACGGCGTGATCGGTTTCTACGGCAACCCGGTCGGCCCGACGCGCAACGGCGCGCCCGCGCCCGCCGACCTGGCGTCGCAGTTCACCTGCCCTGTGCTGGGCCTGTTCGGCGGCGGCGATCAACACATCACATCCGACAAGATCGCCGCGTTCGAGGAGGCTCTCACCAGCGCGGGCATCACCCACGAACTGATCACCTACCCAGACGCGCCGCACAGCTTCTTTGACCGCTACCAGGAGCAGTATGCCAAAGAGTCGGCAGACTCCTGGCAGCGCATCCTGGGCTTCACCAATCGGTACGCGGCGGTGAGGGCATAAACGAACGGGCCTTGATTTTTCCTGAAACCTGGGCTTCAGGAAAAATCAAGGCCCGTTCGTTTATGAACCAGTTGGCAGCATCTCTTCCGGGTGCGATAATTCGCGGTAGCGCAGCAGCCAGCAGCCGTAATTCATGCCGCCTCCGACTGCTGGCAGGGCGATCCATTGCCCATCGTGCAGCTTGCCCTGGCGCAGCAATTCGACCATAGCCAGGGCGATGCTGGCGTTGGACAGGTTGCCGTAGTAACGGAAATTGTCCGCCAGCTTGTCCAGCGTCGAGGGGGGCCAGCCGTAGTCATGTACGAGCAGTTCGCCAGTGCGGCGCGTGATGCGCGAGTTGGCCTGGTGAGGGATGATATGCGAGAGGTCGTCCGGAGACAAGTTGGCATGGCGGCAGAGCGCATCGATGGACTCGGCCATCGCGCGCGGGGCTTCGCGAAAGACCTCTTTGCCGTTCATTTTGGTGTAGCCGACGAGGTATTGTAGCAGCACCTCGTTCAATTCCTTGCCCCGGCCATCTTTGAAAAGCTCGCGCATCTTGATATCGACTTCCGCCATCTCGACGACATCTTTGCGCAAGGGAGTCTGGTAGTACAGCGATGGCCCCTGGCGCGCGTCGGAGCCGTTGATGATATAGCTTTCTTCACCGGCGCGGCGTTCGAAAAGAAAAGCCGACGCGCCTTCACCAAAAAGGGAGCTAGTTTTCCAGTCCAGTACGTTCATGATATTAGGAAGCAGCCCCTCGGCAGTGACCAGCAAGACGAGTTTGGCGGAACTGGCGGCCAGCACTTCGGCGCAAATCTGGAACGCCTCGGTCTGGCAGGCGCAGGCTCCTTTGAGCATAGTGGCGCGAATGGGAGGCAGGCCGAGGCGCATTTGCACCTGTCCGGCGACGGTGGGAAAAGCGTCATTGTCGGAAGACGAAGCCCCGATGATGGTATCGATTTCGGAGACGTCACGGCCCGCGCTGGCAAGGGCGCGCCGCGCTGCAATAACGGCCATATCGACGAGCGTCTCTTCCGCCGGCGCGTGTGCATCTTCAACCAGACCGGGGGCATCGGCTCCGGCCATCGTGCGGCACAATGCGAGCGTACTGCGGCGCACGTGGCGCGTACTGAGACCGGTGACACGCTCCAGGTCGCTCGCGCTGCGGGAATCGCCGAGGCGGGTAGAAATATAAGCAAAAAAGTCATTGGTGATGACGTCCGCGGGGACATACGCGCCTAAGCCGATGAGGCGTACATTCGCTCTGGTGTAAATCTGCGGCACGATGTAGGTGTACGACGGCCACTGCTCTTGTCGCGTTCGGGGCTGTTCCATGAGAATAAAACCTCCATGCCAGGGATGTGTTTTCGCTTCCTCACCAGTATAGCATATTTGGCCGGAGGCCGTACACAGCAGAATGGGCTACAAACCTTGTCACGTGCGGCGATATCTGCTACACTGCAACACAATGAGAGCGTTCGTTGTCGATCCTCAGCGCCAAAGTTGCGCGCCTTCGAGAGAAATAGAGTCATGCAGTCATTAAAAACAGCTTTGAAAGAGGCCGCGTGGGTCTTTATCGTGAGCCGCGTTGTCATTCTCTTTGTGACCTATATCGCGATTGCCCTTCTGCCACAGTTTGCAACGTATCAAGGACACGCCGTTCACTTTCTCGCGTGCACGCAGGGCATTCGGCCAAATCCATGTTATTTCGCCTGGTTCCATTGGGATGCCATCGCCTACGCGCGCATCGCGCATCAAGGCTATGCCGCCACGTCGGATGTGGCCTTCTTTCCACTCTGGCCGTTCCTGGTGGGTATCGTCGGCTTGCTGTTCGGAGGCGTTTACCCAATCTCCTACTACCTGGCCGGATTACTGCTCTCTAATCTTTTTTTCTTCATCGCGCTGGTATTATTCTACTGCCTCATCGCGGAAGATTTTGAGCAGTCGGTAGCCCGGCGCGCGCTGTTCTATCTCTCGTTTTATCCCTACGCCCTCTTCTTTTTCGCAGGATACACAGAATCGATTTTCCTGCTGCTTTGCCTGGGCGTCTTTCTCCTGCTGCGCCGCGGCAAGGCGTTGGATTGGTGGCTCGCAGGCGCGCTGAGCTTCCTGGCAACACTGACGCGCTCGACAGGTGTGCTGCTCGCTATCCCCTTCCTGGTGTTGTACATTCAACACTACTGGCTGCCGTCTACGCGCGGGCAATCCAGCTTCTGGCAGAAAGCCAACGCGCTCATCCCCATTATGCTGATCCCCGCCGCCTTGCTGGTCTACATGGCCTATCTCTGGCAGACAAAAGGCAATCCACTGATCTTTCAGGTCGCTGAAGCTAAGTACTGGACGCGCCATTTTGCCTTCATCGGCTCATCGCTACTTACGGCCATGAGTACCATCCTCCATAGCTCGCGCTTCTCTGTACCAGCTATCCTGAACCTGCTCGACCTCCTCTTTATCGCGATCCCCGTCATCGCGCTAGCGCTGGGCTGGCGACGCCTGCCGCTGCACTACAGTTTGTTCGCGCTTGGCATCGTACTCTTCTCTTTGAGTTTTCCTACTACCCAGTTTAACCTACTCGAATCTCAGCCACGCTACCTGATGGCAGCATTCCCGATCATCGTTGTCTTCGCGCTCTGGGGCAAGCGCGCGCGCTTTGACCAGCTCTACACCGGCTTTGCACCGGCGCTGCTGGCGCTCTTTTCCATTCTCTTTATCCTTCACTTCTGGGTGGCTTGAATGATGCAGGAGAAAAGGCCGGTGATGAAATGGGCGGTTGTTCGTTTCACTATCATAGGAAAGATACAGGGTTTACCCATATGACACTGAGCGATAAGCAACAAGTGACGCCCAATATTGATGTGGCCGTCTATTGCACGACGCAAAGCCTCTCCGTCGTGCTGCCCGCGCACAACGAGGAAGTGGCGATCGGCGAGACGGTTCAGAATGTGATCGAGGCCGTTTCGACCTGGACGCCTGATTTCGAGGTGATCGTGGTCAACGACGGCAGCCAGGATAACACACGCGCCTTAGTGGAAGAGATCGCCGCGGCGCACCCGCAGGTACGGCTCATCAATCACGAGGTGAATCAGGGCTACGGCGCGGCCCTGGTGAGCGGCTTTGAAGCGAGTACTAAATCCCTGGTCTTTTTCATGGATTCCGACGGGCAATTCGATATTCATGACCTCAAACAGTTTTTTTTCTATATCGATACCTATGATGCCGTGCTGGGCTATCGCATCCATCGCCAGGATACCTGGGCGCGCAAACTGAACGCCTGGGGCTGGAAAATGCTGGTGCGCCTGGTCTTCGGCGTGCAAGCGCGCGATATCGACTGCGCCTTCAAGCTGTATCGCGGGCAGTTTTTCCGCGACTATCGCCTGGAGACGCGCGGCGCGATGATCAACACGGAGATTCTGTACAAATTCACGCGCGCGGGCTACACGTACACGCAGCTTGGCGTGCGCCACCTGCCGCGCCACGGCGGCAAGGCCACGGGCGCGAAGCTCTCGGTGATCCTGCGCGCCTTCTGCGAGATGTTCGCGTATGCCTGGAAGTGGCGGAGGCAAGGGATAGCGCAAAACGCAAGCGAGCAGAGCTAATACACGATGATCTGTGTATTGTAGCTCGTGTTGGCGTAGAGCCAGGCGGCGTCATTCTCCGGCATGTTGATGCAACCGTGGCTGCCGTTGCCCGCGAACGACTCGTCGCCGCCCACGTCGTAGTGCGGGAACTGCGTGCCGGGGCCGAAGTTCACGCGCCACCATGCATCGTGGATGAAGTAACCGTCCCAGTGATAGTTGATGGCGTAGTTGATGGGGGTCGGCGGATACCAGAACTCCGAGCCGGGCGGATCGGTCGATTTGAACACCGTCGGCGACTGGCGCGCCAGCACCGTCCAGTGTCCGGGCAGCGACGGCAGTTCGTAACGCCCCGTGGTAACAGGGAAAGAACGCACAAGCTTGCCGTTCTGATAGAGTCGCAGCGCCTGCTCCACCATCGAAACGACGATGACCTGCTGCCCCGTCACGCCATAATGCTGCATCAGTTCCAGGTCGGTCTGGTGCGGCTTGTTATAGGGCGTCTTGTCAGAGTAATCCTGCTCCAGCATGTTGAGGCTGAAGAATTCGTCGTTTTCATCGTTGACTACCGACTGAAAATCCGACGGCGTATACGCCCAGGACAGTTCGACTTGCAGCCAGTAGCCGATGCCGTTCATGGTATAGCCGGAGTCGAGGATGTACTTATTCCCATCGAACTTATCATGGTAAAGATGGGCATTGCCCCAGGCATATGCCTGGCTATTCAACTCGTTGATGAAGGCATTGGCTTCGCCCTGCACGAGGTCACTGTGCATGGCCGCCATGTCAGCGTCAACGCGTTTGGCGAAAGCCAGGTAATCCTGAATGGTTTTCGCGTTGCTCATGGCCGCTTTGTCCGAATTATACAGTTTTTGATACGACGCGACCGCGAAGCCATATTTCTTGAGCAGGCCGATCTGCTGCTGGAACTCGCTCAACTTGGCCGCACCGACATAGGGCAGGGCATTGATCGAGTTGACGACCACCTGCTGGTATTGCGCGTTGATCAGCTCGTCGAGATGCTGAAAACTGGCGGAGGTGGTGGCGTTGTTGAAGACGGCCAGGTCATCTTTGTATTGCGCCTGCATGGCCGTCACATCAAGACTGGCCGCCTGCATCTGGCTGAGGGCGACCTTAAAGGTGTTCAGTTGCTCGTAGGTCAATCCCATCAGGCCCAGGGCTTGCGCATTGACCTGCGCGTTCTGGCTGACGGCGTCGAAGTCTTTGGGGGTTTGCGCCTGTGCGAACAACGCCTGGTCCTGGCTGTATTGGTTGACGAAAGCTTGAATATTCCCGGCATTCTGGGCCTGGCGGCGACTTAAGGCTTGCTGGAACGCCTGCAAATTGTCGGATGCTTGTTGCTGGGACTGGCCGGTCGCGGTCTCGACTACATTCTGTAGTTGCTGCTGGAGCGCGTTATATTGCGCGGCAAGGTGAGTATAATAATTTGTATCAGCTTGATCATTAAAAGGAGAAAAAGGAGCGCCGGCACTGCTCAATTGTTGTTCCTGGCGCTGGATGGGAGTCAGAAGCTTCGCCGGAACGCCGATCTGCTGGGCGCGTTGGATGAGCTGATCCAGTTTTGCTTTGCCCTGGTCGGCCTGCTGTTGAGATTGAGTGCTTCCACCACACGCACTCGTCATCGCCATCAAACTCAGCAGGAAGAGAGCAAGTGCCAGGCGGGGAAGCCAGGCGGTGCGATCAGACACTGTTCCCCTCGATGTCTTCATATGATCATTCCCTGCCTTTCATACAAAAAAGTCATAATTTGTTCCTGATGCCCACAAGCATGACGCCCGCAAGCACGATACCCACAAGCATGACGCCCGCAAGCACGATACCCACAAGCACGATACCCACAAGCACGATACCCGCAAGCATGATACCCGCAAGCATGATACCCACAAGCATGACGCCCGCAAGCACGATACCCACAAGCATGACGCCCGCAAGCACGATACCCACAAGGGGTATCGCTACATTACCGGTGACGCTTTTGCTTGCGTTTTTCCTTGCGTGCGGCTTTGCCGGTTTTTTTGTGGCCGTTGCCGCCCGCTTTGGGCAACGCCGGCATCCTGGGCATCCCCGGTAGACCGGCGCCCGCGCCTGAGCCGGCCATTTGCCGCGCCATCTGGGCGTATTTGCCCTTGCCGGTACTCATCTGGCGGATCATGGTGCGCATTTCGTTAAACTGCTCCAGCACCTGGTTGAGTTCCTGCACCGTTGTGCCGCTGCCGCGCGCGATGCGCTTGCGCCTGCTGCCGTTGAGAAGGTCGGGATTGCGGCGCTCCTCTCTGGTCATTGAAAGGATCATCGCCTCGACATATTTGAGCTGATCGCTGTCAAGAGCCTCTTCCACGTCAGGCATGGACGCCAGCTTGTTGAATCCGGGCAGCATCTCCATGACCGAGCGCAGCGGCCCCATACGTTTCAACTGGCGCATGGCGCTCAAGAAATCCTCCAGGTCGAATTTGCCCTGCTGCAATTTGGCCTGGGCTTTCAACGCCTCTTCCTCGTCGATGGTTTCCTGCGCGCGCTCGATCAACGAAAGTACGTCGCCCATTCCTAGTATACGCGAGGCCAAACGATCGGGATAGAATGGCTCTAACGCGTCGGTTTTTTCGCCGACGCCCATGAATTTGATGGGGACGCCGGTCACAGCGCGAATGGAGAGAGCTGCGCCACCCCTGGCGTCGCCGTCCATCTTGGTGAGGATCATGCCGGTCAGCGAGACGGCCTTGTTGAAGTCGTCGGCGACGCGCACCGCCTCCTGGCCGGTCAGCGCGTCGGCAACCAGCAGGACTTCGCGCGGCTGCACGCGCTTGCGAATGCTCATGACCTCGTTCATCATGCGCTCGTCGATGTTGAGGCGGCCTGCCGTGTCAAGGATCACGACCGTGGCCGCCTGCTCGCGTGCGAAATCGAGCGAATGCACGCAAATATCGACGGGATCAGCGCCCATCGGCTCGCTGTAGACGGGGACATTTACTTGCTTGCCCAGCGTTTGCAACTGGCGCACCGCCGCCGGACGGTACATATCGGCAGCTACCAGCACGGGGCGCTGGCCTTGCTTCACCAGGTATTTGGCGAGTTTGGCGCCAGAGGTGGTCTTACCGGAGCCTTGCAAGCCGACCAGCATGATGACATTGGGCGGCGGGCCGCTCAGATCGATCCTGGTCTGACCGTCAACGCCGCCGAGCATCTCGATCAGTTCATCGTTGACGATGGCAAGAACTTGCTGCGCCGGTGAAAGGCTGCCCAGCACGTCAGTCCCGATGGCCTTTTCTTTGACGCGCTCCACAAACTGCCGCACCACCTTGAGATTGACGTCCGCTTCCAGCAGCGCCAGGCGCACTTCGCGCATGGCATCGTTGACGTCGGCCTCGGTCAATTTGCCTTTGCCGCTGAGATTGGTAAAAACGCCCTCGAGCCGTTTCGATAAGCTTTCAAACATTGCCATAGAATATCTATCCTCCCTACACAGGTGAGCCTGGTTCTGTTGTGATTAGAAGTAGCCCCCATTATACCACGCTTTGGCCGTTGCGAGTACATGCATTTCGTTAATTTCTCCATGCCGCCCTCGCCGCCGACGCCAACGCCTCCTGGGCCTCCCGTGATGGTACCAGTGCTGCCGAAACCAGATGGGGCATACATCTACTGGCCGACCTTCACGCTCTCCATCCAGGAACGGCAGATGATCAGCGGCGGTCGGCGGTCGCAGGGGCCGCTGCGCACAATGGGAATCACTGGACTGATTAGCAGCATTGTCGCCGTGTCAGCGCCACGACTTCCATCCGCTACAAAGACGCGCGGCAACTGGTCGATTGTGCTGACCGTCATTTTCATGTTAATCGAGATCCTTTTGATCAGTTGGCTGGCCAGTTGAGAGCGGGCAGGTCTTCGTTCCTCTGCTTTTCATCGTGGGCGGCGCGTTCTTGATGTGCGCCTGGGAGTTTTTCCCACGCAGAACATAACAACGCCTTTATAGTGGTTCCACCTCCGCGACAATCTCACGAAACCACTCCTCCCCGTAGCGTGCCGCGCCGTACATGAGCAGGTTTGGTTCGCCCGTCGCGGAGATGTTGCCGTGATTGGTGAGGATGAAGTCGCGCAAGGTATCCGCGGTGGCGTGCAGGGCGAGCAGGTTTTGCACTTCGTCGTCTTCCGGGACGCGCGTGCGCACCTCTGCTAATGAGATGGTGAGGGGCGTCCAGAAGCACAGCTCGCCGTGCGGCGAAGTCAGGTCGTAGATCGCGCCGAGACAATATTCCGCGCGGATATCAGACGCCTGGATGCCCGTCTCCTCGCGCAGTTCGCGGCGCATTGCGCCGAACGGATCGGGCTGGCCCACAGCGTCGCTGTCGCGGACGCGCTCAAAGAAGCCGGCGATGACGTGAAAACGACCGGAATGCAGAGCGGTTTTGCGCCGTTTCTCGTAGAGGATGTAGCCGTCGCTCGTCTCAACGACGGAACAGACGGCCAGCGCGTTTCCGAGCGCGGAGCGAGCGCGTCCCCGCGCATAAGCGGGATTACGAGATGTAGAGAACTCCTTGTACGTCGTATCGCCCAGCACAATTTCCAGCATTCCGTCCGGACGCGCCTCCGCGCTGACCAGGCGAAACAGCTCAGCGTCGTAGAGCGCGAACTGCTGCTCCCGCGACAGGGCAAGCTGCTCCTGCCACACGCGATCCATCCACTGCTGAATCTCCGGCGTCAGCGGCATGCGCAGCGACGGATCGTAGGTGATGGCAAGCTGGCCGGGACGGTAGAGGCCACGAGCGAGGATCTCAAATTCAAACATGTTATTCCCACTCAATCGTCGCGGGCGGCTTGGAGGTGATATCGTAGACGACGCGGTTGACGCCCGGCACTTCGTTGACGATGCGATTGGAGATGCGAGCCAGCAGATCGGGAGCCAGGCGCGCCCAGTCCGCCGTCATGAAATCGCCGGTGGTCACGGCGCGCACGGCCACCACGTTGGCGTAGGTGCGCCCATCGCCCATGATGCCGACGCTCTGCAAGGGAGTCAGCACGGCGAATGCCTGCCCAAGCTGGCGATAGACTCCGGCGCGGCGAATCTCCGCGGTGACGATGGCGTCGGCGAGCCGCAGCGTCGCCAGCCGCTCTTCGCTCACCGCACCGAGAATGCGGATAGCGAGGCCGGGGCCGGGGAACGGATGCCGCCAGACCCATTCTTCCGGCAGGCCGAGCGCCAGCCCGATCTCGCGCACCTCGTCCTTGAAGAGCGTGCGCAGCGGCTCGACCAGCTTGAATTTCATGCGCTCCGGCAGGCCGCCTACGTTGTGGTGCGTCTTGATGCGAGCCGCCGTCGCGGCCGTATCATGGCTGGTACTCTCGATCACATCCGGGTAGAGCGTACCCTGGGCCAGGAATGTGATCGGCCCGACCAGCTTTTCCAGCCGCTCCGCCTCTTCCTCGAAGACGCGAATGAACTCTTCGCCGATGATCGCGCGTTTCTGCTCCGGGTCGGTCACACCCGCGAGCCGCGTCAGGAAGCGCTGGCTGGCGTCAACGGGGACAAGCGGTATCTCCAGGTGATGGCTGAACGTCTCGATCACCTGTTCGACCTCGCCCTCGCGCATACAACCGGTATCGACGAAGACGCAGGTCAGGCGGTCGCCAATGGCTTTGTGAACGAGCAGCGCCGCGACCGCCGAGTCCACGCCGCCTGAGAGGGCGCAGATCACGCGCTCGCTGCCGACAAGGTGACGAATCTGCGCGACGGACTCATCGATCACGGAATTGGGCGTCCAGCCGGGCGCGCAGCCGCAGACGCGAAAGAGGAAGTTGCGGATGATGGCATTGCCCTGGGGCGTGTGAGACACTTCCGGGTGAAATTGCAGCCCGATCAGGCCGTCGGCGTTGGCGATGGCGGCGACGGGCAGCGTCTCGGTGCGAGCCAGCACTGTAAAGCCTTCGGGGAGTTGATCGACGCTGTCGCCATGGCTCATCCAGACGGATAGACGCTGCGAGAGCTGATCCGTCGTATCGGGCAGGTTCGCGATGCCTTCGAAGATGCGGAACGCGGCAGCGTGCTGCGCCGCGCCGGGCAGCACATCGATGGTGGCCGGGCCATATTCGCGCCGTTCCACGTTCTGCGCGACGTGGCCGCCCAACTGGCGCGCCAGCAACTGCATCCCGTAGCAAATGCCCAGCACGGGCAGGCCACTCGCGAGGATAGCCGGATCGCAGGTGGGCGACCGTGCATCGTAGACGCTGGCCGGGCCGCCGGAGAGGATAAAGCCCTTGATATCCAGATAGGGATTCTCTTGCAACTGGGCCAGGGTGGTCGCTGCCGGGACAAGCTCGCTATAGACATGGCTTTCGCGCACCCGGCGCGTGATCAGGCGGCTGTATTGCGACCCAAAATCGAGAACGATGATCGCCTGGCGGCGCTCCGCAGATTGCATCGATGTCCTTTCTGTGTAACCGGTACAATAATGAATGTTCACAGCCCGCTATGGAGATGATACCGGTGTGGCGAGCCAGAAACGTGTCCGGCTACTCCTAATGTGACGGCTACTTCCTAATGTGGCGGCGCAATGATGAACATTAACAAATTAAAACCGTAATGGTATCCTCTGAGAAAGAGTCATTTTCTGAGGAGGATCAACCATGAAGCAACCGCGAGAAGTGCAACTGAGTGAGGAACAGCGTCGGGAACTCG
>Ga0207416_1001504_pt1 | contig 30236 bp, 23 predicted proteins | sample PaiPotPPM11metaG_FD_184107 | JGI IMG/M metagenome (GOLD analysis project Ga0207416, IMG submission 184107) | Iron sulfur acid spring bacterial and archeal communities from Banff, Canada, to study Microbial Dark Matter (Phase II) - Paint Pots PPM... ... | reverse complement strand
GGTGCCCCCGAGGGAGAGAGTTCCATCCGGAGCGCGGCGGTAAACCATCACGGAATTGCCCGAGGTCTGGTTGGTGAGCACGTACACCGCCCCGGAACCGCCCTGTGCCAGAGCCCCCCGGGGGGCGATGCCGAACAGGAGGGAAACCATGGCGATGACAAACATTACCCGAAGAAGTTTGGATCGAATCTGCTGCATGTGCATTTGTGAGCTCCTTTCAGCCCGGTAAGTCGAACCTTGCGAAGGAATCTCCTTCGCGCTCGAAAGAATTTGCTGGCGGCCCTGGTTGTTCGCGACCGGAGGACAGCCTGAACCGGTAAAGCGGCAGGTAGCCAGCAATCGTGCTTGTTTCTGTTATCTAATACAAACGCACGAAGTCGGGTGACATTAGCTGTAGCGGCGGTCTATGACCGCCGTCCAGACCGGCGGTCATAGACCGCCGCTACAGCGAGGTTGTAACCTCATCTTCCAGCGTTTGTATTAGAGTCGCGCGACGGAACAAAATCCCCCTTGGAGGTTGCTAATTTTTTTTTGGTTTTCGGGTGGACCCATTGTCCGGAGCTAATTGGGCGGCTATCGTGGCGAGCTTGCTCCGCCATTTGCTGGCGTCAAACTGCCTCTTCGCCCTATTGACCGGTGGCGCCTGGAAGCAATTTTTTTGTCCTGTCTTGCAACAAAACGTAGAATAGGCGCTCGTATCGATCGGGAGAGGTGAAAGTATGACCAGGCCAACTCTTTTCATTGCAGCGATTTTCACTATGGTGATGGCGCCGCCTTTGGCGCGAGCGGGGAACTTCTATGCTGGAGCACTGGGCGGGATCGCGACTCTCTCGGCAGATGGCCGTTCAATCCTGTCGCCATCGTCCAGTCAGGTTTCCCTCTACAAACCGGAAAACGGTCCGGCCCTGAATCTCTTCGCGGGATGGGACTTTTCCGATTACGTGAGCGTGCAGGGAAACTACATCTGGAACCGGAACGCCCTGACGCTGGTCTCATCTGGTTTTGGAGTCAACGGGCCGGATGCATATCAGGAAATGAGAAAATCCCAGCAGACGAGTTTTATGGGCGACATGTTGGTCTATTTCCGAAAGCGCGGCAGCAGGGTGCGGCCTTATCTTTCAGGCGGGACGGGGTTGGTCCATCTAGGGAGTTCCGCAGCGACTTTGAGCGATGTGACCGGTTCGCCACAGCTTCCTCCCCAGAAGTTTTCATCCACCGACATCGGACTGCGCGTCGCAGTCGGCATGGACGTCCGGATTGGGAAGGGGTGGGCGTTTCGCTACAGCTTCAGCGAGACGATTTCCCACAACCCGATCAGTTACGAGCTTTCTCCTCCCGGCCAACGAGGCTTGAGTAATTTTCAGAACCTCTTTGGGTTTGTGAAGCACTTCTAATACAAACGCAGGAAGAAAGGTTACAGCCTGCGTTTGTATTAGTTCCAATGTGCCTCGAGTGTTTTCAAGGTTTCTTGAAGTCTACATAAGGACAATTTCCCCAGTATATCGGCGGATTCTCCATGACCTCTCCCAGCAATCGGGCGTGGCAAAGGCGGCAGATGTTCAGCGACCTTAGTTTTTGCCCTACTGGAGCAATTCGCACCAGTTCCTCAAACACACAAAGGTCATGGCCTTCTGCTTTAGTTGCGGGAATGCTTCGCAGTCTGCCTTGCGCAGATTCTAGGAGCATCAGAGCCGAGTAAATGCGGGATCGAAGCCGCGATGGAGCCTGAATCGTCGTCGAAACGCCGGGCTCAATTCCAGCCGCAAAATGCTCGAACAGCTCTTCCTCTTGGTTTTTGTCAGGCATCTTTCCACTCTTTCCTAAACTGGTCGCGCGCGCGGGCCAGCAATCTCTCAATGGATTTTTCAGTTTTTCCGGTTCGTGCCGCCATCTCCTGCGCGGGACATTTTTCCCAATAACGCCAGAGCAGGGCCAACCGGTAATGCTCCGGGAGATTGGCCAGAACGCGGAGGGTCCTTTCTCGCAGCCTTTCCTCGTCGAGTTTCTGATCCAAATCCGGCGCCATCGTTCCTGCTTTCGATTCCTCTGGATTTTCATCAAGCGGGTCAGCGGCGCGGAGCCGCAACCGATAATGATCCTCTACCTTATGCCGGGCAATTCCCAACAGCCAGGAATCAAGCGGCGACTGGCCCCGGAAGGATGCCAGACTTTGCCAGGCGGCGAGAAACACTTCCTGCACCAGGTCTTCAACCAAGTCCGCCCGTGGCATTAGACGTGAGTAAATATAGGAATAGATCCGGTCGGCGTAGCGCGAGACAAACTCGGCTGTCGCTTTGCGGTCCCTGGCAAGGACGGCAGCCACCAGCGCCGAGTCCTCGGCCTGCGCAAAGGGCTTGTATGAAGAATTGCCCTCTCCGGCTGCATCTGATTGTTCAGTTCTGCCCAAAGTCGTTCCCAATTGGTAAGTCGGAGAAATTCCAGAATTCCCCCTTAGGCGCCTATGGCCGAACATGAAAAAAGAATTGTCGATGCGGCTCATGCCGCTATTGCCAAAGTCTGGAATAAGCCGGGCATATCGATGCGAAGAGTGTCGTAATGCTGAGTAAGGACAGTGGGGCTCTTCGGCTTGCGTCCGCGCGGGAGATGGCAGCCCGCGGCCCGCAAGGGCTTGATGACTTTATCGCACAAGAACAAGACCACCCAGGCGGCCAGGGCTCGGAGGCCTTGCGGCGCCACCTCGTAACGGCGGGTCGAGTCGATCTTCCGCACCAAAGTCTTTGGCACGGAATTCTTCAGGTCGCAGGCGGCGGGAGGCTTCGTTGTGGGCCTGGATCGTGAGCCGGTCCGGCTCAACAACCGGTAGTGTCTCAGTTTCTTTGCTGTAGCGGCGCTCGGAGCCTGCCCTGGAAGGGAGCGCCGAACTTGTATCCTCAACGGTTTCCGGCGCTCCCTTCCAGGGCAGGCTCCGAGCGCCGCTACAGCAAGCTGGAACCGCACCTCAATTGATAGGTAGGTGCAGGGATGTCCTCACGGCGTGCCAGGTAGCGCAGACTTCCGATGCCCAGGAAGTCTGCGGCTTGTATCGCGGGCGAATCGGCGGTTGCCTCCCGGAGACGGGTATAGCTAGGTAAAACGCCGAGAGGTGGGTTTGAATGCCTTAAAACCCAAAAAACTGCGGAATCAAAGCCAAAATCCATCATCGGCCATTGATTTTGAATGGGTTAGGTGGCTTTGTTCCAAAAATCGCCGTAACTCAAGCATTATGTATGAGTTATCCGATTTTTAAATGGCTTTGATAATGGCTTTGAATGGCTTTGGTCCATTCTATTTCTCCATTTTTTCAGTGGATTACAGACTTTTCAACAGGCAAAAAAGAATTATTTTTTCTCCCCTTTTGGCTCGCAGCCGCATTTTTACTGGTGTTTCTGCATGTCCGCATTGGCTTTGTTCCCCGAGGCAATTCTGGCCTCTTGTTTTCAACGGCTTACGCGTCATTTGCTCCACCCACGCCGGATTGGCGGTTTCTACAAGGTTGAACCCCGCATTTTTACTGGGGATTTTTGATATCCCGCGGAATTTGGCGCCTCGACCGCCGCACCAGCGACCAAACGGCCCATGACCAGCGGCCTGTCTATGAAAAAATGTCTCACCGAACCCATGTTTACTTATAATATATTACCTCATGCGTGACTCAATGTCAATGACTGTTTGCATGCAGCAGCCGGTAGCGCCGCGTGGCCTTCCGGCCGCCACCAAAAGGCAGCCGTCATTCCCCATCCCGGTCCGCCTACATCGCGAAGAGCGCGCGACGTAGGCGCCACCCGCGGAAGCACAACCTGGCGGGTCTCTTTGCAGGGAAAGGATCAGGAGACCTCGGTTATTTCCAATTCATTCTTGGAAATGAACTCCACAGCTTCATCGAAATGGAACACCCCTTCTGTGCAGCCCAGGGCTCGAGTGCAAGATGCACCGATGGCGCTAGCAAACCGCACGGACTGCTCCAAAGGCCAATTCTGGAGCATTCCGGCGATAAAGCCCGCCGCAAACGCATCACCGGCTCCAGACTCGTCAATAGACTGGACCCGGTAAGCATTGGCCATTAACACCTTCGAGCGATTTCGAACTAGAACGCCTTGACGGCCTCGCGTGATCACGATGGTGCATTCGGGACTACCACGGGCCAGTATTTCAGCCTGCTCCGCCGGTTCTTTCTTTCCAGTCAGCGCCTGCGCCTCATCATTGTTGGGGAGGAAAAGATCGGTGTACGGAAGGGCCTGCTCAACCCATTCAATGGAAGCCGAAGCTCCGGCGCTCAAAACAACATCCAGAACCGTCATCAGACCTCGTTCTTTTGCGCTGCAGAAAAGCTGGGCAAGGTCCTTGGGTCTGAATCCTGGCAGTACTCCGTAACCCCCAAAGTAAAGTAGGCGTGCTCCTTCGAAGGCCGAGGGATTAATGTCCGCGAGCCCAAAATCTTCGTTTGCACCCAGGCAATGGAGGTAGCGCCGGTCCTCTCCCTTAACATTAATAATATAGGTGTTTGAAGTAGGATACGTCGTACTTCTCAGAACGGCGGAGGTGTCGACTCCGAGATGCTTCAGGTCGTTCAGCACAAAGTCGCCGAACAAGTCGTCGCCCACCTTGCCTATCACTCCAACTTCTCGCCCCAGGCGCCGTAAGCATGCCGCGGTATTTGCCGCGCATCCCCCGGCGCTGAGAAGGTACCGGGCAACCAGCTTTAGTTCACCCTCTGCGGGCAGAGAGTCAATCGGGCTCGCAAAGATGTCGGCAATCAGGATTCCGAGACAAACAACATCCATAGGCCAGCCACCCCGTCAAGATGACGAAAAATTGGGTAGTGTCTCAGTTTGCTGTAGCGGCGCTCTATGAGCGCCGGAAACCGTTGAAGATACAAGTTCGGCGCTCATAGAGCGCCGCTACAGCAAGCAAACTGAGACATCACCAAAAATTGACCGGGAAACGCTTTTCTCATCACCACACTGCGCCAGATGAAGTTCAGCCTTCCCTTAACCCGGATTATTCACGAACTTCCAGTAGGGGACCGTCAGGGCACGGTTTTAACCGTGCCGAAGGACGGTGTTTCGATCGTTTTTTGTCTCGCATCCCGAACGGACCGTTATAACGGACCGTTCGGGATGCGAGACAAAATAAAAAAGTCCGGGTGCTGAAGCGGCACGGTTAAAACCGTGCCTTGACGGTCCTCAAGTAAAACTCTATGAATAATCCGGGTTAATGCGGCAAGACCAAGTCTTTCGCTGCCGCCACGATTCTTTCGACCGAAGGCACGTAGAAGTTCTCCATGACCGGCGCAAAGGGAACCGGAGTATCCGGAGCGGCAATGCGCCGCACCGGGCCATCCAGGTAACCGATGCAATGATTCGCTACCCGAGCCGCAACTTCGGCTCCCCAGCCTCCGGTGAGGTTATCCTCTTCGACCACGATCAGGCGGCCCGTTTTTTTGACTGACTCAAAGACTGCCGGCCAGTCAAAAGGCGCCAGGGTGCGAACGTCGATGACTTCAGCTTCAATTCCCTGGCCTGTCAAAACCTCCGCAGCCTGCGCGGATTTGTGAACCATCAAAAGATTCGCTACCAGCGTCACATCGCGGCCAGCCCGCACCACTTTTGCCTTTCCAAGAGGTATCAAATACTCTTCTTCGGGTACCATTGCCACCACCTGCACGCCGCCCTTCTCCTTCCTTGCTCCCTTGCTGCCATACAGGAGCTTGTGCTCGAAGAAGATGACCGGATTGTTGTCCCGGATGGCACTTTTCAGCAGGCCTTTGCCGTCATAAGGGTTGGAGGGGCAGGCTACTTTCAAGCCCGGTACGTGCATAAAAAAGGCCTCTAAGGATTGGCCGTGCTGCGAGCCCCGGGTCGTGGCTCCGACCGGAGCCCTGAAGACCAACGGAACAGTTAGTTTGCCTCCCGACATATAGCGGAGTTTTGCGGCGTTGTTGGCAAGCTGATCCATTGCCAAGAACAGGAAGTCGCCATATTGGACATCCGCCACGGGTCGCAAGCCTCCCAGGGCCGCTCCCGTTGCGATGCCCGCGATGGCGGCCTCCGAGATGGGAGTGTCGATCACCCGGTGGTGGCCGAACTCTTCCGAAAGGCCCAAGGTGACGGTAAAGGCGCCGCCGAACCCGCCTTCAATACCAATATCCTCTCCGAGCAGGACGACCCGTTCGTCACGGCGCATTTCCTCGCGAAGCGCTTCACGAAGCGCATCGACCATCGTCATTTCGCGGCCCTTCACCTCCTGATCCGAACCAACTCTAGCTGAAGACATCGTTGAGACAATCCTCCGGTCTGGGGCTTGGGTCCTGCTCAGCCTGAGCGACAGCTTCTTCAAGTTCACGGCTGATGACGGACTGGAGATCCTCAACGCTCTCCGGCTGCAGAAGCCCCTCTTCTAAGAGTTTCTTCTCATAGCGCGCGATGGGGTCGCGCTCCTTCCAAGCCGCAACCTCCGCAGTGTTGCGGTAATGACCCGGATCACTTCGGGAGTGCCCTGCAAAGCGGTAAGTCTCAAGCTCCAGCAGCGTAGGACCCTTTCCGGCCCGGGCACGCTCGCCGGCTTCGGTCATCGAGTCGTAGACCAACTCGACATCGTTCCCGTCAACGGTTTGGCCCGGAATGCCATAGGCTGCCGCCCGTTCACTCACATGCTTTATCTTCATCACCTTCTCAACGGCCGTCGAGGCCGCGTACTTGTTGTTTTCGCAAACAAAGACCACCGGTAAATCCCAGATGGCCGCCATATTGATGGCCTCATGGAAGGTGCCAATATTCGTCGCTCCCTCCCCGAAGAAGCAGGCAACGATGTTTGGCTGCTTCAACGATTTGAACGCCAGAGCGTAGCCGGAGGCCAACGGAATCCCCCCACCGACAATGGCGATCGCGGGCAGCATGCCTGCGTCGCGATCACCTACATGCATCGATCCGCCCTTACCGCGGCAGCAACCGGTTTCCTTCGCAAACAACTCTGCCATGAGGCTCTTCACGGAAACACCACGCGCGATGGCGTGCGAGTGGGGACGGTGCGTGCTGGTGATCATATCGCCTTCTGCAAGGGCCGAGCACACGCCCACGGCAGTGGCTTCCTGCCCTTGCGATTGATGAATCGTGCCGGGCAGGCGTCCTTCGAGAAACAGGTAATAGACCCGTTCCTCGAACATCCGGCACAGCGTCATACGGCGATACATCTGGAGCTTTTGTTCCTTCGTCAATCCGGCTTTGCTCATAATGAATTCAAATGCGCTTGAACCCTTTCCAAGAATTTTGCAGCCGCAATCCCATCGATCACGCGGTGGTCAGAACTGAGTGTCAGACTGCAAACTTCACCCATTCTCAGTTGTTTGTTCTGAACAATTACTTCTTCGCGCACAGCGCCGACTGCCAGGATTGCAGTGCATTCGGGCGGAATAATTGCAGTGAACTGCTTGACCCCGAACATCCCCAGGTTTGAGACGGCCAGTGCCGGTGTTTGGGAGAGCGATCGCACATTCCGGTTTCGCTTCGCCTCCTCCAAGGTCTGCCTCATACTGTTCAGGTACACTTCCCAAGCGGATGATGCTGGATCTGCGATCGGGACGAGGGCCAGCCCAGATTTAGTTGCCGCCACTAGGAGCACATCGGAGGATGTACGCTCTTCTACCTTTCCTTCCCGGTAGTGGACATTCAAGCTAGGAACATCTCTGAGTGCCAATGAGGCCGCTCGGACAAAAACGGCATTCAAGGAGGCATGTTGGCCGGGGTGTGCCGCATTCCAACGGTCACGCCATTGGGTTACATTGGAAACTTCCACGTCAACTGTCACAAAAAAATGGGGGATTTCCGCGGCGCTTCGGGCTGTTATGGCAGCCATTGAAGAGGCAGCTTTCGGAGATCGCTGACTTTCCCGTGCCTTTTCCACGTCCCGCTTGGTGATCAAGTCTTCCGGCCCGGTTCCAGCAAGGGTTCGTAAATCCACTTTCAAGGCCCTGGCTCTCCCCTTCGCCGCCGGGGTTGCCGCTGGGCGCCCGGATACTTCTCCTTGAGGTGTTGAAGAAGCTGCCATTGGATCTGAGTTCGTTGTTTCTGATTTGGCAGGTTCGTCACTGGGCTCGGTTTCGGTCAGGACGCCTTCGTATGCTTCTTCCGGATCATCGGTGAATAGTGCAATGGGCAACATTGCACCCGCCATCTGACCCTCTTCAACCAGAACAGCACGCAGATATCCCGCCTTATAGGCCTCCACCTCCATCGTTACCTTGTCCGTTTCAACTTCCAGCAGAGGTTCGCCCTTTGCCACTTTATCGCCAGGCCTCTTCAGCCATCGGACGATCCTGCCTTCTCCCGCGGTCTGTCCCAGATCTGGCATGATTACTTTGTGTGTCATCCTAATGAACCGTCCCTATTTCAGGAAAAAGCACTTCCCGCGAGTCAAAACAGCACACTTCATCGTTGCTGAGAGGCGACCTTATATTCCCACCCTAAAGGCCCGTGGCCTTGATTTATGTTCCCCCAACCGGCCCTCCGGCAGAAACTTGCCTTTTCAGACACAAGAGAGAGGATCAGAAGCGGAAATTCTCAACCCATAGAACGCAGGCTAATTTCCGGTAGTGACGCATTTTGCTGTAGCGGCGCTCTATGAGCGCCGGAAACCGTTGAGAATACAAGTTCGGCGCTCATAGAGCGCCGCTACAGCAAAGAAACTGAGACACTACCTAATCTCCTCCAGTCGTGCTTGTGACCTGTATGGGAAAAGAGTCGCCCCTAGTTCACTGCAAACGGGACATCGCATCAGGCGCATTCCGGCCTTTGGGGCCCATTCCATGATTGGACATAGAGATCTTGAACGTTCTGATTTGATAGGGCCTCATTTCAAAAATCAGCGCGTTATCGTAAATAGGGACCTTTCGAACAGGTTTTTCCAGGAGGTTACATTCCTCCGCGGCCACGATCGGCGACTGAAACTTAATCTTCGCTCCTTCAGTCTTTCTGCCACTCGCCTCATAAACTCTTATCACCACGCCACCAGCCCGGCTCGGCTTGAAGGCGCTCATCACAACATTGGACGGAGAGATTTCAACCAAACCCCAGCGTTTCGGCAGGCTTCCCGAATGGCTGGACACAGCACGAGCGATCAAGGGATTGTTGAACTCAAGTCCGGCGCGATAAATGTGTGCTGCCCGCCAGTCGCCCAAGTGCGGCACCAGAGCATAATCGAAAGTTCGCCTTACACCCAATTCCAGTCCAAGGTCAGAGGACTCGCCTGGTTCGTAACCGCCTATGAAGGGATAAGCTGAAATGGTGGCGGAACGCATCAAGGACAGCAGAAGCGTGCCATGGGCGACGTTGTTTCCGGGAAGCCCTCTATTCAAAAGGGCAACCCCTCGCACACCGTCGCTCCAATCGATCCAGTTCTGGGCGGGAAATTCCTGGTCTGTAGGCCGCCGAATGCTGCCAAAAGGGATTTCGTCAAAACGTTGGCCGCTATTGATCGATGTGGGAAACAGGGCTCGGTAGCGGACAAGCTTATCGTTATTGACAAGCTGTGTTTTGATGTCAATCCGCCGAATACCCGTGTAAAGCCGCACGGTTGTTGAAAAGCTTCCCGAACCGAACGGGTGAGAAACATGGAATTCCGAAAACACGAGTCCGGTGGTGGTTCTGCCATCACCTCCTACCCATTCGTCGCTGAGGTGTGACCGATCGGGAATGGGCAGGCCCTGCTTTCGCGTCATTGCGGTGAACCGTGCACCGTTGAGGGTTCCATAAAGCTCCCAGAAGTCTCCACCGTCTTGCTCTTCCGCGACAACATTGGCCGGCCGGCTGCCCAGAGCTTCCCAGTCACCTGAGCCCGACTTCATCACCAGTTTCGTCATCGCTCCCGTCCAAAGATCAAACGTGGCGCGATAGAATTCGTTCTCGATTGATCCGGCGTCTGCATGCCTTGTTGACTCTGGCTGTTGCGGGGGCGGGCCGGCCCGCTCCGCAGAAATTTCGCCTCCTGGGGGAGGACGTCTTTCTGGAATCACTTCATAAATCGAATAGCCCAGAGCCGGCACACTACGCGCGATGAAGGCAATCCGAACATCCTCAATGCCTCCGTCGCGAAAGCCTATGACCTTGACCATCTGAGCCGGGATGCTACTCCCCGAGGGATCAACGAGGCGGATGGAGGTGATTCCAGGCGATGAAAAGCCAACTTCAGCCATTGCGATATCCGTTCGGTCCCAACCGAGACTGTTAAAAACCATGATGGGAACAGCTTCAGCGCCCGGCGCCTGTGGACCCCGGGTATCAATGTTCGAAGCCAGGACATCAAGTCCATTCTTAACCATCGCGTCGCCTAAAGTCTCAGAAAACTGATAACCACGAATCGTATCCTTGTAGACTTTGTCTACCATATCGCCCGAGATCAAATCGTGGGCTTCATTGAACATGACCGGTTCCCAGGCACTATTCAGACTGTGGAGAGGCGGCGGGGCGCCGAACCAGGAGCCCAATGCGCTGAGTTTCTCGGCGTCAGCCAGAATGCGCTCCAGCTTTCTGAGCCATTGCTTGAGTTCGATCCGGCTGCTGTAAGTCCCTTGAAAGACTGGATTCAATTCTCCATTAATTACCGGTTCATTGGAACGCCTGGCAACGATAGAATCCATGTCAGTTGGGACTCCAAATCGTATCGTGAATGGCTCATTGATCTTGCTGTCGAACTCATGAACCATGACCGGCAACATGGCTTCCGGGTTGACGACATCCGCTCCGGCCAAAGCCAGCCGGTTCTGCCAATGGGAATAGCGTCCCAGAGATTGCCAAATCCCGCGGGCATATTGGTCAAATTCAAATAGGCTCCTTGGGGACGGGTAGAATAGTCCATAACCCAAAGGCAGCCAGAATGCTGGAATCTTGGTGCCGTCAATTCCTTGCCATAAAAACTGGGACGGGGTATCTCTTTCCGGAACGCCGCGTTGAAACCAGTAGGATTTGTATCCCGCAAGTTTCAGCAATTGGGGCATCTGGGCATGATGGCCAAAGGTGTCGAGCGCCCAACCTACAGTAACGTGCACACCGAGTTCGAGCTGATAGTATCCCTTTCCATACAGGACTTGCCTCACCCAGGATTCACCACTGGGGATGTTGACATCCAGCATGACATCGTTGCCGCCGACAATTTGCAGCCTGCCTTCTCCTACAAATTTGCGAAATTCTGGAGCCTCTTCTGGGTACCTTTCGAGGAATGGCTTTACGTATGCAACCTGATCAAGCACAAAAGAATAGTCGGGATATTTTCTCAACAGGTCCAAGGCCGTCAGAATGTGAGGCAACCCGGCTTCAAGATATTCCTCACGCGTCTCGAAAACGGCGCCTTCCCAGTGGGTGTGGGGAATAATCCAGAGGGTCGGTTTTGATGAATCTCCGGCTCTCTGCCGCGATTCTGCCGCGGACGCCTCGGCGTTCCGGTGTAACCCCTCTGCAGCCAAAACAGGGCCGGGGACAGCAGCACACACCAGCATGCAGGCAAATAGACCCGGACACGTCCGCTTGCTTTTCACGATTGATTCTCTCTTATCTTCTTGACCACTCCGGACGGCGTTTGATGCGCCACCAGCGGCAGGATGTCACTTGTTGCCGATTTCGGGGGCTCGCTTGATCCGTGGATCAGTGAACCGGTCTTCGTCATCCGTGCTCCTCGTCGAAAACTCAGATACGATCGCTCCGTCTGGACCGGCCTGAAACCAGTGCGGGGTGTCCGGGTAAAGCGTGTACTGCTCACCACCATTCAGCACCACTTCATGACGCATTCGGTAGTAGGCTTCCGATCCCGCCGGGGGCCTGCATGCCGGATTGGGTGTTGGCGTTCCCGGGACGTACAGGTACACCGTTCCCCATCGGCAGCGAAAAGTCTCCTCCTTCCCAAACTTTGGCCCATTTGTGGGATGCCAGTGCTCCGGACAGGTTTGGCGAGGAAACATGACGATCTCTTTAGCGCACACACGATCCGTATTTACATAAGTAATGATCTCAAGGCCCGTCTTTTCTAGCTCTCCCAGGCCGAAGTCCGCCACCTCAAAACTCCGGTACTCCTGGGGTGTAATGACAATTCCCGACCGCTTTAGCATGAGTGCAGCCTTTTCCACTACTTCTGCGTAATGCCTTTGATCGATCATCGCATTACCTCCCAAGCTCCAATTCGCTAGCGATAGCACTCATCCGGCGAGGAGCGTTACGGCCTACCTCTTCGTCCCGGCCGTAGCTCCCTGGTCCGCCCAAGCCTTCCCCGCAGAACCACATTGGACCAATAACTCCTTTACCTTTTTCTTAACAGCCTGCCGGCCAGCCATAAGTGCATCGTGCCGCCCACCGATCCCGATGAACGGATGTGGGTTCATCGGCTCGCGATAGTCCGTCAGGGCCTGCTTCGCGGCCGCCAAGTAGGCCTGCTTCAGTACTGTTCCGAAGTTAATCTTGGCTACTCCCCGGTTGATATAATTGCGCACGTCTCGAAGCTGGATGCCGGTCCCCCCATGAAGCACCAGCGGTACAGGCACATGATGGTGGATAGACTCAAGTGCATCGAGGTCAATCGACGCTTCGCCGCGAGTCAGAATGTGGACATTGCCAACTGCGACACCCAAGGCATCGATCTCTGTTTCTTCAACAAACTGACGTGCCAGGATGGGATCGGTTCCCTCTGCCTTTACGTGACCTGCTCCGTCAGCCAATCGCCCTACCGCAGCCTCGACTGAAACGCCCGCCTCGTGTGCATACCGAACCACCTTCCTGACAAGCGGCAAATAATCTTCCATAGGCAATCGCTCGTTTTCGACCATCACTGCGTTGAAACCGAGGTCGATTCCGCGCACAATCTGGGGGAGATCATCCGTCTCATTGAGCAAAAAAGCGGCAGGGATGGGTGATTCTCGAAGAGCAACACTCATGCTGGCATAGTAGGCTATGCTCTCCGGCTTGTCCCTTTCTTTGTGTACCAAAAAGCCGCCGTTGAAACCGCAAATAATAGGTGATTCAGCCTCTTCCGCGGCCTCAATGACTGCTTGGAAGGACTCCAAATTCCATGCCTCGCAATAGCACACAGCGTAGGCTTCGCTCTGCGCCCTATTTAACAGTTCTTTCATGGAAACCAATGCCATCAGAACTCCAAGGCGAATCATCGTTACAAACTAAATCAAAATTGCCCGAACCTCATTCGCAAACCTTGCGACCATAAAAGTCTTGCAACCAGGCACAGCCCAAAGCGAGGTGAGCCATCTGAGCCAGAACTCTAACGCACCCGAATGGTTGCCACCTCATGCGGGCGGAGGCTAATCGCCAGGGAGTCGCTCTGGAGAGGCACCGGATGCTTGTTGTCTTCCACGGCATTGCAGAGCATGGCCGAGGTCACGTGGAGGCGATTAAATCTTAGTGAAGCTGTGGTCGCGCGCCCCGCAATTTCCTGAAGCCGGACAATGGTTCCATTTCCGTCTTCAGCAGCTTTCCAGTCCACGAGCACGACATTCGGTTTGTCGATCTGCAGGAAGCTTGCACCCTGCGCGGGCAGAGGCCGGCCAGGATTGCCCACCTTGTCCTGGCCCACCACTTCGTCAATCTCAACGGGCCTCATGGTCTCTTCAGCAAGCCGGGTGAGCTGAAGTGGACTGAATTCAGCAGAATCCGTCACCACATACCGGAAAGTGAAATCGCCTCCCTGGGCAGCGCGATAATTGGTGTCCCAGTAGTTGTTCATCACATACGAGAACAGCGTCGAACTCTTTGGTGAAAACGTGGAGGGCCATGTGCCGCGGTTAATATCTCCAAAACTTGCAAGAGGAGCATCAAGCGGTACCACGCCCACCGTAAAGTTGCCGTCCCGTGACGCCATCCATCCTTGAATATTGAACCATTCGAGGCTTGCACCTTTCAGTAAGTCGCGGCCCGGGTCAATCCATTCGTCCTGAGTGGAGTATGCAAACTGGCGGGCGGTGCTTCTAACAGGGAACGCGAAATAGACGCCTTCTCGGGTGGTGACGGAAACCTTCTTGACGTGATTGATGAACTCGATCTTCTTGGAGTCGTCGAACAAAAGGATTTCCGTATCGATCTCGGGCGTGTTCATGGAGCGGCTGCGAAGGCGGATCGACTGGCCGAAGGGTGTCTTCGTAACGCTGACTAGTTCGCCCTGCGAAGCCGGATGCTCTGTCAATCGCGCCTCCGGCCAGGTGCTGATCGGGCGCATGATCCGGGTGTTGCCGTCGCCTCCGCTGACATACACGTACTGGTCAAACTTGTAAGGGCTGCGGGTGTCGACAATCTCACGATCGAGTTGTTTATCAAAGATGCTCGAAGCCGCTCCACTTGAGTGATCCACCGTGACGCGATAATAGTTATTCTCAATTGTGGTTCTGTTTCCGATCTGGGGTTCCCGAGGAATGGCCGCCGCCGAAGCCGGGTAGCTGATGGCATAGCACTTGTACCCGACAGAGGGAAGCTTCCTGGCCATGAAACGAACGTGCAGGAAGCCCTCCTTCGCCCAAAGGACGTCCAGCGCAACATTCTCATCAGTGGTGAGGTCCTTTAGTACTGCGTGCTCGGACAAGTCTGTCTCGACCAGAGCGTCGCGTGTCCAATTGAGCGGGTTAAAGACCACAAGCGTGTTGGCCGGGACGTGAATGCTGTCGGCAAGCTGGCTGAGCGAGCGGTTCATCAGGTTGTTGATTTCAAGCCGGGCAGTGGTCGCACGGCTGTCCTTCACTTCCAGTTGCCGAATGGTTTCAACATGGTCCGGCTGCGTAATGGAATTCGCGGAAGCCCAGGTGTGCTCTGCGAACAGAACAATATTTCGCCAAATGTCTTCCTCGAGTTCGCGGGGTGCGTGAACATCGGGGTCAAGCGTATGAGTGAGGCTCGACAGAAGGTCGGCGGAAAGAGCGCGGTTCTGGTTCTCGCGGTCCATCGCCGCGTAAAAAGCATCGCTGCCGATCCCGTCCTCCCAGTATGGTCCACCGTCGCCTCGATATGTTGGCAGGTCCTTTCCGTAATGTGTGTCGATATACGTGAAAAAGTCGTGAAAAGTCGTATAGCGCAGCTTCGGGTATGCATATTCCCGGTTCCATGCCTGCACAAATGTGGCTGTGGATGGAAACAGATCCGTGTTTTCCACTTGGGTACCGTAAATTAGAACCGTATCGGGCTTGTAATCGGGATGCTCATAAGCTTGAAGGAACACTGGAAGGGAATCCCGGACGGCAGCGAGCGACGGTGGCAGACCGAAGAGGGATTGAACTTGCATGTAATGCCGCGAGTACCAGAAGAGGACCTTTTGGCCATCCGGTCCTTGCCACCAGAAGGGAGACTTCTCATTCCATCGGCCGTAGAGCATAAACGGAGCTCGCCAATTGTTGCCTGCAGCAGCCCAGTACTTGATGCCCGCACTGGCAAGAATGGTGGGATAAGACCCAGTATAGGAGGGAACGTCTGTAATATTGGCGTAGTCGAACGGTATTCCCAGTTTCCGGGAAAGGGATTTCGTGAAATAAAGCGAGCGATACAAAGTTTCGAGCGAAGCATAGCCTGTCAGCAGGTTGCAGTACTGCGCCGGCACGGCGATCTTGCCCTGTCTGATTAAATCCACAATCTCGTCTTGCTTCGATTTGGATCGCGTCTCCAAAAGCTGTTGCATGTCCCAGGAAGCGTCCATGGAAAATCGAAAGGAAGGATGCTCACGGATCAACTGGGCGGCCTGTTCGAGGACACGAGCCTGCACTTCAGCGACTTTGCCCTGGTAATCGGTATACCCCACGTCCAAGTGAGTGTGTGGAACCACGTCAATCGTCCACTTCCGCGCAGGCGAAATCGCAAAACTGAATTTGTGGGTGGTTCCGGCCTTCACTTTTATTATTCCCTTAGCCTCGCCAGTCCATTCAGGAATTTCAAAATCAATCAGTTGCTCGCCGAAGTCTGGTTTCGTAGAAAGCCTATGAGAATATCGATGTCCATTCATTTCCAACTGGACGCTGCCGGTTCTGATCTTGCGGTTAATCCGGATAGTGCTTTCAATAACCTCAAAGAACTTGTCGCTATGCTCTTTGTAAAAGACTGTTGGAGTTGTGGTGGCTTCAGTTCCCGCCGCAGAAAACTTCTGTTCAGGATCCTGCGACAGCTTGAGGGCGTCATAGAAGATTCCGGAGTCCCCGATTCCCACGGTTCCGGAGCTGTTTTCTGCTTTCCCGGGATCATCAATACATGTCAGAACAAGCTTGTTTTGTCCTTGCTTGAAATATGGGGTAGGAATCTCGATTCTGAGCCTCTGGTAGGAATACTGGGGAATGAACGCGACGGGGAAATTGCCCATATCGTAGCTGAGGCGAGGCCGCAGATAGAGCATTCCCCTCTTGCCGTTAATTTCAATGCGCAGGTTTGGCCGCCGTGGCATATATGGCAGCACCGCGACGGTTAACGTATATATGCCGCGAGGCCGTTGGTCGAGAGGGAAAAAGACGGTAAACGGATGCTCTCTCCCTCCGGCCATGCCGTTTGCTGAGCCGGGCTGGAATCCAGACCAGTCTGTTTTCCAGTTGCTCTGGCCAACCCTGTAGACCGGATCGGGACCAATCGAGGTGAGCGAACCGAATCCGAAGCTAAGCCCAAACTCCTCGGAGGACTGGTCGAATTTGCCGATTTGCCAAAGAGTTCGATCCTGGCCGCGGGCGAGAGGAGAGGTGGCCACCCAGCAAAGAGCCAGGGCTGCAAGCAATACAGCCATCCGCATCTTCTGTTGGTTAGTCACTTGAACCACCTCAATATTGAGAATCGGGCCGAAGTCTCTGCCGCCGCCCTTTGGCAGTGAATATTTGCTAATACAGGCTTTCGATCTTTTGAGCCGCACTCGCTGCAGGCCCAAGCTCAGCCAAGTCCTGCGTTCGTCAACCCCGCGGCTGGGACCCGAATCGTCCGGGCTTTGCCTTGCTTCGTTGAGCCGCGCACCAGAATCCCGCCTGCCCCAGGATGGATGTCTGCAACCCTCACCAAGTCTGCCGGAACCTCCGCCAGAAACGACACATAATCCACCGACCTCCGGCCCCGCGCCGGAACCTCTGAAAAGCTTGGGGCGCCGAAAACCGGACCTCTCGAAAAGGCTTCGCGCCTTCCCACCGGGAAAGGCGTTGATCCGAATTCCAGCCCACGCGCCTGAGTTTTCCCGTGCCAGGGCGCATCCGTCCTCGCCTTGTTCTCTTCCCAGATGGCCATCCATGGAAAATCCTGGCGGCGAAAGCAGTAGCCTATCAGCAAGCGGTGACGGATGTTGAGCGCGGCCACAAATTCCATCTCCCGGCGCGGGTCAAGCTGCAGCGTCACCACAAATCCGAGGCCAGGATGGGTGAAAGGCTGTGATATATCCACGGCTCTACCGTCCATACCCGGTGCATGTGGCCAGCGGAAATCCCGCGAGGATTCAAGCAGTTCTTTGCCCTCGTACCCGTGTGGGAAGGTTTGCCCGCGCCTTGCGGATACAAAGATCCGGCTATGGTCACGCTCCAGAAAAGGCGGCCCCAGCGTGACGTGCTCCACCCAATGGAAGAAATGGTCCGCCTTCTTTTCGTTAATGACCGTCTCCTTGAAGTAAACGACCGGCTCTCCCCGCCGCATCGTCATCTCTCGCTCAAAGCGGAGGCCCGCCACCGGCAGCCGCACGCCCAGTTTCAGTTTTGCTTCTTTCGCGGTCGTCTGGCCCCCCATCTTCTTCCACGCTAGGCACGGCGCCTCACCGTGAATCGAGAGCCCTTGTTTTGCCTCTTCCCCCGAGGGAGCGCCGAAATAGTCCAGACAGAGATTGTGACCGGCGATGCCCGCAACCATCCGCCCGGTGATGGGAGGGCCGTACGTATGCGCGTGCACTTCGGGACGGTAGCGGTCCGGGTCGATCGTCTTCCACGGCGGAACCCACAGCGGATTCAAACCCGGCAGGCCGGACTCCTTTGCAAAGTGAAAATCCGCAATGTGCCCGCCACCGCGCAGTATCGTTAAGTCAACCAAGCCATTGCCCAGCGACCAGGCGTCCCGGCCCTGCCATGACCTTCTGGCGCAAGCGAGCTTTGATGGAGAAGTTCTCATCAGATTTTTTCTTTCCGGCCAAGCAACGCGAAGGCTGAATTTAATTGGGCAATCAAAAGAGCAAATGCGGAACGCGGCGCCGCCCCTTCATTGGTTCAGGCCTTCTTTGCTCCGGTTCCCGAAGATTGAAACGCCATGCCGCCCACCGGCACCAGCAGTCCGCCCTCCACCATCACCGCCGAGCCGGTCATGAAAGAAGCCCACTCACTGGCCAAAAACACGATCACCCTTGCTACTTCTTCCGGCTTACCCATGCGCCCGAGAGCGTGCAACCGGTCACAGGCTTCCAGCACCCGTTCCGGGTGGTCATCGAGCGACGCCGCCCAGCGCAGCATGGGCGTGTCAATCGCCCCGGGCAGCACACAATTGGCGCGAATCTTCTCCGCCGCATAATCCAGCGCCAGGCAGCGCGTCAACCCCAACAAGCCGTGCTTGCTTACGACGTAGTGCACCGAATTGCGCTGCGCCGCCACCGATTGCACCGAACCGGTAATGACAATGGCGCCGCCGCCGCGCTTGATCATCTCCGGAATCGAATATTTCGCCATCAAGAACGCGCTTTTCAGATTGATATTCAGTACTTCGTCCCAATCTTCCTCGGAAAGCGTGGTGACGGTTCCATAGCGCTGGATGCCGGCGTTGTTCACGAGAATATCAATGCCCCCAAAGCGGGCTGCAATCTTCGTGGCGAGCCTCTCGACTTCCTCGCGCCGGCTCACGTCGGCCTGAAAGAACTCGGCGCTGGCCCCACGCCCTCGGATTGCCGCCGCGCTCTCTTCGCCGTGTTGGGCGTCTCTATCCACAACGGCTACCGTGCCGCCCCGCGCCGCAAATTCCTCGCAACAAGCCAAACCGATGCCGGAGGCTCCCCCCGTGACGACCACCACTTTGTCCGTAAAGCCGATGTTTTCTATCCGCGATGGTTCCACAGTTTTTGTCCTTTGATTCTAAGATCCAAAACTGAAATGTGATCCCGGCCCAGGTTGCTCACATAGAGCCGGTCAAAATCCGGGCCGCCGAAGGCGCAGTTGGTCGGCTGGCACAAGAGAAGGTTCTCAACATCCTGGCACAGCAGTTGAACCTGGCGGCTGGGAGTAATGCGATAAATGCAATTGGAAGCGTAGGTGGTGACATACAGATTTCCTTCAGCGTCAAATGCCAGCCCATCGGGAACCCTTGCCAATCCCTCGGCAAACACTTCCGGATTTGAGGCCGACCCGTCGGCTCGAATCCCGACCCGCAGCACGCGGTCCAGATTACTTTCGACTATATAAAGAAACCGCTCTTCGCGATCTAAGGCCAAGCCGTTGGTGAAATGGAACGGTCCGGCGGCGAACAATTCGCTGTGCCCGTCCGGCCGCAAGCGGTACACCACACCGTTCGCCTGTTTCCATTCGCCCGAATCACTGAAGTAGAGATTACCAGCCGAATCGAACACACTGAAATTGGGATTGACGAGTTGGCGGCCTGCAACTGAGGTGGCAAGCGTGCTGACCTGTCCCTCCGGGGTAACCTTCAGGACCGCATGGCGCCCTGCGTCACAGACGTAGATGTTCTCTTGTTGATCGAGCGTGATACCCAGGCAGAAGCCGCCCGTGTTCGCGATCACCTCAAACTTCTTGCCATTGGGCGAAATACAATAGACTTGCCCTGCCTCACCGCCGGCATAGAGCGCGCCATCGCGGCCCATCGCCACGCCCTCCGGGTGATCGAGGCCCACAACGAAATTTCTGACTTCTGAGACCGGATAAAGCATGAATGGTCCTTCTTCGCGAGCCAGCCACGCCGCATTGATTAGTTTTTGGTTGCTGGCGCGGCGGCGGCCTGGAGCTTTCGAGAGAGGCTAAATTCTGCCCGGGCCTTCGCGGGATCTCCGAGCTTCATCAAAGTCTGCCCCAGCAAATAGTGAAACGCCGGATTGTTCGGGTTTATCTTGAGGAGCCGTTCCAGAGCCGTCCGCGCCTCGTTCGGCTTGTCTTGCCGCAAAGCCAGAGCAGCCAAATCCTGATTCGCTGTCACATTATTCGCGTCGTTCGACAGAGCTTGCCGGACCCATTTCATCGCGGCGCCCGGCTGACCCGCGTCCATGGCGATATGACCTCGTTCAGCCTGTGCCTCCGCGTTGTGAGGATCAATTTCCAGAATCTTTTTCAATTCGTCTATCGCTAGGCTAGTCTTCTTCTGCTCGGCATAAGCTTTTGCCAGCGCTAGTCGAGCGCCGGCCCCATGCGGATCAGATTTCAAAGATTGAAGATATGCTTTTTCAGCCATCGCAGGGTTTCCCTGTTTCAAATAGAGATCACCCAATGCCTTGAGGAGTGCAGGGTCACCGGGCCGCGACTGTAAGGTGGTAGTGAGCAAAGATCGGGCCCCTTCAAAGTTCTTCGCGCTAATCAAACCCTCTGCCAACGCGTACGAAATGTCCGGCCGCCCAGGCGCTTTGTCATGTGCCAGGCGCAGCCAGTCGACAGCGGATCTGGATTCTCCCGTAGCCAAGGTGTCAAGCCCGATGTGCAGGTAAGGATCAGGATTTGAGGGGTCCTGGCGGATCGAGTCCTGGTAGGCCTGACTCGCATCGGCGTACCGGCCAAGTTTCGACAATGTCATCCCCAAGTCCAGGTCGGTTGCCGCATCGCGGTTCGGAGGCGGAACCGCTTGAAACTGCTCCGCGGCACGCTGGTATTCACCATGCCGGGCAAGTTCCACGCCCAGCGAAAAATGGATCCGCGGATCGGACCCGGCCAGACGTGAAGCCCGTTCTGCGGTTGATATCGCTGCCTCAGCCTTGTCTGCACCAAAGTACGCATCGGTCATCTCGAGCAACAAGACCGGGTCCGGAGACTGCGCAGCTCCGCCTGCCTCGAGATAGAAGAGTGCGCGCCCATACAGTTTCTCGGTTAGATACAGGCTTCCCAAGTTCAGATTGGCGGCTGGATTCCGCGGGTCTGATTCCAAGATCTTTTCGAATTCGGCAATGCCCGCCTCCCGCTTGCCAGACCGGAGGTAGCTGCTCCCCAGATTGTTACGGAAAGTTGAGTCGACAGGGTCTAACATTACTGCCTTCCGGTAAGCCGCTTGAGCCTGTTCAAACTGGCGGTCGAAGTCGTAGGTCAAACCCAGTACGTTAAACAAACCAGCGTCTTTATCGCACGTCTTGATTGCTGCCTGAAGCACTTGCCGCGCCTTTTTGGATTGTTGCCGTTCGAGCAATTCGTTTGCTTTTTTAGTGGACGCCGCGCAATTCCCATTAGGTTCGGTTGCGCCAAGGCTCAAATACCCCGGCAACAGGACGAAAATGATGACAGCGACGGGAATCGTAATCTCGGACCGGCGCCTTCCAATTCCAGGCTCAGTTCTGAAGCTCCAAGACATGCCGTCGCTCAGTGGTTGGGTTGTGAAATGACCACAAGGGCTTGAGTCAAAGACTCACGAGCGAATTGCTTCGATTCTTGCTCGCGGGCTTCCCGGACTTGTGCGAAGATCGCGTCCCCCTTTTGCTTCTGCCCATTCTGCCGATAGGACTGCGCCAGCAGATAGGCAATGGACTGCGAGCCCGGATTTTCCACACGGGCTCGCTCCAGATCGGAGATGGCAGCATTAATCTGGCCCGAGAGCAGTTCTAACCGGGCCCGGTCTGCGTAAGCGCCCGGCTGATCGGGATCAAGCGACAATGAGGTGTCGATGGCCTTTCGCGCTTGACCAAAACCAGGCGCGCCTGGAGCAACCCCTTTCTGAAGCAATGCCTCCGTCTGGAAATAATAAGGACGTGGATCCTCCGGCTGCAGTTCAGCGGCCTTTTGCATCGCGCCAATTGCGCCATCAAGGTCTCCCCACTCCAGCTTGGAGAGACCCAGAGCGATATAGTTTCCAGAGTCTTGGGGAGCCATTCGGATTGCCTGTTCGTAATCTTGCTCGGCATCCTTAAACTGTCCCTTCAAAGTGCGAGCGATCCCCCGGCTGAGGATCAACTCATGGGAGGCCGGGATCAATGCAATTCCCGACGTAAGGATCCGAATGGCCAAATCATAGTTCAAATGCTGGCAGGCCAGAGTTGCAATGTCGAGATAATTCTGGGGGTCTTTGGGGTTGTTCAGGATTCCTTGCCGGAAGGCGTCATAGGCTTCTTTGGTCTGGCCGGCTTTCTCTTCTGCGACGCCCAGCAGGCTGTAGGTCTCGGCGGAAGTATTGCCATGTTTTAGGAGCGAAGCCAGGGTATTTATGCACTGGCCATATTGGCCATCACCAAAGTAGGCCAACGCCAAACCATAGTTGTGGCTGAAGTCGTTCGGGAAGCTGGGCGGCAGTTGATTGAAAGTTCGGATTGACTCCTTATAAAGATGGGCCTGGCCCAACAGCCAGGCAAGCCCAAAGATTTGCGGGTTCGTTAGCCCCGGCCGCCCAATGAGCCCTTTCAACGTTTGGACGGCCGTGGCGGTTTGGCGGGTTTTCAACTGCGCTTTGGCGGCCATCAGAGAGAGCCCGGCATCCGCCGTTACCTGAGCAGGAACCCGCGACAGGTAGTGAAGAGCCAAGGCATAATGGTTCTGTCCAAACTCATAACGGCTGAGAATGACATTGCCGGCTTCATCATCCGGATGAAATTCCACCACAGGTTGCAACTCGCGGGCCGCCTCTGCCCTGAGGCCTTGGCTCCAATAAACAATTCCCAATTCTCTTCGGGCCACCCAGTAGCTGGGGTCGATCGTCAGAGCCTTCTTGAGAGCCTGGACCGCCAGTTGAGGTTTCCCCATAAGAGCAAGAGCGATACCCTGTCCGCTTGGGCCTTGTGGACTCTGGGGAGCGTCGCGTTCAACCGACTGGAATTGCTCCAGCGCATCGGAGTATTGCTTTTGTTGGAGAAGCTGCATTCCCTTCTGGTAAGCGGCATCAGCTTGCCCACGCGCCGGCTTTTCAGGCTCCTGCTGCGGGGGTTTTGCTGTCTGGCCAGCAGCAGGCGAAATGACTCCAGGTATAAGGAGATTTGTGAGAGCAAAGAAAAAAAGGGTTTGAAGGAAAGGTCGATTCACAGGCGTCCACACTTTAACGATGTCTCGCTCGGTGGGGCGCCAGTGTGATTGTTTAGCTTTCCACAATGGCGCCCTCCAAGCCTCGTGACGGCGCCGGTCAGGCAGGGGGGAAACCTGAAGCCGGCTACCGTCACAACCTTTCGTTAACTTTCAAAGTCCACCTGTGCGCTCTGCAGTTTGCCATACTGGGCTGACTTCAAGCCTTTCACCAAATCAGCTTCAGTGAGAACTGAATCTCCCGCGCGGCAGCGGCGCTGAAGATCTGCATAAATCCAGGAGCGCCAACAGCCGTCCTGGACTCGCCACCTAAAGTGCTGAAACCTCCACTGGCTCCGCCCCCGGGGGGCGCGAAGTTAACATTGTTCAGGACATTGAAAAATTCGGACCTGAACTGGAGGCTCTTCGATTCGTTCAATTGGAAATTCTTAAAGAGGGCAAAGTCGAACTCGGTGGAGCTGGGTCCGCGCAAGGTATTACGCCCCAGAGTGCCAAAGGTGTAAGGCGCAGGAAGCGCGAAGGCCGCGGGGTTATACCAGTGGGAGACGTTCTGCTGAAATCCGGAAGGCTGCAAGGGCGTGCCGGACACAGGATCCGCTCGCTGTGTCTCGCTAGAGGGGTTGATATTGGCATTGTCGAACGGCACGGTTACAGTGAAGGGCAATCCGCTCTCCAGCGTGGTAATGCCGCTGATCTGCCATCCTCCAATGAGACCATTTTCCGCGCTACTGGCGCCGCTTGCGAAGTGCATGCCTTTGCCGAAAGGTAACTGATAAGTGTAACTGAAGACGAAAAGTTGCGGGACGTTGAAATCACAAGGTCCGTAGTCTGCGCTCCAATTATAGGGGTTCTGGATGCTCCCTGATTGACCTTCGTCTTGAATGGACAGGCAACGGGACCAAGTGTACGAGGCTAGGAACGTCAGCCCCTGGGAGAATCGCTTTTCGAGCTTTGCTTCCAGTGCATTGTAATTGGATATTCCGGAATTGAAGTCAGCCGGAAACTGGCCGAGGAATGGGAATGGCGTCCGGGGCGCCACAGGACCCGGCCCCATCTCGCTCGGTAAAGGGGCGTTGTACATGGGTTGAATAAACAGGTGCCGGCTTTCCGACCCTACGTAATCCACCGTGGCCGTAAGATTCGGACTGATTTCCTGCTCGAGTCCAAAATTATACTCCATCGTATAAGGGATTTTCAGGTTGGGAGCGGCTGCAAAGGCCACGGAAGGAGTGTAATCCTGGGGTGGTAGAAATGACGTAGCGGAAGGCAGCTTGGTAAAGAACAGACTGGGAGTTCCACGGTTCAGGCCGCCTTCGCTGATACCTGCGCCGAACGGCCAGGCAATGCGAGGATCCTGGGATTCCTGAACCAGCGTATTGTTATGGTCGTCAAAAACTGCAAACCCTCCGCGGAACACCATCTTGGGAGTGGCACTATATGCAAACCCGAACCGAGGTTGCCAACCATTGTACCTGGGATCAAAGTAGGTCGACCTCACATTGGGGAATGGCCAGGAGGAATTGGGATTGGGAGTGGGAAATGGAACCGGGATGAGGAAACAGCTATTGATACTCCCGCCGGGGGGACAATTTGGATTCCATCCCGAAACTTGGTTGTTCTTATAGTGCACGGGCGGAACATAGTCGTAGCGAATTCCGAACTCAATATTCAACTTCTTTGAAGCCTGCCATTTGTCTTGCAGATAATAGCCCTGCCAGGTTGTCGTGTCGTTAGCCGCGGTCTGGCCAACAAAGCCAAATAGACTGGATGGCAGGTTAAGGAGCATGCTGGCAAGCCCGTCGCCAGTGGTTGAGGCATTAAGACTTGTCCCATAGGTTGCGCTCGTCGGGAACTGGTCAAAGCCAATCGATCCCCCCCAGCCATCGTCGAAACTGTGAACGTGGTAGAACATGAAACCGCCGCTGAAGGTATGGGCGCCGTGTATTTTCTGAATATCACCGCTGAATTGGTGTGACCGGATCGGACCAAGGGGAATCGCGAACTGCCCGGTACCGCCCAAACGGGGTGCAAGGCTGATTTGGGGAACGATCGGGATGCCGTCCCGGACCGGCTCAAAACCTGCGGTGCCCGTTGCATTGAGCAAACCCACGCCGCCGGGGATATTGGTCGTTCCAAAGTTCGTATAGTTGTAACCGTAATGGAACGTGCCAAGCAGCGTGGGGCTGAAGAGATGGGTATAGCCCACTGCCACCACTCGCGCGTGATTGAGGGCCGTGTTTGCGCCGGTCAGAAGCGAGCTCGGGAAGGTTTCATTGGGTTGCGTGAAGTAGAAATTTCCATACAGTGCGTCGTTATTTCGGAAGGTGTGGTCAATTCGGGTGCCGAATTGGTCGCTAGAAATGATCTGGCTACTCGAAGCCGCAAAGTTCGGAAAACTGTTCCCACCCCGACCGAAGTTGGGTGTGGGGTAGAAGGCTCGAAGGTAAGTCAAGGCTTGGGAGGTCAGCAGGTTGCTAGGAATGATGTTTCCGCTGAAAGGATCGCGAACCAAGCCGGTGCTCTGCGCTATAAGGCCCGTTACCGGGTCGACTTCCCCGGCGGTCACCTGCCGGCTTGTGTAAGGGTTGTAAATCTGGCCGTTCATCACCGGGCGCCCAAGAGGATCAAAGACGGGCTTTCCGGTCGAGGGGTCGACGGCCTGCTGGTTGGTTAGCAAATCCGAGAAGTCACCGCCCAACTCCGCCGTAGTCGGCACATTGTTGAATTCGGTAAATCCCTGGCTTGACCGGAAGCCTTCCCAATATCCGAAGAAATAGGTCTTCGATTTGCGGCCGTCGTAGGTTCCCCAAGGTGTGGGAAGAACTACCGGCCCTCCGACAGTGAACCCATATTGGTTCTGACGGAAAGACGGCTTTTTCTGGCCCGCGAAGTTGTCAAAAAAGTTCGCTGCGTCCAGGCTGTCGTTTCTTAGGAACTCCCATGCATCCCCGTGGATCTGATTGCTCCCGGATTTGGTAACCACATTCACATTGGCGCCGGATGAGATGCTGAATTCACCGTTAGTGATGTGGGATTGGACGTTAAACTCCTGAATGGCATCAGGAGGTGGGCTGATCGCCCAGGTGTTGTCGAATATCGCGTTATTCAAAATCCCGTCCAAGGTGAAGTTGTTCTCCTGCCCCCGTTGGCCGTTTACCGAAGGACTGATGCCGCCGCCACCGATGGGAATGACAAAAAAGGATTGTTGCCCACTCTCCTTGGGGGCGGCGCCCGGCGTCAGCAAAATCATCTGCGTAAACTGTCGGCCATTCAACGGCAGATCCACAACCTGTTTTGATCCAATGACTTGGCCTATGGTCGAGCTGGTTGTCTGTAAGGCGGCTGGTGTTGAGGTTACGTTAACCGTCTGGGTGACAGCGCCCGGCTTAAGGGTGAAATTCAGCTCGAGATCCTGGTTCACCAGGAGTTGCACGTCACGCTGCGTAACAGTTTCAAAACCCGACTGGGTCACAGTAACGGAATAGTGCCCGGGGGGTAACGCGGTGATTGTAAAAAAACCAACGGAGTCCGTCTTTGCCTCGCGCAACTGATTGTTCGCGAGGTTCTTCACTTTGACTGTTACTCCAGGAATAACCCCGCCAGACTGGTCAACGATAGTCCCATGAAAAGCTCCATTCACCGTCTGGGCGCTTGCCGTGTGCCCGAAAAGGGCTAGAAGACTCACTAATAATCCCCAAACCCATGCGTTCGCGTGAAATCGAACTCTTTTCGTCCTCATTTTAGTCTCCTCCACTTTCACCTTTGAAAGTAAGCCTCTGCCGCTTCAGTCTTAATGGGCGAGGGCTTCGGACCCACGACTCAACGCATTAGCAATTATCCAGATTCAACCACGCTCCTCAAGATCTGGTTCAAGAAGTCCTCCGTCATGTCGCTCAAAAACTTGCGGCACTCATCGGGCGTCGCAACGCATAGCGTTTCAACTATTCTACGGTGTTGTTCTACAATAGCAGGCAAGTTAAGCCTTGTATGTCGAAACGATCTGATCAGGACGTAAGCGAACTGAGGTGTAGCCACGACACGCAGAGCTTTTTCAAGGTAGCGATTTCCTGACATCCTCCAGATATGTTCATGAAAACGCAGATCATTTCTGGAAAATTGCAGGAAATCTCCACGGTCTGCACCCAATTGCATTTGCTCAATTGCCTGCTGGAGGTCAAAGATGTCTGCGTCATTTGGTCTGCCATTTTTCCTGGCAAGATCTACAGCTAAGCCCTCACATTCCATGCGGAACTGATAGATCTGCTGGATATCTTCAACGCCATAATCGGTAATGAAGGTTCCACGTTTAGGGATTCTGACCACAAGCCCTTGAAACTCAAGATCTTGAAATGCCTCACGCACCACTCCCTGGCTAACGTTCATCTCGCGGCCCAATCCCAGTTCGGTGATGCGTTCTCCGGGAGCGAGCTTTCCTTCCAGGATGGCACCCCGAATCAACTCCACAACCTTTTCCTTTGTGCTCGCGGTGCGAATTTTGGCGAAGAGGCTCTCTTTTTGCATCAAGCTGAGAAAGTTTATTGATAATCGTTATCAATCATCGTGATAAAATAAGGCTCCCTCAATAGTACTGTCAAGGGGAATTTTTTCAGGACTTTCCCAAAAATTTCCGCTTCCTCCGTTCTAACTCCACCAATTAAAGAGCTTAGCTGTCTTGGCAAATGAACTGTTGCGAATTGTCAAAATTGCGCGAAAGAGCGAGTCAATACGGCTCCGCAGGCACCCTCACAGAGCATGAAAACTGGCCAGGCTGCACGCAGCCTCGCGATTTTCGCGGCTTTTCAGAACCATCCTTATCGCTTTGAAGCGAGGGCGGGGCTCAAATTCTCCCGCAAACCGCGGCTGATCCAACCAGGGCAAGGAATAAATGGGGAAAGTCCTGGAATTTTTTGAATCACATTAAACCGAAGTTCCGCGAAGAATTAGGGGCTCTTCCGCACTCTCGGTGCAACCTTGGGGTGCATACCCAGGTTAAGACCTATGGATTCTATTAGTTAAGAAATCATCACAGGCAGACCTACGGCCTGTTCTTTCCTTTGTTACCAGACGATAGCCTAAGCCCATGTTATCTGACAGATGCAAGGTTTCACTCGGCCTCGCCTGCACCGAAAGTGCGCAAAAACCCCATTCTGGTGGAAGTGGCCAGCCCGCATTATGCCGCCGCCCCGGTGGCTGCCAATCTCGACTTGACCTCGAAAGCCGCAAGGCGGCGAGGAGGCAACATGGGTAAACTTAACTGGGGAAAGATGGCCTGCTTTGTCTTTCCGCTGTGCGCAGCGACGGCGATTGCCTTAGCTGCGCAGACTTTCAACACACTGCACCGCTTCGACTTCACGGACGGCTCCGGCCCCAACGCGGGGCTGATCCAGGCAACCGATGGCAACTTCTATGGGACAACGTCCGGTGGTGCGGGCACGGTCTTCAGCCTTGTCTGCCGGTCAGGGCCCGGTCGTGAGCCTCAGTCCTACCAGCTTGAACTTCGGCCCTCAGAGTGTCCAAGCGCCAAACGTTCCGCAGGCCATCACGCTGACGCACACTGGCCAGTTGGCGCTGGCCGTCACAAGCATCGCTGTTACCGGCCAGAACGGCAGAATGACTATCCAGATTCTTTACAACGACCCCGTGGCCGGCTTCGTCTCAATTCTCGCCGTTGACGATAATGCTTTCAGCCTGCGTTGGCGAGCCGGTTCCCCACACGGACCGCGTGTCCCATACCTGGGAAGTGTTCCACACGGCGGTGGGCGAAGTTGAAAAAGTCACGGTTTGTGATGAGTTATTATAGGTTGCCGTCGGGGAGAGAGCGGATCCCTTCGGGGTGTTCGGGTCATTCAGGGCGGCCTGGATATCCAGATAGCCAGCGCCAACGGTGAAGACGTCGTAAAAGCTCGTATAAGTCTGACCGGTGCTGGGATCTGTGGCTGTGCTGGACGCCGGGAAGTGTTTATAAGCAGTGAGCATCAGCTTCGCTTTCACCTCATCGGGCGTGAGGGCCGGCTCAGCTTCGAGGAGGTCCGCAACCGCCCCGCTCACCACCGGGGTTGCCATGCTGGTGCCGCTCAGCACGTAGTAGGTATTGGAAAGGGCTGTGTTGAAGGTATTCTCATAGTAGGAAACCGGAATCCGGGTTTGAGGATAAGTGTTGGGAAGCGTGGCATTCGGCGCGAGCAATGAAACCACCAGGTTGCCAGGTGCGACAATGTCCGGCTTCACGATATGGTCAATGGCGGTGGGACCCTTTGAACTGTAACTACATCAAAGCCATCTACACGGATCGCACCGGCAACCTCTGGATCGGCACGAACGGCGGAGGCTTGAGCCTCTTCAAGAACGGGACGTTCTCCACCTTTACAAACCGGGATGGCCTTTCCAGCAACGAAATCTGGACGCTCTACGGCGACCGGCAGGGTAGTCTTTGGATTGGAACAGGAGATGGAGGACTCGACAGGTTCCGAGATGGGAAGTTTACAGTCTATAACCAGAAGATGGGGCTCTCCAGCGACCAGGTGTGGTCGCTCTTTCAGGATCGTGAGGGCAGCCTCTGGATTGGGACGACGGGCGGCGGACTCAACCGGCTTGCAGACAGCCGCTTCACCACTTACAGTTCGCAGGAGGGCCTCTCCAACGACGTTGTGCTCCCCGTTTATGAGAGCCGCGACGGTAGCCTGTGGCTTGGCACGGACGGTGGCGGGGTTGACCGCATCAAGGATGGAAAAATCACCTCCTATACAACGCGCAACGGCTTATCTGACGATGAAGTCTTTTCCATCTGTGAAGACGCAGAAGGAAGCATCTGGATTGGGACGCGTCACGGACTGGACCGTTTCAAAGATGGAGCATTCCAGGTCTTCACCACCCGGAACGGCTTGCCGGATGATATCGTCACTTCGAGCTACCTGGACCGGGAAGGGAACCTTTGGATCGGAACGCGCAGCGGACTTAGTACCATATTTCTTAAATACACTAACGTATTTGATTTGCCCTGCTGAGCCGCATTAGAATAACATGGGTAGGCATGGAGGACTTCCATGCCAAGGCCCAGCCCGTATCGAATCGTATTATCGACGGGGGAAGCCCAGGAGCTTTCCCACCGCGCGGCGAAATATACGTTGCCGTATTT
>Ga0207416_1001503_pt1 | contig 30237 bp, 26 predicted proteins | sample PaiPotPPM11metaG_FD_184107 | JGI IMG/M metagenome (GOLD analysis project Ga0207416, IMG submission 184107) | Iron sulfur acid spring bacterial and archeal communities from Banff, Canada, to study Microbial Dark Matter (Phase II) - Paint Pots PPM... ... | reverse complement strand
CCCCCGGCCCCTTCCCCCAATACTAGGGGAAGGGGAGATCCTACCGCGGGGCATTGGGGCTGAAGGCGCGGCGGTTCGATCATCGGTACGGGCGCACGGCGTGCGCCCTTCGCGCCCGCAGGCGCGACCCGCGCCGTACCGGTTTGCGAACGACTGCAGCCAGACTGATATGAGGAGAGACGCCGTGGAGGCCGCTGAGCAGACCGCGCCCTACTATCTGACCGTGCACGAGGCGGCGGAGCTGCTCGCGCGTCGCGAGTTGTCGGCCGTCGAGCTGATGCACGCGCTCTACGCCCGCATCGAGGCCATGGACGCGCGCATCGGCGCCTATCTGACGCTGAGCCGCGTCGAGGCGCTGGCGCAGGCCGAGGCGGCGGACGCCCGTATCCGCGCCGGCGAGGCCGGGCCGCTGACCGGCATCCCCGTCGCGCTCAAAGACGTGCTCAGCACCGAGGGCATTCGCACCACCTGCGGCTCGCGCATGCTGGAAAACTTCACACCGCTCTACGACGGTACGGTGGTGAAGCGGCTCAAGGCCGCGGGTGCCGTCATCCTCGGCAAGACGAACATGGATGAGTTCGCGATGGGCTCGTCCAACGAAAACTCGGCCTTCTTCCCCGTGCACAACCCCTGGGATCTGAACCGCGTGCCCGGCGGCTCGTCGGGCGGCTCAGCCGCGGCCGTGGCGGCGGGCGAGGCGCTGTATGCGCTCGGCTCCGACACGGGCGGCAGCATCCGCCAGCCGGCGGCGCTCTGCGGCGTGGTCGGCGTCAAGCCGACCTACGGCCGCGTCAGCCGCTTCGGCCTCGTCGCCTTCGCCTCGTCGCTCGACCAGATCGGCCCGTTCACGCACGACGTGCAGGACGCCGCGACGGTACTGAACGCGATCTGCGGCCACGACCCGCTCGACTCGACCTCCGCGCCCGTGGACGTGCCGGACTTCACCGCGGCGCTGACCGGCGATGTGCATGGCCTGCGTGTCGGCGTGCCGCGCGAGTACTTCGTCGAGGGCATGGACCCGCGCGTGCGGACGCTGGTGGAACAGGCGATTCAGCAGTTAGAGCAGCTCGGCGCGTCGATCGAAACCGACGTTTCACTGCCGAGCACGCCGCATGCGCTCGCGGTCTACTACATCATCGCGCCGAGCGAGGCCTCGGCGAACCTGGCGCGCTACGACGGCGTCAAGTACGGCTTCTCCGACCACGGCGGCCCGACAATGTGGGACGAGATGGAGCGCACGCGCCAGTTCGGCTTCGGCGACGAGGTGAAGCGCCGCATCATGCTCGGCACCTACGCCCTCTCGGCCGGCTACTACGACGCCTACTACGTCAAGGCGCAGCAGGTGCGCACGCTGATCCGCCGCGAGTTCGACGCCGCCTTCGAGAAGTACGATGTGCTGCTGACGCCGACCTCGCCCACGGCGGCGTTCAAGCTCGGCGAGAAGACCGACGACCCGCTGGCGATGTACCTGAACGACGTGTTCACGCTGCCGGCGAACATCGCCGGCCTGCCTGGCGTCTCCCTGCCCTGCGGCTTTGTCGACGGGCTGCCGGTGGGCCTGCAGGTGCTGGCGAAGCCGTTTGACGAGATGACGATGCTCCGCGCCGCCCACGCCTACGAGCAAGCAACGGATTGGTCGAAGCGGCGCCCAAGCTTCTGATCCCCGCAACGCAATCCGCTCGCTCGTATGCTTGTATTGACGGCGATTGGCGAGGAGCGTGAAACGTGACTGAACTGCTGACGGTGGACGAAGCCTCCGCGCGGTATGCCAACAAATGGATGCTGATGCGGGTGCACGAGTACAACGAGTACCACAATCCGTTCCGTGGCGAGATCCTCACCGTGGGCAAGCGGCGGCGCGACATTCACGAGGCGGAACTTGCCGCCGTCGCCGAGGCGCTACGAACGGGGGGGGAGTATCTACGTCTTTCGCAGTCGATACAGGGTTGCCCCCCGTCCTGCGGGAAGTGCGTTGTCGGGCAACGCGGCGAAACCAGGTCGGCAGCGCGAAAATGGCCAGCAATAGCCTCCACATCCAGGTTGAGCGGCACGCTGCTGGCTTTCTCATGGTTCCGTGCACCGTGGCAGTCTCCTCCGGCGCCGCCTCGATGCCGTATAGATTCGACCTTGTGCTGAACACGGGCCGGCCCGTGTCCAACCTCAGCCTTGAAGTCCGTGACGTACTGGCCGGACTCGACGTGCTGGATGAGATCGCGCCGCAACTCTACCGCATCCGCGGCGTGCGCATGAGCGGGCAGTTCGTCCCGCCCCTGTTCGTGCGTGCCAGCCGCGGCCCGCGCCTGCTGGGCTTCGACGGCATGCTTGGCCTGCAATTCCTCGACCAGTTCGGCGAGGTCTGTTACGACCGCGCTGCGAGCCTGCTCCGGCTCGTGCGCTGATAGCATGGTGATTGACGCAGCGGCCGCATCTTAACGGCGCAGTCCAAAGTGCGAATGGGGTAAACCGCCGTGCTCTCGCTCGTGCTCTTCGCGGCTACGTTTCTGGCGCTCACGGTCGCTGCCACTATTTGGATGATTGGCAGCGTGCAACCTCGGGCCACTTCGCAGCGCGACGACCGCAAGTCGCCAAATCGATTCGTGGTAGCTGTGCTCCTCGCTCTGTTCACCGGACTGCTGGTGATAGGGGTGTCCGCGCTGGGCAACCTCGTCGGCCGGCCGGACGGCACGGTCGTGGAGAACCCGCTTGCTCTCGGTGCGGCGATCGGGGGTGGCGCGTTCGTGCTCTGCATAGTACTCGCCCTGCGCGACTCACCGCAGGCGCCCATCCGCCGACCCGTGCTGAGTTATCGCAAAGGGCACAGCGAACTGTTGCGTCATACTCCGGCCTCGCACCTGATCGCCGGGACATTGCTGAGCGTCATCGGTGCGGTCATTGCGTTCTGGGGTGCAGCCTGCGTCGCGATCGTGATCAGCCGGCTGCCGGAGCCGCTGCCAGCGCAGCTATTCGTGGTACTGGTTTTCCTCGTCGCGACTTTAGCCGGCGTAGCGCTGACCTGCTATGGTGTATGGCTCGCACTTTGGTCCCGCTTCTCGTGGTGGCCGGATCGATGGCAGCGGGGGCGTACGGCCTTGGTCCAGCACACCTCAGTACTACCAGCCACGACTCCGGAGGTGCCGTATGCCGCCGAGTCGCACCCGCAGTCCCGGCACCATCACCAGCACCACCGCTGATGGACTCTGGCAGGCGGCGATTTGCCCAGGCCCGGCCATCGCTGGCGTGCGAACAGGCAACTATACGGACCTTTCCGGGTAGCGCGCGGCGGCGCGTTCCGCTAGGCTGGCGTATAGAGATTATTGCAACCCGCAACACGCAACGAGAGGGGCTTTGCCGCGATGCTTTCCATCAGCGAGTTCGTCCGCCGACCACTCACATCGAGGCGGTGCGACGCGCTGCCGGCGTCCGGCATCCGCCGCTTCTTCGACATCATCGCCACGATGGACGACGTAATCTCGCTCGGCGTCGGCGAGCCGGACTTCGTAACGCCCGAGCAGATCCGCGAGGCCGCGATCCGCTCGATCCGCCAGGGCCACACGCACTACACCTCGAACTTCGGCATGATCCAGCTACGCGAGGCGATCGCGCACGATCTCGAACGCCGCTTCGGCACGAGCTACGATCCGGCCACCGAGCTGATGTGCGTCAGCGGCGTCAGCGAGGGGCTCAACGTCGCCTGCCAGGCGGTGCTCGACCCCGGCGACGAGGTGCTCTCGCCCGACCCCTACTACGTCGCCTATCCGCCGAACGTGATCATGGCCGGCGGCACGTTTATCGGCGTGCCGACATTCGAGGCGAACAACTTCAAGCTGCAGGTCGCCGATCTGGAGCGCTACGTCACGGACAAGACGCGGGCGCTGCTGATGGGCTACCCCGCCAACCCGACCGGCGCGACGATGACGCGCTCCGAGCTGCTGGCGATCGCGGAGTTCGTCAAAGAGCACGACCTGGTGGTGATCATCGACGAGATCTACGCGCGGCTGAACTACAACGGCCAGCACAACTGCTTCGCCGCGTTGCCGGGCATGAAAGAGCGCACGATCCTGCTCGGCGGCTTCTCCAAGGCGTACGCGATGACCGGCTGGCGGTTGGGCTACGTCGCGGCGCCGGCCGAAGCGCTCGAAGCGATGATGAAGATCCACCAGTATTTGATGATGTCCGCGCCCACGACGGCGCAGTACGCCGCGCTCGAAGCGCTGCGCACGGGCGAAGAGGACGTGCAGTTGATGCTGGCTGAGTACGACCGCCGGCGTCAGCTCGTGGTCGGCCGCTTCAACGGCATGGGGTTGCACTGCTTCGAGCCGCGCGGCGCCTTCTACGCCTTCCCCGACATCTCTTCGACCGGTCTGGACGACGAGTCGTTCGCGGAGCGGCTGCTGTTCGAGGAGCGCGTGGCCGTCGTGCCCGGCTCAGCCTTTGGCGAGTGCGGCACGGGCCACGTCCGCGCCTGCTACGCGACGTCGTACGAGAAGCTGGTGGAGGCACTGAACCGCATCGAGCGCTTCGTGCGGCGCTGCCACGCCGAGCAAGCGGACGCCGGCTCGTGAATGACGAGGATGCCTCCGGCTCCGGCTCGGAAGCCGAACTGGAGCTGCGCATCCTGCAGGCCGCCGTCGCCGACAACGGCGACGGCTCGTATCAACTGCGGCTGCTCACCTCGCGTGGCGAGCTTGGCGGTGTGCTGCACCCCTGCGAGGGCGGCACCGCGGCTGTAATCTTCCTCGGCGGCGCGGCGCGCGGACTCGGAGGGCCGGGCAGCGTCTACGTGCGGCTGGCCGAAAGCCTGATCGCCGCGCGCATCACCAGCCTGCGGTTGCAGATGCGGCGGCCGGACCCCGATCCTGCCTCGTTTCAGGAGTGCGTGCTCGACGCGCTGGCCGGTGTGAGCTTTCTGCGCGGCATCGGCGCCGAGCGCATCGTGCTGGCCGGCGTCAGCTACGGCGGCGGCGTGGCGATTCGTGCGGGCACGCTGAGTGAGAGCGTGGTGGGGGTCGCCGCCATCTCAACGCAGACCTTCGGCAGTGAGGCCGCGCCGCAGCTCGCGCCGCGCCCGTTGCTGCTGGTGCACGGCCTGGACGACGACCAGTTCTCACCGGCAATCGCGCAGCAGATCTACGACCGCGCCGGCGAGCCGAAGCGGCTCGTGCTGCTGGGTGGCGTGGACCACTTCTGGCGCGAAGGCCGTGATGAGCTGTTCGACATCCTGCGCGGCTGGATCGCGCGGTGCGCTGTGCCTGCCCCTGACCGCCCTCTGCCATCTCCGCCATCTGAATGAACTTGTGGCAATGGGCAAAAGGGGCGAACCCGTCGTCGCGATGCGGAGGGTTAAGAACGTGCGACGCTTTGTAGGGGCGGCCCAGAGCGCAGCGCAACCGTCGGAGGCTTCCGATGACCGCAGCGCAACCGTCGGAGATCTTTACTGATGCGCCCAACGGAGCCGTGCTAACCCGGCCCCGTCTTGCGATTCCTCCGCCGGATCGCCCTGCTATGCCGTCTCAGTCGCCTCGGTTGCGCCGGCAGGGTGCTGCGCCCACTCTTCGCCGCCAGGGTTGAGCTGACCAGAATGGCCGGGCCGTCCGCGGTTCGGCACGGCAGGGCCGTTCGGGCCGGCCGCACGGCCTGCGCTCCAGCCACTCGTGCGGGCTTGCCAGGCGTCTGGCTGTGGTTGCTGATCCGGCATGACGCGGCCTCGTTTCCAGCGAATCACTCCTCCAGCAACTCTGGTGCGCACAGCGAAGCAGCTTTGGCAAAAAAGACCATTCTCCATCCGGAGTAGATTGCGCCAACCAGCCGCCGCCCGACGCCGGATGCTCGCTCGCGCTGGTCGAGCAGCGAGGAAGGCAAACGGCTGCCAGCCGGGCACATCGGGCAGCGGATCGATCGCTGCAATCCCCTGTGCTAGAGTGCGGGACGGGGCCGCCCGCCGGATGTCGACCTTGCTCTGCAGTATGAAAGATGCGGCGCGAACGGCCGTCACGCTCGGAAGCCCGACACTGAGGTCGCCTCCCGAGCACCGAGCGAACCGCTGAGTGTGAGAGAGGGACTGGCCCCTACGATCGACTCCTCTCGCAGTGAAATCAATACGACAGCCACCCATTCGGGGGTGAGTGCGGCGGGAGCGTCAGCGACCAGCTCAGACGAAAGCGTGCCCTCTACGACCATCGGAGACGTCCAAATATTCCTGACAGCTCGACAGTCAAATCAACGCGGCTGCAGGCCGCAACATATTTGGGGGTGAGAGGGGGCGTGCCCCCTACGACCATCGGAGATATCAGATGAAAATCCACGAGTATCAGGCGAAGTCGATCCTGGACGAGTTCGGCGTGCCGATTCCGAAGGGGCGCGTCGCCGGCACGCCGGCCGAGGCCCGCGCGATCGCGGAGGAGCTGGGCGGCAAGGTCGTGGTCAAGGCCCAGATCCATGCCGGCGGCCGCGGCAAGGGCGGCGGCGTCAAGCTTGCCAACAGCGCCGAAGAGGCCGAGCGCGTCGCCGCGCAGATCATCGGCATGCAGCTCGTTACCCACCAGACCGGGCCGGAGGGCCAGAAGGTCAAGCGCGTGCTCGTTGAAGAGCAGATGCAGGTCGCACGCGAGCTGTACGTCGCCGTGCTCGTGGACGGCGCGATCGGCGAGCCGGTGATGATGGCGAGCGCCGCCGGCGGCATGGAGATCGAAGAGGTCGCGGCGGCAATGCCGGAAAAGATCTTCCGCGTCGCCATCGACCCGACCACGGGTTTTCAGCCGTATATGGCGCGCGAGCTGGCCTTCAACGTCGGCCTCACCGGCGAGGCGCTGCGCCCGGCCACGCAGCTCATGACCGGTCTCTACAACGCCTTCGCCGCCAAAGACGCCTCGCTGGCAGAGATCAATCCGCTGGTTGTCACGGCCGATGGCCGCGTGCTGGCGCTCGACGCCAAGTTCAACATCGACGACAACGCGCTGTTCCGCCACAAGGACATCGCCGAGCTGCGCGACGTGGACGAGGAAGACCCGCTCGAAGTCCAGGCCAAGGCGCACGGTATCGACAACTACATCAAGCTCGACGGCAACATCGGCTGCATCGTCAACGGCGCCGGCCTGGCGATGGCGACGATGGACACGATCAAGCTGGCGGGCGGCGAGCCGGCCAATTTCCTCGACATCGGCACGGTGAACAACCCGGAGCGCGTGGTCAGCGCCTTGCAGGTGATCGTCGAAGACCCGTCGGTGAAGGCGATCCTGGTCAACATCTTCGGCGGCATGGCGCGTGTGGACGTGATCGCGCAGGGCGTGATCGAGGGCTTCCGCCGGTTGGATCTGCAGATTCCGGTCGTGGCGCGGCTCGAAGGCACGAATTTGGACGAGGGCGAGCAGCTGCTGAACGACTCCGGCCTGCCAGTAATTCGCGGCAAGGATCTGGGCGAGGCGGCGCGGCTGGCCGTGCAGGCGGCGGGCAAGAGCTAAGCGCGCGGCAGGCGTACACGAAGCCACGGTCCGCGCGGCTGGAGCCGCCGCGGACAGGGAGAGATCGGCGTGAGCGTTTTGGTCGACGAGAGCACACGGCTGCTGGTGCAAGGCATCACCGGCGGCGAGGGCAGCCAGCACGCCCGGCGCAGCATCGCCTACGGCACCAACGTCGTCGCCGGCGTGACGCCGGGCCGCGGTGGGCAGCTATTCGAGGACAAGGTGCCCGTTTTCGACACGGTGCGCGAGGCCGTGGCCGAGACGGGCGCGAATGTCAGCATCATCTACGTGCCCGCGCCGTTTGCCGCCGACGCGATCCTCGAAGCGGCCGAGGCCGGCGTGCCGCTCGTCGTCTGCATCACCGAAGGCATTCCGGTGCTGGACATGGTGATGGTGCGACGGGCGTTGCAGGGCAGCCAGACGACGCTGATCGGCCCCAACTGCCCCGGCGTGATCACGCCCGGCGCCCGGTGCCGCGTTGGCATCATGCCCGGCCAGGTCTTTGCGCCCGGCAGCGTCGGCGTGATCTCACGCTCCGGCACGCTCGTCTACGAAGCCGTGGCGCAGCTCACGAACCTGGGCATCGGTCAATCGAGCTGCGTGGGCGTCGGCGGCGACCCCGTGATCGGCACGCGCCAGCGCGAAGTCCTGAAGCTATTCAACGACGACGCGGAGACGGCCGCACTGGTGCTGATCGGCGAGATCGGCGGCAGCGCCGAGCAAGAGGCCGCGGACTACATCAAGGCGCATGTCAGAAAGCCGGTCGTCGCCTTCATCGCCGGCGCCACCGCGCCGCCCGGCCGCCGCATGGGCCACGCCGGCGCGATCATCTCCGGTGACTCGGGCACGGCCGACGCCAAGAAGCGGGCGCTGCGCGATGCCGGCGCCACGATCGTGGACAGCCCGGCCGAGATCGGCGCCACCACCCAACGGATCCTGCGGGAGCACGGTCTGACGTAGCCTTCGGCTCTCAACCTCTCCTGTCTCCTTCTCCCAATCCTGGGAGAAGGAGAGGGGCGATCCGGCGTGGAGCGTTTCGATCGATGAACGGTTAACCCGATGCCGTCCGATTCCTGCGTCGCTGGATCGCCCCTTTCCCCTGTTAGCGGGGGAACCAGCATCACAGATGTCACGTGGCCGGGGGATAGGGGGCCGCGGGCAGCAGCCCCAGCACGGCGGCTCGCGCTTCGGCCGCCACGAACAGACTGCCGGCGGCGAGCACCAGATCGCCGCTGCCCGCCTCGCCGAGCGCCGCGTCCATCGCGGCTGCCACATCGGGCGCCAGGCGCACCATCATGCCGGCGTCCTGGAACGCCTGACCGACGGTTGCCGCGCTCGCCGCGCGCGGATGCTGCGCCGCCGTGGCGAGCACCGTCGGGTCCAGCGGCGCGAAGGCGGCGGCGATGGCGGCCAGATCCTTGTCGCTCGACGCGCCGACGACGAGATAGAAGCCGCGGTGCGGCAGCTCTTCGCGGATCGTCTGCGCCAGTCGGCGTGCCGAGTCGGGACTGTGGGCGCCATCGACCACGACGAGCGGGCTGCGCTTCAGCACTTCGACCCGCCCTGGCCAGCGCACCTCCGCCAGGCCCGCGGCGGCGCTCTGCGGCGTGAAGGGCACGCCGGCATCGATTAGCTGTTCCATGCCCAGAATCGCGGCGGCGGCGTTTTCTGCCTGAAAGCGGCCTACCAGCGGCAGCTTCGCGCGGTACTCCGCTAACGGCGTGCGCAGTCGCAGCTCCTGGCCGTCGAGGCCGCTACGTCCGCGCGAAAGCTGACAGACGGAGGCAACCTCGAGCAGGGTCGCGCCGCGTTCGGCGCAGGCCGCACGCAGCACCTCGGCCGCGCTTTCGCGCTGCAAGCCCATCACCGCATGCACGCCCGGCCGCAGGATGCCGGCCTTGTCCGCCGCGATCTGTTGCACGGTGTCGCCCAGGATCTCGGTGTGCTCAAGACCGATCGGCGTGAACACGCAGAGCTGTTTCTCGTCCAGCACGTTGGTCGCGTCGAGCGTGCCGCCCAGGCCGACCTCGATCACCTGCCAGGCGGCGTCCTGCTCGCGGAAATGCAGCAAGCCGAGCGCGGTCAGCAGCTCGAAGGTTGTGAGCTTCTCACCGCCTGTGATCAACGCCTCGACGTGCGGCCGCAGCACCGCTGTGAGCCGCGCGAAGTCCGCTTCGGCGATCGGTTCGCCGTCCACCTGCATGCGCTCGCGGATCGTGTGCAGGTGCGGGCTGGTGAAGAGGCCCGTGCGCAGACCGCAGGCGCGCAGCATCGCCGCGATCATCGCCGCGACACTGCCCTTGCCTTTGCTGCCGGTGATGTGGACCGTGCCGCGCCCGCGCTGCGGCTCGCCGAGACGGGAAAGCAGCTCACGCAACGGCCGCAGCTCGCGGCGTGCTGCCGTGGTCCGATCGAGCGGCGCCATCTCGTAGTTGGCGAACGAAAGCAGCCAGGTCGTCGCTTCGCCGAAGTCCATCATGTCCGCGCCCCGTACCCGTTTCGCTGCCCATTGTAGGCTGCCACGGGTCGGCGGGCGACGGCTCCCGTCCCGGCTCAGAAGTGCTCCAGCCCTTCCGGGTCGCTCCAGGCCGAGGCGATCCAGTCGTCCTTGGCGCTGGCGGGCGCGATCCACGCCGGCAGCGGCATCAGCAGCCGCTCAGAGAGCGCGTATACATACGGCTCATAGGAGACGCGCAGGCGGGCAAGTTTCTTCGCGCTGTCGCTGTCGGGATGCATCGGCACGCCGGCTGCCGTCAGCGCCGAGCAGACGTTCGCCAGTTGCTCCGGCGGCAGGCGGTTCAGATGCTCGGCCTGCGGCTCCAGCACCATCACCTGACAGAGATCGACCGCCGCGTGCCGGGCGATGGCGAAGGTCAGGCGCGCGGGCCGCGCGGGAATGCCTTCTATGCCGGAAAGCACCAGCGCGCAGGCGTCCAGGATGGCGGTCAGCGCCGCGAGCCAGGACTGATTGTCATGCTGCGATCGAAAAAAAGTGAGCAGCGGATAGGAGAGATGGCTCTCTAACAGCTCGGCGGCCCAGATCTCCCACTCGGCCAGCAGCCGCGCCAGCCCATCGACATCGCCGGCGCGGGCGTAGCGCACGATCAGTTCGAGGCCGCCAGGCGGCGAGCCGGCGCGGGCGTCCAGCAGCGTGATCGCGGTCTCGCGACGCGAGAGCGACTGATAGAAGGCGGGCAGATAGCCGATCACGAGGCCGAGCAGTCCGAAGCCGGTGCCGGCTTCTGCCACCGTCACAATGCGCCCGGCGGCGCCGAGCGGCGCCACGTCGCCCAGACCAAGCGTAAAGAACGTCGTGCCGCTGAAGTAGAGGTAGGCGAGGAAGCCGCTGGTGCCGGCCGGCGCCTGAAGCCGCGTCTCGACGCCGCGCTGGATCAGCGCATAGCCGGCGATCAGCGCGATCGCCCAGCTCATCAGCAGGAGCAACAGTGAAAGCGGGCCGAAGTAGCTGAGGTAGCTCTCACGCCGGCCACCGCTCAACCGTCGTGCAATCAGCGTCCAGACGGCCCACGTGCTCAGGTAGAACAACCGCGCCAGCCTGAAGCGACGAGAGACGCGACGCGGCAGCACGATCGTCTCGAACACGTCCCAGAGCACCAGCGCGACCAGAGCCACGCCGCCGATCAGCGAAATTGCGTCGAGAACCCGCACCGCCCTTATCCTCGTCGTGTGGGTGCGGCCGATCCCGCGGCCGCGCTGTGCCAGACAAAGATAGCGGTACAGCCGCCGGCGCGGTCACCGGGCCTTCAGCGCGAGGGCGCCGAGCCGGCGGGCTCGCGCGCTTCGAAACTCTCGGCATCCTCTGGAAACGCTTCGGCAGCCGTCACCGTGTCCTGCTTGCTGCCCTTCGGGGCGCGAACGTCCTTCGCGAGGACCAGCAGCGGAATCTCGCGCCGCGGCACGCCGGCGCTCGGGCGCCGGTCACCGGTGCGCCGCTTCTGCTGCTCGTCCGGCAGTTCGCAGGCATCGGCGACATGGCCTGTGTCTCTCAGCAGCGCGTACTGCTCGACCACCTCGGCGCCCAGCAGGATCAGCGTGCCGATCAGATAGGCATAGAAGAGAAAGGCGATCGCCGCGCCAAGCGTGCCGTAGACCTTGTCGTAGTGGCCGAAGTAGCGGGCATAGAGGCTGAAGCCGAAGCTGAGCACAACAAACCCCGCCGCACCGAACAGCGCCCCCGGCCAAACCTGGCGCCAGCGGATGTGCGGCGGCGAGGCCCAGACGTAGAGCACGCCGAACGCGAGGAACACGATGCCGAGCGGCGCCACGATCAGCAGCAGGCCGATGGGGAAGGCCACCATCCCGCCGATCTCCTTGCCGAGCACGTGTTCGGTCAGGTTGGCGACGACCGTCAGCAGTGCGGTTGAGGCGATCGAGAGCGCGAGCATGATCGCCAGACCGATCACCGCACCCAGGTCCTTGATCTTTTGCATCAGCCAGGGCGCGTCCTGCTTGCGCTCCCAGACGGCGTTGAGCCCGGTGCGGATCGCGGTGAAAACGGCGCTGCCCGACCAGATCGCGCCGATCAGCGCGATGATGCCCAGGCCGGCGCGGCCGCTTGTGGCCGCCATAACCTGGTCGCGGATGTTGGCCGTCGAGCCGCCGCCGAGCGCGCTCGTGAGCCTATCGACCAGCGAGTTGCGCTGCGCGTTGCTCATGAAATAACCCGCGAAGCCGACGAGAAACACGGCGATCGGAAAGATCGAGAAGAGCGTGTAGTAGGCGATGGCGGCGGCGAAGCTGGCGCCTTGCGCCTTGCCGTAGCACGAGTACGTCTGTTTGCCGAAGCGGAAGAGCGGCTTCATCTCTCTTTACCCCATGCCCGCGCGCCATGCGTTCCTGGCTCGTCCTCTGGCCGCGAGTGTAGCGGTCCGCCGCTGCGCCGATGATAGCGCGGCCGGCGTAGCGGCCGCAGCCGAACGGAGGGCGCGAGGCGCGCGTCGCTCGCTGCCGGCGCTAACTCGGCTGCGTCGCGTGGTGGTAGCCGGCCGCCTCTGCCTCTTCGCGCGTGGCGAAGAGCCGTTCTTCGATTACCTGGTCGTAGGTCTGATCGTCCGGCAGATGATACAGCTTCTCGCCGGCGCGATTGTTGCCTTTGATCGTCCGAGCCGGCGCGGTGCTGCCGCTCTCCGCCGCACCGTTCGGCCGTGGCGGGACGGCACCGGCTGCATCGCTCTGTTGCCGTCCGTACGGGCCGGTGTCCGGCGTGCGCAGCGGCGAGCCGGTGAAGCTTTCCGCGTGCTCGGCCGGGCGATAGCGATCCTGAGGTTCAGGGGCGTTGCGCGTGGTGTCGGCCGGCGCATAGCCCGCTTCCAGATCGGCGGGCCGCGTGCCGGCCGTTGGCGGAAGCCGGGCAGGGTCTTGTTCCGGTTCTGCCTCGCCACGCCGCCGCTTGATGAAGAACCAGGCCGCGGCCGCCACGGCACCGACCATGATCAGGCGCTTGAACATCGCATTTGCCTCCGCGCTGCTCGGGAGTTTTTACCCTGTCAGCATCCGCCGCGCTGCCAGGCTTCGCGTCCCGCCTCCGGGCGATTTTTGGGCCCAGGCGGAAGCAACCGGCGCCCGCAACAGGCGTACATGCGTATGCCGATGTTCAGCACTTCGCCCACCCGTTCGTCGCCGCCTCTACCGGCTAAGCCGGCGCGTCCTGTACCGTGGGCGCTGTCAGTACGTGTGGGAGGCGCACCCGTGACCGCTCCCGCCACCGCCCCGCGCACCCGTATTCACGCGGGCTGGATCATCGCCCACGACGGCCGCGGCCACCGGCTGCTGCGCGATGGCGTCGTCGTGATCGAAGGCGACGCCATCCTTCATGTCGGCACGAGCTTCGAGGGCCGCGCCGAGCGCACGATCGACGCGCACGACCGCGTACTGACGCCCGGCCTGATCAGCACGCATGCGCATATCGCCGGCTCGCCGCTCGACCGCTCGTTCATCGAAGACGTGGGCAATCCGCAGTTCTACAATTCCGGCCTGTTCGAGATGCTGCCCGTGCGTGGCGCTGCGCAGGACGAAGCGGGCACGCGCGCCTGCGTCGAGTTCTCGATGGTCGAGATGCTGCGCAGCGGCTGCACGACCGTCGCGGAGATGGGCGGCGCCGGCGACGTGGTCGCGGAGATGGCCGGCCGCTACGGCGTGCGCGTCTACGTTGCGCAAGGCTACCGTTCGGGCCGTTGGCTGACGCGCGACGGCAAGCAGGTGAGCTGGGAATGGGACGAAGAAGGTGGGCGGCGCGGCCTGCAACGGGCGCTCGACTTCATCGATCGCTGCGACGGCGCCCACGGCGGACTTGTGCGCGGCTTTCTCTCACCGATGCAGGTCGATACCTGCACGGCGGAGCTGCTGCGCGAGTCGTACCGCTTCGCCGAGGAGCGTCGCATCCCCATACAGGTGCATACCTCGCAATCGGTCAACGAGTTCCAGGAGATGCTGCGCCGCCACGGCAAGACGCCGATCGCCTGGTTGAACGAGGTCGGCGCGCTCGGCCCGCGCACGGTCCTCGGTCACGCGATCATCGTCGGCGGCACATCGTGGGCGAACTACCCGCCGGGCGATATCCAGATGATGGCCGGCAGCGGCTGCTCCGTGGCGCACGCGCCCTGGGTTTTTGCGCGGCGCGGCATCGCCATGGAGTCCTTCGCGCGCTACAAAGCGGCCGGCATCAACATGGCGCTCGGCACGGACACCAACCCGCAGAACATGATCGAGGCGATGCGTTGGGCCTCGGTGCTCTCGAAAGTCGTGGACCGGCGCACGCTCGTGGCCACGGCCGCCGACGTGTTCGACGCGGCCACGCTCGGCGGCGCGCGGGCGCTGGGGCGCGCCGATCTGGGCCGCATCGCGCCGGGCGCGAAGGCGGATCTCGTGCTCTGGCGGGCGCGAAGCTGGAACATGACGCCGCTGCGTGACCCGGTGAAGAACATCGTCTTCAACGCGAGCAGCGAAGACGTGGCCGACGTCTTTGTGAACGGCCGCCAGGTGGTGCGCGACGGCAGCGTCGAGGGCGCGGACGAGCAGCGCATCCTTGCCGAATTGCAGGCCGGCGGCGAGCGCATGTGGCCGCGCATGGCCGAATTCGACTGGGCCGGCCGCGGCGCCGGCGAGCTTTCCCCGCAAACGTATCCCGCCTACGGCGGGGGCAATGGGCAGTAGGCGGTGGGCAGTGGGAAAGGGCACAGAGCGTAGGGCACCGATGTGTAGGGGCGCATGGCGTGCGCCCGTCGCGGCTGCCGCCGCGACCAACGGCGCGCCGCAGGCACTGCCGTGCTCCGGCCTGCCCGCACCACACATCACATAAGACATAAGAGACATAAGGACAGATCATGGGCGCACTCAGCGACGTTCGCGTGCTCGACCTCTCGACCTCGGTCGCGGGCGACTACTGCACGAAGCTGCTGGCTGACCTCGGCGCGGATGTGCTCAAGGTCGAGCCGCCGGGCGGCGATCCGGTGCGGCAGCTCGGCCCCTGCCGCGACGGCCAGCAGGACATCGAGACCGGCGGCCTGCACCTCTACCTCAACGCCAACAAGCGCTCGATCGTCGCCGATCCGGAGACGCCCGCCGGCCGCGGCCGCATCCGCGAGCTGAGCCGCGCCGCGGACATCCTTGTCGAGACGTTCGCGCCCGGTCATCTGCCGGCGCGCGGCCTCGGCTATGCGGCGCTGGCGAAGGAGAATCCGCGGCTGATCTACGCTTCGCTGACGCCCTTCGGCCAGAGCGGGCCGTGGAAAGACTGGCAGAGCGACGAGATCGTGGAGTTCGCCGTCGGCGGCTACATGTACTTCGCGGGCGACGCCGAGAAGCCGCCGCTGATGGTGCCCGGCTTCCAGGGCGGCTTCCAGCTCGGCACGCAGGCAGCGGTCGGCATTATGGCGGCGCTGTTCCACCAACGCGAAACGGGCGCCGGGCAGCAAATCGACGCCTCGGGCATGGAGGCCTTTCTCTCGGCGCACTCCTGGCTCACGACAGCCTGGTCGCATACGGGTACAGTGCTGCGCCGTACCGTCTCCGATCTGACCCGCTGCAAAGACGGCTGGGTGTACTACTTCCAGGGACCGTTCAGCACCAACGTCTTGCTGCTGCTGGAGCGACCCGGCCTGCTTGACGATCCGCGCTTCGCCGACCATCCCTCGTGGGTGGCGAACGGCGCGGCGATCAAGGAGCTATGGGAGGCGTGGTGCGCCGATCGCACGAAGGCGGAGATCTATCACGCCGCGCAGGAGCTACGCGTGCCCGTGGCGCCGGTCAATACCGTGGCGGACCTGTTCGCGTCGCGGCAACTGCGGGCACGTGACTGGTTCATCGATATTGACCATCCCCGCGCCGGCCGCGTGCGCCAGCCGGGCTTTCCCTACAAGCTGAGCGGCACCCCGCCGGCGATCGCGCGGCTCGCGCCGCTGCTCGGCGAGCACGACGAGGCCGTGGGCGATCGGCCGTGGGCCGTGGAAGAGAGGCAGCCTTTCGGCGCGCCCGGCGCCCCAGGCGCAGGTGTGAACAAGCGGCTGGCACTGGAGGGTGTGCGGGTTCTGGAGCTGACCGCGAACTGGGCCGGGCCGCTGGCTGGCCGGCTGCTCGCCGATCTGGGCGCGGAGGTGATCAAGATCGAGCTGGCGTCGAAGCCGGCCACGCGGGCGCTGTTCTACGCCGGCAACGACCCGATGAAGTACCACTACAACCGCGCCGCTTACTTCAACCTGCTCAACCGCAACAAATACGGCGTGTCGCTCAATCTTGCCCATCCCGCGGGCAAGGACGTCTTCTGGCAACTGTTGCGCCGCGCCGACCTGGTGATCGAGAACAACAGCGCCCGTGTGATGCACAACCTGGGCCTCGGCTACGAGCAACTGCGCGCCGTGAATCCGCGCGTCACGCTGGTGTCGATGTCCGGCTACGGCGGCAGCGGCCCCGAGCGCGACTATGTCGCCTACGGCTCGAACATCGAGGCGGCATCGGGCCTCGCCTCGCTGACGGGCTACGGGCCGGACGAGCCGTTCCGCACCGGCAGCTACTACGCCGATCCGATTACCGGCGCCCACGGGGCGATCGCCGCGCTGGCGGCGTTGCATGCGCGGCGGCATAGCGGTGAGGGCCAGTTCGTGGACATGGCACTCAGCGAAGTCGCCGCCGCCTTTTTCGGCGAAGCCCTGATGGACTACGCGCTGAACGGTACGGTGCGCGGCCCGCTGGGCAACCGCTCCGGCCGCTGCGCCCCGCAGGGCGCTTACGCCTGCATCGGCGCCGATGCCTGGATCGCGCTCGCCGTGCGCGACGACGCTGAGTTCGCACGGCTCTGCCGTGTGATCGGCCGCGAGGAGCTGGTCGGGGACGCGCGCTTCGCCACGCACGCCGCCCGGGGGGAACATCACGACGCGCTGGATCAAACGCTGTCCGCCTGGGCCGCGACGGTCGATCACAACGAGGCGGCGCGGCTGTTGCAGGCGGCGGACGTGCCGGCGGCGCCCGTGCTCGCCAACTGGGAATTGCTTTCCAACCCGCACCTGCACGAGCGCGGCTTCTACGTGCCTGTCGTCCATCCGGAGGCGGGGGTCTTCCCCTTCCCCGGCGCGCCGTGCAAGCTAAGTGAAACGCCGGTGAGCGTGCGGCTGCCCGCGCCGCGCTTCGCCGAGCACAACGACTACGTTTATCGGGATCTGTTGGGGCTGCCCGAGGCCTCGATGCAGGAACTGCGGGCGCAGGGCGTGGTCGACGAGACGCCCGATACGCCGTCCCTCGGCAAGCTTTGAGCCGCCGCGATCGCCGGCTCGCGCGGAGGGCGGCTGAGAGACGCTGTTCAGGGCCGCATCGCGCGAGCCCGGGCGTCGGGGAAAGCGCGGCTTGCCGGGAACATCCGTCGTCTCGAGTTTCGCGCGCGGGCTCGTCGCGTCCGCGGTCGTCTGCCTGCTTGCGCACGGCGCTGTCCCGCGTCATGCGCTCGCACAAGGTGTGGCCGCCGGCGTTTCCGAGCAGGAGCTGCTGGTGCTCTTGCCCTACCGGCTGGGCACGGATGCGCTGCCGGCCGGCTTTGAGGTCTACGAGGAAACCGCGACCTCCAACGCGGCGCTCGCCTTCGGCGCGGCGCCCGCCGATCGGGACACGACGCTTGCGGCGCTGCAGAGCGCCGGCCGCATCACCGGCTTGCAGCAGACTTTCGTGCCGACGGTGCACGCCGACAGCTCGATCGCCAGGCTGCTGCTCTCGCTCTACACCGATGCAGACGCCGCCGCGGCCGCGGTGAGCCAGACCGAGCCGACGGGCGAAGGTCCGGCCGACACGCTCGATCCCGCGGCGTTGGGCAGCGGCGCACGCCTCCTGCATCAGCCGGCATCGCCCTCGACGCCGGAACTGTTTGTCGCCGTCTGGAGCGAGGGACCGCTGCAGTTCGCCGTGACGCTGCAAGGTCCGGACGCCGGTGCGGATCTGGCGATCGCCTTCGCGCGCGCGGCGCAGCAGCGCGCCGCGGACGCCGGCGGTATCGCCGGCGCGACGATGCCGATCGCGCCGCGCAACGACGCGCAGGCGCTCATGGTTGGGGACGACCTTGAGCAGGCCCAGCTGCCCGCCGGCGCGGCGCCGGCGGCGTTCAGCCGCGGCGGCGCCTATCTCTGGTCGAACGAGCAGCTTGTGCTGGACGCGCGGCAGCCCGAGGCGATCGCCCATCTGATCGTTGCCGAGTGGGGACGAATCGCGGCGTCGGCGCAGTATTTCACGAGCACCGACTCGACCCGCACCCTGCTGACGACGGCGATCGCCGCGTTCGTCGATGCCTTCGGCGCGCAACGGGCCGTCGAGGACGAATCGCTCACCGCGGCGACGCGCCAGGCCGTGCTGCCGCTTGACCCGCCGGTGCAGCTCGGCGATGAGACGATCGCCTATCGGGCGACCGTGCGCTGGCCGCGAGCCGAGCTGCGCGAAAGCTACACGATCCAGTGGCGGCACAGCGCCGTCGTGCTCAGCGTCACCGTGAACGTGCCCGCGGGCAGCCCACAGCCGGCGTATCTGGCGGGCGTGGCCGGCGCGCTCGACGCCGCCTACCTCGCGGCAGGCCAGCCAGAGAGCGGCGGCACGCCATTGAGCAGCAGCGCCTCAAATTAAGCCAATTGCGCGTGAGTTATACCAGTGCGTTGCGGCCGCTTCCTGCTCTCACCGCCGAATCACGTTCGGTCCGCCGGTGAGCAAGGGCACTCGTCACGACGGAGTGGTGCAGGGTGCTCGTGCGACCGCCGGCAGCGGCATGTCCGCAGGCAATGGCCGGGAGCCGGCCTGCGCGGCTCCCGGCCAGCATCTAAACCGTGAACCCGATCTCCTACTCCTCGTCCTCCCGCAGCCGGGCGATGACGGAGAAGTCTTCGAGCGTGGTCGTGTCGCCGACGACGGTGCCGCTGGTGGCCAGCTCGCGCAGCAGGCGGCGCATGATCTTGCCGGAACGCGTCTTGGGCAGCGCGTCGGTGAAGCGGATCTCCTCCGGCCGCGCCAGGGCGCCGATCTCCTTGACCACGTGGCCCTTCAGCTCGTCCTTCAGCGCGTTGTCCGCCGCCGTGCCGGCCTTCGGCGTGACGAAGGCGACGATCGCCTGGCCTTTGATCTCATCCGGCCGGCCGACCACGGCTGCCTCCGCCACTTTGGCGTGGCTGACCAGCGCAGATTCGACCTCCATCGTGCCGAGCCGGTGGCCGGAGACGTTGACCACGTCGTCCACGCGCCCCATCACCCAGAAGTAGCCGCGCTCGTCGCGCCGGGCGCCGTCGCCGGTGAAGTACCAGTTCTTGTCGCCCATCTGCGCCCAGAAGTTCTCTTTGAAGCGCTCCGGCTCCTTGTAGAGCGTGCGCAGCATCGAGGGCCAGGGGCGCTTGATCACCAGATAGCCGCCCGTGTTGTCGGGCACGCGGTTGCCCTCGCGGTCCACGACCTCGGCGGCGATGCCGGGGAAGGGGCGCGTGGCCGAGCCGGGCGTCGTCGGCGTGGCGCCGGGCAGCGGCGTAATCACGATCGCGCCGGTCTCCGTCTGCCAGTAGGTATCCACGATCGGGCAGCGGTCGCCGCCGATCACACGGCGGTACCACATCCACGCCTCGGGGTTGATCGGCTCGCCGACCGTGCCCAGCAGACGCAGGCTGGAGAGGTTGTGTCCGTTCGGCCATTCGTCGCCCGCGCGCACGAACGAGCGGATCGCGGTGGGCGCGGTGTAGAGGATCGAGACTTTGTGCCGCTCGATGATGTCCCAGAAGCGGCCCCAGTCGGGGAAGTTCGGCGCGCCCTCGTACATCACGACCGTGGCGGCGTTGGCCATCGGACCGTAGACGATGTAGCTGTGGCCTGTAACCCAGCCGATATCGGCCGTGCACCAGTAGATGTCCTCGTCGCGGATGTCGAACACCCAACGCGTGGTGAGCGTCACGCCGAGCAGATAGCCGGCGGTGGTGTGAACGATGCCCTTCGGTTTGCCGGTCGTGCCCGAGGTATAGAGGATGTAGAGCGGCGCCTCGGCGTCCAGCTCGGCGGCGGGGCAGTCGGGCGAGGCGTTCGCCATCAGCTCGTGCCACCACAGATCGCGGCTGGCTTTCATCTCCACAGCCGAGCCGGTGCGCTTGAAGACGATCACGTTCTTGACGCTCGGCACCTGCGCCACGGCCTCGTCGACCGCCGGCTTGAGCGGTACTTCGCTGCCGCGGCGGTAGCCGCCGTCCGCCGTAATCACCAGTTTCGCCTCGGCGTCGGCCATGCGCTCGCGCACGGCCTCGGCACTGAAGCCGCCGAAGACGACCGAATGCACGGCGCCGATGCGGGCGCAGGCGAGCAGCGCGATCGGCAACTCCGGCACCATCGGCATGTAGATGCCGACGCGGTCGCCCTCCTGCACGCCGAGGCGCTTGAGCACGTTGGCGAACTTGCAGACTTCGGTATGCAGATCCTTGTAGGTGAGGACACGCTGCTCGCCGGGCTCGCCTTCCCAGACGATCGCACGCTTGTCGCCCTTCGTCGCCAGATGGCGGTCGAGACAGTTATACGAGAGGTTCGTCTTGCCGCCGGTAAACCATTTGGCGAAGGGCGGGTTGGACCAGTCGAGCACCTGATCCCACTTTTTGAACCAGTGAATCAGCGTCGCCTGCTCCGCCCAGAAGCCCTCGGGATCGCGCTCGGCCTGTGCGGCGAGCAGCTCGAACTCGGGCATGCCTTTGACGTGGGCGTGCGCGGCGAACGCGGCGGGCGGCGGGAAAACGCGCCCTTCGCTCAAGACTGAGGTAATGTCCTGCTCGCGCTGCGAAGCTTCCGCCATCGCTCTCCTCCGCATCTGCCGGGGTGCTCAGGGTGCCCATGAGGTGCATGCGGCGCCTGCGGCCGCATCGGGGGTTCTGCTGCCGTTATGCCACATGGCCCGGCGAGTGACAAGGCGAAGCGGCGCGCTCCCGGCGATGTCCGGCTGCCGGGGCGCCTAACCCTGACCTCGCAGGCGAGGTCTGCCCCTTCCCGAAACGGGCTTATCGTTACCCGCATCCTGTAACCGTCTGGCTGTTACGCAAGCGAAAACACGAGCATACGCGCGCTTCTGCCAGGGCGATTTCGCGGTGATCGGCAATGATCCGCAAAGTTGGCTCAGCATCCTGGCTGATCATTGTGCCGGAACGCACAACCTTGACCTGTTGCCGGAGCTTTGCCAGGTTTGCGCGACCGTTTCTCGCACGAACATCGCACGATCCCGTTATGCGATAGGGGTAAACCAAAGCCGAAACGGGTAAGGGACGGTTCGAGAACCGACACAGACTGGGAGACAAGCCCGCCGCGTTTCCCGCAAGGACACCGCGGCCCCGCCGCCGTCCGGCGCCGCTGGGAACGCTCCAAGAGTCCCTTCCCGAGCCGGGAAGGGACAGCTTTGGCGCCAGCCAAAGCGGGGTTAGGTGCCCCGCAGGGCCGCGGTGCGCCCGTTCCTTCTCTACTCCCCAGTCCCTGCTCGCTGTGCCCTACGCGAGGTACTGCGCGAACCAGGCGAGGGCGCGGCGCCAGCCTTCCATCGCGTCGGCGGGGTTGTAGGCCTGGCCGGTGTTGTTGAAGAAGGCGTGGTTGGCGCCCGGCGCGATCCACTTGTCATGCGTTTTGCCGGCCGCATCCAACGCCGCATCGAGATCGGCGGACGAGCTCGTGATGCGCGTGTCGAGCTCGGCGTAGATGCCAAGCACGGCGGCGGTGATGTTCGGTACGTCTTCCAGCGGCGGCGTGGGACCGTAAAAGGGCACGGCCGCTTTGATCGTGCTATCCTGCTCCACCAGCCGCCAGACCAGCCCACCGCCGAAGCAGAAACCGGTTGCGCCGAGCACGGCGCTGTCCACCAGCGGCTGATCCGAGAGGAAGCTGGCGCCGGAGATCAGGTCGCTGACCAGGTCAGCAGGCGGGGCTCCGCCCAGGAAGCCCGTCGCCTGGGCAAGGTCGTCCATGAACTGCGCCGTGCCGCCGGCGCGCGAGACGAGATCGACGCACAGCGCGGCGTAGCCCTCTTTGGCGTAGCGGCGGCAGATGTCCATGTTCGGCTCGATCAGGCCGCGGTTCTCATGCACGATGATGCCGGGATGCACGGCACCGTCGGCCGGCTGCGCCAGATAGCCGAACAGATCGCCCGCCGCGCCGCCGAACGTGACCATGCCGGCTATGATGCCGGGGTCGTTTGGATCCACGACGTTGTCCGTGGTTTGCTGCGGCGGCGGGGCGCCGGGGTCGGCTTGCATCTGTGCGAGAATCTCGGCGGAAACGGGGCCGGCGGGCGAGAGCGGCCGCGGGAGGATGGGCGCCACCGCCTCGGCCGCGCGGCTGCGCACGCCGAGCGCGGCGAGCGCGGCAGCCGTGACCGCGGCGGAGCCGGTCATCAGCAGGACGCGACGGAACAGATCTCTGCGGCTCAAATGACCGTCGAGGTACTCATCCGCGAACTCTTCAACGAGATATCGCTGCAGGTCGTGCATCTCGGGCATCGCATCCTCCGATCCGGTGAGCAGTCAATGGTGAAGCGTGAGCGGCGATGCCGGAGCTAGACGTGCCCGATCCGATGTCACCGCTCAGCGTTTGCTACCGCTCACCGTTCACCACTCACCCCCGCGGATAAAGCCGCCTGCGACCCGGCCAGGCCGCGGGCAGTGGCAGTGTAAGCGGGTACAAACGCAGAGGAAAGGCGCTTTGCGGATAGTAATCGGCGTTTAACATTGACACTACCGCGGCCGAGCGCGCCGCGGGGAGGGCGGCAGTGAAGTCGGCCCTCCCCGCACATAGAACGATCTGGAACCGGGGCTGGATCTCAGGCTAGCTCAATACACCTCGACCGCCGCGCGGCCATCTGGCAGGACGTACAAATACTGGCTGCGCTGCCGGCGGACGAACGCGTTCTCCGGCGGAACGCTCAACGCTGCGGGACGGCGGCTGCCACGCTGGCGTGAACCACCTCCGAGAACGTGATCTCCGGCGCGCCGACGGCGCCGAACTTGCTCGGCGGATTGGCCTGCAGGAAGGCGCTGATCGCCGGCACCTGCAGCGTGCGCTCGGCGTCATCGCGGCTGGTGTAGACGCCGGACAGCACGTAGCGCCCGGCGCCGCCGCAGAAGCGGCCCAGCGAGCCACCAACCAGGCCGCGCGCCTCGCGGTCGAAGATCGCCAGCAGTTCCTTGCGGCTCGTCTCGTAGGCCGCGGCCTGCATCGGGTCAATGGTCACCTGCGCGGCGACGAAGAAGCTGCCGCTGGCCGAGGCGCGTTGCAGGCTCGTATGCACGATCTCCCATGCCTCGCTGGGGGCGCGCAGCGTAATCAATTCGGTGGCCGGGTTCTTCGCCAGCCACTCCGCCCATGGCCCGCGCAGGCAGACCTTCGCGGCCTGCGCATCGGTGAAGGTGATGATGCCGTCGTATTGGCCGATGTAGCCGAGCGACGCCAGCAGCGAGGCGCGCTGACAGCCCTGCTGCTGCGTGATGAATTGGATGAATCTCTGCGCCCAGGCCTCGAACTCGGCGGCCTTGCCGGGCAGCGCCTGGAGCTGAGTGCGAACTGCGTACATGCTGCGGAATCCTTTCCTCTGTCTGCGTTCCGTCGCGGGGTTCGTCATGTGAGACGGCTGGTCAGCGGCGCTGGGCGACGGCTGCCGGCACGTCGGCGGTCACCAGCGGGCACTCCTCGATCGCCGACGGTGTGCATGATCGTGCCCCTCCATGCGGGCCGGCGCGCCTCAGCGACAGCCGGGCCGCGGCGGAACGGCCGCTCGCGGCAGAGTCCTGCGGGCGGGCGCGTCACTGGCGCGCGTGGCTGCGGGCATAGCGTGCTCCTCTTGGTGCGACGGCGCCCACTATGACACGCGCCCTTCGGTCTGTCATCCGGTTTTTGTTCGTACCGAGACGCATTACTCTTCGTTGACCGGAAGTTGTAAGCGGGTTGCAAAACCGTTACGGAACGAGGCCGTCCGCGGGATGGGCACGTAGACTGGAGCGCGGCAGTCGCCTGCCCGGCCTCTGCCCGACGCGCGATCACAGGCGGCGGCGGGCGGAACGTGGGCCGGCGCGGCACGATGGACCCGGAGGGACGAACGATGGATGCGACGCCGGTGATCATCGAGGCGGCGATCAACGGCGGCACGCCGAAGAGCCGCAATCCCCATGTGCCCCGATCCGTCGACGAGATCGTGGATGACGCGCTGGCCTGCATCGCCGCGGGCGCGGCGATCGTGCACAACCACAACGACGAGCCCGTGATCGGCACGCCGGTCCACGCGGCCGCGCCGTATCTCGCCGCGTGGGCGCGCCTCCGCGAGCGGCATCCAGACGCGATTCTCTATCCGACGATGGGCAGCGGCACGCTGGGCGGCGCGCCGCAGGTGTCGATGGCCGCACGCTACGCGCACGTCGAGGAGTTGGCCCGCGCTGGCCATCTGCGCATGGGGCTGGTGGATCCCGGCTCCGTCGACCTCGGCGGACTGGACCGTGACGGCCTGCCGGCCGCGGTCGATGCGGTCTACGTCAACACGTACGCCGACACGCGCCACATGATCGAGCGCTGCGCCGAGCACCGGCTGGGGCCGAGCGTGTCGATTTTCGAGCCGGGCTTCCTGCGCCTGGCGCTGGCCTATCACGCCAAAGGGGCGTTGCCGCGCGGGGCGCTGATCAAGCTCTACTTCGGCGGCGGCACGCCCGGCTTCGGTCTGCCGCCCACGCTGCCGGGGCTTGGGGCGTATCTCTCCCTGCTGGAAGGCACGGGGCTGCCCTGGAGCGTGGCGGTATTGGGCGGCGACGTGCTGGGCACGATCGCGGAAGAGGCGGTGCGCCGCGGCGGCCACCTGCGCGTGGGGCTGGAGGACTTCGCCGGCCCGCGCACGCCGCGCAATGTCGAGCTGGTGCAGGAAGCCGTGGCGCTGATCCGCCGCCTAGGCCGCCGCCCCGCAACGATCGCAGAGGCCGCGGAGATTTTGGGACTGCAGCGGTAGCGACATGCACCGGGGGTGGTACATTGTGATATGCTATGAGCAATGCAGTGATATCTATCCAATGAGGAAGTTGAGATGAGGGCAATCGTCGCATCCATCACCGAACGTGGGCAGGTTACCGTCCCGGCCGAGGTACGCCGCCTGCTGGGCACGGGTCCGCACGGCAAAGTTGTCTTTGAGATTGATGGGAGCGAAGTGCGCTTGAAGCGGCCTGAGTTCACGCTAGAGACAGCCTTCGGCTCCGTTCAGCCTATCCACCGGCCCGAGAATTTTGAGCAGATGATCCGCGATGCGAAGGAGGAGCGTGCGGAACGAGCCGTGCGACAACTGCGCGACCGATGAGGTGGATCGACGCCAATACCTTCATCCGCTTCCTGACGGCGGACGATCCGGTGAAGGCTGCTCGCTGCCGGGCGCTTTTCGAGCGGATGCAACGTGGCGAAGAGGAAGGGCGGACCTCGGAGGCGATCGTCGCTGAGGTAGTATATGTGCTCGTCTCTCCGCGCCAGTACGGCCTGGCACGCCCGGACATCCATGCGCGCCTGCTTCCGCTGCTCATGGTGCGAGGGCTGCGACTGCCGCAGAAACAAGCATGTCTTCGAGCCCTCGAGATCTGGGAGCAGCATTCCACGCTGGACTACGAAGACGCCTTGAGCGCGGCGCACATGGAAGCTGAGAACATCGCTGAAATCTACAGCTACGACCACGGATTCGACCACGTTGCCGGAATCAGGCACCTCGAACCGTAATCGTGGACGAGGCCCAATGTGCCATCCGCGGCGGCATGGGAGCTGCTTGTGAGTCGCTGGGAGCATCGGCGATGAGCTGGGCCTCCACTGCCCTCGAGCGGCTGCAGCGCGGCGAAACCATCACCATCCGCCCGCGCGGACGTTCGATGACCGGGAAGGTGAACGACGGCGACCGCGTGACGGTTGAACCTGCAACCGGGCGCGAACTGTCGGTGGGAGACATCGTGCTGGTGCGTGTTCACGGGCACGTCTACCTGCATCTGATCAAGGCGAAACAAGGCGAGCGGCTGCTGATCGGCAACAACCGCGGCGGTGTAAACGGCTGGGTTGGCCGGAACGCCGTCTACGGAGTCGCGCTGCATATCGAGGCAGTGCGGCGATAGCGCCTGGAATTGGGATGACACTGCCCCGCCCCCGCCCGTGCCATCCCGCCATGCGCGGGCTACAGTGAGGCCATAGCCTGCGCGCCGCCTGTGTGGCTGCGCTTCGGAGTCCTGCCCATGCCGCCCTTGCCCACGCGCGGGCCGCTCGCCGGCCTTACCGTGCTCGACCTCACCTGGGTGCTCTCCGGCCCTTTCGCCGCGATGACGCTCTCGGACCTCGGCGCCGATGTGATCAAGATCGAGCGCCCGCCCTACGGCGACATCGCCCGCACGACGGGGCCGCATGTTCGATCGCCTCACCCCCCGGCCCCCTCTCCAGGTTCTTCCATCGCGCGGAGCGCGATCTCAAATCGAGAGGGGGAGGGTATGGAAGAGTCGTCGTACTTCTTCTCCATCAATCGCGGTAAGCGCTCCGTTGCCATCGATCTGCGCGCTGAAGCGGGCAAAGCGGCGTTCTGTGCGCTCGTGCGCGCGGCCGACGTGGTGCTGGAGAACTTCACGCCGGGCACGATGGACCGGCTTGGCCTTGGCTACGCGGTGCTGCGCGGGCTGAACCCGCGCCTGGTCTACTGCGCCATCTCCGGATTCGGCCAAACCGGGCCAGACCGCGACCTGCCCGCGCTTGACGTGATCGTGCAGGGCATGGGCGGCATCATGTCGATCACGGGCGAGCCGGGCCGGCCGCCCGTACGCGTCGGCACCTCGATCGGCGACGTGGCCGCCGGGCTTTACGCCGCGGTCGGCATCCTCAGTGCGCTGCGCGAGCGCGACCGCTCCGGCGAGGGGCAGTTCGTCGATATCTCCATGCTCGACTGCCAGCTCGCCATTCAGGAGAACGCCTTCGGCCGCTACTTCGCCTCCGAAAAGCATGTCGTTCCCGGTCCGCTGGGCACGCGGCATCCTGCCGCCACGCCGTTTCAGGCGTTTCCGACGCGGGACGGCTATATCGTCGTGGCGCTGGCCTTCGGCGCGGAGAATCAGTGGCAACTGCTTTGCGCCATCCTCGGCGTGGTCGAGCTTCTGGACGATGAGCGGTTCGAGACGAGCGGCAAGCGCACCGCGAACCATGCCGCGCTCGAACCGGTGCTGAACGCCGCCTTCGCCAAACGCACGACGGCGGCATGGCTCACGGAGTTGCGTCCCGCCGGCATTCCCTGCGGCCCCGTCAACACCATTGCCGATGCTGCGGCCAGTCCGCAGGTAGCCGCCCGCCGGATGTTGACCAGCGTCACGCATCCCAAGGGCATGAGCCTGACGATCGTGGATTCGCCCGTCAAGCTCTCGCGCACGCCGGGCGGGATCAAAGGTCCGCCACCGACCGTGGGTCAGGATACGCGCGCCGTGCTGCGCGAACTGGGTGGCCTGGACGAGGCGCGCATCGATACGCTGCTCTCCGCCGGCATCGTGCTGGAAACCGACCCGAAAACGGCGCCGGCAATTCCGCATTGAGGGTTGGGCTGCCGGGCGCTCCGTCCGGCGCGCCTATGAGCCGAGCAGCGGCAGGGCCGCGCTCACCTTGCCGTCGAGCGTGGTCGTGATCTGCTGCAAAAGGTCTTGCTGCGGCGAGAGCGCGGCGGCGACCACCGTGTACTGCACGACGCCGCGCCGCACGAAGGCGATATCCACAACGACAGACACGGGCAGCCCGGCCACCGTCGCCGTGCCGCTCAACTCGACGGCGCTCGACTCGTCGCCGAAGGCGGGGAAGTCGAGCGGCATGGCATCGGAGAGCGTCAGGCTTACGCCGCTAGAGGCAGCCGCCTGCTGACCCACGCTCGCCGCGTCCTGCTGCTCGAAGGCGTTCCAGGCGGAGGCGCCGTCGGGCGAGTCGAACACCGTCAGCACGTCGCCGACGCCGGCCGGGCCGCCGGCGAGCACGGCGCCGCGATTGGCCGCCTCGAAGCCCTGTTGATAGCCCTGCTGAAAGCCGCTGCTGGTCAGCAGATCGGCCACGCCCGCTGTTCCCTCAGCAGCAATCGCGTCGGCGGAAAGGCCGCCCTGTTCGGCCAACTGCAGCGAGTCCGGCACATCGGACTGCTGCAAGGCCGCGGCGGCGAAGAAGTCGTCCGCGGTGGCCGGTGCCGCGGCGAGCGCCACGGCGCGCGCGGGTGCGGGGTGGCTCACCATTCGCCCGCCGAGCGCGAGCGTGCCCGCCAGAAGCAGGACAAAGCCCGTGCGGGCTGTATAAACTCCGAACATTCCTCACCTCCGAAAGCGCGTGGTTGGCAGGCCGCCCGCTCAGCAACTTCCGTGGGTGGCGCTGAGCCGCGGCCAGGCGTGGTGCCGCAAAATGACGGGGAATCGGCGGTGGGGCGGTGCCTCACCACCGATGGTACGCTACGATGCCGCGGGCGTCGGCGTCGCCGCTGCGGATAGCGGATACTCGGCTGCCGCTCAGCGCGCCGAGGGAAAGACGGCCGGGCGCTTTTCGCGGATGCCCTGCATGCCGGCCGCCACGTCGCCGCCGAAGAAGCCCATCATCTCGGCCAGCAGCGAATAGTCGAACGAGGTCAGCCCGCCCAGCCGCAACCACTGATTCAGCGCCCGCTTGGTAAAGCGCAGCGCGTACTGCGGGCCGTCGGCCAGCTTGCGGGCCACCGCCAGCGCCTCGGGCAGCACCTGCGCCCGCGGCACGGCCTTGCTGACCAGGCCGATGCGCTCCGCCTCGCGGCCGTCGATGAAGTCGCAGGTGAGCAGGTAATACTTCGCCTTGGCCATGCCGCACAGCAGCGGCCAGATGATGCAGGCGTGGTCGCCCGCGGCCACGCCCAGCCGCGTATGGCCGTCGGTGAGCCGCGCCTCTTCGGCCACGATCGAGATGTCCGCCATCAGCGCCACAACTAGGCCGGCGCCCACGGCCACGCCGTTGATCGCCGAGATGATCGGCTTATCGCAGTTGACGATCGTGTAGACCAGGTCTCGCGCCTCTTTGGCCAGCGCCACGATCGCCTCGTAGCGCTCGTTTGCCGGCAGTTTGTCGCGCTCTTCCAGATCGCCCAGGTCGCCGCCGGCGGAAAATGCCTGCTCACCCGCGCCGGTGACAACGGCCACGCGCACGGCCGGGTCGTTGTCGATGTCCGTCCAGATCTGCGTCAGTTCCCAGTGCAGACGGTTGTTGGTCGCGTTGTAGAAATCCGGCCGGTTGATCGTGACCAGCGCGATGCCGTCGTCGACCGCGATCGTGAGGAACTGGTACTCGCTGTACTGCATCGGGAGTGATCCTTTCCCGCGCCGGGCTGCGCGTGGCGAGCGCTGCCGGCAACGGCGCGCGGGCCGTCAGGCGGCCGAAGTCGTGAGCCAGTGCGGATTACGATCGGTGCCGTCGTGCAGATCGGTCGTCTTGCAGCGCTGCCAGCCGCCGTCGATCGCGGCGCGGATCAGGCGGATCGCCTGGCGGCGTTCGATTTTGCCGATGGGGAAGCCGCCCAGCCCCGCGGCGCTGACGCGCTCGCCGCTGCTGCCGAGTACGCGATACTGCATCGCCGCATCCTCCAGACCGGGAGCGCTGCCGCTCCGACGCGCAGGAGCAGCAGCCGACTGCGCCGGCGCGTCCGCCTCAGCCGTCGCCCGGCGTGATCTCGGTCAGCGGGCGCTCGGTCTTGGCGTAGGTCAGCTTCTCCACGATCAGGCCGTCGCGCATGCGCAGGATATCGAGTCCGCGCCAGGCACGGCGGCTGCCCTTCCATGTGAAGACGCACAGCCAGCGGGCCAGCGCCTCTTGCGCCTCGGCATCGATGAACAGATCTTCGACCTGGAACTGGATGTCGCCGTAGTCGCCGCGGAAGTTGGGCAGAAAGCCCTCGCGCACCGCCGCCCTGCCCTGCCAGAGGGCGCCGTTGAACTCGTCGTAGATCGCGTCGTCGGCCACACAGGCCATCGCTGCGTCGAGGTCATGCCGGGCCCAGGCGGCGAAGAACCGGTCTACCAGCGCTGAGAGTTCGGCGCGAGATGTCTGTACGCTCGTCATAAACTTCGCTCCCGCGGCGGTGTCGCCCGGGTGTGACCAACAGTTGTGGGTCACCGGCTCAGGCAGCTAAGCCAATCTGGGTGGCGTGGTCGGCGCGCAGCGCGATCAGGGCGCGGCCGCCCGGCTGCGACCAGCGCATGCCGGCCCGCTTCAGCCGCTGCTGGATGACATGCCTGGCACTGCTCTCGACCGCCCCCGAGCCGATCGGCAGCCCCTG
>Ga0207416_1001500_pt1 | contig 30310 bp, 30 predicted proteins | sample PaiPotPPM11metaG_FD_184107 | JGI IMG/M metagenome (GOLD analysis project Ga0207416, IMG submission 184107) | Iron sulfur acid spring bacterial and archeal communities from Banff, Canada, to study Microbial Dark Matter (Phase II) - Paint Pots PPM... ... | reverse complement strand
CCCCGCAATCACTACCGCCGGGTCCAGCGGATCCTCCGCAAACCCCACCACCTCCGCCAGCGATCCCAACCCACCATTCAGATTCTGAAAATGATTCGCATCGTCCGCCGAGCACGGCGTCTGCTGCTGATTCACCCCATCCACCGACCGCCACAGTCCACCATCGTTCCCCGCATACACCAGTGGCGCGCCACTCGCCCCCGCGCCCGCCAGCGCCGCAATTGCATGCTCTGCCGGCGACACCATCGCCGGCGCCGCGCATCCGTTGACCGCATTCGTCGTATTCCGCAGCACGCATCCGCCCGCCAGCGAGCACCGATACAAATCCATCGTCCCCACCAACAGCAGCGTGTCGCCACCCGCCGGCACCGCCGCCAGCGCGAGGTCATAATCCGCCTGCGCGATCGCCGTGCTCCCGCTGCCCATCTCCAACGCCGCCGAGGGCCACTGTTTCCCAAACGCAATCGGACTCGTCGCGCAACTCGTGCCCGTCAGACCGCACACATCCTGCCACAGCCCCTGGTCGAGGTTGTTTGCATCCACCGTCAGCGCAAACGTGTCGCCCGTCGCCGGTTGTACCGCCAACGCACCCCGAAAGATCGGGCAAGTCGCAAATACCCCTGACCCCGAGTCGATCGGACACGCCGTCGTCGTTAATCCCGTCCCCGGTTGATGCGCCAGCCGCGTCCACGTGATCCCGTCGATCGACTCGTAGTAGCCATGAAACCGCACCGCGGCGTAGAACCGTTGCCGCGCCGCATTCCAAACCACCGCCGTCACTGCATTCCCCGGAGCGCCGCCGGGCAGCGGTCGTTGCACCACCTGGCTGCCGTCTTCAATCGTCGCCATCTGCCAGGTCACGCCCGCGTCAGTCGAGTAGTAGAGCCCCATCACGCTGTACATCGCATCCGGAGCATTTACCACCGTGCCCTCAGCCGACTGCGACAGCGCAGCCACCACCAGATTCGGCGACTGAGAATCCCACGCAAATCCCGCCACTCCCAACCCGACAAACGAGTGGTGACCCGCCACCCCGTCATTCGACTGCTGCGCCAACGTCCAGGTCACACCGCCGTCCGCCGAACGCAGAATCCCCTCGCCGTAATACGAATCGGTCGCGTCGTTCGGATCACCCGTCCCCGCCAGCACAACTCCGCCGCTCACGCTCACAGCCCCAATGCTCAGCGACGGCAGCGCCGCCGTCCCCGCATTCCCGCTGAACACCGGCAGCGTGTCCGTCAGCGGCGCAAACGTCACGCTGGCCGGCGGCCCCGCCGCATTCACTGACTTCCACACTCCGCCGCCCGTCGTGCCCACATACACTGTGTTGCCCGTCGCGTCCGCCGGATCGATCGCCACCGACGTCACCCGCCCACTCACGGTGCCATAGCGCTGGCTCGCGACCCCCACCGGCCCCACCGCCTGCCACGCCGCGTTCAGCGGACTTAACCGCGGCTGCGCAAGCCCTGCAGCCCTTCCCTGTTCTCTGTCCCCTGTTCCCTGCATCTCCAGATGCTGTCGCCGCGCCGCATCCAGAGCCCTTGCCCCGGATCCCCCATCCGCCTGCACCCGTCCCGCAAGGAATCTCTTTGCCCGCACCGCCGGCGCCACGACCTGTGCCGGCGTTCCTACCCATCCCGCCAGCGACAGCAGCGCAACGAACCACCCCACCACCCAGCGCCCGTTCCGTCTCATCGCCACGCTCATCCGCTCAGTCTTTCCCGCGTCGCATCGCAGACGCGGCCACAGAAGCCTTGTGAGTCAACGCCGACAGGCAAGCGGAAGGGATCGAGAGATTCTCCAATGCGTGCTCTGCGGTTGCTCCTGGAGACCCCTCACCGATTCATCGGCGGCAAAGCGTCACCGCATCAAACAGCGACACCTCAGCCGAGAGCGCGGCCGGCACAGGCCCGTCGCCACGCCCCCAATCTACCAACCGCCGGATGCCGCCCACTGTGACCGCCCGCACACGGCACCAGCACGCCCACCGTTGCTGGTCACGCCCCGCCGCCTGCCAGCCAACCAAACCACCCAGGAAAGAAGGATGCGATGCCGCCTACAAGGCCTGAGGAGCCCCCATCCGGGTGCCCCATGTTCGACGCACGCTTTATCGCGTCGACCATGGGGTTAGTCCCTCCTCGCCGACAGCGGTTATCGCGGGGTTGTCCCCCATCGCTGACTGCTGAAAGCCGACAGCTGACCGCCGGCACTCCAAAACCGCGTTCGCCCCTCCTTTGAATAAACGTTGGTCATCCTGAGCGAAGGCGTCGCAGACGCCGCAGTCGAAGAGCCCTGTCTCTTCTAATTTGCCCTCCTTTACATTGTCATCCTGAGCGAAGGCGTCGCAGACGCCGCAGTCGAAGGACCTGCGGTTCATCTCGCACTACCACAGTTCCCCAAACCTTTCGGCCACCAATCCCCGCCGGGGCACTCCCAAGAACCTGTCAAGTCCCGCCCTCTGGAAAACCCGCCAACTCTCTCATTCCACAGAAACCCTCGCCCTCCGATTCAGTGCCGGCGAGTTATGCCCCACTTGATATACTTGTAAGTGTAGGAAAAAGAGAAAAAGCCCGGCGTCCGCGCCGGGCTTTCGCATTTAACCGCTGCAGAAAAATCGCCTCTGCTTACAGACACGCTGTGCTGCAGAACTCGCTTCTGAGATAGGCCGGGACTCCATCCCCGGCCCAAAGAGCCCACCATCAACCAAGGCCGAAAAGGCCCGACCTAGTCACGAATTGGAAAGCCCCGGCCACCCGCCGGGGCTTTCTCCGTTAAGGAGCACCCTAGTTAACTCGAAAGGGACTCCCCTCCTCTAACCATAATCATTACAACGAAACACCAGGTTACCGAGAAAAAATTATGCCCGACAGCTACGAGAACTTCCGCCGCGAGCCTTCCAAGCCCCACCAGTGCATGCACCACTACGAGAAGGACGGCACCCGCTGCCATGCCATGGCCATGCACAACGAGTACATGTGCTACGCGCACCGCTCCGACGAGATTGCCACCGTCATCCAGAACGACATGTTCCTCATCGAGAACCTCGACACGCACGCCGCCATCCAGAAAGCCTACGGCGACATCGCCCACCGCCTCGCCTGCAACCACATCGACCTCAAACGCGCCCAACTCCTCATCACCACCTGCCGCGGCGCCGCCCGCAACCTCCGCGACGCCGCCGCCTACCGCGACGCCGCCACCGCCATGGCCTCACAACCCGTCGCCGAAGCCCGTCATCCGGGTGCCCCAGGTTCGACGGTTTCACCGTCGACCCTGGGGATACTGACTGAGAGCTGTCCGCCCGCCGAGGGTTCGCCTTCTGGCCCCATTCATGACAGTTCCACCGTCATGAGTGGGATCACTGCCCCCGAACCCGCCGCAGAACCCGCCACGGAAAACCGTCATCCTGAGCGTGGTTCGGCGCCAGCGTCAACCGCAGTCGAAGAGCCTGTCCTGAGCTTGTCGAAGGAACCCCGAGACACTCCATCAGTCCCAGAAATCCAAACCTTTCAGCCACCACTGCCCCAACCAACAACCAACCAGCAACCAACAACCCTCCCCACCCTCCAGGCCGTGTGCCCCACACCTCGAACCTGCAACCCGCAACTAACTAGACCCCCGCTCCACCCCAAACATCTGCAGCAGCACTTCGGTCGCATCCCCCGCATCCCGCGACCCGAACTCCGTATCCAGCTTCAGCATTCCCGCGCCCGGGGACAAGCTCTCCAGCGACTTCGCCATCGTCTCCTGCGGAAGCTGCATCGTTCCCGGCCCCACCAGGATGTACTCGACGCCATCCACCCGTAGCAGGACTCTCGCATCGTGCAGCAAACAAGTCGTCCGCACGTCGAAGCCATGCCGCATCAGCACCGACCGCACGAACGTGCACAGGTCTGCGGACGGATCGAACATCAGCACCCGCGGCCCGCGCTTCCCCTGCGCGCCCTGCTCTGAACTCTGCTTCAGGAACGAGACAATCGCCTCTTCTTCCGTCGGATACTGCAGCAGCAATCCGGAGAGCATCGTCATCTCCAGCAGCTTGGTCACGAACGCCGGCGGCGCCGCCAGACGCAACCCGCCGCCGCGCCGGCCAAAGCGATCGGCGTAACGCACCAGCGCTCCCATGCCGATGCTGTCCAGCCGGCTCAGTTCCGCCAGGTCGAGCACGAACCGCGTAAACTCCACCGACCGCGCTTCGAGCAGCGCCTCCAGCGCCTTCACCTCTTCACCCAGAACGATCGAGCCCACGCACTGAATGACGTACACATTCCCAACAAACCGCGACTTCAGAGTGAGAGGCACAGTTTCCTCGCTTCCAGAACAGAATGCACGGCGGAGACCACCATCATCGCACCGAATCTCAAAAAGAAGAAAGTCAGCGCAGCCGAAACTCCGTATCGCCCTTCAGCGCGCGCATCTGCTCGATGTACAACTTCGAGTCGAACTTCCGCCCCGTGCTCGCGCCAGACATGTACCGGATCTTCCCAAACACCGGCCGCTCCCCCCACGCCCGGTCGAACTTGCCCAGCATGGACCACGCAATCCCCGCGTATCCGTTCGGGTCGCGCCCATCGAGCTCGTACTTGTCGTTTAGATAAATCGCCCACTTCACCGCCGTCTTCACATCCGGAGTCCATTCGAGGATCTTCTTCGCCCAGTACATCCGCATCATGTTGTGCATCCACCCATGCATCACCATCTGCGTCTGCGCGGCGTTCCACAGCTCGTCGTAGGTCTCGCCCGCTTCGAGTTCCCTTAGCGAATACAGCCGCTCCCGCTCATCCCGCGCATGCTCGGCGATCGTCTTCTTCGCCCAATCCTCGGCGCACTCCGCACTGTCATAGCGCGGCGTGTACTTCACGAAGTTCACCGCCAGTTCCCGCCACACCATCAGCTCATTCAAGTACGCATCCCGCGCGCTCTTCAGCGTCTTGTCCTTCGCGACCGCAGCCTCAAGCGCCAGCACGATCGTCAGCGGCCCAACCTGCCCGAAGTGCAGATACGGCGACGTCGCCGAAGTCCCATCCAACTCCGGCCGATTCCGATCGCGCTCATAGTTCCGCAGCAGTTTCTCAACAAAGTGCCGCAGCCGCTTCATCCCCGCGCGCGTTCCACCAGTCCAGGCTTCGACCGGCCCAACGCTGCGGTCCAGATCCTTCCACCCCCGCGTCATGTCCTCGCGCGCCGAATCTGCAACAAACCCCTTTGGCCGCTTCCACTCCTTCACTGCCTTCGGATTCTCGTACGGCATTACAAACTCAGGCAGCAACCGATATAGCCGTGGCCGGATCGTGTACACGCCATACTGCGCCCGCTCCATCAACTTCGACGGCACCACGACATCCGCATCCACCGTCCAGAAAGGAATCCTCAGCCGTGCCGCCAACTCGCACCGCCAGCGCTCCGGCGCGCGCATCGGATTCTCATCGCCCACCACGAACGCCGCGCCAACATCCGCCAGCATCCGCTCAAGCGATTCGTGAGGCGCGTTCCGCAGCACAAACGCCACGTTCCGCTCCGCCAGGTCCGCCTCCACATCCGGCAAGCCCTGGTTCAGAAACGCAGAATGCCGCAGATTTGCATGAGGAAAGGTCGCGATGCCCGCAAAGTACGCGACCACTGGCAGTCCCAAAGCATTCCCGACCTTCACCGCCAGATCCACCGCGTGATTGTCGCGCCCGCGCTGTGCCCGCTCGATCCAGTACACGACGCACTTGCCATCTTTCGCGGGCACCCCGCCGCGCCGCACCATCACCCGCGGATCGTCCGCCAGCTTGCGCAACTCTGCCGGAACGTCCAGCTCGCCCATGCGCTCAGTCTACCGTCGGCTCAGCCGGCGCTTTTCACCGCACCAACAATCCACAGCGGATTATTCCGCAGGGTGAGGAAAGACACCAAGATCGGCAAGTCCGTTGACGAAATACTGCGCCGCCAACGCCACCAGCAGCAGTCCCATCACCCGCACCAGGATGCGAATGCCCGTCTGCCCCAGAAGTCGCACCACCTTGTCCGAGTACCCGAGCACCAGGTAGCAGATCGCCGCGGTAAACGCGATCGAACCAAGAATCGCCACCATCTGCCAGCGATTCTGCACCTGTCCCACCAGCACCATCACCGACGTAATCGAGCCCGGCCCAGCCAGCATCGGCACGCCGAGCGGCACGATGCCCGCGTCCTCTTTCTGCGCCGCGGCTTCGGTGTCGCCCGCAGCTTCCTGCGTTGGAGAGCGCTTGGCCTCGAGCATATCCAGCCCGATCAGCAGCAAGACAATGCCGCCGGCAAGTTCGAACGCAGGCAACGTAATCCCGAACAGGTGGAAGATTCCTTCACCGGTGAACGCGAAGACACTGAGCACAATCAGCGCGGTCAGCGAACCCTTCCGCGCAATGCGCCGCCGCCGCACCGCATCCGCGCCCTGCGTGATGGCGAGAAAAGTCGGCAGCGCCGCGAACGGGTCAACCAGGAAGAAAATGGAACTCAGCGCCAGCAGCGAGAAACGCACATAGACCGAGTGCTGCAAGCCATAAAACGTAACGGAATGAGGATCGAAGGCCACACTCTATTGTTGCATTCCGGCTCCGCGCCTCACTTCAGGTAAGCCCGCACCAGGTCGATCAGATCTTCCGCAAGTTCGTTCGGATTGGCGACCGTCTTATCTGCCGAGAGCAGGTGCAGACGGATATGATCTTCCAGCACCTCGGCCATCAGGCTGTTGATCCCGCCGCGTACATTGGCGAGCAGCATCAGCACGTCGGCGCAATCGTCCCCGCTCGTCAGCGACCGCTCGATCGAGTCGACCTGCCCACGGATCCGCTTAATCCGCGCCACCAACTTCTGTTTTTCTTTTTCCAGATGCGACATAATTTCCTGATTTCACTCTTGACTATACCCTAGGGGGATATGGTAAAAAAGAAAAGTCGGGAGCGTTACGCTTCCGTAGGAGAGTTACAACAACTCTATGAGCAAACCCGCACAAGAACCTCCAAGTACTGGAAGCTCTTCCCTGTGCTGCGATGACCGCTCAGAAAACCGCCAGTAGCTTCGCTGCAGACGATTCTCTCACCGCTCATCCAGCATACGACCTGTGATTTGAGCGCGTGGGCCAGAAGCACCAACCAGACTCACCCCTCCCTAACCGACGATCCGTGCCACCCCTGATCTGCGCCTGGTGCGTCCGATCCGGCTGTCCGTGTGCGGACCGCAAAGGAGGAACCATGTTCAAGAACACCCTCACCCTCCAGAAGGCCGCCCGGCTGACCTGTTCCTGGGTCCGCACCGGCGATCCCCAGCACCCGCTCGCCTGCGTGTGGGCCGACACCAACGTACGCACCAGTTCCAAAACAGCATCCTCACCGAAAGACGAATCGGGGAGGATGCCGCTATGCGCCTAGAAGCGCTGGATCGCACCGATGAATCGCGGATTGCGGAAGAGATGCCGGACAATGTCATCTCCATGCCGCAGCCCCGCGGCGTCGTCGTCCGCACAGCTGGCAGAAGCACCTGCTGACGTTCCTGATGGTCTTCGGCCCCGGCCTGATCGTGATGGAGGCAGACAACGACGCCGGAGCCGTTTCCACCTACATGCAGGCCGGCGGCCAGTATGGTCTGCACCTGCTCTGGCTGCTGATCGTGTTGCTGCCCATCTGCTACTTCGTGCAGGAGATGGTGGCCCGGCTCGGAATCGCGACCGGCAAAGGCCACGCAGCCATGATCTACGAGCGCTTCGGCAAGTGGTGAGGACACTTCTCACTCTTCGACCTGCTGCTGGTGAACTTTCTGACTCTGATCACCGAGTTCGCCGCCATCTCACTCGCACTCAGCGCGATGGGCGTAAGCCCCTACATCTCGGTCCCGATTTCGGCTCTGGGCTTGACGCTGATGGTCGTCACCGGAAGTTATCTGCGCTGGGAGCGCATCGTCATCGTGCTCTGCCTGCTCGACCTCAGCTGGTTCGCGCTGGCATTCCTGGTGCATCCAGCCTGGGCCTCCGTGGCGCGCAACACGGTCGCTCCAACCATGCCGGCCGGAGGAATCACGAGCAGCCTCGTCTTCCTGGTGATCGCGATCGTCGGTACAACCATCGCGCCGTGGCAACTCTTCTTCCAGCAGAGTTGCGTAGCGGAAAAGCGACTGCGCTTCTCAGACCTGAAGTGGGCGCGGCTGGATACACTCATCGGCTCCGTATTCACCGTGTGCGTCGCGGGAGCCATGATGCTGGTCGGCAACTATGGCTATCAGCACGGCGTCGTCTTCCAGGACCCCGCGCAGTTCGCCGTCGCTGTGATGCCGATGCTTGGCCATTTCGCGCGCAACGGCATTCTGCTGCTGATGGTCAACGCCGCCGTCCTCGGCACCACCGCCATCTCGCTGGCCAGTGCCTGGGCCTACGGCGAAGTGAAGGGCTGGGAGCACTCCCTGCACAAGAAACTGTGGGAGGCGCCCGGATTCTACGCCACCTACATCGCCTGTGTCGGCGCGGCCGCGGCGATCGTCCTGATCCCGCGCGTCCCGCTGCAACTCGTGATCATCAGCGTGCAGGTCTTCGCCGGGCTCATCCTCCCGTCGGCCATCATCTTCCTTCAACTCCTGCTCAACGATCGCGAGCTGCTTGGCGATCGCTGGGTCAACAAGCCGTGGAACAACGTCATCAACTGGACGATCATCGTCGTTCTCTTTGCGTTGTCTCTGCTGCTCGCAGCGCAGGTTATGCTTCCCAATTTATTCAATTAGCGATTTGAGGTGACAAGATGGCATCCATACAGAACTCGTATGAACAGGAGTACTTCAACGTCATTCACCCCTCCACGACGCGCCCGAGCAGAAGTGTTCCAGCGAAGGCCTGGGCCACATCGCCATGACGCCGGCAGTCCGCATCTCCCTCAGGATCCTGCGTGGCTATCTGGTCGCGATGACTCTAATGCTCGGATATCACGTGATGGACCTGGCAGGCTTGCTTCACCGATTGAAGTAGCCGAATGCCCCGAGAGTTGAACGGGCGGGTACGAGCTGAATAAGGAACAGCAATGGGCGGAATCAGCACTCTTCAATTTGGCTTACGTCTCTCCGCTGCCATCGCGATGGGCGCGACGGTCGGCCTGGAGCGGCAATGGCGTCAACGGATGGCTGGCACCCGCACCAACGCGCTGGTGGCCGCGGGCGCAGCGGCGTTCGTGATGACCGGGTTCCTCATCGACGGCGACCCCTCGGCGCGTGGCCGAATCGTCTCCTACGTCGTCTCCGGCGTGGGCTTTCTCGGCGCGGGTGTGATCTTCAAAGACGCCGGCAATGTTCGCGGACTGAACACAGCCGCCACCATCTGGTGTTCGGCTGCCATTGGCGCTCTCTCCGGACTGGGAGCCTTAGGCCTGGCGCTGGTGGTGGCGTCTGCTGTCCTGCTGACGAACCTGGTTCTTCGTCCGCTCGCGTATCGCCTGCACCCTGTATTGCCCGAACCCAACCCGGTCGAGACGCAATACGAGGTCAATCTGACGGGCAGGATATCGGTCGCAACCCATGTCCGGGCGGTTCTTCTATCGACGATCACGAGGCTGCCGGTGACGCTTCAATCGATCCGCAGCGAGCAGGATGACGGCAACAACGAGGTGCATATCCTGGCTCGTATGACGACCGCCGGTCGCAACAACGAGGCGATCGAGCAGGTCGTTATGCGCCTCTCGATGGAAGACGATGTGTCGACCCTGAGCTGGTCCATCGTCGAATCGTCCATGGAGTAACGCCACGATCCGCTGCAATTCACGGGCCGGATCGGTTGGAACGCCGGTATAATCGAATATCCGGGGCTGAACCATCTGAAAGCGCTGGCCGGGCAAGGAGCTTTGCGATGCCAATACAGACAACAAAGAATATCTGGCACAACGGACGCATGATTGCGTGGGAAGATGCGCAGATCCATGTGATGTCGCACGTCATTCACTATGGATCCTCCGTCTTCGAGGGGCTGCGCTGTTATGCGCGGCCGAACGGGCCTGGAATCTTCCGGCTGCAGGAACACATGCAGCGCCTGCTCGATTCCGCCAAGATCTATCGCATGCCGCTTCCCTACACGCTCGACGAGCTTTGCTCCGGTGTGGTCGACCTGGTTGAGGCCAACGGCATCGCGCCCTGCTATGTCCGTCCCATCGCGTTTCGCGGCTACGGCGAGATGGGCGTCAACCCGCTGCGCGCGCCGATCGAGGTCTACATCGCGAATTTCCCGTGGGGCAAGTACGTCCCCGGCAACGACGGCGCCGACGTCTGCATCTCCAGCTGGAACCGCCTCGCGCCGAACACCATGCCGTCGCTCGCCAAGGCTGGCGCGAACTACATGAACTCGCAGCTCATCCGCATGGAGGCCGAGATCAACGGCTACTCAGAAGGCATCGCGCTCGACGTCAACGGCTACCTCTCGGAAGGCTCCGGCGAGAACCTCTTCATCGTGCGCGGCGGCGTTCTCTACACCACGCCGCTGGCGAACTCCGTGCTGAACGGAATCACGCGCGCGTCGGTGCTCACCATCGCCAAGTCGCTGGACATTCCCGTCGTCGAACAAGCCCTGCCGCGCGAGATGCTCTATATCTGCGACGAGGCCTTCTTCACCGGAACGGCAGCCGAAGTCACTCACCTGCGCTCGGTCGACCGCGTGCTCGTAGGCGACGGTACCATGGGCCCGATCACCTCGGCCATCCATTCCGAGTTCTTCGCAATTGTGAACGGAACCAAGCCGGACCGCTATGAGTGGCTGACGCCGGTCAAGGTTCCCGTCGCGGAGCCGGTCGAGGTCTAGCAGGATCAGTGAATCACGTGCAGCGCTCGGTCCCAACGGGCAAAATCGCCCAGCGAGCCGAGCGCTTCACTATGTTTGCCTGTAGCCGCTCCCGCGTCTCCAACCCGAAGCTGTCCCGGCCCGTCGTCGAGAGTCCGCAGCGAGAAGTAGATCAGGAACGGCTTGCCTACGATGGTCTCGCGCGGGACGAAGCCCCAGTAGCGGCTGTCCTCGCTGTCGTTGCGGTTGTCGCCGAGAACAAAGAAGCTGTCCGCCGGCACCGTAAGTTCGCCATTGGACACCAGCGAGTGCATCTGGATCCACCAGCGCGAGTCAATGCCGGAATCGGCGCTGGAGAGCCGCGGAAACTCGTCGCGGTACTTGTCCGGAATTGAGGGCCGGAAGACGGCATACGGCTCAGGAATCGCCCGGCCATCGATATAAACGCGCCCATCGCGCAAGCGGACGTGATCGCCCGGCAGGCCCACGACGCGCTTGACCAGGTGCAGCGCGGGATCCACTGGGTAATGAAAGACGATGAGGTCGCCACGATGGATCCGGTCGGTCGGCGCCATCAGCGAGAGGTGTGGGTTGCTGGAAATTTCCTTGTCGACCAGCAGGAAGTCGCCCACCAGCAGCGTCGGCTCCATCGATTCCGACGGAATGCGGAACGGCTGCACCGTGAACGTGATGATGAACAGCGCGATCACAATGATGGTGAGCAGCGACTGAAAGGCCTGCATAAATCCGTGCGGGTGAACCGCTGGATTCGCCCTGCCCCCTGGCTCCGCAACACCAACCGGTCTCGCCGGCTCGGGCGTCGCGGCAGACACAAGCGATGCAGTACTCGGTTCGCCGCCGAGCCGGGCGGAATCGCCAGCGGTCTCGACGGCCGGGGTCACGGCAGAACCTCGGTGGGAGCGCCAGCCGCAGGCTTGCGGGACACTACGGCGGCATGCGCAGTCTCGCGCTTCGGAGCCACCCCGCGCAACCCGCCCGAGAGCAAGCTGGCGAGCGCGCTGCGCGCCGCCTCCTGCTGGGCCTGCTTCTTGGTCGTGCCTTCGGCTTCGGCGAGTTTGATGGTTCCGCCCGCGCCGTCGGAGACGCGAACTTCGATGCGAAAGCTCTTGCGGTGGTCAGGACCGCTCTGGTCGGTCATCATGTACTTGGGCTGGCCTGCGCCGGCGGCCTGCAGACGTTCCTGCAACGCCGACTTGTAGTCGCCCACTACTCCCGAGAACGGTTCATTGGACTCGAGAAAGCTGATCAGGCCAGCCTCAGCCGGCTCGATGATCTGGTGATGAATGAAGTCGCGCGCCGGAGCCAACCCGCCGTCCAGGTAGATGGCCGCAATCACCGCTTCCAGCGCGTTCGCCAGCAACGCCGGCTTACGCTGGCCGCCGCTGTGTTCTTCACCGCGGCCCAGGCGCAGCATCGGGCCAAGTTCCAGCCGCAGCGCCACCTGCGCGAGGTTGCGGCTGCTGACCAGCGACGCCCGCAGCCGGGTCAGATCCCCTTCGCGGGAACCCGGAAAACGGCGGTACAACTCCTCCGCCACCACCAGGCCGAGCACCGCGTCGCCGATAAACTCCAGCTGTTCGTTATCCGAACCCGGTTCGGCCGTGCGGTCCGGATTCGTCTCGTAGGCAAGCGAACTATGAGTCAGGGCCAACGTCAAGAGCTTGGGGTCTTTGAACTTGTAGCCGAAGAAGCGCTTTTCCTGCGGAACGGCAGGCTTCGCAGGCTCCTCCTCGGGGTGCCGCGCGTTCCCGTTGGCCTCGACGGCAACCGGCTGCGACGTCGCCTTTTGGCGTGGCTTTCCGGCGTGTTCAGTGCGCGTCGTCAATTCGACCCCCGACGGTGCTTCCGAGCTCAGTTTACCGGTTAGACGCCAGCGGCGCCGTCTCCGTAGGTGGGACTACTTAGGCGGAGTTGGCCGATAAGCGTCCTTTTCGGCCTTCCCGGTTGGATCCAGATCCGTGGAGTCGTCAGACTCAGTGACCGCGCGCTTCGGCAGGGTGAAGGGCTCCTTGATGCCCTTCTCCGCGGCCACCTTGGTGTCCGGCAGGCCATCCCGATTGGCAAGCGCGATCTGGTACTCGGCTACCGCTTTGGACCGCTGCGGGTGCGCCGCATCGGGATTGTCCGGGTCGCGCGCCAGGTCATACAGCCGCCCCAGGTAGATGTGTGCCCAGGCGATCGTGCGCGGATCGTGCGACAGCTTCACCGTCTGCGTCAAGTGTTCCAGCGCGCCCTCGGGATCGCCCGACATCAGATCGATGCGGCCAAGAATGTAGTGTGCCTCGGCATTCGCGGGATCAGTCTTTAGCGCGGCCTCCGCCATCTCACTCGCCCCGCCGGTGTCGCCCTTCATCAGCTTCATCTCGGCCAGATCGAGCCCAGCCAACGGCCGCGGCGTCCGCCGGACCGGATCATGCAAGGCAGGATCGCCGCCCGCGCCCGCCGGCAGAAACGCGATCTGCGAATCGCGATGCCGCTCGCGCTCGACGTCCATGCCATACACCATCGGACCGATCGTGTCCTTCAAACTGCTGCCCGCCCGGTCCATCGCGCCCAGCTGGGTGTAGAAATAGTCCACCAGTACCCAGCCCTGGCGCATGTCCAGATCTACGGTGCGGCGGCGTACTGCTTCGGCCTTGTGGTCATACGCGCTCACCTCTGCGTCGTAGCGGTCCTGGTCGGAACGATCGCGCATGACACCCTGCTTGGCCGGCCGCGGAAAACCCACATCCATCAACTGCGCTTCAACCGCCTTGATCAGGCACTCGGTCAGAAGCGCGGCGATGTCGGACTTGTACGTAAACTCGAGCGGCGCATTCTGGACCGGCCTGAGCAGCGGGAGCAGCCGTTCCATCGCCTGGGAGCGCCCATAAAGTAGAGGCTCAATCGTGAAGTGAAGGTAGGTGTGACGGATCAGGTCCATCGGCACCTCCGCGTCCGGCTTCGGGGAGACGACCACCACCGAATCTATGCCGTTGTAGCGAGCGTTCGTCTCCGCGGGCGAGAGCATCGGCTCCAGCAGAACCATGAAGCGGCGGCCGTCATAGCTGCTGACGGGCAGATGCAGGAAGATGTTGGTGTTCAGCACCATCTTCGTCATTGGATCGTGGATGCGGTCGACGAAGCCTTCATACTCGGGCCGGTGTTCCACCCACAGCGTGTTCAGGCGAACCGTCTCGGCGAAGGTGCGCACCAGGGGAAGAATCTCGACGATCTGCGCGGCGTCCGGTGGCAGTTCCGTGATATCCACCGAAGGCGTGAGTTCGGGCGGTGGCGAGAGGTAAAGCGCCAGCGAGACGTACTGCGCCAGGCTGCGGCCAGGGTCATTCAGCGCGTGCTCGCGGATAAAGGTGCAGAGCGCGTCGCGCGCATCGCGAGCCGGCACCGACCCGGTGAGTTCGTCATTGATCTCGTCGCGCACCTTCTGGCGGACGGGACTGGAATCAGCAAGCCCCGTATCGTATCCGCAGGCATTCAACGAAACCGCCAGGTAGAACAGCGGCTCGCTGGTCTCGAGCGTAATCGCGGAACCAGCCGCCTCCGGCTGCACGATGCGTGGAATTGAAGCCGTGGGAGCCGTCGCCGGCGTATCGGACGAGCTCGAGGAACTTGGCTGGGACGACTGCGCCAACGCCGTTCCTTGGGAGACACAACTGGTGCCTAGAAGCACGGCCGCAGCAGCGATCGGGAGATACCGGGATAGGAAGGGACGGTTCACACAGAACACAATAAGGATTCGACGCTCCCGTCGAGTTTAAGAGAGCCGGAAAGGGATAGCAAGCGACCCGCCCGGTTGATCCGGCGCCCGCCTCTAACTCGATACCTTCCAATCACCTAGCCAGCCCGGGAGCTACCCGCGGACCGAGATTCCAGAGAAGGTAACGATCACGCGCCCGGGGATCGGTACGCCGAACGCACTCGCCGGCCGAAAGACGCTGCCCAGGAGTTGATTATCGATCTGGGTGCGAACATTTTCGTCCTGCGGACCGGTCACAATGGTGTAGTCGTAGACGCGGCCCGAGGCATCGATTGACGCCTCCACCACGATGCCGGTGTCGTGCGGAGTAATGATCGAGCCAGGTGCGACGGAATATAGGTAATGCGGTGCAGTCACCGCTCCCAGAGGCTCGTCGTTCGCCAACACTGCCTGCGGAGCCACCACGCCCACCATCAGGGCGATGCTTCCCAGCAGCATCACGGAACTCGCGAGTCCGGCCGATGCCTGCAGCACAAACGGACGCACCGTGTTGTCCCACGCCAGCGATATCCGATCCATCACGCGCGATTCCTGCCGCGCATGCTCGCGCGAGATGGCGACCCGAAGCCGCAGTCCCAGGTCAGCCGGAGCTTTGGCCGGACCCAGCGCGCACAGTGAACTCTGCGTCTGCCGCCACGCCGCCAGTTCGTCCGCGCACTCCGGGCAACCCTCAACCCAGTTGCTTCCCTCTTCAAATCCTTTGATGTGTCGCGAGATCTCCTGCATCTCGTGACCGCTGATGGCGCCGTCAAGATAAGCCGAGAACGATTCCTGGATGGTCGCGCATGACTTGCGATTCATTGCGACACCTCCGCCGTATGCGTGCATGCGGCAATCCTGCTCTTGGGCGCCAGCAGAAGACGCAGCGCAGCGCGTCCCCGCGTCAGCCTGGACTTCACCGTCCCCAGGTTCACCTGCAGAATGTCGGCAATCTCTTCGTAGGTGAAGCCCTCAATCTCACGCAGCACCACGACCGTGCGGAACGCTTCCGGCACTTCGCGAAGCGCCGCCTCGACGCGCGCGCGGACCTCGTGCTGCGAAGCCTGCTCAAACGGCGAACTGCCGCCATCGGCCAGCGTCGAGCCCAGCGATTGGGATTCGCCCTCGGCATCCGCATCGCAGTGCGCGTGATAGGACGCCTCCATGGCAATCTCCTGCCGCTTGTGCCGCGACCACCAGCGCCGCTGGTTCGAAGCCTCATGCAACGCGATGCGATACAGCCACGTGCGCAGGCTCGCTTCCCCATGGAAGCTGCGAATATTCCGAAATACCTTGATGAAGACCTCTTGCGTGATATCGGAGGCGTCCGCCGGATCCTGCAGGCTGCGCGCGATCAGCGAGTAAAGCGGCTGATGATACTGCGCGATCAACTGGGCGAACGCCTGCTCAGAACCAGCCTGGAGTTCAACCACCAGGGCTGCCTCTGCGCTTGTGACGTCGACTGCGCTCGCCAGATTTCCCATTGCGCTGCCCGCCTGCATATCGGGTGTCCTTAAAGTTACGACTTCAGCCCAACTGTTGCAAACATCGCATCCGGCACGTGCCTTCTGCGACCCTGAACTAGCGAGGGAAACTACGCCGCCGGCGGCCGAGTGCTCGCTCACTCTACTTGCTTTAGACACCAGAGGGCCCGGATTTAGTTCCCGAAAAACCGGAAATACCCGAAATATCCCTTCCCGGCAGTTCCGCCCTAAGCGATTGCTCCCAGGAGTTGTAGGCGCGCAACTGCTTCCCGTTTGACTTGCCGCGCCCGACACCTGAGAATAGAGAAAGTCCTTCCCAAGAGTGGGCCTGTGGCGCAGCTGGGAGCGCGCTTCCATGGCATGGAAGAGGTCACCGGTTCGATCCCGGTCAGGTCCACCAACAACCCCCCGAAACTGAACCACTTCCACACCCAGACCTCTTCTTTTCAGAGGCGCGAAGGTGCTGAAAGGTGCTGAGCCTTTACTACCTGCCCGGGCAGCAGTAGTTCGACCACCCGGGCGTTGGCGTCTCGCTTCTGCTCCGAAACGGCGTGAGTGTAGAGGTCAAGAGTGATGCGGCTGTTGGCATGACGAAGTAGATCCTGCGCCACTTTGATGTCGGTACCGAGAACCCGCAGAAGGGTCCCAAGCGTATGGCGGAAAGTATGCCAGCCCACGACCTTGCCTTTGATCTTGGCGCGTTCAAGAGCCGGCCGAATGCTTTTCTTCAGCAGGCTGTCAGGACTAAGAGGCTTCTCCCCGTTCAGCCGAATCGAAGGGAAAAGGAAGTCGCCATCGCCCTTATAGAGCGATTGACGCCTCCACTCGTGCAGTGCCTCCAGGATGAGCGGGTGAAGGGGAACAGGCCGGCGCGAGCATTCGGTCTTAGTATCGCCGAACCGGTTGCGCACGCAGGACCTGGTAATGTTCACCTCCATCGTCTGCACGTTGAGGTCGGTCCAGATAAGTGCCATAAGCTCTGATCGGCGAACGCCAGTGCTGCCGATCAACAGGACCATCGCTCGATCCCTCACCGAGAGTTGTCTCAAGAGTGCCTGAAACTCCTCCGGGGTAAGGACGTCTTTCTCGCGCAACGGTTTGGACGACGTGCGGACTTTGCTGATCGGGTTGAGAGACACCCACTCATGTCGAATGGCATGGCTGTACAAGACGGAGAACGCACTCTTGATCTTCGTCTTGGACGCTGGCGCAAGCGTCAGCGAGTCCAACCATCTTTCAACCTCAACGGTACGCACAGCACCGAGCTTGTAGGATCCCCAGCGAGGTGTGACGTAGCACTTAGACAGGGTGAGGTGGTTTTCTATCGACGCGAACGCCTTACGGGCAGGCGTAAGTTCGTACTTCTGATAGTGGGTGATGAGATCGCTAACCGTCTCCGGCGAGCCGACCTCATTGTTAATTTTTCCGCGAAGAGTCAAGACCGCTTTTTCCGCGTCCCGGCGGAGCGGATAATCCCGCACCGTACCAATCCGCTGCCTGCGATAGACAGGAACCAGGTGTCGGGCTTGGTCTTGTTCTTCACGAGCGTAAGGCTTCCATTTTGAAAACGTTTGCTCTCGATCATTGGAATAGTCCTCGACCGGAGCATCGGTGGCTACGGCGAGTGTACATTCCAACGCTGTGGGTATCAGGATGCATCGGGCCCCCCGTGCCGGCGTCCCAACATCCACGCTGCCAGGTCAGCTTTCAGATACCGCCAGAGTCGCCTCTTCCCTTCCCCGATCGGGTATGAAGGCAGGTACCCTTCCCGTGACCACCTTGTTACCGTACGCGTGTTCAACCCACCCAGAAATTCGGCAGCCTGCTCAGCGTTCAAAAAGCTAGCGCAACATTCAATCATTTGATCTCTCCGGACAGTTCCGATCTCTTGCCAACGACCATCGGTTGCTGTCGGAGATTGTTTAGTATAGGAAGATCGTGACTCTCACATTGGGAATGTCGTTTCTCCGAGAAAATGGCCCGTAGTTGTGATTCCTACCATCGGTGACACCTGCTTGCACGTCAAAAGGCCTTCTTAGCCTTTTGGGCTACCTGCAATCAACCCACGTCGGCGTCTCAATCAGCATTTTGGGACTCTTGGTGCCTTCTGACTGAGGGACTTCGCCAACCTCTCCAGGAATTTAGCTTCGGCCTGGAGGCGACTCGCGCTCCACGCAGCACGAGTCGCCATGATTCCTAGGGGGACGCGTGCCTCACGGAAGCCGGTGCGTACCGATCTTGTTGACGCTCGTCGTTCCGAGGAGGCTGCATCCAGGAACGCGGCAACATCATCGACTTTAGCCTTGTAATGTTGTGCCACATCGACCAGCCTCAGGATCGAGTCTAAATCGCTTGGGGGCGGGTCCTTCAACAGGGAGAGCCATCCGCCACGAGCCAACTTTCTACCGGTAGCGGTAAGCTCGAACTGGTGACGTGGGCGCTTACTTGAACCGACCTGAACCCTCCTCTTAACCAGGGCGGCTGCCTCCAGCCGTTTCAAGGCCGGGACCGAGGACCCCAGAGAGACACCGGCATCGCTCTGTAAGTCGTAGGCGGTTTCGAAGCCGCGATCGAAGAGCGACAAAATGAAGTGATCAAGTACCGAGTGAGTCACGTTGGCTCCGATAGAGTCGTTTGGCAGCCCATCCATCGTAACGTGCCTGCTCTTCTCGTTTCAGGGCGCGACCACCGATAGGTCCGATTGCCTTGTAAATCCAAATGGGGAGAGGGTGGGCAGCCACTAGTACGGCTAACATCCAATCTGCGTATTCACTGATAACAGTCTGTGCATCGTCGGAGGAATTCACAGGACGCAGATCCTGGATCAATCCTTTGACAGAGGTCGCACATGTCTTCCTTCGGTAAAGATCGATCCGGCCATTCACAATCTGAAACCTCGCCTGTTCGCAGACTTCATGGGTAAAGTCGAAGTTGATCGTAACGGTCTCGTATAGCCATTCGGCCATCGCGTCGATCAAGATCTCACCTGTTAGAGCTTGGCGATGGTGCGTGTATCGCTGCGGTACCTTAGCCTTCGCGGGCACGGCCATCTTTTGTTCCTGCTCTACCGCGATGATCGCGCTGGAGCCAGAGCCTGACGGCAGCGCGATTTTGCCGAGACCGCTCTCCTGGTACTCCTTGAATTTGTCGGCGCGATCACCGGCAGCTTGCAATGCTGATACTGGAGCGCCTGGGAGCCGATTTAGTTCGATTCGCTTCACGACAAACTTGACGAGAAAATCAGTGTGTTCCTGTGGAGCACGCAAGAAATCGATTAGACCTACAGAATGCCGACACCGGCGCAAGGTTGTGGTGAGCAGGGTGACGATTCTGGCCATCTGCTTGTCGTCCAAGGCTTCGTAAAAGTTCTCCGCCAGAACAGATGTGATCGCTTGTGTGGCCTGTTGACGCTGGTCACACCAGCGTTGAGTTCGCCACGGTCTTCCGTGCGATCGCGGTTTGTTGCATAGGGTGTTGCATCGCAGCCAGGCCACATTGCGTCGCCAACGCCCAGCGATTGATGAGTATTCAGGTTTCCCCAGCCTTGCAATCGCAGATCTCTTCGCGCGCTTTCGGTACCGTTCGATCTTCGCTTTAAGGAGTTTGATCTCGGTGGATACATCGTCTGTAACTTGAATAAGCTTCCGAGAGCGACATAACCGCAGTGCGAGAGCCAAGGCCGCGAGTTCGCAGGCGTCGGCGTAAATCTTACGTGATCGAGTCATGTCCCGGAGTTTTCTGCGCACGCGGATAAAACGGGCCGACATTTCGACATCGTATTCCTGTTCCTTATAGACGCCGGCTACATCCCAGGCAATTAGATACGGAAAGTTTCCGGAGTTCGTGTCAGCAATGCGATTTGCCAATAGGTCCAACCCCAGCATCAATAGTCTGCACTCGGCCATAGTGATCGTCACTCTTTGCGGTGGTAGGTTCATTGGTAACTCCGTTTCTCGGGTGGGACGACGCAGTCCAAAACGAATGCCTCGAAGAAGCGGTGAAGCTCCAACTCGTCGGGGTCGTGAAGGGATGCTGTGAAGAGCAGAGCTTGAGAGGCTAGCGCTGCCTCGACGATCAGGTTGAGGCGCTGGACATCTGGAGGATCCTGACTATACTCAGCGAGTGTCTGGACAGCGAGGCGCAGGTATCGGTGCACCGATGGGCTGTCGTTTAGATACAGATTGAACCCCGCGACACGCGAGTCGTCGCATAGATAGGGTTGAGTCGAGTTCTGATGGAAATCAGGTAGGTGGGACATCTGGGGATTAATTAGTATAGGGACGTCGAGTGACTTGAATGTTCCTGGCCGTAGGCACCCTCGATACATCCAACCGTCCTAGCTTGGAAGGCTCTCTGACAAAGATAGGCACCCCTCAGGTGTCGGTCGACCAGCACCTCCGGACGAGCTCATTGATCGCGAATATGTGGAGGGTACGGTTCGGGAGCGCAACATAGGTCTGGATCCACACGCGCGAACTCAAATTCTGCTGTAAGCATGGTTTTGTGACCATGAGGCGATGTGGTCGACAGTATCGGCCAAAACCTGGCTTGAAATCGTTGCTAACCAGCATTTGCTGGAATGCCCGAGTTAAACTTGACTCTCGGGGCTACCTGCCGTCGACCGTCTGAACCGGCACGTCTTATCGGTAAGAATCGTCTGGGGCTGGGGGCCACTTTACCGGAAACCCCTGCCAGCTCAACCGGTCGATGCAACACTATCTAATCAGCTGATCCACTTCACTCTTCTTTTGGTAATATGGGCAATCGATCGCAATCGATTGTGAATTACTGTCTTAGTTGGGTCGATTGCAAACGGGATGACCCGTGAAAAAGAGTGAGCCAATGGCCCGAGGAGGAATTGATGAACAGACGTCATTTCATGCTGACTGCGGGAATGAGTGCAGCGATGAGCTCAATGCCGCTTAAGGCATTCGGGCAGATGGAAGACCTTGCCCACCTCACCCCGGGCCGGACGAAAGCTGACAACGCCCTATGGACTGAGAATCCGCTCTCCGTACAATTTGCCTCGTCGCGGAAAATCGTCGTCGCGGACATCAAGGGGCCGGGGGAGATCACGATGATGCATTTTGCCTACGCCCAGGCTCAGGTCGGAAAGAATGGCAAACCTCTCTCCCGCGACCTGCTTCTGCGCATTTACTGGGATAACGAATCCGAGCCAAGCGTGGACTGCCCCTTCGTTGACTTCTTTTGCACACCAGATGACGCATCCAAACTCGTCAACACTGCGTTCGTGAATGTCGACCGTGGGTACAACGCTTATTTCCCGATGCCCTTTCGGAAATCGGCCAGGGTCGAACTGGTTTATGACGGACCGGTCTCGCCGGGTCCGGCCCTGGAGAGTATGATGCCCTGCTATTCCTATGTCTGTCACCGGACATTGGAACGCTATCCCAAAGACACCGGCTATTTTCATGCGAGCTGGCGCCAGCAAAGTCTGGTGCTCGGACTCAAAGACTATGTCGCTCTCGAAGCTACGGGTAGAGGTAAGTTTATCGGCTGGAACGTAACCGCTCGGGGTCTCGAAACCAACTACGTCCCGGTGGATGCAAAACGAAAAATTCTACGTCGATGGGGAGACCACTCCATCCGTGGAATTCCAGGGCCTGGAAGATTCATTTGGATTTAGCTGGGGCTTTCCCAAGACCGACAACTTCTTTCCGCTGACGGGATATTTCAAATTTCTCGACGGCGCCGCCGCCTACCGTTTCTTCACCGGGGACGCCATCAGCTTTGAAAAATCGCTTCGCGTCGTCCTGGGATTTGGCGTGAAGGAAGATTACTGGCGAAAGCATTTTTCGGCGCCCAATACCATTGCGCAATTTTCCTCCACCGTTTACTGGTATCAAACGGAACCCCACACACCGTTACCGCCGATGCCTCCGGTGAATGAGAGGGAACCGGCGCCAGGACGGCTGGCCCGGGTACCCGGCCAGTAAGTTCTCCTACAACGCCGAGTGCCCCAGGTGCGGAATTTTCGGACCCGGGAATCGTACGGACTTTCTTTGTCTGTGTAACACAGAGACTTAGTAACAGCTTCCCGCGCCGGAATGCTGTGTCTAGCTAAAAATTGCGATCTGCCGCCAAATCAGACAGATGGAGGTGTGCCGGGTTTCGCCGGATTCGTCCGTGTCAAACTCGCTCCATGCTCCGACTGCTGAGGCTGCTATTTGTTCTGGCTGTCCGATCCGTCCGTTCTCGCCGCGATCTGCTCTTCGAAAATCTCGCCCTCCCGCAACAGCTCGCTACGCTCAAAAGGCGGCATCCACAGGCCGGGTTTACATTTGCTGACAAGTTGTTCTGGGTAGCATTGCGACGGCTATTGGCTGGGTTGGAAGCGAGCACTGGTTCTGCTGCAGTCAGAGACGGTTGTTCGCTGGCATCGCGCCGGTTTCCGGACGTGGGGAGTCCGTGCAATTCATGGCGAGCTAAAGATGCTCGGCTTCGATATCTCGGAGAGGACTGTGACGCGTTGGACGCGCAGGGTGCCCGTGAACCCTGAGCCAGCCAAGCGGTGGGCGCTATTCCTGAACAACCATCGTGAAGCGATTGCCGCGATGGACTTCTTTTACTGTGCCGACACTGACCTTTGGCGTGCTCCACTGATTTCAATACCGAACGTCGATTTATGGCCTCCCTCAAAAACTCATCTACGAATGCTCCACCTAAGATCCATCCATTTATGAATTCTATTGACGTGTTAGAATTTTGTGTTGATATTTTAGTTGTCGATATTAAAACGTCACAACCCCAATCTGTGTTACTGTTGTCAAACATATGAAGCTGCCTGAGAAAAACGGCAAGCATGAAGAGCTGTCCGAACAAGCCTATCGGCGTATCCGCGACCGCATTCTGACCGGTGAATATAAGTTTGGAATGGTGATCTCTCGCCGGGATCTCGCAACGGAATTTGGCATGAGTCTGGTGCCAATCAACGAAGCGATGAGCCGCCTGGAGAATGAGTACCTGATCGAGAACACGGCTCGTGTGGGCACGAAGGTGAGAACGCCGACGCCTCAGGACATCCGGGGATTCTGGGCGGTGCGTGAAGGGCTGGAGACACAGGCAGCCCGTCTCTATGCTCGCGTGGCGACCTACGGGGAGCGCGAAGAACTAGTCGAAATGGCTGGGCAACTCGACCTCATGCATGAATCCATGACCAGTTCTGCCGAACCGAATCCGGCAGAACTGTATCATTGGCGCTGCGCCCATATGCGGTTCCACACTCGCATCGCCGAGTGCACGCATTTGCCATTCTTGACGCAGCAAATTGAGAACAACCAACTATTGGTCTTCAATTGGTTTTACGATCATCAACTCTACGGGGGCCGCAAGCTCCCCGCTCACTGGCACGAGCAGCTAGCCCGTTCGCTCGCCGAGGGGTCCGAAGAGCTTGCGGATGCGGCGGTTCGGAAGCACCTGCACAACAAGCTGGAAGAGCTCATGCTAAGCCTCGAACGCTTCTTGTTGATGGATGAATCCTACTTACAGCGCTGGAGCGAGGCAATGTCGCAGACACCCGCAGCCGATCTATCCTTGACTGCGAAGAGAGCGTAAGCGCCTGGTCCGGAAGTTCGCTCACTGGCCCCACAGCTGACCCATGAGCTGCGATTCAGGTGACGGTGACTTCCGTCGAAGCCAGTTACCGTCGCGCCTTCCTTCAACTGGCCGGCTTATGAGCTGAACCCGCCAAAGCCAAGTGGCCAGATTATTTCTCTTGACATTTCAAATTTGGGCAGAGTATACCTCTACATCGTTATCTGACATATCTATTATCGGTTGTGACATGTTGTAACCTCACTGTCTATTCCGACTTGGCGGGAAAATGCGAGGGAACCCGTTAGGCCAATCGATTACAACCAATTATCCAAAGAATATCGGGTGAACTCGTGGAATATGTCGAATTCTTACCGGGGCCGTCAAGGAAATCAAAAGCGAGACGCTCTATCGGTGAAGCCCAGTGGCCTCAACCGCAATACACGACGTCAATGCGCGAATCTGAAGTGACTGCGCATTCGTAGGCATCATTCCAGGAGGCAGTATGGAACGGATAGCAAATAAGGAGTCGACGTTGGTTGCTTTGAAGGGTTTGCTCCTGATCTTGGTGGCAGGCTTCTTCTCAACCACCCTGTTTGGCCAAAACGCGACATTCACGGGGCGGGTTACTGATCAGTCGGGCGCTGTTGTACCCAAAGCGCAGATCACCGTCCACAACCAGGACACCGATGTGGAGGTAACCACGACCACAACCGGCGCGGGAGACTATACCGTTCCATACCTTAAGCCTGGCATGTATTCACTAAGTGTTGAAGCGACCGGCTTCAAGAAGGAAACCAGGACCACTATTGGACTGCAGACTGCGCAGGTGGCCGTCATTGATTTCAAGCTTACGGTAGGCGCCGTCACGCAGTCAGTCGTTGTTAATTCGAGCGGCGCGTTACTTGACCGTGGCACCGGCGGTAGTGGGGAAGAGGTGGAAAACATTCGCGTGACGGAGATGCCACTCAACGGGCGTAACCCCGTGATGCTCGACCGCTTGAATGCCGGGGTCGTCTGGCAGGCCAATCTCATTTACCAGCGTCCTTTTGATGGCACGATCTGGACCAACCTTGATATCAATGGCAGCGGCGCCTACAACACCGAGATCATGACCGATGGCCAGCCGGACCAGACCCCGCGACCGCAGAACAACCAGCACACCAACGGCGGCTATGTCCCGCCCGACGACGCCACGCAGGAGCTTAAGATCGTCACTAACCCGTACGACGCAGAATATGGGCAGACGCGCGGCGGAGCGATCAACCTGACGCTGAAATCCGGGACCAACGCGATTCACGGCGATGTCTACGAATACATGCGCCGCACATGGCTGGACTCCAATTTGTGGGTCAACGATGCTCTGAAGATCATCAATCCCCAGAATGTGGCGAGCGGACTGTACCACACGCCGCAACACAAACTGGACCAGTACGGTTTCGAACTCGATGGCCCGGTGGTGCTACCCAAGATCTTCAATGGACGTGACAAGCTCTTTTTCGTGACGCAATATGAGAACTGGAATGAAGTTGTGCCCTCTGCGAGTACCGCCATCCTCAGCGTCCCTCTGCCCCAGTGGGCCAATGGCGACTTCAGCGGTTTGACCTACGCCGGTAACCCAGTCACGATCTACAACCCCTACTCAACGTATTCCTGTACGGTAAAAGGGGTATCCCAAATTTGCCGCAACCCTTTCCCGAACAATCAGATTCCAGCAGGCATGATCAATCCGACGGCGCAAAAGATCTTGTCTTACTACCCGAAGCCAAACCAGGCCGGGATTGCCGGTACACCCTGGCAGGGTAACTACTACACTCAGGAACCGACCGGCGACAGATATCGGAATGCGCTCATCAAGCTCGATTGGGCCCCGACCCAGAGCGACAGGTTCTCGCTTCGGTATGGCTACTGGGAGCGCTATGAAACGGTCATCAGCAATGGTGTCCCTGGCCCAGCCGCCAACGGAGAACAACCTCTCGGTGACATCGCCAACACTGTTGGTGTGGATTGGACGCACACCTTTACTCCCAAATTGGTGTTGGATCTGAAGGCGAATTTAAACCTCAAGACCGAGGTTGCGGACGTTGCCAAGCAAGGCTTCGATGCCGGCTCTCTTGGGTGGCCGACCTCGTTGGGAGTGGCTGGGGCATTTAACATATTTCCGGGTTTCAATCCCAGTGGCTTTGCGACGTTGGGAGATACCGGAGCCGGCAACGGCATTACCAGAACTGACGCCCTCAATCTTTTCCCGAGTGTGACCTGGAGCAAGGGCAAGCATACGGTCCACGCCGGTCTCGATTGGCGGATTGGCCAGTACGCGATAGTGGAGAGTGCGAACACGGACGGGAACCTCGGGTTCAATCAACAATGGACGCAAAATTGCTGGTCGTGCGGAGCGGGCAACGACTACAGCGGGAACGACAACAACAGCGAGGGCAACACCATCGCCTCGATGCTGCTGGGCACTGGTTCCGGAGGCGGGATCGGCATTGGATCGACAGCGTTCTATTCAAGCCAATACTACGCACCCTATCTGCAAGACGATTGGAGGATCACGCCAAAACTAACCCTTAACCTCGGGGTGCGTTATGACCTCCAGCCATACTATGTGGAGCGTCATAACCGCGCTAACTATGTTTTCGACACAACCACGTTGAATCCGATCGATGGGACGCTGCCGTTCCAGACGCTGGCGACCGGCCAGAGATTTGTGGATAAGGGCGGCATCACCTTCCTGGGAGTGAATGGGAACCCGCGGCGGGACTACGCCACCAACAAGGGAGAGATACAGCCCCGCTTTGGATTTGCTTATGCCCTGCACAACAACATCGTTATTCGTGGCGGATTCGCGGAGATGTTCCAGCAAACCGATGCCTTCCCCATCCTGAATGGCTTCAGTTCTTCCACCAGCTACATCAACAGCCCTGACGGCGGACTCACGCCGATTGACAACCTCAGCAATCCATTTCCCAGCGGCGCTGTGCAGCCAACGGGCTCCTCGCTTGGACTGCTTACAAACATGGGGAATGCACAGTCTTACATCAATCCAAACTTCCAGATCCCGAATGTGTGGCAGTTCTCTCTCGGCGTTGAGCAGCAGCTTTCCCGCAACGATGTACTGGAGGTGAGCTACGTTGGCAATCGGGCCCCGAATAATGAAACCAGCCAGAACATTAACCACTACAACGGTGCACAGGAGGCGCTGTGCAATGTCCAGATGGGTGGCCGACATGAGGTCTGCGATAACACCTACTCCCAGGATCCCACTGCCATCCTGGGCTACGTGCCGAACCCGTACTATCACGTTGCAGCGTTTGCTGGTTCCACCCCCTACAGCCAGGTCACGCGCCAGGCGATTAACTGGACACAGCCAATGCCAGAGTTTGCCGGCGTCACTGAGTATCAGTGGAACGGGGCTCGCTCCTGGTATAACGCGCTGCAACTCACGTATCAGCACAGATGGAGCAATCAGCTGACGATGCACGGCACCTGGGCATGGTCAAAACTGATGAATGCGGGTGGATGGGCGGACAACAACTATCTTATTCCGGCACGTGGTCTCGATCCCAACCTGGATAGAACGCACAACATCACGATCTCAACGGTGTGGAACCTTCCGATAGGCCATGGCCGCCAGCTCCTGGGCAATGCTAACCGCCTTGTGGATGGAGTGGTGGGCGGTTGGGAGTTTGCGTCGAATGCCTTCATCTATTCGGGCACCATATGGCCCGCTCCCGGCGGCTGGGACTACGTAGGCAACGCAAAGATCAAACCCCACTGGACATCGAACGGGAACCTGCAGTGGTATGCGCCCTGTTACTGGACGACGAACGCGGAAAACGGTCAGATAACGGAGTCCCAGGAAGCAATCAATTACGGTTGCAGTCCCACCCAGCCGGACTTTATCCAGATTCCAAACTATGGCGCGAATCCCAACGTAGTCTATACCGGGATTCGTGAGGCATGGAACATTCTTGATGACTCCAACCTTTCCAAGAACTTCCGGATTACGGAACGGATGAAGCTGCAGCTCCGGCTGGAAACTTTCAACACCTTCAACCATCCACTGTTCTCGGGTGGAACGTACAACGGCATCAACACTCTACTTGCGGGCCAGATCGGCGCCACCACCGGCGGCGGTCAGAGCAACAAGCCCCGCTATACACAACTCGCCGCAAAAATCAGTTGGTAGCCCTTGCCAGTCCAGGGCTCTGAGCAGGTTCAAGACTTGCCCAGAGCCTCCGGTATTCAAAGAAAACGATTGCAAACACATTGTTCTGAGCGCTACAGCGCGGGTGTCCATGATTCAGTTTGGTGTTCGTCTTTTAGCGGCCGCGGCCGCCGCACTTGCGGTTTCTGCCTCGGCCCAGGTTCGCACCATCGAAACTCCGGTCGCCACGCTCCGCCTATCGGAAGCAACGGGAGACTTGGTCGGTCTGGGCTGGAAGAGTCCAGGTCTGGAGATCATTGGTGAACCGCGCCTGGGCGAGAACTTCCGTATCCTGATTCCCCAGGACAACTATCAATCCAACTACTTCAACAGCCGAGATCAGAAGGTAAGTCGCATTGAGGTAGCGCCGGATGGCGTTCTTTGCTCCTATGACTCGCTGAGGAACGATCGGGAAACTATCCCGGTCAAAGTGCGCTACCGAATTCAGGCTGTTGATGGCCAGATTCATTTCTCAATCGAGGTTGACAACCCTACCGACCGCAAACTCGCCGAGGTGATGTACGGCGTAATCGGCGGGCAAAAAGGCATCGGCGACCGGCGTGACACGCAGTCGATGGTTCCTGGCGCGAATGACAATATGTCGCCGTCAGTATTTACTCGCTTCCGTGGTGGCGTTCGCGGCGGTAACTTTGGCATACCTTATGATGCGATGACCTTCACTTATCCAGGCGCCATGTCGATGGGCTGGATTGACATCTATAACCAGAAAACCGGTATCGGCTATTACTACGCAAACCAGGATAAAGAGACTCGCCTGATGCTGCTGAACATGGAACTGCGCCCTTTTGGGAAGGGCTCGGATCCGAAGGATGACTGGCCTTTACCTTCCGAACTTCCCGCGGGACAACCTATTGGCATGACCATGGGATGGGTCAACCTCCCCTATCTCAGCAAGGGAACATTTACGTCGGGCCCCGTCGCCCTCGAAGTGCACCAGGGAGACTGGCACCAAGCCAGCAAGATATACCGCTCGTGGTTCGATCAGAACTTTACGGTTCAGCGCATACCGGACTGGCTTCGGAAAGAAAATGCATGGCAATCCATCATTCTGTCCAACAACGGAGATGTGATTCTGCATCGCTTTGATGAACTGCCCAAGCTGGCTGCCGACGCAAAGAAATACGGAATCACTACGTTTGAAATCCTTGGTTGGGACATGGGAGGGATCGATCGCGGATACCCGCAATACCAGCCCAATCCGCGTCTGGGGACACCGGAAGAGTTTCGTAAAGCCCTCGCTGACATGCACGCCATAGGTGTCCATCCACTCATCTTTGCCAATGTCGAGGTCGCTGATACAGCCACACCGCTCTTTCAAAACAAGCTCAAGCAATATGCGGTGGAGGGCCGCTGGGCGCCGGACTGGAGCCTATACGGGTGGGGCGAAGGGACCACCAGTGCGCGCGCTGGCTTGGCACGATCGAACATGGCGCTGGTGAGCCCCGCGCATCCTGAGTTTAGAAAGATGTTGATGGATCAATATCTCCAGCTTGTACGCGATGGTGCGGATGGCTTTCAACTGGATAAGACCGGTGGCGTAACTCAGCTTGATTTTAACCAGCAGCTTCCGGTCTCCCCCGACAAGTCGCTCGTTCAAGGCGTACTCGATACCTTCAAAGAACTACTTCCCGCTGCACGCACAATCAATCCGGATTTCTCTCTGGCCGGTGAGATATGGTTCGATCGGTCGCTCCCTTACGTCGATGTCTCCTACATGCGCATGGGAAGCATTGACATCGGATCTCCCGTGCTGCGCTACTCCTTCCCAGAATGGACCGCGACCCTCTTCGGCGAAACTCCAGCCGACTACCATCAAATGAATAACGGGATGCGCTATGGCTTTGTGTGGGACCTGTCCCCCCGGTACTACACCACGTCCGTCGACGAGCCAACCACGCGGCCTCTTGCCCGCTATGTCAGCGAACTGATCCGGATCCGCAAACAGTATGCGGATCTGCTCTTCTTTGGGCGCTTCAACGACACAATGGGCGCGACCGTCACGGGAGACCCGGATATCCGCTATTCCGTTTTTGAACCGCTGCAGCCAGATAGCCGTGGACGCGCCTGCGTAATCGTGAACTTCGGCACGGCGCCGGAATCGGCGGACGTCCACTTGGATGGTTTAGCCGGAGAAGTTACCATTGCGACGCCTTTCCACCCGGATCGAACCGCGATACTGCCCGTCAAACTGACGATTCCTCCAAACACAGTTGAGGTGCTTGTCAAAAGATAGAAAGATGACTATGGCGCCAGAGGTTGGATCCCGGCCCCCCGGTCACTCTAATGGGATGGTCCGCTCCTTACAACCCAGCCACCCGCTAGGTAAAAGCGGCGGACCATCCTATTAAAGTGCCCCGGGGGAGGCCGAGCGGCGTTGTTACCGAGACCCCGTTTTCCGACAGATTCGACGATCACTAATTCTCCGAGGGCCGTTCGATGTGGTCGATCACGAGCACCTTAACCGGCCCCTTCGCCGATTCGAGCTTCAGCCCAAGTTGTTCCTGAATCGACGTGAACAGGTC
>Ga0207416_1001499_pt1 | contig 30363 bp, 25 predicted proteins | sample PaiPotPPM11metaG_FD_184107 | JGI IMG/M metagenome (GOLD analysis project Ga0207416, IMG submission 184107) | Iron sulfur acid spring bacterial and archeal communities from Banff, Canada, to study Microbial Dark Matter (Phase II) - Paint Pots PPM... ... | reverse complement strand
CGCCTGCACGACCGCATTCGTGGCCGGGTCGATGACCGCGATCACCGGCTGCAGCTTCTGGCCGGCGGCAACCACCGTGGTGGTCGTGCTTGCTTGCTGCCCCGTGGTGGCCTGGCTGCCGCCGGCGCCACCGAGATTCCCGATCAGGTTCGGGTCGATCACGACGCCGTTCCCGCTACCCGAGGGCGCAGGAGTGCCCTGGGAACCGCCGGGGAGTGCCCCCGCGCCGAAGGGCACGAGCGGCAAGGATGGCAGCGGCAGGTTTTGGGAGCCCTGCGACGCGCCGACCACGGCGATGACCGTGTGCTGACCGGGGGTTGCCGAGCCAGGAATCGTTACCGTCGCGGAGAAGCTGCCGTCGCCCTGGAGCGTGCTTGCCCCGATCTGGTTCGCCGCCGAGACGCTGTCGAGGTAGAGCGCCACCTGGCCGGATCCTGCGCCGGCCGTCGTGATGTCCGCCTCGGCGCTCCAGGGCGTGCAGGTGAGTGCATCGCAGTCCCGAACCTGGAACTGGTAGGTGACGCCGGGCGTTAAGCCGGTGATCTGATAGCTGCTCGGGCCGATCGTGTACTGCCGGCTCGCCGTCACGGTCATGGTCTGCAGCCGGCCGCCGCTGGAACCCCACTTGATCTGGGACCAGCCAATCGGGTGATCGGCGCTGTCCCACACGAGTTGGACCTGCGTCCCCTGGGGCACATGAAAGTTGCTGCCGGTGATCGTGAGCTGCCCGCCGGCGTTCACCTCCGACTCGCTCGCCGCGAGTGCCGGCAAGCTGAGGTTCGGCTCTCCCTGGGCAAGGTTCGCGTTGATGCTGGGGGCGGTGTCCGCGGCGTGCATCAGAGTGAAGCGCAGACTGCCGTCCGGCGTCGCCGAGGCGTCGAACTTCGTGATGCCCAGGCTCTCCGACGCCGCGCAGCCGCGAACAAAGGCGTTAAAGCCCTGCACGGCGGGGTTCGCGCCCGCATCGACCGGCCAGGGAACGCTGAGGAAGTTGAGGTCGGCCGAGACGGTGTCCCTCAGCCCGTTGTTGCCGATCGCGTCAATGCCGATGCCCGCGAGCTTCGCTGCAAGCTTCGCGGCCGTCGCCGCGACTCCGGCTGTCGTAACGAGCGGCTGACCGGACGCCGCGCCGGATGCGGCGCTCGTGCCGAGCTCTTTAGCCGCGGCCGCGAGCGCGTCCCGGATCTGGCCGGACACGTCGCCGCCGTCGACGCCGTCGAACAGGAGCCACTGAGACGCCGACACGGAGAGCGGGCACCCCAGGCTGTTTGGAAACGTGCTCGGGTCATCTTCTGTGAGCGCGATCTGAAGGTGGATGTCAAAGCTCAGCGTGAACTGCGGATCCGCCGCGCACACGAGGTTGCTGTCCGCGCAGGTGTATGGACTGGTCACCTTGAAGACCACCGTGTTGTCCGGAACCCAGTAGTCCAGCAGGAGTCGGTGTCCCGTCACATCCGGTGGTGGGTACTGGCTGATGTCGCTCCACTCGGTCTCCTGGGTAGCGGTCAGCGTCGCGAGCGGGCTGAACGAGCAGGCGCTGACACCGTAGGCACCGTTGTCGCTGGTGTGGATGTCGCTTTGGATCTGAGCGCTGATCACGCCGCAGTCCTGGTCGCGCAGGCTCGCCCAGATCTGCCCGAAGGCGTCGCTGAGCGGAGCGGTCAGCAGCGGCGAGCCGTGCAACTGCTGCAAATCGCCCGGCAGCTCACTGAGCAACGATTGCGGGGCCGACGCCAGATCGACGTCCTGCGGATTGCCGCTCTGATCTGCGTACGCAAGATGCACCTGGACGGGGCCGGCCACGTTCGGCGCCTTGTTGATCAGGCTGCCGTCGGCGTGCACAGCGCCGCCAGACGCTGCAAGCAGCGAGCCAATCAGCATCGCTGCGCTCAGCAGCGGCACCAGCCATCGGGCGCGACTTCCGTGCTTTGGTTCGTCTGTCATGGGTAACCTCCTCTTCCTGTCTGCAGGCGCCGCCACGAGCGCCCCGTACGGCCATCTGTCAGCCCATAAGGGCCTTGACTCAGTCTCTCGACGGCGAAGAAATCCCACCACGCGCAACTCACGCAAGTGCACACGCATCACCCACGCAACACGCCGTCCGTGTGTCGGCCTGCGTTGGCGCCCCACCCGTTCACGGCGAACGTTGGACCAGCGGCCACGACGGAAAGGAGGGCTGGGGCAGGTATAATGGCCGTGCCTCGCGGCGCGGGCATCGTCGGGCGCGGAGAGCGGTCAGGAACGGGCCGTGGCGACAGAGCCGGAGACGCTGTTCGGCGATCTGCTGCGGGAGTACCGCGTCGCGGCCGGGCTCACGCAGGAGGCGCTGGCCGAACGGGCGGGACTGAGCCCGCGCGGCATCTCAGACCTCGAGCGCGGCGCCCGACGCGCGCCGCGGCGCGACACGATCCGTCTGTTGGCTGAAGCGCTGCAGCTCGCCGGGCCGGACCGATCTGCCCTGGTCGGTGCTGCCCGGAAACCGGCGGCGATGGCGCCACCCGACACGGCAGAACCCACAAGCCGTGTGGAAGCCGCCCGCCTGCCCGCTCCAGCCAGCAGCTTCGTGGGCCGCGTGCGCGAGCTGGAGGACGTACGCCGGCTGCTGGGCACACGACGCCTCGTGACCCTGACCGGGCCGGGCGGCTGCGGCAAGACGCGGCTGGCGATCGAGGCCCTGTGCGGCGCCGCGGCCGAGTTTCCGGACGGCGTCTATCCGGTTGACCTCGCTGCGTATGCGGGGCCTGGGCGGGAGGCGGAGGCGGTCGCGGCCGCTCTCGGTCTGCGCGAGGAGCCGGACGCGTCGCCGCTTGCAAGCCTTACGCGCGCCCTGGTCGACCGGCGCCTGGTGCTGCTGCTGGACAACTGCGAGCACATGATCGCCGGGTGCGCTGCGCTGGTCGACGCGCTGCTCTCCGCTTGTCCCTCCCTGACGATCCTCGCCACGAGCCGCGAGGCCTTAAACGTGGCCGGCGAGGAGCGCTATCTCGTCCCCGCCCTTGCTCTTCCACCGAAGAGAACGCCGCCTGAGCCGGACCGGCTGGCGTCGTTCGATGCGGTGCGTCTATTTGTCGACCGCGCCGGCAGCGTGGCGCCCGGGTTCAACCTGACGGCAGGGAACGCCGCGGCCGTGGCGCGCATCTGCCGCCGGCTCGACGGCCTGGCGCTGGCGATCGAGCTGGCGGCGGCGCGCGTGCGGGTGCTGGCGGTCGAACAGATCGAGATCCGCCTCGCCGATCGATTTGCGCTGCTGGGTGCAGGCAGCCGCTCCGCGCCGCCGCGGCAGCAGGCATTGCGTGCGCTGATCGATTGGAGCTACGCACTGCTCTCGCCGGCGGAGCAGACCCTGTTTCGCAGACTCGCAATCTTCACGGACGGATGCACGATCGAAGCGGTAGAGGCGGTGTGTGCCGGCGAGGGCGTGGCGGAAGCGGACGTGCTCGACCTGCTCACCCAGCTCTTCGACAAGTCCCTCGTCACCACTGCGGAGGAGCAGGGCGAAGCACGGTACCGGATGTTAGAGACGATTCAGCTCTACGCCGTCGAGAAGCTGGAGGAAGCCGACGAGCGAGCGGGCCTTGAGCCTCGGCACAGCGCCTTCTATCTCGGCCTCGCCGAGCTGGCGCGTCCGCACGCCATGGGGGTGCATCAGGCATGGTGGCTCCGGCGGCTCAGGTCCGACTACGGCAACCTGCGTGCCGCGCTCGACCGGGCATGGCGCACAGGCGACACGGCGACGGGCCTGCGCCTCGCGGTCGCGTTCTGGCGCATGTGGGACGTGCACGGCCAGTTCTCCGAGGCGGCGTACTGGCTGGAGCGGTTGCTTGAGCGAGGCGGCGACGCTCCGCTGGATCTGCATGCACAAGGATTGGCGGCGGCGGGTCAAGCCGACCTGCGGCGCGGTCTGCTGGGCCGCGCCGGTGCGCGCTTCGAACAAGCCCTGGAGCTGTTACGCGAGTTGGACCAGCGGGAAGGCATCGCCGACGTCCTCCTCATGCTCGGTGCCGTGGCCGGAATGCAAGGTGACTACGATCGGGCGCTCCACGCCTTCACGGAGGCGTTGGACCTGTATCGCGAACTTGATCTGCGGCAGGGAGGGGCCAGTGCCCTCGCGAATGTGGGGTACGCGCTCGCGCATCAGGCGGACGCGGCCGCAGCGTCGGTGCATCTGGAGGAGGCACTGGCGCTCTTCCGAGACCTGGGCAACGTACGGGGTATAGCGAACGTACTCGAGAACCTTGCCAGGGTCGCCGTCTCATCCGGGGAGCTGGTCACCGCGCTGGAGCGCTACCGCGAGAGCCTGCGGTTGTTCTTTCAAATGGACGACGCCCGTGGGATGGCGCGGTGTCTGGAGGCGATCGGCGTGGTCATGGAGCGCTGCGGCGCGCCCGATCGGGCGCGCGCGTTGCGCGCCGGCGCGGCGCTGCTGAGCGCGACCGACGGTGCAGTCGGGCAAACCACCCCGACCGCACGCCGGGCGCGCCGCAGGAGGTCGCGGCCGGCGCCGTAACGGCACCGCTCGAGCCGTTGCCTTCGGAACGCGGAGCCGAACTGGCGGCACTGATCGAGGTGGCGTTGACCGACCCGCCGTTGCGCTGACCGCCGTGCCCGCGGCGGTCGCTGGCGCTATGGCTGGCAGCCCGGTCCGACGCACCAGTCCTTGTTCTGAGGATTGATCTGAGGAACGATCGGCAGAAAGAAACCGCCACCGGGCCGCTGGCTGCCGCTGAAGAACCCGGGAAGTGTTTTCATGGCTCGATTCCTCCCTGTACTCGTTCTACCTGCAGAAACCACATCACCGCTTCCTGTGGGCAGTATCCTCGCGCTGGATCTCTCCGCCCATGGCGTTGGCCACGGTCACCGTGTGAACCTCCTCACACAGGGGCGCACGCTGTATGCCCTGGATGTGGTGCAACTGTCCAGTGCCCGACCCGCCGGGCAGAGGGACCAGCAGTTGGTGGACCGGCCTCCCTTCGCGCACGGACTATGAACTACCCATCTTGCCGGGCGAGCACCGGCCGAGGACGAGCAGTTTGTGCTCAAACTGAGCCCTTCCTGCCTTGAGCGAGAACCTTGGCCTGGCGACGCTACGCGCGGACTGTTGCCACCTGGCTGAGGTAGCTGGTCAGCTCGTTCGTGAGCAGCAGGTTCACATGATCGGGCGCAAGGCCCGCGGGCACGCTGGTGACGCCGACAACGCCGTGACGGCAACTCGTGCAGGCGCCGCGCCAGGCGTAACGCACGGTTTCGCCTTCCAGCGCGTGTACGGCGTGGTCGGTGATGGCGGCGGCGGGATGGGTACAGACCATGCAATCCCCCGGCGATACGGTCGCGCCGGCCACCACCGCGACGAGCGGCGAATGGCCGGCACGTTTCCTGCATGGTACGAAATGCAACGTTGAGCGCAACGGCTCTCGCCATCGACGCAGCAGATACGCACAGACCAGAGACATAAACTCGACACCGCCGTATCCGCGTACTCCCGACGCGCTTGCCATGTCTTAAGGTCACTGTTACGCTATAACAACGCTTCCGGCGAGGCGACAGAGGCAGCCATGCAGCAGCGCCGCTATGACGATGAGGACGAGCTGCCGCAGCATGCGCCCGCGCGGCCGCGCCTGCTCAGCGATGACGATCTTGCGAGCGCCGCCATCGACGGCACCGCGCCGAACGGCGCCCACGCCAGCGCCGTCGGCGCCACGCCGGCCGCGGCGCAGCTCTGGCAGGCCGCGCTCGGCCAGCTCCAGATGCAGGTGACACAGCCGATCTACGAGATGTTCCTGCGCGACACGCTCGGCGTACGCTACGCCGGCGGAGCACTCGTCGTCGCCGCGCCCTCCGACTTCGCCACGGAGTATCTTGCGCTCAAGCTGCGGCCCACGATTCGCCAGACGCTCGCCCAGATTACCGGCGGCCCGCTCGACGTGGCGTTCGAAGTGCTGGGCGCACCCGGCCCGGCCCAGCCCGCGCCGCTCACCGCGGCGGGAAACGGCAGTACCGGCGCTCCGCCGATCGAATCCGCGGGCAGCCTGTTCGGAGCCGGCGACGGCGGCCGCCTGCGCGACACCTACAGCGACGCGCCCTACGCGCCGCCGCGCCTCAATGAGCGCTACACCTTCGAAACGTTTGTGGAGGGCGACAACAACCGCCTCGCGCTCGCCGCCTGTGTGGGCGCCTGCGAGCGGCCAGGCCAGACGTACAACCCGGTCTTCCTGTACGGCGGCGTGGGCCTCGGCAAGACGCACCTGCTGCACGCGATGGGCCACGCCCTGCTCGCCCGCGGCCTGCGCGTGATCTACGTAACCTCAGAGCAGTTCACCAACGACATGGTCGCCGCGATCCGTTCGGGCCGCAACGAGGAGTTCCGCAGCCGCTACCGCAGCGCCGACCTGCTGCTGATCGACGACATCCAGTTCATCGCCGGCAAAGAGGGAACGATGGAGGAGTTCTTCCATACGTTCAACGATATGCACTCGCACGGCCGGCAGATCGTGCTCACCTCCGACCAGCCGCCGAAGAAGGTCACCGGCCTGCAAGACCGGCTGATCTCGCGCTTCGAGTGGGGGCTGATCGCGGACATTCAGCCGCCGAGCCCGGAGACGCGGCTGGCGATCCTGCAGGAGAAGGCACATGTCTCCGGCCGCGGCGTGCCGGAGGACGTGCTGGTCTTCATCGCCGACCGCAGCCGCGAAAACGTGCGCGAGCTGGAAGGCTCGCTCAACCGCGTGATCGCCTACGCCGACCTGACCGGCGGCGCGATCACGCTCGACCTCGCGCTGAAGGCGCTGGGCGAAGCGCCGGCCGGCGCCGCACGCCGCCGCGCGCCGCAGCCCGAAGAGATCCTCGACGCCGTCTCCGAATACTACGGCGTGAAGCAGACACAGCTCGCCGGTCAGGGCCGCGACAAACGCATCGCCCACGCCCGCCAGATCGCGATGTACCTGCTGCGCGAGGATGCCGGCCGGCCGCTGACCGAGATCGGCCGCATCCTCGGCAAGCGCGACCACACCACGGTCATGTACGGCAGCAAGAAGATCGAAGACGCCCGCCTGCTCGACCCCGAGCTGCGCCAGCAGCTCGCCGACCTCCGCGCCGCGCTAGGGAACAGGGGTTAGGGAATAGGGAATAGAGGGGCGGGATCTCCCACCTCCTACAAACAACCCACACCTCAGCTTCCCCCTCTCCATTTCATGGAGAGGGGGCCAGGGGGTGAGGCCACGCCGCTCGCCTCGTCCTGGATCTCGCCGAAGACGCAGAAGGGCCGGCGCAGCGGCATCGCGGGGCGCGGGCTGTACGCCGCGTCGCGCCGATCGCCGCGGGCGAACTGGTCACGATCAAGGGCGGGCACATCGTCGATCGTGCCACGCTCGACGCCAACGCCGCGCTGATCGGCGACTCCTACATCCAGATCGCGGATGACGCGTATCTGGCGCCGCTTGCGCCTGAAGAGGTCGAGCGCGTGATGCTCTCGTTTTGACATGGTTGCAAAAGCACCTGACCGGCCGCTTTTGCAACCATCTGTGAACCACTCCTGCGAGCCGAACGTGGGCCTGCGCGGCAACGTGCTGTTCGTGGCCGTGCGCGCGATCGCCGCGGGCGACGAGCTGACGATCGACTACGCCATGATCGACGACGAAGACGGCGAAATGGCCTGCCGCTGCGGCACGGCGGGCTGCAGCGGCACGATCAGCGGCCGCGACTGGCGCCACCCCGAGCTGCAGATCCGCTACGGCCCGTACTTCTCGGCCACCTGCTGGCGAAGATGCGCTGAAGTCCGCGCTCGACGCATGAGCGGCGGCGGCTTCGGGCCGCCCGGCTCGCGCAGTAGTCAGGGCCGTGATTGTGCGCGTGATTCCCCCTTTTCCGTGATTGACAACCCGCAACCGCGGTGCCAGTATGCTGCACACCCCGCCCGCTGGTTTCGATCCGTTTCCGTCGGTCATGCCATGCAGGGGGGTGCCATGAAAGCCCGGCCGCTGTGGTTCGCGCTGCCGCTCATGCTCGCGCTGCTCTTCGTCGCCCAGCCCGGAGGCGGCGCCACGCCGACCCGCGCTTCCGGCTACGATCAGCTCAAGCCGATCCAGAAGCGGCTGCTCTCCGGCTTTGCCGCTTTAGCGCTCAATCCACCGCATGCGGTTCAGGCCAATGCCGTGCTGCGCAACTTCTTCCCGCACGGCGATGACGGCTGCCCCGTGCATTTGCGCGGTGACATCAAAGTCAACCAGAACTGCGTCAACCTGAGCGATACCGATCTGCAAGGCCGCGGCCAGGCGAACAATGAGACGGCTGTGGCTCAGGATCCGCTGCGGCCCGGCCACCTCGTCGCCAGCTACAACGACTACCGCCGCGGCGATGGCAACTGCTACTCCGCCTACAGCCTGGACCGCGGCCAGAGCTGGACGGATTCGACGCCGCCGATGGGCTTCACCCGTGGCACGGCGTTCGGCGCCGCGCGCGAGTACTGGGAGGCCGGCGGCGACACGGCCGTCGCCTGGGATACGCGCGGCAACGCCTATCTACAGTGCCAGATGTTCCAGCGCGGCAGCCCCACCACGCCCAACGCCGACCTCTCCAGCGCCGTCTACGTCTTTCGCTCCACAGGTAACGACGGCGCCTCCTGGAACTTCCCCGCCCGCCCGGTGGTGGAAAACAACGACACCGGCGCCACCGGCGTGTTGTTCGAAGACAAGCCCTACATGACGGTGGACAACAGCGAAAACAGCCCCTTCCGCGACCGCGTCTACGTCACCTGGACCGAGTTCGCCGCCGACGGCAGCGCTTACATCTGGGAGTCGTTCTCGAACGACTACGGCGAGCACTTCAGCGCCCGCCATCTGGTCAGCAAGACCAGCCCGCTGTGCGTGATCACGTTCGGGTTGGGCACGCCGCAGGGTCCGTGCAACGAGAACCAGGACTCGCAGCCCTTCACCGGCGCCGACGGCGCCCTGTACGTGCTGTTCAGCAACTTCAACAACGCCGTCAGCGGCAGCGACAACCGCAACCAGATCCTGCTGGTCAAATCGACGGACGGCGGCGCCACATTTAGTGCTCCGGTAAAAGTGGCCGACTTCTACGATCTGCCGGACTGCGCCACCTATCAGGGCGGCGCCGATCCGGGCCGCGCCTGCGTACCGGAGAAGGCCGCGACGGCGAACTCCATCTTCCGCGCCACCAACTACGGCTCCGGCGCCGTCGACCCGACCGACAACTCGCACGTCGTGGTCGCCTTCGGCTCGTACATCAACACGCACTCAAACGAGGCGAACGGTTGCACGCCGGCGGGCTTCAGCATCTTCGGCACCAACACCTACACCGGGGTGAAGACGCCGGGCGCCTGCAACAACGACATCCTGGTCAGTGTCTCGACCAACGCCGGCGCAAGCTTCAGCGGCACCACGCAGGATCCGCGGGTGCTCATCAGCGCCACGCCCGACCGGCGCCAGGCGACGACCGACCAGTGGTGGCAGTGGCTCGCCTTCACCCGCGACGGCCGCATCGCCATCTCGTACTATGACCGTCAGTACGGCGACGACGAGACAACCGGCTTCATGGATTTCAGCCTGTCCGGCTCCGATGACGGGACGCAGTTCGGCACCACGCGCATCACCGCCGCGTCGATGCCGCCGCCCACCCAGTTCAGCGGCCTGTTCTTCGGCGACTACACCGGCCTCAGCGCCGATCAGAACGCGCATCCGATCTGGATGGATACACGCGACGAGGAGCTGTTCCTCTGTCCGGGCACCGGCGTCCCCGGCGTGCCGCCGGCCACCTGCACCGCGTCGGCCAGCAACGCGGCCACGGCGAACGATCAGGACATCTTCACCAACACGGTGAGCGTGCCGAGCCGGTAGTGCGGCGGCCCTCATCCTCATCCTCTCCTGTCTCCTTCTCCCAATCCTGGGAGAAGGAGAGGGGCGATCCGGCGTCGAGCGTTCCGGAGGGCGTCGGGTTAGCGAGCCAGTGTAGGGGCGCACGGCGTGCGCCCCTCATGACACATGACACAACGCCGCGACCCGCAGCGTGCAAGTGGTGGCCCGGCCGTGCCGCTTGCGGGCGCGACGACTGCGGGGTGAGCCGGACGAATCCCCTGCCAGCCTCCACCATGCGGGGCGGGCAAGAGGCAAGGGCTGCCGCAACGATCCGCCCACTTCGTTCGTCCTCTTGATCAGCAGTGGCACACAAAACGGATCTCGGGGAGGGGCGGCGTGCGGGGCAGGTCGGGCAAGCGGCGCGCGCGGCGGACGCTGGCGCTGACGGCGGCGCTCCTGGCGCTGGCGGCGCTGGCACTGGCGAACGGCGCTCTGCCGGGCCGCGCACAGACGGCGCCCACGCCCACCAGCGGCGCCGGCCCGAACGTGAGCCTGCAAGCCTCGCAGCACGCGGTGCAGGCCGCGGACGGCAGCCCCGCGATCGAGGTCGATCTCCGCCTCAGCGCCGACGATACGGTGCAGGTGCGGTTGCTCGAAGACCGCACCACGTTGCTCTTTGACGGTTTCGTCGGGCCGCAGGGCACCGGCTTTGCCCGTGTCTTTCCGCGCGACTGCGGCCAGCAACATCAGTACGTGCTGTATTCGATCGTCGATGGCAAGGCGGCACGCGGCGCCGGGCAGACGGTCGTCCTCTGTCCCGAAGCGGCGCCCACACCCTCGCCCAGCCCCACGCCAGCCGCGTCGCCCGCGGCCGCCGGTGCCGCTCCCGCCCCGACGCGCCCGCCCGCGGCCACGGCCGCCGCGGCGGTGCCCGCGCCGCCTCCGCCCGCTCCGGCGCTCGCGCCAATCTCCGCCGTGAAGCCGGGGCAGCCGCCGGTACCGGCGCCGCCGCTTGAGCCGCCAAGCCTGGCGCTGACCGATGGCTTTGTGCTGGCCCAGCCGGACGACGGTGCGGCCGCAGGCGCAATCTACGCCGGATTGCCGCTGATCCGGCTCACGGCGATCTGGCTGCGCGGCAACGACACGAATGGCGGCGGAGATGGTCACTATCAGTACGTCGAGATCGGCAACGAGGGCGGTGCGGCGCAAGATCTGAGCGGCTGGGCGCTGCAAGGCGACAGCGGCAACATTGCCGGGCTGATGTACTTCTTCCCGGACGGCCTCGTGCTCAACCCCGGCGACACCTGCCGCATCTACGTCGGCCATCCTGCAGAGGCGACCTGCGGCGACGGCAGCTTCGCCCTTTTCCCCTTCTGGAGCGACCACGGGACGGCCAGCCTCTGGGACGCCGCCGGCAATCTGGCAGATCTTCTGGGATACTGACCGACGCCTACCCCTCCCTCGCGCAGGCGCTCGGATTTGCTTTGGAAGTCTCCGTCTGACATGGGCGCCCATGTACACATGAGCCCATCTTGCACCGTTGCGTTGCGCTATGGCGCACGGAGAAGGGGTTTGTCTGATGACGATCGGTGGTCCTTGAACCGACGATCGAAAGGTTGGCTGAGGACAACCGGGTTTCCTCAAACGAACCCTTCCCCTGTGGGGAAGGGAGACGCGCGTTTACGCGCGGCGGGGTTAGGCGAGCGGCGCTCAGAAGGCGAGCGAACGGTAGACGCGCACGACGAGCACGGCACAGACGGCGATCATTGCGACCTCCATCCCAAGCCAGATCGGCCCCTGCACGCGTGTGTCGAGGTGTACGCCCAGGATCCAGCGCGCCGTGTTTGGCCCGACGAGCAACGGATCGATCAGCACGGCGTACTTCGCGCCGCCCGCCTTGATCGCGTTGTTGGCGATGCCGGCCACCACAGACGCCACAACTACGCCGCCGATCAGTGCGCCCGCCGCGTAGCCCTTGCGCTCGGTGAAAGCGGCGACCGCCAGACCGAGCGCGGAGTTCAGCAACGCCAGCAGCACGCCGCCCGCAAGGATACGCGGCCCTTCGTCCCAGTGCGCCTGCAAGTAGACGCCGGGGTTCTGCGCCAGGCCCACGTTCGCCGCCCAGAGCAGGAACGGCGGCAGCAGCGCCACCAGCGTCAGCACGATCGTCACAGCCAACGCCTGGCCGAGCAGATAGAGCAGCGGCGGCACGGGCGAGGCGTAGTACAGCGAGAGCACGCGTTGCCGGCGGTCGGGGCAGAGCGCCTCCGACGCGGCCAGCGCGGCCAGCAGCAGCACGGCCAGCCCGAGCCAGGTGAAGTAGCGCTGATACGGCCAGATCTGATCGGCCGGCACACGCCGTGAGATGTTGTCGCCGATCAGCAGGCGCAGGCCGGTGACGATGATGAACGGCAGAAACGACGCCGCCACGAGCAAGAAGGGAAAGACTTTGGCCGAGCCGGGTCGCTTGAAGCCCAGGCTGCGCTTCATCGTGCCGACGGTGATCGAACGCAGGGCGGAGGCGATGCCGCGCCGCTCGCCGCCGTAGTGCTGATAGCCGCGATCGACGATGCGCGCGCCCGCGGCGCCTTCCTGCGCAGTCATCGGCCGGCGCCATCGCCGGACGTGGCGGGGTCCTCGCCGGTGCCGGAGAGAAAGACCTCCTCCAGCGAGCGGGCGCCGCGCTTCAGACGCGCCAGACCGGCGCCGGTCTCGGCCGCCGCGTCGCGCACCGTGTCGAACACGGCCTCGTCGGTCAGCGCCACGCGCAACTCGCGGCCGCTTCCTTCAGGCCGCAGACCCTGCGCAATCAGGTACGCCACGAAGGCCGCGTTCTCCTCGATCAGTTCGATCAGCACTGTATCGGTGTCGGAAAGCAGCTCGCGCAGGGTGCCCTGCGCTGCGACATGGCCGCGGTCCAGCAGGATCACCGCGTCGCTCACCTGCTGCACATCGGCCAGCAGGTGCGAGGAGATCAGCACGTTGATGCCCATCTCGCGCACCACGCGCTGCACCAGCTCGAGCATCTGGTCGCGGCCCAGCGGGTCAAGGCCGTTGGTCGGCTCGTCGAGCAAGACGAGCTGCGGGTCATGCACGAGCGCCTGCGCCAGCTTCACGCGCTGCTTCATGCCGGTGCTGAAGCCGCCGATCTGGCGGTAGCGCTCTTCGGCCAGCCCGACCTGTGCCAGCACATCGCTTGCCCGCTGTACGGCCACGCGCGCCGGCAGGCCGCGCACCTCGCCCATCTGCCGCACGAAATCCTGCGCCTGCCAGTCGTTCGGCAGACAGTCGTGCTCGGGGAAGTAGCCGACGCGGGCCCGCACATCGGAGCCTTGTGTGGCCGGATCGAAGTCGAGCACGCTGGCGCTGCCCGCGCTGGCCGCATTGAGCCCGAGCAACAGCTTGATCAGTGTGCTCTTGCCGGCGCCGTTCTCGCCCAGCAGGGCGGTGCAGCCGGGCCGCACGATCAGGCTGGCGCCGTCCAGCGCCCGCACGCTGCCGTACGTCTTCGTCAGGCCGCTGGTGGTCACCAGCGCCGCGCCGGCCGCGCCCGGCGCAGGCACAGTTTCCCGCAATGCCGTCGTCACAGGTGTCGCTCCACGCCGACATTGTAGCGCGGGCGCGGCATCTATCCCTCCCCGGTTCAGCGTATGTTGACTCACGCGGTGTTGCGTTGCGACCGCGCAGGCCGTTGCGCGTCCATGCAATGAGCGTCAGTGCCCCGCTGCTGGTTGGACAGCGGGGCGCTGACGCTCATTGCTGTACAGGCGAGGGGTGCGGCGGCGCGGCGGAACTCCCGTTGAGCGGCCCCTCGTGCCGGAGGAGCCAATACAACAGGAGTCCGCCATGTCGCCGCGCCGCAAAAAGTGCGACAGCCGGGGCCGCGCGCTGCATCGGGACCGCGAGACGCGGCGCAGCGCGCGGCCTCCGCTCAGGCCGGCGGCAAGCTGCCGCGCTGCGGATCGTCGAGCGCGCCGAGCGTAATCTTGCCGGTGTTCACCGTCACAGAGCCGTCGCCGTTGCGGGTCAGCGCGAACGTATCCAGCGAACGCGGCGCCGGGCCGAAGACGCGGGCGCCGCCCTTTGTGTAGGTCGAACCGTGGCAGGGGCAGCGAAACCAACCCTTCGCGCCGCCGAACTCGAAGTCGGAGCGCCAGGGCACCGCGCAGCCCAGGTGCGGGCACTTTTGGTAGAGCGCCACCAGCCCGCCCTTTTGGCTCGGCGCCACGCTGCCGAAGCCACCCTCGCCCGGCTTCAGATTCACCAGAAAGCCCTTCATCGCGAAGATCTTCAGCGGATCGCCGCCTGGCTTCGGGATCTGACCCGCGGGAATGCGCACCGTGCCGCCGAAGCCGCCGGTATGGCGCGGGTTGAAGTAGTTGAGAAAACTGCCGGCGCCGAGGGTGAGGAAGCCGGCGATCGCGCCGAACACGCCGCTGCGCAGCACCTGCCTGCGCTGGACGTGGGCCTGCACGATCTGGCCGCGCCCGCGCCGTTCGGCCAGAGCCCCGCGCTCAGGCCGGGCCACGACGACCGCTTCGCCCTCCGCGACGGGGATCCGCCACGCCGACGCTGTGGGCAGGGGCGCGGCTGCCAGCGCCCGCGCCGCGACAGGCCGTGACTCGTCTGCTTGTCCCGTCGCCGGTACGCTGGCCGCGTTTCGCTGTTCAGTGGGAGGCGCCGGCGTGGCTACCCGCGCCGCGGGCTCCATGCCATTGTTTTCGTTCTGCTCGATCATCATTGAGTTCCTGTAATCCCGCTGTGGCCCGGTTGCTGTCTCGTCCGCGCCTGGCGCCGTGCTCTGCGGCAAGGGATGCACCGCTCAGCGGATACAGCAAGTGCGGCGCATCCGCGGCGGCTCGGCGGCATGCCGTCGATTCAGGCGGCGCTAGTCAGGTTTTCGGCGCGCTGCGCACGCTGCGCCCGCTCTGTCATGAAGGCACGGGCGGCGACCAGCAGGAACGTCCCCTCTGCCGCCAGCGAAACCACCCCCAGCAGGCAGAACTGCTGTCGCGGGACGGCCGGCAGTCCGGTGGTGCGGCTCGCCAGATAGGCGACGAGCGTTCCCCCGGCAACGAGCGAACGGAGCAGCCAGCCCGCGCGCAGGCCGAGCAGCAGCGCGCCGGCCACGACGAGCGCTCCGGCAGCGGCCGCGATGAACAGCACGCCTTCGTACGCCGCATCGCCGAAGCCGTCGGAGACTTCGAGCAGATGAATGGCGCCGTCGATCAGCACCAGGCTGGCGCCGCTCCACAGCCAGATCCGGGATTCCCGCCCGTTGCGTTCCATCACCTGTCCCTCCTCACCCGGCCGGCGCCGCGCCGTATGGCGGCAGCGCATGGCCCGAGTCCTGCCGATGCCCGCGCTCATGCTGCCCGCGCCGCGTCGAGCTGTTCGGCGATCAGGCGTGCCAGATTCTCCAGCTCGCGCTCCATGCTGCCGCCCACATACCAGGCGAGGGCGCGCTTGAGCGGCAGCGCCCAGGGCGGCAGCATGTACTGCTCGTAGTGCGTGATGCGGCTGGCGCTCTCGCCCGCGGGCGCGACGTGAAAGCCGCCGCGCACGTTCAAGCCGGAGCGACCTGGGCTGGCCTCGGTGCTGTCGAAGCCGTCGGCGCTGAGCCGGTAACGGAAGTCGCCGGACCAGCGCAGGCCGGCCAGGCGACCGCTCGCCCGGAAGACGCCGCCCTCTGTGCTTTCGCGTGAAAGCTCCAGCGCATCGACTTTCGGCTCGCAGTACTCGAGGTTGCCAATGTCCTGCACGACAGCTAGCGCGGTCGCCCACGGCGCCAGCACGCGGATCGTCCGCGTCAGGGTCAGGGTTCGCACGGTTGCATGCTCCGCTCGCTGCTCTACGGCGGGAGCGTGGCCGTTGAGCCTCACCCTGCCGCATCAGGAAATACACCGCCGCGCCGGGCGACGATGGAGGCGTGCAACCGTAGCTTGTGACTCAGTTCACAGGTTGGGGCAGCGGGCCATAGTGGCTGCGCTGAGGGTCAGGGGACGGCAGCCGACAAACGTTGGAAAGTGTGTGCTACGAAGATCCGCCGGCTCGTATATCCAGCTCCGTACCAGGCGGCTGCACTTCAATCAGTCGCCGGGCCGGAAGTTCGTGCTCCGCTGCGTCAGGAGATGCCGATCGGCATCGGGATAGGGACTGCAGCGCCGTCGCAGGAGGCAACATCGGCGCTGGTGGGGGCAGCATCCCCCTCCCATGGCGCCGTCGCATCTGGCCTCACGGCCGGATGAGGATTGAAACTTGCTGGGGCATGGGCTTCCTCGCCAACCGCCGCTCCTGACACAGGTATCCAGGCCTACGCCTGACGGTGCAGAATCGTCAGCGGAATCTCGCGCGTCGTTTTCTTCTCGTAGCCGGCGTAGTTCGGGTAGCGTTCCAGTACGATCGGCCACAGCCGCCGGCGCTGCTCGGCATCGGCGACCGTCGCCGTGACGCGGAACTTCTGCGAGCCGAGCTGCACGACGCCCTCTGGATGGGCGGTGAGGTTGCCGAACCACGCCGGCGGCCAGTCCTTACCGCCGTTCGAGGCGATCAGCACGTAGTCGTCCCCGTCCAGCAGGTACGTCAGCGGCGTGGTGCGTGCAAGGCCGCTTTTGCGCCCCTTCGTGGTGAGCAGCAGGATCGGCATCTTGCCGAAGCGGCCGCCGATCCGGCCGCGGCTGAGCCGGAACAGCCCGCGGTGCACGCCGGTGAACAGCTTCGCGAAGATGGGCAGCGGCCGGTACGTCGAGTCAGCCATGTCACGCCTCTTCTCAAACTCCCGTGGCCGTCCGCGGCGGAGTACGCGAAGTATAGCGCACGTCGGTATGCCCGGGGGGACGAGCACCGAGCCGGGAAGGGCGCCACGGCCGGCAGAACCGGCAATTTCCTGACTCTGGTGCTAACGATGCGCAACCGACACAATGCGTCGGAGACGCGTAAGGTCGCAGGATGGAAGATTGGACGTTCGCGCCCTTGGAGCGATCGCCGCGGGCTTCGTCGCAGGCCTGATTGGCCTGGCATACTTCGCGTTTTTCGTCAAAGAGCTGATTCGGAATCATCGGCCCAACGGGCCGGCAGTGGCAGGGTTTCTCGGCGTACTCTTCGGCGCCACGATTGCGAGTGCCCCGGTCGGCAAGGCAGTCTTCAACTCCGAATTCCTGTGGGCATGGTTTATGCTGGGAGAGGCGATCTCGTTTGGTCCCAGAGCGCTGGTTGTGACTTACCGTTACGCGCTCCGTGACTGAGGTCGAGATTCAGGTGGAACCATGAGCGACGTACTAACCCGAGCCGTCGACGCTCTGGCCGATCTTGGCCAGGCGCTCTCCCCCGGTGGCCATAAGCGCGCAACCGAGCGGCCACTGATCGCACCAGAAGAGACGCTGCCGGCGCCGTCGGAAGCCTTGTGGGCCGCGCGGGCGGAACTCATGACCGCCCTCAACGGCGAGCACCACAGCGACCAGGAGAGGCACGCTTTGGCCGCTGCAAAGGAGCATGTCGAGGCCGCGATCGCACTCCTGCGGGCTGGCGAGACAGCAGAGCAGCCCGCTCACAGAACAGCTACAAAACCATAGCCGCAGCCGCAAAGCTGAAGCGATGAGCCAGCGCTCCTACGCCCGGTACGCCGCCGGCGCGGGCTTGACGGCGCGCTGCAGCCACTGCGGGCGGCGGCTGCCGTCCGGGCCGGGCGCCGGGCGCGTTTGCGCTAGCCACTCGCGGTAGACGCGCATCGAGGCGGCCGTGTCGGCCGTGGCGTCGCCGTAGCGGTCGCCCGGCTGCGCCCGCTCCACCGTCACCTTCTGGTGCCAGCAGTGCATGCCGGAGATCGGGTCCGGATGCACGCCGAAGGTGAAGTTCTGATGCACGCCGCCCTTGCGCCACCAGATGCGGCTTGAGTCCGGATCGTCGCTCGCAAACGGGCCGAGCGGCTCGCGCTGGCGCAGCAGCCACTGGCTCTCCGACGGCCGCGAAAGGTCGGAGAGCACCGTGGACCAGCGTTCGCCCGCTGTCTCCGTCAGCCGCCAGCGCCCCAGATGGTGCGAGCAGGCCACCACGCCCGGCCGCATCGCCTCCGTTACCCAGGTGTTCACGACGAAGTAGCCGATCTCCGTCGTCACGCGCACCAGTTCGCCGGCCTCGATGCCCAGCCGCGCGGCATCTTCGGGATGCAGCCAGAGCGGGTTGGTGTTGGAGATCTCGTACAGCCACTTGGCGTTGCCACCGCGCGTGTGGATCAGCGTCGGCAGCCGAAACGTTGGGACCAGCGCGAACTCGTGTTTCGCCGGGTCCAGCCGCTCCCAGTGCACGTGGCTCTTGCTGTAGTTCGGCACACTCGCTTCCGGCCAGCGCCAGGCGGCGAGCGTGGGCGAGTAGAACTCCAGCCGGCGCGAGGGCGTGGGGAAGCCGGACCGCGCCACGCCGTCGATCACGACGCCGAGCGCCGCGCCTTCGGTCGAGCGCACGATCTCGGTTTCCGGCTCGACGCTGCTGCCCGCAAGCTGCGCCTCCGTCAGCGGCGTCTCGTGCAGGCGGTAGACGCCGCGCCGCACCTCGAAGGCGCCGAAGCGGCGCATGTAGTCGAGCGGAGTGAGGCCGCGCTCCGCGGCGGCTTCGGGCAGGCCGGGCACCGAGTTCTCGAAGATCCAGCCGTAGTAGTCCTCGACCGTCAGCTTCTCGCCGGGGCGGTAGGGCGACTCGAAGTATTTACGAATGCCGAGGGCGCCGTCCGGGTCGATGCGCCAGGAAAGCTCGGTCCAGAACTCATCTTCCTCCCAGACCTCGCCGGGGTTGGCTTCATAGGTGTAGCGCGCCTGCTGGCCCAGCCGCGCCATCGCCACGCGCCGCACCGGCTGGCGGAAGGCGATCCACTGCGAGGCATGCGTCTCCTGCGACTGCAAGTCGTGCCGCTCGGCGCCGACGCCCATCGGCAGCACGTAGTCGGCGAACCAAGCCGTTTCGCTCCAGATCGGCGTCAGCGCGGCGTGCAGACCGATCAGCGCCTCGTCCTGCAGCACATCGAGCCACATCGCGCCGTCGGGATTGGTCCAGACCGGGTTGTAGACGCGGGTGAAGTAAACGTCGAGCGTACCGCGCCCCTCTTTCAGGAAGTGCGGCAGCAGAAAGCTCAGCTCGTGGTGCGAAAGCGGGTACTCTTTCGGCCAGAGCAACTCGTTCCAGAGCTGTTGCGGCGGCGGCTTCAAGAACGGCTGCGGCGTGAACTTGTCCCACGAGTTGGGCGAGGTGCCGCCCGGCGTGCCGATGCTGCCCGTGAGCACGTTCAGCAGCTCAAGACAGCGCGCCACCTGCCAGCCGCCCAAATTGCCCGAAGCGGCGCCGCGCCAGACGTGCGAGGAGAAGGCGCTGCCCGCGCGGCCGATCTCGCGCGCGATCTGCACGATCGGCTGCGGCCGCACCCGCGCCTCGCGCGCGGCGAATTCGGGCGTGTAGCCGTCGTAGAGCGCTTCCAGCTCGGTGAGGAAGTTATCGAAGCTCGGCGTCAGCGCCGGCCGCTCGGCCGTCAGCCACTCGCGCCAGTTGGTCCACTGCCGCACGAACTCGCGGTCGATCAGGTTCTCTTTCAGCAGGATGCGGGCGATGGCGAGCAGCACGGCGGCCTCGCTGCCGGGCCAGGTGGGCAGCCACCAGTCGGCGACGCTGGCCGTGTTGGAGAGGCGCGGGTCGAAGACGGCGATCTTGGCGCCGTTCTGCTTGCCTTCCATGATGCGCTGGGCGTGCGGGTTGAAGTAGTGGCCCGTCTCCAGATGCGACGACAGCAGCAGCATGAAGCGGGCGTTGGCGTGGTCGGGCGAGGGCCGGTCGGCGCCCTGCCAGAGGTCGTAGCCCAGCCGCGCCGCCGCCGAACAGACGTTGGTGTGCGAGTTGTGGCCGTCGATGCCCCACGCCTGCAAGACGCGATCCATGTAGCCGTCGTGGCCCGGCCGGCCAACGTGATACATCACACCGCCGCGCCGGCCGTTCAAGAACGCCTCACGGATGCGCCCGCCGATCTCCTCCAGCACCTGCTCCCAGCTCACGCGCTGCCACTGGCCCGAGCCGCGCGGGCCGGCGCGCTTCAGCGGATAGAGAATCCGCTCCGGGTCGTTGACCTGGTTGATCGTCGCCGGGCCTTTGGCGCAGTTGCGCCCGCGCGAGGCGGGGTGCTCCGGGTTGCCCTCGAAGCGTTTGATCGCCAGCGTCTCACGGTCCACATAGGCAAGCAGGCCACAGGCGGCCTCGCAGTTGAAGCAGATCGTGGGCACGAGCGTGTAGTGCCGCTCGACGCGGCGCGGCCAAGCGTTCGCGTCCAGCTCCGTCCAGTCGTCCCAGCGCTCGCGCGGCGGATAGGAGACGAGTTCGCCTCCCCCTCCCCGGCCCTCCCCCAACGCGTTGGGGGAGGGGGTGTTCGGGGTGTTCAACAAGACACCGGACAGGTCGGCGGAATCTGGGGAAATCTCACTGTTCATGCGCGAACAGTAGCACAGCGAGCGGGTGTCTACCCAAGCACGCCCACGGTCTTGCGGCCGCCGGCCCCGGAGACGGCTTCTCCGCCGACGCCGAGGTACGTCCGCTGCACATCGGGATTGCCGCGCAACTCGGCCGAGGTGCCGGAAAGGATGGCGCGGCCGTTTTCCATCACGTAGCCGTAGTCGGCGATCGAGAGGGCGGCACGGGCGTTCTGCTCCACCAGCAGCACGGTGGTGCCGGAATCCCGGCGGATTTCGCTGACCCTGGTCAGGATCTCCGCGGCGAGCAGCGGGCTGAGACCGAGGCTGGGCTCGTCGAGCAGCAGCAGCCGCGGTGCGACCATCAGCGCCCGGCCGATGGCCAGCATCTGCTGCTCGCCCCCGGAAAGATACCCCGCCCGCCCGCCTTGCCGCTCCTTGAGCCGCGGGAACAGGCGGTAGACGTCCTGTTTGCGCCGTTCCAGCGTGCCACGATCGCGCACGGTGTGGCCGCCGGCCACCAGATTCTCGTCCACGGTCAAATGCGGAAAGACGCGCCGGCCCTCCATGACCTGAAAGATGCCGAGCCGCACGATCGCGGAGGCGTCCTTGCGATCGATGCGCTGGCCGGCGAACTCGATCGAGCCCTCGGTGACTTCACCCTTCTCCGAGCGCAGCAGGCCGGAGGTCGCTTTCAGCGTCGTACTCTTGCCGGCGCCGTTGGCGCCCAGCAGGGCCACGATCGCCCCCTCGGGCACGCCGATCGAGAGCCCGCGCAGCGCCAGGACTGAGCGGTCGTAATAGACCTGTACGTTCTCCAACCGCAACAGCGGCGCTGTTTCCGCCATCCCGTCTGCTCTCCGCCGATCGTTCTCCGAACACGGTCCGGGCAAGGGCGCACGCCGTGCGCCCCTACACCCCATCGCTAACCCGACGTCCTCACGGACCTTCCTCCCCAGGATCGCCCCTCTCCTTCCCCTGGTATTGGGGGAAGGAGAGGGGACGGGGGTGAGGATGAGGGCCGTCGCCGCTTACGCCGGCGGTCCTTCGAACCAGTCCTTCACCAGCGTGATCTTGCCGCTCTTCACCTGGTACAGCTTCACCTTGTTGGTGCCGCCGTGATCCGTGGCCGACATGGTGATGCCCGCCGAAAGGCCATGCGCCGTGAAGTTCTTCAGCGACTCCAGCCCCTTCTTCATCGTTTCGCCGGTGATCTTGTCGCCGGCGTTCTTCGCCGCTTCGAAGATCATGTCGGCGTTCAGCACGCCGCGCAGGTAGTAGACGATCTGGTCTTCCTTCGGCTCCGGCTTATTGATCGACTTCCAGTAGTCGCGCAGAGTCTGCAGCGCCGGCGGGTTCTCCTCCGGCATGGCCGTGAACTGCAGGCCCAAATAGCCTTCGGCCGCATCGCCCGCCGTCTGGATGTCGCTCTCGCCGAAGGCCCAGACCATGCCGATCAGCGGCACTTTCGGCCCCAACCCCACCTGCTTCCAGGCCTTCATCCCCAGCGCCGGCAGCGCGCCGAACAGGTGGCCGATCAGGTAATCCGGGTTCTTGCTCTGCGCCTGCTGGAACTGCTGGGTCAGGTCCACTGCCGTCGCCGGCGCCGGAATGCGGTCCACCACGTCGACTTTGAGTTGCGGCCCGAACTTGTCCAGCGCATCAAACGGGTCTTTGCCGGCCGCGTTGTCGTAGTAGATGTAGACCAGCTTCGGGTTGCCGCTCTTGCCCTGGCTCTTCCAGTCATCGGCGATGTACTGCAGCAGCGCCCGCATCTGTGCCTGATACGATGCGGCGCCCACGAAGAGATACGGGTACTTGGAGCCGTCTGACGAATCGGAAAGCCCGTAGCCCGGCGTCATCATCGGGATCTTGTCGTCGGCCGACTTGCCTTTGAGCGCGTCGGTGATCGGCGTGCCGTAGCTGAGAATGGCGACGACCTTGTCCTGGTTGACGTACTGCGTGTAGCCCTGCTGCGCGATGTTCGCGTCGTACTTGTGGTCGAACTCGATAAAGTTGAGCTTGTAGCCGTTGGCGCCGCCCTGGGCGTTCATCATCTCGGCCCAGTCGTTCACGCCGGGGCCGAGGACCGTGCCGACGTTCGCGGTGGGGCCGGAACGGTCGATGAACGAGCCGATGTTGAGCGTGCCCTTGAACGACGGCGGCTTGCCGGCCGCCGCGCCGGCCGCCGTAGCCGAGGCGCCCGTCGCCGCGCCGGAGACGGCGCTGCCGGAGGCCGGCTTGGCGCCGGTCGAGCTGGCGGCGTTATTGCTGGTCGGCTTGTTGGCGCCGCTGTTGTTATTGCTGCTGCTGCAGCCGGCCATCACCAGGCCGCCCATCACCGCCACGCCGAAGCTGCCGCGCATGAAGCCACGCCGCGACAGCCTGCGGTTCACCCAGTAGCCCTTGCACTCCTCGTCCACGTGTGCATCCTCTCTCGGCCGCTCCCGTCTTGCGGGAGGGCGCACTCTCGGAGCCTGCCGCCAGCGCTGCGCCTGGTTTGCTCTTGCTCTCCTGCCTGCACACCTCCCTCCGCGGCCGCGCCGCCTTGCTCAGGCCGCGAACGGCCAGTGCGTGAAGAACCGGCGAATGCGCAGCCAGATCGCGTTCAGCCCGTCCGGCTCGAAAATCAGAAAGCCGATGATGATCAGGCCGAACAGCACGTCCTGGATCTGCGAGTAATGGTCGGCGAGCCAGCGGTAGCTGCCCCTGAACGACGTGATCCAGTTGCGCAGCTCGATCGGCAGCAGCACCAAGAACGTCGCGCCGTAGATCGCGCCGGGCACGCTGCCCAGGCCGCCGATGATGTTCATCGCCAGCCAGTTGATCGAGAGATTGATGTCGAACTGCGAGGGCGTGATCTGCGCCCGGCTGAACAGCAGCGCCTGCATGCCGCCGGCGATGCCCGCGATGAAGGCGCTGATCGTGAACGCCAACAGCTTGTAGGAGAAGGCGTTGACGCCGGCGATCTCCGCCGCGATCTCACGGTCGCGGATGGCGACGAAGGCGCGGCCGATGCGCGATCGCATCAGGTTCTCCGTGGCCAGCACCGTGACCACGGCGATCACGCCGAACAAATAGAAAAGATCCGTGTCGGTCTTGAACTTGTGATTCAAGATGCCGGGAATGTGCAGCCAGGCGGCGCGCACGTCCACCGACGAGGTCTTCTGTTTGGTCAACCACTCCATGTGCTCGAAGAACCAGGAGAGGATCTCCTGCGAGGCGAGCGTGGCGACCGCGAGATACAGCCCCTTCACCCGCAGCGAGGGGATGCCGACGGCGAGCCCAAGCAGCGCCGCCATCGCCGCGCCGATCGGCAGGCCGACCAGCATCGGCACGTGCCAGCGGTTGTTCAGCACCGCCATCGTGAAGGCGCCGACGCCGGCGAAGGCGCCATGCCCGATCGAGATCTGCCCCGTGTAGCCGAGCAGGATGTTCAGCCCGGTAACGCCGACCACGGCGATCAGCACCTGGTTGACGTTGTTGATCCAGACCGTGCTGAGCACACGCGGCACCAGCACGAACATCGCGACGACGAAGCCCCAGAAGGCGATGCGCTGCAGATTCGTGCGCTGAATCGCCGCGTCGGCCGCGTATGACTTCTTGAACTGGCCTGTGCGGGTAACAATCATGGCTTCTCGCTACACGCGCTCGATCTCGGGCGAGCCGAACAGCCCGTACGGGCGGATCATCAGCACGATCACCATCACCACGTACGGCGCTACGTCCTTGAAGCCGCCGCCGACGTGCGGGTCGACATAGGTGCCCGCCAGGTTCTCGATCACGCCGATGGCGATGCCGGCCACGATCGCGCCGGTAATGCTGTCGAGCCCGCCGAGGATGACGACGGGAAAGACCTTGAGCCCGATCGTCGCCAGGCTGATGTCCACGCCCTGGCGGTTGCCCAGGATCGTGCCCCCGATCGCGGCCACGACGAGCGCGATCCCCCAGGACCAGGCGAAGACGCGCGGCACGCTGATGCCCATCGACATCGCCGCCTGCTGGTCGTCGGCCACGGCCTGCATCGCCAGACCGGTGCGCGTGAATTTGAAGAACAGCCCGAACAGCACGACGAAGAGCACCGCGAAGCCGAACGACCACAGGCTGATACGGGCCACGGGCACGCCGAGGAAGTCGATCGGGCGGTTGTCGTTCAGGAACGAGTCGGGGAACGATTTGGTGCTGGAGCCCCACAGCATCGGCGCCAGACCACGCAGCACAGAGGCCAGGCCAATCGTCGCCATAACGATCGAGATCAGCGGCTTGCCGATCAGCGGGCGCAGCAGGCCGCGTTCGATCACCAGCCCGATCAGGCCGGCGCAGACGAGCGTCAGCAGGAAGGCGATCGGCAGCGCAATGCTGTAGCTGGCGACGAGCGCCACGGCGATGAAGCCGCCGAACATCACCACTTCGCCCTGCGCGAAGTTCAGCACCTGGCTCGATTTGTAGATCAGTACGAAGCCCAGCGCGATCAGCGCATAGAGCGAGCCGATCATCACGCCGCTGATGATGTCTTGCCAGAAGGCCGTCATCGCCGCCGGCTCCTCCTCACCCACCGTCGCCCGCCCGCCACGCCGTTACGGATCGGCCGAAACGAGCCGCGCCTCGTCCTTGCGTTTCCACTGCGCCAGGTCACCGCCCGAGAGCGCCTCGGCTCGCCGCTCGTTGACCACCGAAGCCCGCACCGTGCGCAGCCGCGTCAACTCGCCCGCGGCAGCCTCCAGCGGCGGATCGAGGATCTCGAAGGCGCCGATCGGCGGCCCATCGCCTGTCACCGCGTTCGCCTGCGCCACCGCCTGCGCCAGCAGCTCGCGCACGGCATCCGAGCGCACGAACTCGGCGTGGCCGGCGAGCCCCGCCCGCCGCGCGTCAGACCAGGCGGCGATCGCCGCGTCCTCGAGTTCGATCAGCGCGGTCAGGCTACGCCCGTCGCCACCGGCAAGCACGGCGTGGCGGACAAATGGGCTGGCCGCGAGCGCCCGCTCCAACGTGGACACCGACACCTGCGCGTCCGGCGCAAGGCGGAGCCGCGCATCGAGCCGCCCGGCCAGCGAGAGCGCCGCGCCGTCGAGGCGGCCGGCATCGCCCGTGGCCAGCTCACCGTCGGGCAGCGCGAGCACGATCTCGCCGCCGCGCTCGGCTGCCTGCACGCCGTCCAGCAGCCGCAGTGCGCCCACGCCATCGGCAAGCGCGACGGCGCCGCCGGCCTCGGTCACGAGATACAGGTCGCGCAGCGGCGTGCCCAGCGCGCGGAAGAAGCCGGCGGTACGCGCATCGAGGAAGCCGCCGGCGCAGAGCGCGAGCCGCGTGTGCAGCAGACCCGCCTGGTCGCGCAACGGCCGCGCCACCAGGGCTCGCGCCAGAGCCGAGCCGCCGCCACCCAGCCCGCGGCGTACGAGCCCGGCGCGCAGGCCGCGCGAGCCCACGCGCGACCGCAGATCCAGCGCCAGGATCTGCCAGAATCGCGGCGGCGCGAGCAGCACCGTCGGGCCGCACTCCCGCAGATCGGCCAGCGCGGTCGCCTGCTCCTCCGGGAAGGCGAGAATGCTGCCGGCCGCGACGTGCAGCGCCGTGGCCAGCGCGCGGTCGCCGATCCAGCCGGTCGGCAGCAAGGAGTAGAGGATGTCCCGCTCGCCTGCTCGCGTGGCGGTGCGCAACCGCTCCGCGCCATCGAGCAGCGTCGCGTGGCTGAGCGAAACGGCGCGGGGAGCGGCGCTGTTGCCCGTCGTCAGCAGCACCAGCGCCACTTCAGCGTCGCCGCCGGCGGCGGGGCGGTACGCAGCGGCGTCGCTCTCCGGTGTCTCCCCGCCGAGTACCCCGAGTGCGGCGATGCCCGGCAGCCCGGCGGCAGGACCGCGCAGCAGCCATGCCGGCAGTTCCGCCGCCCCTGCGGCGCGCTGCGCCGCTCTGACCTGCGCCGCGCTGTCGGCGAACATGGCATCAGGGCGGCGGGCCGTGCAGAGGGCGGCGAGGTCCGCTGCGGTCGCGTCGGCGTCGAGGCAGAGCGCGACGCTGCCGGCGCTGAGCACGGCCAGTTCGGCCTGCAGCCGCTCCACGCTGTTGCCGCCCTGCAGAAGGACGGATCTCCCCGGCGCCAGGCCGCTGCGCAAGAAAGCAACGGCCAGCCGCTGGATCTCGGCCGCGTACTGCGCCCAGGTGCGCTCGTGCCAGATGCCGCGCCGCTTCCAACGCAGCGCCACGGCGCCCGGGCGCGACCTGGCCCGCTCGAATAGTGCCGCGGGCAGGCTGCTGCTCATTCTCGCTCCTCGGCGCTGGGAACGGCCTCGAACGCGGTCAGGAACTCGGCCCCGGACTCCGTCGCGCTCACCCCCGCTGCCGCCTCTTCTTCCTGCACCCGCGTCACGTCTTCGCCGAGATACGCCTCGATCACACGTGGGTTGACGCGCACTTCGGCCGGCGTGCCGGTCATGATCTTGCGGCCGAAGTCGAGCACGGTAATCTGCTCCGAGAGGCCCATCACCACGCCCATGTCGTGCTCGATCAGCACGGTCGTAACGCCACGCTCGCGGTTGGTTTCCCGGATGAAGCGCACCATCTCCTCTTTTTCACCCGCGTTCATGCCTGCCATCGGCTCGTCCAGCAACAGCAGCCGCGGCCGGGCGGCGAGTGCGCGGGCGAGATCCACCCGTTTCTGCATGCCATAAGCCAGCTCGCCCACGGGCCGGCGGCGTACCTGTTGCAGCTCGAGGAATTCGAGCACGTCCTCCACCTCGGCGCGGTGCGCGGCTTCACGTGCGCGGATGGGACCGAAGTAGAGGCACGAGGCCAGCGGCTCGACGGCGGCGCCGGCCGCGTCCAGCAGGCGCCGCCCGAGGCCGCTCGCGCCGGGCAGCGGGTGCAGGCCCATACGGCTGTGCTGGCCGATCAGCACGTTGTCCAGTACGCTCATCGCCTTGAACAGGGCGATGTTCTGAAACGTGCGGGCGATACCCGTGCGGACGAGGTTGTGTCGGGCGACGCGGGACAGATCGTGGCCCTCGAAGCGCATAGCGCCGTTTGAGGGCTGATAGACGCGGCTGATGCAGTTGAGCAGGCTCGTCTTGCCGGCGCCGTTGGGGCCGATGATTGCGTGGATGGAGCCCGGCGCGACATCGAGGCTGACGCCGTCCAGCGCGCGCACGGCGCCGAACGCGAGCGTGAGCTTGCTGATCGAGAGTTGCGCGTCCACAGGCTACCCCTGCCGCGCTCGCCGGCTGCTGCTCCGCACGATCGTACGTTGCGGGCTGCGACCGGCAGCTATCCCTCGGGTTGCCAGATGGTTGCCGCTTCCTGCCGGTGGGTCAGCCCGCGGCGTCGCAATGTGCGGGCAGTATAACGCGCCGTGATCGGCGCGTCACCGTTGCGGAGAACCGCGCGGAGCGTGTTGCCGTCGAACCGACCGGGCAACGTAGTCCGCAGCACGTGAAGGTGTTTGCCAGCTCAGACGCGGCTCGCTCCTTCGGCGCCGGAATGACTCGATCAGCGTAGCCGCGCCCCTTGCCAGCTAGCGCGTCCGAGCGATGGCCACGGCAGACAAGTGCGCGGATAGTAAGCGTGCGGATGGTCTTTCCATACCACGCCGCGGCATGGCCGCCTTCGGCGAGCGCTCGTCGTTTCGCCGCGAGCGGACGGCGAGCTTCACCCGCTGGCGGCCTGCGCGCCGTATGGCAGGCCGGCTGATTCGAGGAGCGTACATCATGTAGTCACGCTGGTTATTCCGCGCTTCCCTGTTCGTGATCGCCACGCTCGGCGTCTCGACGATGGCCGTGGCCCGCGCCCACGCCGCCACGGCGCCGGCAAGCCCGGCACACGCGGCCATCACTCTCAACCAGACGGCGCCCGGCGCCGGCACATACACCGGCAAAGTCGTGCAGAACGGCCCTACGCTGATTCTCAAAGGCAAGGATGGCGAGCGGCAGATCGCCGTCGCGCTCGGAGCGCCGGTGTTGCGCGACCACAAGACGACGACGATCGACAAGCTGAAGCAGGGCGATACCGTCACCGTCACATTGAACGCGCAGGGCGCGGCCGAACGGCTCGACGCCAACAGCAGCAGCAATAGCGCTGGCGACATGCTCAAATGGCTGATCCCGCTGATCATCCTCGCGATCATCGTGATCGCCGCCGTTTGGTGGCTGACGATGCGCGAGCGCGCGAGCCGTTGGCGCAGTCCCAATCTCGGCCGGCCGCACCACGTCTAACCGGGGCGCCCGCCTCCCCAATCCCGGCGCCACGGGCGGCGGAGGCGCACCGGCTGGTGCGCCTTCCTGCTCGCGCCGAAGCTGCCGGCGCTCAGCGGCGGTCGATCGTGGCCTCGTCGGGCAGGGCGCGGGCCAGCTCGGCAATCGCGTCCGCTTCGTAGGCGCGCAGCAGGGCAGCGCGCTCGCCGGGCGCTGCGCCGCTGCCCGCCGCCGCAGGACGCACGAGCGCCAGGTACTCGCCGAAGCTGCGAACGCGGACGTGCGCCGGCAACAGGTCGCGCACACGCACTGCAGGCCGCGCGGGCGGCTCCCATACCTGCAACGGGCAGTAGAACAGCAACCGCTCACCGTCCCAGAGATGCTCGCCGTTCTGGCTGCCCTCGTCCTCGAAGATGGCGCGGGCGATCGCCGGCTTCTGCTCCGCGGGAATCAGCAGCGTCTCCATGCCGCAAGCGTAGCATGCAGCCAAACGGGCGGCGTCCGCCGGCCGGCTCAGTTGCTGACGGCGAGGCACTCGATCTCGATCAGCGCTTCGGGGCGCAGCAGCGCCTTACAGACGATGCCGGTGGCGGCGGGCAGCGGCGGCCTGAAGAACTCACGGCGCACCGCGGCGGTCGCGCGATAGTCGGGCAGCGCGGCCGGCGTCACGTACTCGACCGTCTTCACGATCGCGTCCATCTCCAGCCCGGCTGCCGCCAGCACCCGCCGCACATTGCCGTAGATGAAGCGCGCCTGTTCCGCCACATCGCCCGGATGCGCGACCTCGCCGGTTTCGGGGTCGGTGCTGAGCTGACCGGAGCAGAAAACGAGGCCGCCCGCGCACACGGCCGGGGCGTAAGTCAGCCGCTCGTAGCGGCGCCAGCCGGGGTTGAGCGCCTGCTTCTCGCCGCGGCAGGCGACGAACTCCACCTGCAACAGCGCGCCGGGGACGGCTAGCTCGCGCATCAGTACGCCGGTGGCCGCCACGGCACAGCTGCCGGGCGGGCCGAAGTGCGCGGCGCGCACCCGCCACGTCTCGCGATACCCCGGCAGCGCCGAGACGTGGACGTACTCGTGCGTACGCACCACGTCGGCCATGCCGTAGCCCGCCGCGCGCAGCACGGCCTCGGCGTTGCGGTAGATCTGCTCCGCCTGCGCCAGTAGCCCACCCTCTACCACGCGGCCCGTGGCGTCAAGCGGCAGGATGGCGCCGCAGTACAGCAGGTCGCCGCTCTGCACCGCTGCCGCGGCCGGCACGCCCGCAAAGCCGCCCGCGCCGAAGCGTTGCGCCGTGCCGTGCGCCGCGGTGATCTCGCTCTCGATCAGCGCCTCCGGCCGCAGCAGGCTGTTGACGAGCATCGTCGAGACGGCCGGCGGGTTGTCGCCGTAGAGTCGCCGGCGTGCGCCGGCCAGCTCGGCGTAGGCGTCGCGGCCGGCGGGCGTCACGTAGTCCACGATGCGCACGACGTTGCCGAAGTCCATGCCTGCCGCGGCGAGAATCGCCCGCTGTTTGGCCTGCGCGACGGCAGCTTGCTCCGCGAGCGAGCCGGCCACGACCATGCGGCCACTATCCGCGTCGAAGCGCGAGGCGGTGTGCCCGGAGAGCCAGGCGCGCCCGCCGGCCGCGACGCCGAGGCTGAAGGCGTACGGCCGGTAATCATAGAACGGGAAATCGGCCGGTTCGAGCGCTCGCTTCGGCATGCCGGCCCCCATCCTCTCCTGTCTGTTGAACGTCTCCGACGGTTGCGCTGCGCTCTGGCCCCCATAATAGGGGAAGGAGACGATCCAGCCTGAAGAGTGCCGCAGCCGGCACGGTTAACCATGCTGCGGTGTGACGCGTCCCGCAATCGCCCCGGCTAACCCGACGCCGCCACGGACCGCTTCACCCACGATCGCCCCTTTCCCCTATTATTGGGGGAAAGGGGATGGGGGATAGGG
>Ga0207416_1001497_pt1 | contig 30408 bp, 17 predicted proteins | sample PaiPotPPM11metaG_FD_184107 | JGI IMG/M metagenome (GOLD analysis project Ga0207416, IMG submission 184107) | Iron sulfur acid spring bacterial and archeal communities from Banff, Canada, to study Microbial Dark Matter (Phase II) - Paint Pots PPM... ... | reverse complement strand
CTCACCAGCGCGGATGTTCTGTTCACCTTCAACCTGATGAAACAGTACCCTGCCCTTGACACGAACGGCGTCATGCCGCTGATCAAGAGTGTTGCCGCGCCTGATAGCAGTACCGTCGTCTTCACGCTGACCAATGTGAACAGCAACGCACTCTTCTATATTGGTGGAGTGTACATCGTGCCGCAGCATATCTGGTCAACCGTCAGCGGGGATCCATCGAAGTTTGCCAATGACAAGAATCCTGTCGGCACCGGTCCCTATCTGCTCAGTAGCTTCAATCAAAACCTGATCACCTACAAGATCAATCCCAACTACTGGGGGACAAAGCCGAAAGTCCAAACGGTGCAGGTTGCCGCGACGAAAGACAACGCGACAGCCGACACCAATATGATCCAGGGCCAGTACGACTGGGCTGGTATTGGTTGGAGTCCCGACCTGGATGCTCAGTATAAGGCGAAGGACTCACAGCATAACCAGGACTGGTTTGCCGCGAGTAACACCGTCATGCTCTACCTGAACCTGCAAAGGGCGCCCTTCAACAACCTCCTGGTGCGTAAAGCCATCAGCGCGGCGATTAACCGCAGTCAATTGCCGCAGGGTGTGGCGCTCTATGCAAAGGTTGCCAATCCAACGGGTATCATCATACCCACCCTGAACAATTGGATTGCGCCGCAGTATCAAACCCAGACATTCTCGTACAGCACCAGCCAGGCCGATAGCTACCTGCAGCAGGCCGGCTTCACCAAAGGGAGCGATGGCTTCTATCGTGACTCCAGCGGCAAAGAATTCTCGATGCAGATCGACGTTGTCAACGGTTGGAACGACTGGGATCAGGACGTTCAGTTTATGGTGAACGACCTGAAAGCTGCCGGCATCAACGCGTCGATGAATTCGGAGAGCGGCTACACGCCATACTTCACCGCGATCTCGACTGGCGCTTACCAGGCCGCTATTAGCTGGACGAACTCCGGCCCCTCGCCGTTCTTCCCTTATCAGGCCATGCTGAGCAGCGCCAACTCTGCTCCCGCCGGAAAGACAGTTGCCGGCACCAACTTCGAGCGCTGGGATGCATCCACCAGTAACGGATATTCCGCCCAGACCGACAAGTTGCTCGCGGATTTCGAACATGCCAGCAATCAAGCTGCTCAACAGCAGGCTATCGCCGGCATCGAGGATATCATGGTGAGCCAGTTGCCGACAATTCCATTGACAGTCAATGTCTACTGGGATGAATACAGGACGACCAATTGGCAGGGCTGGCCGTCCGCGAGCAATCCCTATGACGCGGGCGCTCCTTACCAGATGCCTGACGCGGAGAACGTCATTCTTCACCTGACACCAGCGTCCTAGTCGTAGCCCTTTCTTCTCGTGTTCCTCCCCACCTCCTGGCGCTGCTAGGAGGTGGGGGGAACAGAGATCTCTCATTGCTATACGGGCATCCTCGAAAGTCAGCGCCGCCCAATCATACGCCCGGCGGAATGCCTCTTTACACCCTATATAAAGGAGATATGGAATGCGCCACCTCTTGAGACGTGTGGGCTTCTACCTGGTAGCGCTCTGGGCAGCGGTTACGTTCAATTTCATCATCCCGCGCCTGATGCCAGGCGATCCAGCCGAAGCATACATCGCAAAGCTCCAGGGGCAGCATGTGACTCGTCAAGAAATGGACTCGATCCGGAAACTTTTTGGCGTGAACCCCAATGTTCCTCTCTGGAGACAATATTTCGATTATCTGAACAGCTTACTGCATGGGAATCTAGGAATCGCGACCTCACAATTTCCTACGTCGGTCATTGATGTCCTCCGGCAAAGCTTACCCTGGACGATTGCGCTGGTGGGAGTTGCTCTCATACTAAGCTTTCTCATCGGTACGGTGGTTGGTATACTGGTCGCCTGGAGGCGAGGCTCCTGGTACGATACTGCTGTCCCTCCGATCCTGACATTTCTCTCCGCCGTCCCCTATTTCTGGATGGCCCTGGCGCTGGTGTACGTCTTCGGCATTGGCCTGAACTGGTTTCCACCCAATGGTGGCTATGACGTATTCAATGTCACCCCTGGCTGGAACAGCGACTTCATCCTCAGCATTGTCCAGCATGCCATTCTCCCGGTCATCACGCTGGTCATCGGCTCGCTGGCCGGCTGGGTGCTGACCATGCGCAACACGATGATCACGACGCTGTCAGAAGATTACGTCATGATGGCACAGGCTAAAGGGCTGCCCGAAAGACGGGTGATGTTTAACTACGCGGCGCGCAACGCGATTTTGCCCAGCATTACCAGCTTCTCTATCTCATTGGGCCTGGTGGTCAGTGGTTCCTTGCTCACGGAAATCGTCTTCAACTATCCCGGTATCGGCTATGCCTTGTATCAGGCCGTTCAGGCCGACGATTACGCGCTGGTTGAAGGATGTTTCCTGGTCATTGCTGTCGCCGTCCTCATCGCGAATTTCCTGTCGGAGCTGGTCTACACGTTCCTTGATCCGCGCGTGCGGCGGGAAGGGAGCTAAACGATGCAAGTTACGAATTTAACCGATCAGAATATCGATTCCTCCAGTATCCTGAGTAGTGCAAAGGGGCGCAGGCGCGGTATTCTCAGTGTCTTAACGTCCAATCCTAAGATCGCGGTCGGCGTAGGAACGGTCGTCTTTTTCGTGCTGGTAGCGATCGCGGCGCCGCTTCTGACGCCCTACGATCCCAACGCGACTGTTGTCAATGGCTCACTCCCACCGTCAGCAGCACACATTTTCGGTACAACGGGCCTGGGCCAGGATATGTTTGCCCAGATCGTCTACGGAGCGCGCGTCACGTTACTAATTGGCTTCACCGCAGCAATTGGCTCTACCATGCTGCAGGTCTTTTTCGGCTTGACTTCCGGCTACTTTAGCGGCGTCATTGGTGACACGCTCAACCTGATCATCAACGTGTTCCTGGTGTTGCCGGGTCTGCCTCTTACCATTGTTCTCGCTTCGCTAGCCAGCGCCAACGCCGCCACTAACAGCAATGACACGGTGATCGCGCTGGTCTTGCTCTTTACATCCTGGAGCTATGGAGCGCGCGTCTTACGCGCGCAGACGCTCTCATTGAAAGAACGCGATTTCGTAGCAGCCGCGCGTACAACGGGTGAAAGCACGTTGCACATCATTTTTGCTGAAATATTGCCCAACGAAATCGCGCTGGTGGCCGCTACCTTTGTCGGCACGTTTGTCTATGCGGTAGGCGCCGAGGTTGCGCTGGAGTTTCTTGGACTTGGGAACACGTCTCAGGCCAGTTGGGGAGAGATATTGTATTGGGCAGAGGCCAACTCGGCGCTGATCATAGGAAAATGGTGGCAATTCGTTCCGGCGGGATTATGCATAGCCTTCCTCTGCGCTGGCTTAGCATTTATCAATTTCGGCATCGACGAGCTGGCGAATCCGCGCCTGCGGGTCGAGCGTTCGCGGCGCGGGCGCTTGTTGTCAAGAAAGAGCAAGGCGGTGGTGCAATGACCTCACAAACATTGCTGGAGATCAAATCCCTCAGCGTCGATTACGAAGCGGCGTCTGGCACTGTCCACGCCGTTAATGATGTTAGTCTGACGCTGGAACGCGGACACGTGCTGGGGCTGGCCGGCGAAAGCGGCAGCGGCAAGTCCACCTTAGCCTATGCCATCACGCGCCTGCTCAACCCGCCTGCCATCATCACCAATGGCGAGGTTCTGTATTACAGGCGCAAAAACGCAGACGATACCGCGCCTATCGACATTCTTGAACTATCGCGCTCGGACCTGCGGGCGTTTCGATGGAGCGAACTCGCTATCGTCTTCCAGAGCGCGATGAACGCGCTGAACCCGGTGATGAATCTTGAGGTACAGATCACAGATGTCATCAAGGCGCACAATCCAAACATGGGTGCCGGCGCCCGCAAAGAGCGGGCATTGGAATTGTTGCGCCTCGTTGGCATCGCTCCTGACAGGCTGCGGAGCTTCCCGCACGAGTTGAGCGGCGGTATGCGCCAGCGCGCCATCATCGCCATCGCGCTGGCGCTTTCGCCGGAGATCATCATCATGGACGAGCCGACTACCGCGCTGGATGTGGTAGTACAGCGCGACATCCTCTCGGAAATTCTGGACCTGCGCAACCAGTTCGGCTTCTCGATCATTTTTATCACGCACGATCTCTCGCTCCTGCTTGAACTGGCCGACAAAATCGCCATCATGTATGCCGGGCGCATCGTCGAAATGGCAACGCGCGAGGAAATCTACCGGCAGCCGCGCCATCCCTACACGCGCGGGCTGCTCAATTCGTTTCCCACGCTGCGCGGCCCCCGGCGCAGGATGACCGGCATTCCCGGCTCACCGCCTGACTTGCGCTCCGTGCCGCCCGGCTGCGCGTTCCATCCACGCTGCCCTTACGCATTTGATGCCTGCCCGAAGATTGTTCCGGCGCTCCTGCACATTCCAACCGGGAAGGCCACGCCTGATGCTCTGGTGGCCTGCCATCTCTACGATCCATCCCTGAATCCTGACGGAGCCGAAAGCGTCCTGGATTCACGGCCAGATGACCATAGAGAGGCTTCACAGCCCCCACAGGTTGAGTTGAGCGCGTCGAGCGATGCTGGAGGTGAGCAATGAACGCCAATAACTGGGGACAACTGATTACCCCCCAGCTGTCTGACCTGAACGGCGCGCATCATCTGAGCGAAGAAGCGCCGGTAATCGAGGCCATTCACCTGCACAAAGAGTTTCCGCTGCGCGGAACCGGCCTCCTGGGCAAATCGCTGTCCGTTCACGCTGTCGAGGACACGTCGCTGGCGCTGCGGCCAGGCCAGGGAACCGCGCTGGTGGGCGAAAGCGGCAGCGGCAAAACGACTGTCGCGCGCGTGTTATCCGGAATGTACGCCCCGACGAGTGGCAGTATCCGCTTCAAGGGACAAACAGTCAACATCCGGAGGTGGACGGAGGTGAAGGCATATCGCCGGCAGGTGCAACTGATCTTTCAAGATCCGTTCTCATCGCTGAATCCGGTGCATACTGTCTCCTACCACCTGAGCCGCCCGCTGCGCGTACACGGTCACGCACACAACGCCAGGGAAGAGCGACAACAGATCATCTCGCTGCTGGAGCGCGTCAACCTGACACCCGCCGCGCAATTCATAGACAAGTACCCGCACCAGTTAAGCGGCGGGCAGCGCCAGCGCGTCGCCATCGCGCGCGCCCTGGCCGTACAGCCGTCGGTGATACTGGCGGATGAGCCGGTCTCCATGCTGGACGTCTCCATTCGCCTGGATGTGCTGAACCTGCTCTTACGTTTGAAAGACGAGGAGCGGCTGGGCTTTCTCTTTATCACGCATGACCTCGCCAGCGCCCGCTACTTCGCGGAGGAGACGGTAGTCATGTATGCCGGGCAGATGATGGAAGGCGGGCCAAGCGAAGAAGTCATCCAGCATCCTTTGCATCCCTATACGCGCCTGCTGCTGTCTGCCGCGCCCGATCCTGATCGCATAGGGACAGATCTGGGAGCAAAGCGAGCAGAGACGCCAGATGCCCAACTCGCCACGCCGCCCACACGCGGTGAGCCGCCCAGCCTGATTCACCCGCCGCAGGGCTGCCGCTTCCATCTGCGCTGTCCCCATGCCATGCCGGTATGCAGCCAGCGTTTCCCGGAACGCACGGATGCCGGTGGTGGCCATTGGACACACTGTTTTCTCTATGGAGACAATAACCAGATTTCTAAGGAGGATGAATGAGTATTATCGATAACACGAGGCCAGAGGCGCAAACAGCCACCGGCGCGACCGCCCTTTTCCCGCCGGACTTCCTATGGGGAGCGGCCTCGTCCTCGTACCAGGTGGAAGGAGCGACGAGAGAAGACGGACGGGCGCCTTCTATTTGGGACTACTTCGCCGCGACGCCGGGGAAAACCCATCAGGGAGAGACGGGAGACATCGCCGACGATCACTATCACCGGATGCCCGATGATGTCGCTTTGATGGCCGCTCTCGGCCTCGGCGCGTATCGTTTCTCCGTGGCCTGGCCGCGCATTCTTCCTCAAGGAACGGGCGCTGTCAACGAAAAGGGGTTGGACTTTTATGATCGGCTGGTCGATACGCTGCTCGCGTATGGCATCACGCCGCTGGCGACGCTCTATCACTGGGACCTGCCGCTCGCGCTGCATGAGCAAGGCGGATGGCTGAGGCGAGATACAGCCTACGCTTTCGCCGACTACGCGGAAATCGTCGCGAAACGCCTGGGCGACCGCGTCAAATGGTGGACAACGCATAACGAGCCGTGGTGCGCGGCCTATCTTGGCTACGGCGCCGGCGTTCACGCGCCCGGCATTCAGGACACGCAATTGGCAGTCCTTGCCGCTCATCACGTGCTGCTCTCGCATGGGCTGGCGGTGCCGAGCATTCGAGCGCACGTGCGCCACGACGCAGAAGTGGGGATTAGCCTGAATTTCAGCCCCGTCTACGCCGCCGATGACAGCCCAGAAACACGGGAATCCGTGCGGCGTTCGGACACCTTCAGCAATCGCTGGTTCATCGAGCCGGTCTATCGCGGCAGCTACCCCGACAGGCTTTTTGCGGATATGAAGGTAGCTCCCCCGCCGATGCAGCAGAACGATCTCGCCATCATCTCCGCGCCTATCGATTTTCTGGGCGTCAACTACTATTCCCGGTCCCTTCTGCGAGGAAAAGCGCACGACAAGGGTGCAGAACACGTACACACACCCGGCGCTACGTACACCGAAATGGATTGGGAAGTGTACCCAGATGGCTTGCGCGACCTGCTCAACCGTTTGCACCGCGACTACGCGCCCAGAATGATGATTGTGACCGAGAACGGCGCGGCTTTCAAGGATGCCTGGGATGGTGACGGTTCCGTTTCCGATCCACAGCGAGTTCACTACCTGGACGCGCACATCCAGGCCGTGGCGCAAGCCATCGCCGACGGCGCGCCGGTGCGCGGCTACTTCACCTGGTCCTTCATGGATAACTTCGAGTGGGCGCAGGGATATAGCAAACGCTTCGGCCTTGTCTATGTCGATTACGCGACGCAGCGCCGTATCGTCAAAGAGAGCGGCAAGTGGTATGCGTCCTTCCTGGCAGCACTCAACGGGAGAAAAACTCCATAGTTGGATAATCCCTTACGGCAGCAGCATGGTGCATATATTGCAAATGTGCTACGATAGATGCGATCATGATAGGTATCTCGCCAGCACAGGAGCATAGACCATGCCAGAAATCGATAGCGATCACCTTTTTGGTTTCGACTCGCTCTCTATCCACGCGGGCCAGCGACCGGACCCGGCGACGGGCGCGCGGGCCGTCCCCATCTATCAAACCACGTCTTTTGTCTTTGACGATACCGAACACGCCGCGCATCTTTTTGCTTTGCAGCGTTTCGGCAACATCTATACGCGCATCATGAACCCGACAACTGCCGCCTTCGAGGAGCGCATTGCCGCACTGGAAGGCGGCACGGCGGCGGTGGCGACGGCATCAGGGATGGCCGCGCAGATGGCAACGATGATGACCCTGCTGCGCCCCGGCGACGAAATCATTTCGTCGAGCAGCCTTTACGGCGGCACGCACACGCAGTTTGATCTGACGCTGCGCACGTGGGGCGTGAACACCATCTTTGTCGATAGCACCGACCCCGAAAACTACCGGCGCGCGCTGACGCCGCGCACGCGGGCCTTCTACGGCGAAACCATCGGCAATCCGCGCGGCGATGTCCTCGATATGCGCGCCGTCGCCGCCATCGCCCACGAAGCAGGCGTGCCGCTGATCATCGATAACACGTTTGCCACGCCCTATCTGTGCCGCCCCTTCGAGCATGGGGCCGACATTGTGGTGCATTCGGCGACCAAGTTTATCGGCGGGCATGGCACGTCCATCGCGGGCGTCCTCATCGAGGCGGGCAAATTCCCCTGGGACAATGGCAAGTTCCCGCATATCGTCGATCCCTCGCCGGGCTACCACGGCGTGCGCTTCTACGAGACGTTCGGGGATTTCGCCTTCGCCATGAAAGCGCGCTGCGAAACTGTACGAGATACGGGAGGATGCATCAGCCCCTTCAATTCTTTCCTGCTGCTGCAAGGTCTGGAAACTCTTTCGCTGCGCATGGAGCGGCATTGCCAGAACGCGCAGCGCGTGGCGGAGTTCCTGCAAGAACACCCGGCGGTCAGTTGGGTACACTACCCAGGCTTAGCGGACGATCCTTCATACGCGCTGGCAAAACGCTATCTGCCGCGCGGCGCGGGCGCGATCTTCACCTTCGGCGTGAAGGGCGGCTACGAGGCGGGCAAGGCCGTGATCAATAACGTGCGCATGTTCTCACACCTGGCGAACGTCGGCGACGCGCGCAGCCTGATTATTCACCCGGCCAGCACGACGCACCAGCAGCTTTCCGAGGAAGAACCAGTTATCCGGCGGCGTGACGCCCGACCTGATCCGCCTCTCCATCGGCCTGGAGAATATCGAGGATATCCTGTGGGATTTAGACCGCGCCCTGCGAACGGCCATGCGATCTCCGTAGGGCGCGGGCTTGCCCCGCCCGTGTGAGCGCGTTCCACGATCCAGCAGCGGGCGGGGCAAGCCCGCGCCCCTACGGAGGGAAAACCCTTGAAGGTTTCATAAGATAGGAATGAATAATGACAGAAACGCAAACTATTGCAACAGCAAAATTAGCAGGTTTCGACGAATTTGTCCGCCAGACCATGCAGGAATGGAAAATCCAGGGGTTGGCTGTCGCCATTGTACAAGATGGGAAGGTGATTTTTTCGCAAGGCTTTGGACTGCGCGACGCCGCGCACGACCTGCCCGTCACGGAGCAGACGCTCTTCCCCATTGCCTCCTGCACCAAAGCCTTCACCACGGCAGCGCTGGGCATCCTGGCAGACCAGGGGAAGTTGGATTGGAATGCCCCGGTCAGAACCTACTTGCCAGCCTTCAAGCTCTACGATTCATTCGCGACGGAACGCATGACGCCGCGCGATCTGGTGACCCATTGCTCCGGACTGCCGCGCCACGATCTGATGTGGTATAACTCCACCGCTGCGCGGGAAGATTTGTTCGAGCGATTGCGCTATCTTGAACCGACCAAAGATTTTCGCTCGTTCTGGCAGTACCAGAACCTGATGTACATGGCTGCCGGCCATCTTGTCAGCCAGATTGCCGGGCAAAGCTGGGAAGAATTCGTCCGGCAAGCAATCTTTGATCGCCTGGACATGGTCAACAGCAATTTCGACATTAGCGAGACAGCGCAAAAAGCGGCGGATTTCTCTCATCCCTACAAAGAAGAAAAGGACGAGGTGAAGGAGATTCCTTTCTACGCGGCGCAAGGCGCAGTTGCCCCTGCCGGGGCCATTGTTTCCAACATCGACGAGATGAGCAGATGGGTACTGTTGCATATGAACAAAGGGAAATACAACGATGTTCAGATCGTCTCTGAAAATCAGATTGCACTGTTACATTCACCGCAGGTAATCATTCCTGAGAGAAGCCAGTACGCGGAAACGCCCTATGCAAGTTACGCTTTCGGCTGGTGCGTCGAACCTTATCGGGGGCATCCCATGATCCATCACTCCGGTGGCATCGACGGTTTCAGTTCGTTCACGTCGTTGTTTCCCGGCGACAACTTCGGGATGGTGGTGCTATCGAATATGGGCGGCACTCCCGTACCCGTCGCGCTCACCTACTATGTCGCCGATCACCTGCTCGGCATGGACGAAGTACCCTGGAACGAGCGCTTCATGAAGGAGCACAATGATTTCAAGGAAGCACAAAAAAGGGGCAAAGAGAAGAGCGAGGTAGACCGTGTTGCCGGCACTCAGCCGTCTCATCCGCTCGTCGCTTACGCGGGCGACTACGCGCACCCCGGCTATGGTGTGATAGCAGTTCGCTTGAGCGAAGATGGGAACGAACTGCAAGCCACGTACAACCATATGACTTTCCCCCTCGCGCACTACCACTACGATATCTTCGAGATGCGGATAGAACGCTTCGAGATCGACCTGAAAGCGTCCTTCTCCACGGGCGTCAAGGGCGATATCGCTGCCTTTACCGCTCCGCTTGAGCCGACCGTCAGCGATATCGTTTTCCGGCGCGTACCGGACAAGGAGATGATGGAGAAAAGCTTCCTGGAGCAATTTACCGGCGCATACGAAATCCTGGGTATGGTCATGACCATCGCGTTGAAAGGCGAGCATACGCTCTCCGCCTCGCTGCCCGGCGAGCCTGATTACGAGCTGGTTCCGTATAAGCGAACCGGACAGGGAGCGGAATTCCAGGCCAGGGGCATCTCCGGCCTGAGTATCGAATTCAAGATCGATGCTTCCGGCACAGTTTCCGAGGCGCTGATCACGCAGCCCTATGGGACGTTCACCGCAAAACGCAAAGCGTAACGCAAAAACCTTATGCACACCCGAATTGAGGTCAAACACATATGATACCTGATATGTACGATAGATTGCAGATTTTGCAGCAGTACCGGCACGTGGCGATTGTCGGTGTTTCGGCTGACCAGTATCGCCCCAGCCATTTTGTGGCGATTTACTTGCAGGCCGAGGGCTATGACATTATCCCGATCAACCCGCGCTACGCCGGGCAGACGATTCTCGGCAAGCGTGTCTACGCGACGCTGACGGAGGCGAAAGCGGCAGGCGAGCCGATTGAGATCGTCGATGTCTTCCGCAAGCCGGCGGATGTGCCGCCCATCGCGGAGGAAGCGATCAAGATCGGCGCGCAAGTCCTGTGGCTGCAACTGGGCATTCGCAACGATGAAGCGGCAAACAAAGCGCAGGAGGCGGGTTTAACCGTGGTGCAAGATCGCTGCATGAAGATCGAACATGCCCGTTTCTTCGGCGGGCTACATACCGTCGGCTTGAATACGGGCGTGATCCTGTCAAAAAAGCTGGAAGAAAAGCCAGGAAAATAGCCCCCATGCGTCCGGTACATCGCATTTCTCCTTCAAGCCAGAGCAACCGCGAGGGGTTGCCCTGGCAAATGGACATACAAACCATCATGTGATACACTATCTCAATAGATGAACATTTCAAGAAAGAGCGAGAGAATCGTGATTGCAGAGAAGATCCGCGCGGCGTTCGAGGAAACCTGCCAGCGCAATACGCGCCCGCGGCGCATTATCGCGGAACGGCTGATCGCGCTGGCCGAAAGTGGAACTGATTTTACCGTCGATGATCTCTGGCAGGCGCTGCGACAGGATGAAACCAGCATGGGACGGGCTACGGTCTACCGATCGGTAGAAATGCTTGTCACGATGGGGCTGTTGGACCGCGTTGAATTTGCCGATGGCACGCATCACTACCGCGTATGCGGAGGAAGCCATCACCATCATCTGACCTGCACGCGCTGTCACCGCGTCGTCGAGGTCGAGGTGTGCCTGCCGGAAGATCAGTTCGCCTCGATTGGAGTGCAAACCGATTTTGCTATCGAGGGACACTCCCTCACCCTCTTTGGCCGCTGCCCCGATTGTCGCAAGTAGCCGTAAGGTGTAGTTTTGCCAGACCCCCACAAGGGAGGTCTCTACACCTTATGGCCCGTCGAGGCGTGCGATATGTTGCCAGACCCCCACAAGGGAGGTCTCTACACCTTATGGCCCGTCGAGGCGTGCGATATGTTGCCAGACCCCCACAAGGGAGGTCTCTACACCTTATGGCCCGTCGAGGCGTGCAAAATGTAGAGACCTCCCTTGTGGGGGTCTGGCGCGTGGGGGTCTGGCTACATGCCGCGCCGTCACTCATACAACGCGGCGATTTTGCGCGCGGCATGGGCGACGGCTTCGCGCACCTTCGCAGGGCTGAGAACCAGCGCGTCGGAGCCAAGAGCCAGGGCGTAGGCAACGGCGGCTTCAATCGATTCCAGGTTAACGCGCACGACCAGCCTATTTTCGGGTTCTTCGCGCAGCACGCTATATTCGCCGCGCAAGGTTGCGCGCACAGCGGCGTTGACGCGCAGAGTGAGCGCCAGCACGGGCAGCGGCGTCTCCAGGTGATCGCGCACGCCTTCCCAATAGGCTCGCAAGTCAAAATCCGGCTGCGGGATCACTTTCTCATCACTGACCTTCACGTCCTCGATAAAGCTGACGCGAAAAGCGTTGAACGAGCGGCAGCGATGGCAAAAAGCGACGAGATACCAGATGCCGGTGCGCACGTAGCGGCGCGAAACGCCTTTATAGACGAGGCCATAGGGATCGATGCGCAGCCACTCAGCTTGCGCATTCGCGCTCGAGGGATACAGAATGTCCAGTTGCTGCGCTCCCCACAGGGCTGAGCGGATCGTTTCCAGAAACGCGGTGGTAGTCGGGCGGCTGTACCAGGCGGCTGTATCGAAGAGGATGCGCTGGCGAGCCGCGCTGACGTCGGCGCGGTAGCCTTCGGGCAGAGCCGCCTCTAATTTGAGCAAGGCGCGGTGCAGATCGTCATCATTAGCAAAGAGGCTATAGTTCCCGGCCATCGCGACGCCAAGCATGAGCGAGACCGCCTCTTCGCGGGTAAACAGGGTCGAGTCGAAGCGGTAGTCGTCGGGCAGGTAGTAGCCACCGCCGGGACCATAGTCCATCGACACGGGGACATGCGCCAGCGAGAGCGCGTCCATATCGCGGTAGATGGTGCGTGGAGAGACGCCAAGCACGTCGGAGAGATGGTGCGCGGTCATTTTGCCGCGCGCTTGTAGCAGCAGTGTAATAGCTACGAGTCGCTCAGTTTTCTGCATAGCTCTATTTTAACACAAAATTGGCAAAAGACTGACATCCTTATGTCAACTATTGTGGTGTATACTTTACTTTCACCGAAGTCTAATAAAAGCATCCTACGATGGATTGTGGGAACACACGGGGGAGAAGATTTCTGTCCACGCATGAAAGGATCAACCTGTGGCGTCACCAAAACCGGAACGCTCTACCATGTTTGGCTATCTCGGCACATGGCAATCAAATCTACGTATCTACTGGCGTATTACGCAACTACTCAAGCCGCACTGGCTCCAGACAGTTTTCGCAGTGATTAGCCTGCTGCTGGCGACAGGCTTCGCGCTGGTTGTGCCATCGCTGCTGGCCTACGTCGTTGATGTGGGCGTGAAAACCGGACACGTCAACCAACTCTTGCTGGCTTCTGGGGCCATCATCGTCGCCAGTTCGCTACGCGGCCTCTTTGCTTATGAGCAAGGCTACCTGTCTCAGGCGCTCTCTTCCCTGGTCGCCTATGATTTACGGGATCAGGTGTATAGCCACCTGCAAACGCTGAGTTTCTCTTACCACGACCAGGCCGAGACGGGGCAACTGATGTCACGCCTGACCGTTGATATCGAGGCGATACGCAACTTCATCCCGATGGGATTGATACGCGCCGCCGTCGGTATTGTTACTTTCGCCGCGGTCACGATCATCCTGCTGACGATGGATTGGCGGCTGGCGCTGGTGACATTGATCAGCGTGCCGCTTATTGGACTGCTCGCGGCGCAGGTCATGCGGCGTTTGCGCCCATTGTGGGTCAACGTGCAAAACGAGGTCGGAGCGCTGGGAACGATCATGCAAGAGAGCTTGAGCGGAATGCGCGTCGTCAAATCATTCGCGCGCGAGGACTTCGAGACGGAGAAATACGAGGTCAAAAACCAGGAAGTGCGCGACCTGAACCTCAGCGCCTTACGCCTCGCGGCCTGGAACCAGCCGTTGATGATGCTGGCGCTGAATATCGTCACCGTGGTGGTGATCTGGGTTGGAGGCGCGATTGTCATCAACCACCGGCTCAGCCTCGGTACGCTAGTCGCCGTGATCTCATATGTCCTGCTGCTGGCAACGCCGGTGCGCACTTTTGGCTTTGTGATTAACTGGTTCATGCGCGCGCTCTCCAGCGGCATCCGCGTCTTCGGTGTTCTTGACGAACAGCCGGAGATCAAGGACGCGCCGGGCGCGCATGTCCTGGAAAAAGTCGCAGGGCATGTGCAATTTGAGCATGTCAATTTTACCTACAGCGCCGGTCTCGAAGTGCTGCACGATATTAACATCGATGCCCAGCCTGGTCAGGTCATCGCCTTGCTGGGCGCGACAGGCAACGGCAAAAGCACCATTCTGCACCTGCTGCCACGCTTCTATGACGTGACGAGCGGGCGCGTGACCATCGACGGCTGGGATGTACGCGACGCGACGCTGGTCTCACTGCGGCGCAATATCGGACTGGTGCTGCAAGACGTCTTCCTTTTCAACGCCACGGTAGGAGAGAACATTGCCTACGGGGTCGTCCATGCTACGCGAGAGCAGATCATCGCCGCCGCCAAAATCGCGCGCATCCATGACTTCATCATGTCGCTGCCCGATGGCTACGATACCTGGGTCGGCGAGCGCGGCGTCACGCTCTCCGGCGGGCAGAAGCAGCGCGTCGCCATCGCGCGCACACTGCTGATCGATCCGGCGATCCTCATTCTCGATGACGCGACGTCCAGCGTGGATATGGAAACCGAGTACCTGATCCAGCAGGCGCTGGACGCGGTGATGCATGGCCGCACGACCTTCGTGGTCGCCTCGCGCCTGCGTACCATCAAGAACGCCGATCAAATCCTGGTCATTGATCGCGGGCGCATCGTCGAGCGCGGCACGCACGAGACGTTGCTGGCGCAAGTTGGCCTCTACCGGCAAGTCTATGACCTGCAACTGCGCGATCAGGAAGAATTCGAGACCCAAATACTGGATCAACGGGAATTCGCTAACGGCGACGATCACATACCACAGATTGACCTGACAGGCAGTCAATCCAACCAGGAAGAAGAGGCGCTGCGTTGAAGCTCAAGCTGAAATCACAGGCTCCCAGTTCGTATGTCACTCATCGCGAGCGTAATATCTGGCGCGAAAACTTGCTGGAGAGTTCCGACGAGGACCTCTCCGGCAAGTTTGACTGGAAGCTGATCGGGCGTTTCGGGCCATATATTGCGCGTTATCGCGGGCTAACACTGCTGAGCGTCGTGCTGATGGTGATCTTCACGCTGTCAAGCCTTGCTATTCCGTACCTGATCGGCCTGGCTATCGACAATTACATCAGCGCGACGAACGTGGGTGGGCTGGCGCTGATCAGCGTTGTTCTCATCGTTGTGAATCTTGTGGCCTGGCAATCGCAATACTGGCAGGTCTGGACGATGTCCTGGGTTGGACAGCGCATCCTTTACCTGATCAGTTCGGATATGTTCCAGCGCCTGCAACAACTTTCGCTCAGCTTCTACGACCGCACGCAGATCGGGCGCGTGATGTCGCGCCTGCAATCGGACATCGATGTGCTGGAAGCCCTCTTGAGTTCCGGCTTGCTCTCGATGCTCAGTTCGCTGCTCTCGCTGGTCGGCATCATCGCGGCGATGCTGCTCATGGACGTGCCGCTGGCGCTGCTTTCATTCACGGTGCTGCCGATCATGTTCGTCATTGCCGCCTTCTGGCAGCGTTTCGCGCAGCGCTCGTTCCGCCGCACGCGGGCCGCCATTTCGATGGTGAACGCGCGCTTGCAGGAAAACATCTCCGGGATGCGCGTGATCCAGAGCATGGCGCGCGAAGACCGCGTGCGCGCCGAGTTCGACGAACTGAACGCCTACAACCGCGATACGAACCTCGAGGCCAGCCACGTCGCCGCGCTGGTACTGCCGCTCGTCGAAGTCGTGGCCGCGCTGGCAATCGCGCTGGTCATATTCTTCGGCGGCCTGATGGTCGCGCACAAGCAACTGCAGATCGGCGTGCTGGTGGCCTTCACGCTGTACATCAACCGCTTCTTCGATCCGATCCGCGATCTGAGCCAGCAATACACACAGTTGCAGCGTTCGGGCGTAGCCGCCGAACGCATCTTCCAGATACTGGACGTGCCAGTAGAGGTGAAGGATCGGCCCAAAGCGGAAACGCTGCCGCCAATCAAGGGCGACATCGAGTTTCGCGATGTTACCTTCGGCTACTTACCCGACATGCCGGTGTTGCAAAACCTGAACCTGCGCATCGCAGCCGGGCAGACCGCCGCGTTCGTTGGCGCGACGGGCGCGGGCAAGACGACGATCTCGGCGCTGCTCACACGCTTCTACGATGTGCAGCAAGGGGCGGTCTTGATCGACGGCCATGACGTGCGCGCGGTGACGCAGCGCTCTCTGCGCAGCCAGATCGGCGTTGTGCCGCAAGACCCGTTCCTGTTCACGGGAACGATTCGCGACAATATCCGCTATGGCCGCCTGAACGCGACGGACGCGGAAATCGAGGAGACAGCCAAAGTGGTGGGAGCGCACGAGGCCATCACGCGCCTGCCGGAAGGCTACGAGACGGTGATCCGCGAGCGCGGGCGCAACCTGAGCGTGGGGCAGCGCCAGTTGATCTCGTTCGCGCGCGCGCTGCTGGCCGACCCGCGCATCCTGATCCTGGACGAGGCGACAGCCAGCATCGATACTGTCACAGAGGCGGTGGTGCAGCAGGGCTTGCGACGCCTGCTGGAAGGCCGCACCGCGGTGGTGATCGCGCACCGCCTCTCGACGATCAAGAACGCCGACCTGATCGTTGTGCTGGATCATGGCCGCATCATCGAGCAGGATACGCACGACGAGCTGCTCGCCAAACGCGGCATGTATGCCGAATTGTACTCGATGGGCTTCCGCCACACGCTGAGCAAAGCGGGGTAAGCAGCCACACCCGCAGTCTCCCCCGCCAGGGCAAGCGCAAGGCATTGCCCCTACCATATACGATGCGCCTCCGCAGGCCGTTCCGTGGTATGGTAGGGGCAATGCCTTGCGCTTGCCCTGGCGGTCATTGTCCCGACATCGATTGCGCCTGACGACGATTGCCCTGACGGCCTAAAATCACTATTGCTCCCGCGGATACATCTGTACCATCGTGCCGTAGTCCATATCCGGCGTTTGTACAAAGGCAACGCCAATCTGCAACTGCTCGATGCGTGCCGCAATATCTTGCCCGGAACGTCCTCTGATGAAACCGGCAACTTTCTTCGAGTCTGGGAAGTTGATGCGGAAGATCGCTTTCGTACCGGCGGTACCCAGAATATCCTGGTGGAAATCACCGATGCCCTGACTGGCGACAACGACGGCGATGCCAAACTTGCGCCCTTCCTTCATAATCTTGGGCAGCGTAACATCGCGCGCCAGGCGATGCGCCTCGTCGAGGACGATGGCAAGACGGATACGGTCAGCGTAGCCCCAACTGAACATGTCGCGGTAGATTTTTCGCAGCACGAAAGCGCCTGCCGCTAACTGGAGCATTTCCGCGTAGAGGTTGTGCAGATCGATGACGAGGCCGCCTCGAATGGATGAGAGCAGGTCGGGAGTGTGCTGTTCCGGGCGGAACAAGTCCATATCCAGCAGGGGGCGACAACGCGCCGCCACATTATTGACATGGCGTGCTTGCTCCTCCTGCCTGATGCGTCGCAGCACATCTTCCGGTGTTGGATATTCCAGGTCCGTCGCCTCTTCATCCGTGAACCCGCGCGCTTTATAGGCATCCTGGATCGCGCTGTGAACGATATCCAGTTGCATCGGTCCCATATTGGTCACATAGGCAAAGATCTCTGCAAGCTCGTAGCTGTTCGCTTTCCAGCCGCCAGCGCCATTGCCTCGCGAGCATTCAAAGGGCGAAAACGGCAGTCCTTGCGCAGCATCGACAATGGATGGGCTGATTCTTTTCACAAACGGATCGTGCGGATCGGCAAATTGCCCATGAAAATCCAGCACCAGCGAAGGCACATACTGTTTGCCCAGCTCACTCAAGATTCGCATGATCGTCCACGATTTGCCCTGTCCTGGAATACCCATGATGAACAGGTGCGGGCTGCCCGCCGTACTCGGACTCCATACAATTGGAAAACCAGATGCCTCATCTTCTCCAAGCGGCACCACAATCTCGTCGGGAGTCGATACAGCTTGTTCCACGCGGACGCTGCCAGCATGGCGCTGTAACGGAACTGCCTGCCTGCGTTCCTGGTTGTCACGCGCTTCTCTAGCGGAACGACTAGAGACCCCCGGATTCCCTCCGGCCTGTTGCTCACTTGCGGTGTCAGCCACTCCGGTGATACCGGAGTCGGCTGATGACGCCTGGAATGGAGAAATCTCCTGCGCCTCTTCCAGGTCTTGCGCGGTCAGCACGTAGATTTTGGCTTTGTCTGCTGGCGTCTCGATAAGCAAAGGTTTGTTGCGCGGCGCGGCGTCGAGACTGACGACATAGCCTTCATAGCTGGGGTGAAACACCATGCCGGATTTTTCCAGGCGGCCAAGCTGCTCCATAAAAGCGCCCTCGGACACCGGATCGAAGAGTTGATAGCGACGCGATCGCTCAAAGTAGAACCTGAGAACATTCGCCAGATAGGCTCGCTGCAAGGCGTTATCGATGCGCTGCTCGTTAAAGAAACGTTGCTCCATGGCCTGCGCCGATCCTTGCATCTGTAGAGCCATGTCCTTGCCCAACTCCTCCAGCACGGGAGTCTGTCCTTTGCGCCACTTCACTTCGATGAAGATGGCATCAAAGATGTTGCGCCGGAACGAGACAAGCATCATATCGCAGCGGCGCTCGCCCCTCTGAGGTTTGCCGGTTCCATCCAGCGAGAAGAGACGCGGGTTGATATCGACCGGCACCAGCACGGCCTCGCGCAAACGGCCTTTTTGCTGGAGCCACGACGTGACCGTGCCAAGCCCAACAGCGGCGGCGGCGCTGGTAGGGGATTCGAGCGACTGCAACGCCAGCCGACCGGAGATCGTTTTCAGATAATGCAGCAGACGGCTGACGCTCTGATCGACGCTGCTAAAGCCAAGTTCTCTCATAGCCTGGGCAAGCAGCGTTTCGATTTCTTCATGCCACGCGGTTGTCACCATCATACGATGCCCCAGACCTTCGATGGTTTCGGGCGAATAATCGAGAACGTACTTGCGGGCAACTGCCGCGAGGCCGGGATGGTGCGGCGAGTCATAATAATCCAGCGTGAAGAAGCGATCCAGCGTGATCACCCAGTTGGTGTTGGTATGCAGGCGCTCAAGCAGGTCGCGCCGCTCTGCGTCCAGCCGTACCTCCAGCATAGGGCGCATATCTCGGAACTGCGTAGCGAGGTAGCCGCATGCTTCGAGAAACACATCATGCAAATCGGTCAGTGTCTCAGTGTACCTAGCTCCGGCAGGATGTTCGGCTTTTTTGACAGCTTCCGGCACAATACGATGCAGCCAGCGCAACCCTTTTTCATCGGCAGCGAAGTTTGACACGAAGCGCGTGATCAGGCCATACAGCGCGTTGCCGCTCGAAACGGTTTTCGCATCGTGCGCAGCCGAGCGATAGACGACGCTGGGACGAGTGAGATCAGCCACCACAGCCAGGTGTGCCTCTGGCGGTGCTTGCTTCTCTAACTGGCTCATGGGTAGCACGATAGTGGCAAGGCCGGGCAAGAAATAATCGCTGGCCCGCACGTACTGCTGTTCGATCAGTTTCCGCACATCGTCGAGCGCTTTCGGCGGCCTCTTCTGCTCATCGGGCAGGTAAGCAGTGATCTGAAAAGTCGAAATGGACGGCTTATGCTCATCCTCATCTGACGCGCTCGCTTCGGGAAGCAAGCCCTTTATAGCCTCGGCGAAGAATGTGCCACGATACGGGTTGACCAGCGTGGCGACGAGCGTATCGACATAGGGGTGCAATTCCTGGAAACGAAGCAGGTGATCCGTGAGCTGATCGGGCTGAATTTCGCCCATCGTCGCCTGATCCTGACTGAAGCCGAGGATCAGGGCCAGATCATTATAGCGGCGCAGCGGATCAGGCACGCCAGCCGGGAGGGCCACGCCATGAAAGAAGCGAAGATTCTGGAAAAAGATGAACTCCTCCACGGAATCCTGGTGATGCGCGAAAGCAGGCACGTTCGTCGGTTCCAGCAGGCGCAGCGCCTGCATATCAACGGCATGTTTGCGCTGACGCACCGGATACGCGAGCAGCCGCTCTTGCCAGTTCAGCAGCAACTGGGCATAGTTTGCCAGCCAGGCCACACGGAACGGATGAGTCGGCAGTATGATCAGTGCTTCCTCTTGCTCTACTTGCACCAACAACGTATCAAGAGAAAGCGCGTCGAGTATCTCTTGACGCTCACAATCATTGCCCATCAGGTTGTCAAGGAGACTTTGATAGCTTTGCGCGTAACGCAGCGCGGCTCCCGCGAATTCTGGAGTCCAATCGGCAGTCTCGACCAGGTCGCGCCCTTCCGCTTTGCGCAGGCGGCTGAAAAACGCTTCTCGTGCCTTCCAGAACGCCGCCCAGGTCTCCTGGTCGCTCGTCAGCAAAGGACGCGGCATACACTCTCCAACCTCCACAGGACGCGGTTCGTCTATCGACAGCATGTAGCAGCCGCCATTGCGCGGCTCGGCTCTAATCTGTTCTTCCAATGCTTTGAGCGTGGTACTCAGCCCAACATTGATGGTGCCGCGACCAGGGAAAGAGAGGCTGAAATAGGCAATATCCTTAGTGATCCACTGCGTTCTTGGCTCGCTCAGTAGACTTTCGTGCATATTCATGACGAGTTCAAGCTGCCCGTAAGCAATGGTCGGCACACTGTTGCGCTGCTCGCGCGGCTGCCCTTCCAATTTGTCGCCAATATCCTTGACCAGAAAAAACTCCTCGGTACTTTTCCCAACAATCGGCTTTTCCGTTTCTTCGTCGATGATTTCGTTGCCGACGGCATCCAGGGGTACGACCCTCACGTAGACAGGACTGGTAGGAATATCATCATCATCGATGTCGAGCTTAATGGTCACACTGCGTCGCTTTCCCGGTACGCGTGGTATCTTAGGCTCAACAAAGTCGCTGTCCTCCTCCAACTCACCATCTGTATCTGATGGCACGATCCGCACACTCCAGCTATCCAGATTATCCGGTTGAGCTGGATCGCTGGCCCACTTCACCACCATCGAACCTTTTGGACCACACACAGCCTTCAAACTGCCACGCGCTCCATCTGGCTGCACCAGCTTGCAAAATCGCTCAACCATGTCGCTTTTATTCACGAAAGGCTGCACCAACACTTTGCGAATATTGCTCTTATCAAGTTCTGGAAATACCCAGCGATCAAAGGTCAGCTCACCCTGGCACGCCAGATCGTATGACCACGCGCGCACATCGTTCATTGATCTGCCGCGAAAGAATAGCCCAAGTTTGTTGGCTGTGTCCTTATCCACGTTCAGGCTCTGAATGCGCTCGCGCGGCATGGCGCTAATGCGCGATGGGTAAGCTAAATCAATCGTACACCGGTAGTTGTGTTCCAGTTGCGTTTTTTCCGCAAAATCGGGGCCACCATCGGCGATCAATCCCACGCGCCACAGTGCGCACCCCAGCCGCGCCAGATTATCCTGATGTGATAACTCCATTGCCGCCAGCGCAAAATCTAGGCGCTGGTCATAGCTTGCCTGGAGCGTTCCCCGCGCAACCATGCGCAACACCCGCTGCGCCTCGTCGGGCAACTGCCTCATCAGGCTCTTCAACGCGGCCTCGTGCAGTCTACGGCCATCAATGGCCGCGAACGAATTCGCCAGCGAACTGTAAGCAGCATCGACCAGGTCGGACGGCACGAAAAGACAGAGCCGCTCCTGCTTGCGATTGCGTACTTCAATGGCCTGATCGGTTGTTATATACAGCGCATCTCCAGGTTTCTCAGCAGCATGTGTGGCAAGGATACGAAACATGATAGCGCTGTCTGCCTGTTCCGACAGGTATTGGCAAACGGCGCTTGCTTCCGCGTGTTCGAGAAAATCGACACGGGCGCAATGTCCCTCGGCTGTCCCCTGCAATTGACGAAAGATTTCATCGGCGATCAGCTCAGTGCGATCCATACTCATCTTCTCACCTCGTCTCCGTTCTCATAATCTTCGTCTTCGTGTAGGGAGGATGCAAACGCTGAACGGTAAAGTCATCGGAAAGATCGCTAAATATACCCATCTGCCTGAGCCGGGCCAGCATGGCGCGCAAATTATCACGCGCCGCCGCCGTATATTCCGCGCCCGTGAAAGTATCAGGAGGCCGATCAATGAGAATGCCGTAGTGCGTTTCCAGGAATGCCAGAAATTCTTGCAGGCGCAGCGGCCGCAGGTCTTGCCCAGGTGGAGTAAGCCGCGCCGCGGCGACCTGCACCAGCACGGCCAGCAGATCGTTCGCTGGCGCATAGCGCCATGAATGACGAGACGATGTTGTGCCACGCAGCACACCATGCGGCTTTTTGAGACCTCCCACACCATAGTACCAGCTAATAAAATGGTTTAAAGCATTACCTCTCTGCCCTTCAACCAGTAGATTGACGACGCGCTCCAGATCGGTCTCTGCCGAACCAGCGATCTCATCGAGCCACGCGAAATCCTCCTCGTCTTCCTCGAGTTGCCCTTCCTCGCGCGGTAGCTTATTGGCTTCGCGAATCCGGGTCTCGTCCATCATCGCCTGGGCCTGAATTTGCATAGCGATAGCAGGCTCAAACTGGAGCAGGAGCAGTCCTTGCAAATAGGAAGGCCCGGATGTGGCCCCATCCAGGACGGTATTGATGCTGGCGCGGCGTTGGGTAGTACGGCCAAGCTGTTCGACATAGTGATCGAGCAAGCGCAGGCGCACAATAGACGAAAGATACTGCTGGTACGCTTCGACATCGCGTCGTACGCACGCCTTCGCCATCTCCTGGCTGTAACTTTTCGCGTCATTGGTAAAATCCAGGTAGAGTTGCGGAGGCGATGCCGCGAGCGAAACATGCATGGCAGGAGGGAAGCTTTGCGGGTCCTGTACAAGCGTGTTGATGGCATAGACGAGCTTCAGTGTGTAATTGAACAGTTCAAAATTGATCAGAGCCAGCAAGTGATAGGTAAACGCCTGCGTGGGCATACGCCGATAGTACGCGAAAAGAAAGCGCAGGAGATCGGTCGCCAGTTCATTTGCCAGCGCCGGACAGGCCGGTGTGACGCCTCTTTCGCGCGTCAAGCCAGTTCGGGTGTTTTGAAAACCATCAAGAAAAGCAATGGAAAGGCGCGTCAGCGTATCCAGGTTCTCTTCTCCATCGTAGTGTCCGCCCAATTCCGGCAGAGGATCAATGGTCACGCCTCGTCCAAAAATCGTGGTAATCGCTTCTTGTAGCCTGTCGTCCGCCCTATTCATGTTCTCGCGCAGGGCATGGTAAATAAAGGTATCAGCGCCGCGTAGGCGGCTTCCCGCGAGAGGAAAACCAGCTTTGTGAGCAAGCAGGGTATACGGCACAATCGAGGTAATCTGTTTGCCTTTATTGCCGCTATTGCCGCGCCCTACGCCGCCTGTGGTAATCAAGGTGGTGCGAACCAGCCGCTCCAGGACTTTTCGCCCGACAGGATCATCAAAGCCTTCCAAATTGGGATGAGTTGACAGATTATCAACGTATCCTTTGATATTCGTGGGATCATTAGAACGCCGCGCCTTACCGCGCCCTTGCGACAGGATCGTATAAAAGAGGGCCGGCAAAAAGAGATCGATATCAAAATCATTCATCTCGATGGCAAGTGCTTCCTGGAACTTCGTACCGCTCAGGTCTTTCGGCAGTTTCACTTTCATCTGTGGCTCTCTTTCTCCACTGCGACGCGCACAATTTTGCCATCGCGCTGCGTGATGTGATGAATGCGGCGCTGGCTATCGATTAACACCAGTTCATGAGTTTCTTGCAACAACAGCGTATCTTTGAAGCGCCGGAGATCTTCGAGCATTGGCTGATATTCCTGGGCATCCGGCACTAAGCCATCGGCCAGGCGCATCAGCAGGTCGAACAGGTCAAGCGTAATTTTCAAGATTAGCTTGCTGGTGACATGCTCGAATATGATACATTCCGGTATCTGCTCGACAAGTTGCGTATCGTGCAACGACTCGGCATACACACTGAAATCCTCCAGAGGAAACTGCTTGAGAACAACCAACTGCTGCTCCTCCGACGCGCTGACCTGCACGCTGAGCTTGCCAGACGGTACGTCTTCCACGATGCCATCCGAACGGAGAATGCCAAGCGCCAACCGATCGCGTATCCAGTCTATCGCCTCGTCTTCAAAGCGATCATCCAGCAGCGCGATGAACTCTTTGGCATGGCGATAGGGCAAAAGTTGCAACCGGCGAACGGCTGGGACTGGACGTACAGCGTCCTTCGCATCTTTCGCAGGTTTGCTGACCTCAAAGTACAGCCGTCGTTTTGTCGCCGCGATCCACGCGCGCTCATCGATAAAACGCTGCCGGGAAAGATCGACCTGGTCGCTATAGAGCAGACGCCGCGTCTCCGCCTCTTCTGGCGCATGATGGAAATGCAGGAAGCGATCAAGCTGTGGGTGGGGAAAGCGGGACGGATCGAGCGCGGTCAAATCTTTCAACAGTTCGTCGCTGCTATCAAGCGGCGCGAAAGCTGAACGCCAGTAACTCAGGTCAATGAGTGACGCTCCCGCTTCCTCGCCATGCCGCGCTTCGTGTACTTGCTGGCAACTGGCGTTGCCGGTGATGAGATAGGCGATGGCCGAGCGCAGGTCGCGCATTGTTATATGACGCTGGCGGCGTAGATGCGCGAGCAATAACAGGTATTCGAGCCACTTGTTGATACTGCGTTTGCGCAGCGCGACAGCATTGTTGCGAATAGGACATACCTCCTGAGCGGCGCACTCGTTGCACACTTGCCAATGCTGTTCAGCAACAAGGCTCCGCAACACCTTTGTGAAGATGGATTTTTCTTCGGCTTCGGGCATCAGGACAAAAGCGCGGCGTTTCAAGTCTACTACCCATACCGGCACACGCTCGCTGTCGCTCTCGTCGTGGAACCGCGCGATCTGGTTGGCCAACCAGTGAAAAGTATCTTTGTGGCGCTCAAAGTAATCCATAAGCCGCCCATCATTGATAGCGATAAGGACGGTCAGAGCGGCATCAGGCGCACTTGCTCCTTCCAATCCCCGCAATTTCTGCGCGAGCTGCTCGTCCGCGCTGAGACCCTGATATGCCTCCGATGCATCATAGCAACTACGGAACGTATGCCCTTCGTACTGGCATTCCCAGCCGCTGGCATTTTCTCTGATAAACGTTCCATTACGATCGACTAATGCCTGCTTCACTTGCTCCAGAAAGGCCGTCTTCCCATCACCAGGATTACCGGAGAGAAACACCACTTTGGGACGATCTGTCAGGATAGCAGGCAGCAGTTGCTCATCCAACGCAGTTTGCACATAGGTATTGCGCACAAAGTCCGTATCCAGCCCGCGATTGTTGGCATTGCCGCTTTCACTGTTGCGATAGAGGCTGCGGATATCATCAACCCAGGGATTGGTCTTTTCAGCCAGCGCCGCTGTTTCTGGAACGTCTTCAATGGCAAGGATAGCTGCCTGCAATTCCTGTCGTACCTGATCAACGTTGAGAGGACGCTCGGCTGGATTATTGGACACCATGCGCAGTAAAACGGCGGCGATGCGGCGTATTTTCGGATCAGCAATGGCGTCAGGCTGTGTCAGTTCCCGTTGCCCGCCCACGAGCGTGAATGGCAACGCGCCGGTCAGTATTTTGTACAATACCACGCCCGCCGCATAGCGGTCGCTGGTTGGAGGCGGTGATGGTGCTGTCAGTATTTCGGGCGGCAGGTAGAGCGGAGTACCGGCCAGGCGTGCCGCCGCAACCCGGTTCTGCTGGATGGCAAAGCCAAAATCGATCAGCACAGGGTACTCTTCGCCCTCGCAGAGAATAATATTTTCCGGCTTGATGTCGCGATGCAGCAGACCTTTCCTCTCCAGTATCTCAATCGCGATCAGCAAATCCTGCGCAAAAGTCCACCAGCGCTCAACAGGCCACGGGAAACTCGTTTCGAACTGCTTGAGCGTCAGCCCCGGAATGTATTCCATTTTGACATGGACATCGTCCTGCCTGGGAAAAATGTCGTTGATGGTCGGAAAATACTTACTCTTGATCTGCTTGAGCGCTGTATATTCGGCGGTGGCCTGTTCATACACCTCATCTGGTCGAAGAAACTGCTTGAGGACAAATTGCCCTAACCCGGCATCGACAAAATCTTTGTAGCTGGCAAGGTATGTTTTTGCCATGCTGCCCTGTCCCAGCACACGTTCTACCTTGAATCGCCCATTCGATAAGAGCAGTTCTTCAGTATCGTGCGGTTCCTCACGCAGGCTTTTGATCAGTCCAGTCAACCGCTCAAGAATATCTTTGATCGGCAAGGGCGGCGCGTAATGTTCGGAGGTCACTATCTCTCGAAATAAACTGGAAAGCTCAGCAGCGGCAGCGGCTGGCAGGATCGACCAGCGTTCCTTCAAGTCAGGAAACACCACATTACTTTCGGAGGATGCGCGCAGCGCGGTGATGGAGACACCTGCTATACGTTCCAGGAACACCAACCCCAGGCTGAATACATCAGTTTCCGGCAGTGCATACTCGTAACTCAGAGTTAGCTCGACGGCCGCGTAGGGATCCTCGGCTGTCAGCGCGAGCCGATCCAGCGTTTCGGCGATGGTCACAGTGCCAATACGAGCAGCGAAGAAATTGGTGAAAGCAATCTTTGGCGCTTGCCCACCCTGCAACACATAAACGGTGTCAGGCCCGATGGCGCGGTGCAGAATCTTCTTACTATGAATCACTTCCAGCCCTTTGAAGCACGCCAGAGCAAGCAGCAACTCCTGAGCCAGCTCATCGCGCGTCTCCGGTCGCGGATAATCACTCAACGGTTTCCCTATGAGAGGAATAATTGGCAGCACCAGGAAATCCTCGGACCACTTGAACGGATCGCTCACCTCTGCCACCAGATTCGTCGCACGTAGTTCCTTGAGCACTTTGAACTCGCGCATGTACAAAGTGTACAGTTCTTGCGACTCCAACGGGTCTCGACCCAGATTATAGACCATGAGCAGGCGCGGTTCGCCGCCCTCCATGACAGCATGAAAAAGACTCACACCTGGACGAACGGAGATGGCATCCTCGATGGTATAGAGGCTAATATGTTTAGGAATAGCCGGGCGATTCGAGAGGTCTACCAGGGCCTTCTTGATCTGGTCATGCGACTGACCGACGAAATCGCTCCCGCCCTGCATATCAAGGGATTGAAGACGCTGGCAGATATCGTCTGGAAAGAAGATGCCATTGGCAGCGCGCGGATCAAAAATGGCGGGAGGGCGTTCGGCGACAGAGAGCAGCACACCGCCGCGCACAAAATGTTCCGCTATCCTCAACGCTGGAACACGATCCTTGAGGTGGCCGGCCAGCACTTTCATCACATAATCCACTTTCGCCAAGGGACTGCGCTCGGATGCGCCATCCGCTCTGACCCACTGCTCCTCGTTGCCGCGAATCTTTCCCCGCCACGATTTTTCGTCGATGAGAAAGACCCAGTGGTTTCCGACAACGACAAAATCCATCTCATAGGAGCGCCCATTTTTGGTCGGCAACGTTTTATTGCCGATCACCAGCCATGACCGGGGAAGTTGCTTCAATACCTCGGCGGCCCTTCTTTCTCCTTCAGTGGCAAAATCTCCCGCTGCGCTGATTAATTCAGCCATCGTGGCACACTCCTTCTACTATTCAATAATTTATCCATCGGCATTTATAACTTTTCATTGATGCGCATGAATGGATTGCGAACCAGAACAAAGCTCGGTGATACACGAGGCATAGTCAAACAAGCTTACCCTGCTCAGGTCGGGTAGATGAGGCATATGTTACATTGTACAGGTTCAGCATATATGGTGTCAATACGATTTTCTCTTATTTGCATGAGTTGTGGTGAGCAGCAACTTTTTGCGGCTGCCCTGACGGCCCCGCAATCCCATTATTATGTCGTCATAGGCAATGACCTTTTCACCGCCTCTAGCGCGGCGGCTACCGAATCCACCGCCAGCGCGCCGCGCTCGATCAGTTCGGCGAGCAATTTCGTGGCTTCGCCGCCGGTGTAGTCGCGTGCGGCGAGCGTTTGGGCTTCATCAATAGATTTGAGCGCATCGTAGGGCGAGAGCAAGAGAACGGGGAGGCCGCGCCGCGCTGCCGCCAGCGCTTCGCGCAGCAGGGACACGTTGCCGGGGCCGATGGGCATGGGGCAGATGATCAACTGCGCGACCTGGGTGAGGCTGGCAGCGACTTGCTCGATCGCGGCGGGCGAAATGGGAGCGTAGGGCTGCTCGGTGATCACCTGGGCGGCGAGGCGCAGGGCCAGGGTATGGTCGCTGTCGCCGATGTTGAGCGCGCCCGCCACGAAGGGGATACGCACGTCGGCTAAGGCGCGCATGAGCAGTTCGCCGGAGCCCCCGCCTGCCATAACATGAACACGGGGAAGCGCCGGTACGGATGACTCATCTCCGCTGGCAGCACTGCCCGGCGGCAGGACGCTGAGGTATTCGGAGCCGCGCAGGATGCCCACCTGCACGCTGACGCCGTAGACGCGGCTGAGCAGGCCCGGCTGCAACACCTCGGCGGGACCGGCATCGGCGACGACGCCGCGCTGGAAGAGCAAGAGGCGCGGAAAATAGCGCGCCGCGAGATTGAGATCGTGCATGGCGGCGATCACCGTCATGCCGCGCTCGCGGTTGAGACGCTGCGCCAGTTCCAGCACTTCGACCTGGTATTTGATGTCGAGATGGGCTGTCGGCTCGTCCAGCAACAACAGCTCCGGTTCCTGAGCCAGCGCCATCGCGATCAAGACGCGCTGCTGCTCGCCGCCGCTCAGGTTATTGAAGGTGTGCTGAGCGATGGAGACAGCATCCGCCGCTTGCAGGGCGTCCTGTACCACGCCGCGGTCGCGCTTGCTGAACGAGCCGAAGAAGTTGATGAAGGGCGTGCGTCCCAGGCTCACCATCTGCTCGACGGTGAAGGAAAAGGGCATGTGCAGCGTCTGCGGCACAACAGCAATGCGCCGCGCAACGGCGCGCCTGCCCCATTGCCGCAGATCGCGGCCCTGCAAGCGAATATGGCCCTGCTGCGGCCGCAGCACGCCGCTGATCAGGCGCAGCAGCGTCGTTTTGCCGGAGCCGTTCGGCCCCAGCAGCCCGACCATCTCCCCGGCACGCACCTGGACATGCAGCTTGTACATGAGCGGCTGCCGTTCATAGCCGAAGGTGACGCCATCAATGTCGAGCAACGGCGGCGCGTCGTTCACCATCGATATTCTCGCTTTCCGCGCCTGAGCAGGTACAGGAAAAACGGCGCGCCGACCAGGGCGGTGAAAATGCCCACGGGCAGCACCGCCGGGGCAATGATGACGCGCGCCAGCAGATCGGCCAGCGTCAGGAAGATTGCGCCGCCGAGGGCCGAGGCAGGCAGCAGCAGGCGATGGCGCGGACCGAGCAGCAGGCGCATCGTGTGCGGCACAACCAGGCCGACGAAGCCGATCAGGCCGCTGATGGAGACGGCAGCCGAAGTCAGCAGCGAGGCAACGATGATGATGATGAACTTGCGTCGCTCGACATGCAGGCCGAGAAACGCCGCTTCCTCTTCGCCGAGCGCGAAGACATCCAGCGAGGGCGCGAGCATGAGCGCGCACGCGATTCCCACCAGGATAAGCGCTCCCACGATAAGATCCGGCGACCAGCTCACAACGGAGATGCCGCCGGAGACCCAGTTGAAGAGCGCCTGCAGGCCGAGATTAGAGAACTGGCTCAGCGTGAGGATGAGCGTCTGGAGCGCGACCAGGACGGCGTTGACCACCACGCCCGCCAGCAGCAGCGTAACAACGGGCGTGCTGCCGCCTGAGCGCGCGATGGTATAGACGAACAGCACAGCAAGCATCGCGCCAACAAAAGCGAGAACCGGCGTGATCGGCAAAAACGCGCCATACACGGCGTTGAGCGGGAGAACGAAGGCAACGGTGGCTCCCAGCGCGGCACCCGACGACGTGCCGATCAGGAACGGGTCGGCCAGGGGATTGCGCAGCATGCCCTGAAAAAGCACGCCCGCCACGGAGAGTGCGGCCCCCACCAGCGCGGCGGCAACCACGATGGGCATGCGTATCTGCCAGATGATCAGTTCCGTCGCGGTATCCCAGTGACGGGCGAAATGAAACACGCCCGTGCCGTTCAGGATGACCTGCGCGATCGTGCCGATGGGGACCGGCACGGAGCCGAAGCTGACCGCGAGCAGCATCACCGCGAGCAGCAATACCCCCAGCAGAGGTAGGGCAGCATAGCCCCACCTTTGCTGCCAAACGCGGGCGGCTGCTTGTCTCTGCTCATGCTCAACGGTCACGTTCTTTGCCATTGGTTTTCCCTATATACAGTCCAATGATGTGGCGGCACAATTCATTGTGCCAGTCAGCCGCAGAAACCGGGGTCGAGCCTGGCACAATGAATTGTACAGCTACATCTATAGCATCATTCCTACAACAACGGTCAATCGGTTGCGGCGCAATAAGCGGGCAGCGGCGTGGTAAATTTGTCCGGGTGCAGCACCTGTGCCAGACATTGCAGCCATTGTACAACGCGCGGC
>Ga0207416_1001495_pt1 | contig 30448 bp, 35 predicted proteins | sample PaiPotPPM11metaG_FD_184107 | JGI IMG/M metagenome (GOLD analysis project Ga0207416, IMG submission 184107) | Iron sulfur acid spring bacterial and archeal communities from Banff, Canada, to study Microbial Dark Matter (Phase II) - Paint Pots PPM... ... | reverse complement strand
CCTCGAATAGCTCCACCTTCGTTCTCCTCTCCATCAAAGCCCCCTGCCTCCATTAGCAGGATGCTTCGATTCCGAGGGTGGGCCAAATCAGAGTATCGAAGTGAGCCAAATCACAGTATCGAAATCAGAGAAACTTAAAATCTTGCCGTTTAGCCCCACTTTTCGGCTCTGTGACTGATAGTTATCTTGCCACTCAGCGGCGACCGCTCAGCGTTTGAGTACATCCCGCGGCCCCGACTACGGCAGGATTTTGAGCCAGTTAGTGTACCAGTCAGTCAGGCGGTAAACCGGGCTGGCCGGGCCCGGATAAATGCGAACACGACGGCCGCACGAGTGCGGCTTTGCGGCTGCGCTATTTACCTCCATAGTAAAGGTGTAAAAGAAAGGTTTCCGTCGTTTCGCTTGAGTCTGGGGCCGCTGCGCCAGAGACGAGGATGAGAAGAAAATGGCGGAGTCCTTTCCGTCACCTGATCGCCTGGCATTTCGACCAGCTCCGAAACCCACCGCTAATACCGCGTCAGTAGGTCCTCTGACGCTGCAAGCACTGGTCGTGACCGATGGACTCGATGTGGTTCAGTTCGCCTGTTCGGTCTCGCTTTCCCGGAGTTACAGCCATGGACTACCCGTAATCGCGCGCAAGCCCATCGCTTCGGTGGAGCCCTCGGCAAACGGGGCGCTTGCCGCGTTCGCAAAGCAAGGAGGAAGGATCATGCTCAGTCCATATCGCGTGGTCGATCTGACCGACAAAAACGCCATGATCTGTGGGCAGATCCTGGGAGATTTGGGTGCCGAGTGATCCTCGTTGAACCCTCCGCCGGCGCGCAGGCACGGCAGATTGGGCCTTACGCTGAAGATCTAGTGGATGCAAACCGGAGCCTCAATTTCTGGTCGCTGAACCGAAACAAGCGCTCGGTCACCCTCGACCTGAGCACCTCCTCCGGCAGAGAGATAATGCTGAGCACCTGCCTCAACGGCCAGACCGGTCCGGATAGAATGCTGGCCGGCTACGGCACGATGGGCGCTTGCATGGCAGGCTTTGGCGAGCTGGCAGGCTGGCCCGACCGACCACCGGCCGCTCCTTTCTCAGCTTATACGGACTTCACCTCGCCCAATAACCGCAGCTCTGTTGGCCGCTCTCGACCACAAGCGGCGGACCGGCCTGGGCCAATACATCGATGTTTCGCAGGTCGAAGCGCTGATTCACTTGCTGACGCGCGCGGTCCTGGATTACACGGTAAACGGGCGCATTCAAACGCGGATGGGTAACACGCTGCGAGAGTACGCTCCGACCGGTGTCTACCCTTGTGCGGGCACGGACCGATGGGTGGCGCTTGCCGGGCCGACTGACACAGTCTGGCGAGCACTATGTGCCAGGTCTGGCCGGGGCTGGGACGCCGAATTTCATATTGCAAATGCTTCAGCATCCCTGCATAAAGGCCGGCTACTTTCCTTAGTCCCCGCAGGAGTTGTGATGATCGACAGTATCCGCATGCCATCGGCGGTTGCTAACTGATAATAGGTGATACGTGTCCCGCTGTAGCCGGCCGGGCCTCGCGAAGTTCCAGAGCAGCCGGCCCGCTGCAGGAAAGGATAGCCAGATGAATCCGCTGTTCGATGCCTTCGTCTTTCAGTTCTGGCAACGAGTCTGGCTTGAAGCTTTACGGCGCAGGCCTATTTTTGAGGCCTTCCAGCGCGTAAGCATGACGCCCTGATCCCCTTGATGCGGTGACTGTCAGGTTCGGTGTGCTGCGGCGCTATCGCGAATTCCCGTCCGACCACGTGGCGGCGCGCAACGTCGACGTGTGGGTACCACCGGAGTACGAAGAGGCTAGCAGCCGGCGCTTCCCCGTCATTTACATGCACGATGGACAGAACCTGTTCGATCCGCAATCTTCATTTATCGGAGTGGATTGGGGAATCGACGAGACCATGCGTGAACTCACAGCCGCGCTTTCGACCACCGAACCCCCGGCAGTTGCATACGCGGTGCGCTCCATTGGGCGGCTGCTCACGGAGGAACCACGCGAACTGCTGAGTGAAGTGTAGCGTAGGTTTGGACCGGCAATTCGGAGCGAACGATCCGCTTTAGATAGCGCCCCAAAGACTGGCAATGAGCTGAGCCCCGAAATCGTGGGCATGACCCGGCACCTCGAAAGGTGCAGCGCTTTACGCCAGGCGCGACGATTTCAAAGGCTTCGATCAGCTTGAGGAGCGACTTTGCAGTGCGCGGCGAAGGATTCAACACTCGATTACAATCAGCGCCCGGGATTGGTCCTGCAGCGTGACGACACCATCTAAGAGGCAGATCCAGGAATCCGGTGCCTCGCACGCTCCGCTCGCGAGTCTCGTTACGTCAGTGGGTTTCGAATCTGTTCGCAAGCGGGTGAGCGCGTTTGCTGAGACAGTGAGCAAACCGGAAGCCCTTCAGGCATCGGTAAGAAGTACAGACGGAGCGCCGGCACCTGCCGACAGTATCGCGAGCGAGCTGCACGCTGGAACTCGCACTTAAACAGGCCCTTCTGGAAATTCCCGACCCCGGTCCGCAAGCTGGAAAAATTACTAGCCTATTTAACTCAAACGTGATGGAGCGGATTGTCCAGTGTTACCAACGAAAAACCTGCCTCATGTTGGGGAGAGTCACCGCTCGCTGATGGTCAGACCAGAGCAGATCGGCCTACGAAGCAAGCGGTCCTTTCTAGGCTCGCCCAATAGCTACCTTTGAGGAGGAGGAGCCTCCGCGACGAAGACTGGTCCAACCATTAAGAAACTCCGAACCATCGACACTCGACAACGTAAGCCCCAGCATACTCACTGTTATCCACCCCTGAGCCAATGCCCAAGCATCATCATGTCCCTCAATGACGAACGAACCTGTAAGACGAAATACTTGGGTTCCATCTTCCCTATGGTCGAGTTCTTGATATCGTTCAACCCACCTGGATCGTCCCATTGGCACAACCCGAAACCCACGAATTTGTTCAGCCGAAAGGTTGGGGACGTTTATGTTTAGGATCGTCCACGGCGGAAGTTTATGTTGAAGGGCATCGACCAACACCGGCGAGATTACCCGAGCTGCTTCCGAGAAAGATATTCTATCTCCGTCAGAAAGAGATATAGCAACTGATGGAACTCTATTGATCGCACCTTCAAGTGCCGCAGCAACGGTTCCCGAATATAGGATGCCTGTCCCCACATTTGATCCATGGTTGATGCCGGAGATCAGGAACTGCGGTTGGTTCGGGCGCGCCAACGTTGTGCATGCGAGCTTAACGCAGTCAGCAGGCGTGCCACACACTACCCAAACCGCCGTCCGTGATGAAGCATCGCCCGCCCCGAACTTAGGAAGCACTGACCGCCGCGCAACAAGAGGGCGGTCGAGAGTCATAGCGTGGCTCATTGCTGAATGCTGCGTTTCGGGCACCGCCACAAGGATATCGCCACAGCCCAAGGTTCGGAGCTCTCCGAATAAAGCCGCGATACCCTCAGCGCTGAGGCCATCGTCGTTAGTGAGGATAATCATCAGCTTGCCTCGAAGGCGAAGATGAGGATACTACCGAAGAGACAGCGTAAATGAAAGAGTTCGTTCCTGGATTCCGACACAACCACGAGTCGAGTCCCATTTGGATAGCGAGTGGCACAGCCAGATAATCCCGCGCTATCAGCGGCGTACCGCGCGGGTCGATGAAGCGATATTGGGAGTATACCTGAGCGGCACCAACACGCGGCGGTTGCGTGGCGCGCTGTCGCCCTTGCTCCGCGGAGCGCCGTTATCGAAGGATGCGGTATCGCGTCTAGTGAGTCGGCTGCGCGAGGAATTTCAAGATAATAGGCATTGTTGGGAGAATTTACGTCCTTGAGCTGATTCCGTTCGTCGAAACCGTAGGTATCGCCATTGCTGGCGTCGACAGTCAGATTGTTACGGTTGCCCTCGGAGGCGTTAACGCCATTCAAGGTGGTAATCTGGTTGGTTGAGTCGTACGCGGCAGTCACGATGCCGGGAAGGTTGACGGCCGCCAGGCTGCCGCCCTTGCGCTTATCCGCCCTCGGCAACATAAGTGTAGGGTCAGGCTGCCAAGCGAGTTTGCATAATCTCGCGATCTGCCGGCGCGCTTTTACATGACATCAAAGCCTGCACCTTCAGATGTTGACTCCAGAGTTACTGCTGACCAGGAGACGCAGGGTCGATTATCATGTCATTGTTCACCTGCGTCATTCCAGGTATCAGAAGCGCGTCCCATGAGGCCTCGAGACGGTCCTTATCAACGTGCGAAGAGCATTGTCGCCATAAGGACGATTTGTAGGAGAATTTCGTTTCCTCCTCATCACGAGTGCTTACTGACATACGGCGCGATTTCCTTTGACCTTTGTGACGGCTGCCGCTAACCTAGCGCGCTGAAAGAAGTTCCCATCGGTCCAATGACGGCATTTTCCAGAGCGTCGGCCGCTCCAGGGCGGATTCGGCGTGGCAGTGGAAGCCCGTCGTTTGGTGCGAGGGTGTAACGAGTCGACAAATGCTCGAATTGTGGCAGCAGCTTTGTGGATGGTGCTGAGCAATGACCGTTGCGCTGCGTAACCAATCTGGTTCGGTTCTGGTGGTGGAAGATGATGTTCGCGCGTTAGATGCGTTGACAGATTTGCTTGAAGGCAGTGGCTATACAGTCCAGAAGGCCCAAAACGGCCACGAGGCGCTGGAAGAAGCGAAAGGTCGCCCGCCAGGCATGATTCTCCTCGACCTTTCGATGCCGGTGATGGATGGTTGGGAGTTCATGCGTCAGCAGCGGCTTGAACCCAGGATTGCCGATATTCCGGTGGTCGTCATCACAGCGCTGGTCTCGGCGGTTCCAGCAGGTGCCAAGGCGCTCGTCACCAAACCGATTAACGTAAACCGCCTCATGTCGCTGATCGAAAAATATTGCGCATTACAAGGCTGAAACCGATCATAATCGACTCAGCAGTGCTTCACTTCCACGCGCCTTCCTTCCTCAAAAAACATCATTCCCGGGCGCCCTCACCCTAAACTCGGTTGCCGGGAGCAAGTATCTGGAGTCCGCCCAGGGCCGAAACCGCAAGGCATGACCCGGGCTGGCTGCGAGGGCGCATCGTGCGGACCTCGGAACATAGTCTCAATGCAGATTCTAATTCCTCCGCCCTCAAGGGAACCGCGAGACAACTACTGTAGCTGAGCAGAGCGACCCCTTTCTTGTCATTCTCGCGCGTCCAGCCCGCGAGGGTAACCTGGAATAGCGAGGGCGAGTTGCGCTGGCGCGCCGTAGGCGGGAAGGGCTGGTCTGCCGGAAAATGGCGAAGAACCGAGATTCCGCGCAGGCGGCAACCCACGCACGCAGGAATCATCGACGACTATTTTAGGTCTTGCGGTTTTTCGCCGCGACGGCCATAGACGGATTCTTTGTGCTGGTCCGCCAGAAAAGTCAAAATCCGGGCCCTCAGCCGGTCCCGTGTCACGCACGCGTCCATAAACGTAGGGACGTGTTCGGGTTGCATTTGCCCCTTGCTGATGATCCGGATGGCCGCGTGCAACTCGTAGTCGATCACTTGGATCTGTTGCGCGGCCTGGAGCAGCCATTCCGGTGTTTGGACTGGTACAAGACGCTGTAACGAGCGGGGTTTACTCACCGTTAGCAAGTTGCGCTACTTAGACGATTTCGCCGGCCTTGCAGCGCATTCCCCCAATTTTGCAAGTTTTTCATCCCCCTGTGAAGGGCTAGTCATAGCATGATGCTGGCACAACTGGTCAGCGTCGATCAACTGCTTGTTATCTGCTTTGCGGGCCATGATGCAGCAGAAGAATCGCAGGTTACAATCTGTTGATCATTTCATCGGCGTCAGCACGAGGATCTGACCGCTCATCTCCGGCTGGTGACGCAGGCATTTAAAGTCGATTTCGCCCTCCTGGTGAAACGTGAAAATGTAGGAGGTCTTCTGCAACGGCGGCAGCTTGACATACATCAGCACCGTCGAATCGGAGCCGAGCAGCGCGAAATCATGCTCGTCGTCGGGCTGCAGATTCCAGAATTCGATCTGTGTCGGCTGATCGCGATGGACTGTGATGAACGAGGGACTGAAGGTGTAAACTTCGCCGAATTGTTTCACCGTTGCTTTAGGACCCGTTTCCTTTACCGCGATGGCTTCGGTCAGCATCGTAATCCCGGCTTGTGCCTCGCCGGTTTTTGCAACTGTGACGATCTTCGTGGCGGCGCCGGAGGGCAAGAAAAACGGTCCCTTTCGGGCGGGGGCGGAACTCGCGGCGTGCGCTATCGCTCCGGCCATCATCGCGAGTGTCCAGCCGGAAGCCGTTGAGCGGAGCAGGCGCCAATGGCAGGGACAGCATCGAATCATCGAGCGAATCTTTGCCATGTTAAGATTGCGAACCCGTAACCAACGATGCGTGCGAGAGAACGTAGGATCATGATAGACGCAGCGAACTTAATTTCTCGCCGAAAATTTATCAGAGTTGCCACTGGCGCTCTGGCACTTGCCAGCACTCCTTTTTCGGCCCGCGCATTCGCTGACGGGCCGCCACCCCGTTTCGGCGGTAGGACCCCCAATCGCGATTTTTATGTGACCTCCTATGGCGGCACGCCCAGTGTGGACGCAAGCCGTTGGAACCTAAAAATTCACGGTTTGGTCCGGCGCCCGCTGACCTTAACTTATGCCGATATCACGCGAATGTCCTCGATTCGCCAGATTCTCACGCTCGAATGCATAGGCAACCCGCCTAACGGCGATGCGATTGGCAACGCCGAATGGACCGGGCTTAAACTGAAGCCGCTGCTCGATCTCGCAGGTGTAAAGCCGAACGTCATCTATGCCGCGATGCGGGCCGCCGACGGCTATTACACCGGTGTCCCGCTTGGCGAATTGATGCGGGACGACAACTGGCTCGTCCATCGGATGAACGGCGAGCCGCTACCGCCCGAGCATGGCTTTCCACTGCGCATTTTCATTCCAGGTAAATATGGGATGAAACAACCCAAATGGCTCACCGAGATTGAGTTGGTCGGCACGCCGTTCATCGGTTACTGGGAAGCGCGCGGCTGGAGCAACGAGGCCTGGCGCAAGGTCAATTCAGGCTTCTTCTATCCGCGCCAGTCGACCGGGATTCTGGACATTTTGTCGCTCGATACGGCGCCCAAAGTGACTGCGCCGGTCGATTTGACAGGATGGGCGCTCGCCGGACCGTCAGGCATACGTCGGGTGGAAGTGTCAACAGACGGCGGCGTCACCTGGCATGCCACCCGGCTCCTGGAAAATCGCTCGCCGTACATATGGACGGTATGGCAATACCGTTTCGCCCCAACCAAGCCGGGCGATTACATGGTTCGGATAAGAGCGACCGATGGCAACGGCATCAAGCAACCGGAAACATATTCCGCGCGCGGCGACGGCGCCACGAGCCAACCGCGAATGAGGCTGAGGGTGATGGCAGCTTAACGCAACGGACGGGCTTCGGCGCCGATAGCGGCTGGGCAACAAGCAACCGGGACGGAACAATTCAATGATGTCCGAACAAGCCGCTGAAAAAGTTGCCGATTGCACCGAGGACATCGTTGGTAGCCGGGGCGGGGCCGGGTAGCGGTTGCGGTACACCCGAATTGGGCGGGGATTCGGCTGATGGATTGGCGGATGGCGGCGTGCTGGCGGCGAAAATGCCGCCGTGCAGACGACAGGTCCGGGTGGGTTCAGTGCCTGACAGAAATGGCAACGTCGCGACTCGGGGGCATGAGGGCGTGGCAAGACCGCCAGTTGTCGGATCTATAGTCACCATTGTGATGCCAGGCGGCGGCGGTCCGAAACCCAGTTGCGGCTGCCGCACGGAGTCCCGCATGAAGTGAACCCACGCCGGCAATGCAGCGTCTGCACCTGGCAGGCCGATATCCTGCGGCTGGTCAAATCCTACCCAAACGCCACAAACCAGTTGGCGCGTATACCCAATGAAATAAGCATCGCGGTAATCTTCGGTGGTGCCGGTCTTGCCGGCCGCAGGAAAATCGAGGCCCATTCGCGCTGCGCTTTTGCCGGTTCCATACTGCAGCACACCCCGCAATGCTCCGGTCATTATGTAGGCTACTGCACGGCTCATTAAACGCTGTTGACGGGGCGAGTGCTGGTAAATGACCTTGCCATGGCTATCCACCACCGCCTCTATCGCGTATGGCGCCCGCACCATGCCACGATCGGCGAATACTGCGTAAACCGAGGCCATTTCCAGCAGCGTCACCTCGCCAGAGCCGATCGAGATCGGCAGGTAATTAGGCAAAGCTTCCTGAATCCCCATCAGATGCGCGGTGCGAATCATGGCTGGCGGCCCGAGCAAGCTGCCGAGATAGGCAGTGGGAACGTTAAGCGAATCTGCCAGCGCCTCCGCGACCGTCACATCGTCAGTATAGCTCCCCTCATAATTGACCGGCGTCCATCCGTCAAACGACATCGGCCGATCCGGCAGGATCGAGGCTAGCGTTACCGGTTGGGTAAGCGGCGACAACGCCGGATCGAGCGCCGTCAAATAAACCACCGGTTTGAAAGCGGACCCGGGCTGACGTTCGGCGCTGGCGACCCGGTTGAATTGGCTGGTGCTGTAGTCGCGCCCGCCGACCATCGCGACGATAGCTCCGGAGCGCGGTACAATCGCGACCAACGCGCTTTCGAGCCGTTTACCTGGAGTCCGGCGGCGCAAATGCGTATGGAGCTTTTCCAACCGTTCGAGGTTGGCAACCATGGCCTGGCGTCCGGCCTCTTCGAGTTCTGGATCCAACGTAGTGTATACGCGCAGCCCGGCGAGCATGCCGCTGACCGCCGGAAGCTTCGAAACCTGGGCGGTCACGTAATCAGTGAAGTATGGGGCCCGGCGCAGCCCTGGTGCCGGCACGGTTACGACCTGCTCTGCGAGCCCCGCCTCGTATTCAGTTTCGTCGAGTGCGCCGGCGCGTCGCATCAGCTCCAGCACGATATTGCGCCGCTGCCGGGCTGCGTCGGGATGCCGCCGCGGGTCATCGCTGCTCGGCGCTTGGATCATGCCAACCAGGGTGGCGGCCTCCGCTGGCGTAACCTGGCGCAGGTCTTTGTTGAAGTAGTAGTGCGCTGCTAGAGGCATTCCATAAATCGGCGTGCCCTGGTATTCGCCCATCCAGACGTCGTTGACATAGCGCTCGAGGATCTCATTCTTCGACAGGCGCATTTCGAGCACCAGCGCGATCGCGAGTTCGCGGATCTTACGATCGAAGCTACGTGTGTGCTGGTCGATAAAAGTCCGTGCCAATTGCTGCGTCAGGGTGCTCGCACCTTGGCGCAGCCTGTGCGCATGTAAATCGATGAATGCGGCTTCGACCATGCGGACCGGGTCGAAGCCGAAATGGTAGTAGAAGAAGCGATCTTCGGTCGCCAATAATCCCTTAATCAAATACGGCGGCAGGTCGCTCAGCGAGACTTCGACCCTCTCGGCGGGCGCATCGGGCAGGAGCCGTCCGATTACTTCGGGTTCGAGCATCGCCTGCGGTTGCGCGACCCCGAAAGAGTCGGCAATACCCGTCACCCGCTCGCCGTCGAAGCTGAGGTGGACCAGGGTCGCGGGATAACCGCGCTCGCCGACCCGGAACTCGCGCACATAAATCGCCATCAAGCCTGGCTCCATCGAATATTCACCGGGATGGGACGGCTGCTGCACACGCGAATAGCTCAGCCGTTCGAGCCGATCGATCAGATGGAGCGGAGCTATTTCATCACCGGCGGAGATTTCGAGCGGGGCTGAATAGATTGCGGACGTCAGCGCAGCACGCCGCTGCGCGATCAATTGAGAGATATTGCTGTAGAGATTGGCGAGATAGAAGCCGCCCGAGAAGGCGGCCAACAGGAAAATCCCCAGCCACGTCCGCCGCCATCCAAGCCGCCGGACCAGCATTGCGGTCGCGCGCAGCGCCATCATCGGCGGAAGCCGATTCGATGCCGATGGACGCGCGGCCGGGCCACGACTGACCGAATTTCGACTTTTTTGTCCGTCGCCCTTGAGACGGCCTCCTCGGTTCGCCATCAGCCTAAAATCCGCATCCACCCACCTCGCCGCGTCTACATCACAGATTATAGCCGACGCTCAATGGCCAACACATGGTTCGTGCGCGGCAAGGTTAAACTGACAACGCCGCCGGTGGGGCCAAGACTTGCGCTCGGCTACTGTTTATAGCCGAAACGGCGTAGCATCGCGTGCCGATCGGCTTGATCCCTTTCGTTTTCGGTGCCTTTCGGCGTACTGCCGTCGAGCACACCCAAAATTCCTCGTGCGCCATTGTGCTCGGCGACGACTACCGTTAGTGGATTCGCGGTGGCGCAAAACACTGTGCATACCTCGGCCACCGTTTTGATCTGGTTGAGCACATTCACCGGAAAAGCATTACCGAGCATCACGATGAAGACATGCCCCGCCCCGATCGCATGGGCTGCTGTGACAGCCGCGTTTTCGAGCTCATCGTTGGTGCCGGTATGGCGTATCAGGCACGGCCCGGATGCTTCACAAAAAGCGACGCCGAATTTCACTCCTGGGACCGCCTGCACCACTGCTTCATAAAGGTCCTCGACCGTCTTTATGAAGTGCGCTTGTCCGATGATTACGTTGAGGTCCGGATTAGGTTTCGCAATTTCGACTATCTTCAGATCCATATGGTTGCTCTTTTTGGGGTTTGGCTACACGATGATAATTGCTGTGGCGGCGGGGCCGAAAGGGAGTAGGAGCACGGTGAACGGCAAGGCGTTGCCGGGTTACTTTTACCGTTTGTCGGCCGGCGCTCAGCGCGCGTGGCTGAAGAGCGATTCCATCGATCGCTACGAGCTGGTACCCGACGCGCCCACCTTCAGGCTGACCGCGGCGGTGATCGCCGCGGTTCCATCGGGTGATTCTTTGCGGATCGAAAGAGCCGCGCAGGCATTGACGCATCAAATCTGCGCCTTGATGGCGGTGCATGGCGTGCGGGTTGAAGTTCGCGGGGTGCGGCCGCATAACACGCGCGGCGAACTCTATGGGATTTTCTACCCGCGAGGGCCGTCAGCAGGTCCAGGCGCGCCACTCATCATATTGTGGATGCGAACGGCACAGCGCCATGATGTGGTCAAACCCAAGACCTTCCTGCGCACGCTGATGCATGAGCTGGGTCATTACTTAGATTACGCGCTGCTGCGGCTCGACGACTCATTTCACACGGCCGGCTTTTTCAGACGCGAGTCGTTCCTGGTGAGAATTCTGTGCCCACCAGAAATCTCGGCGCAGTGTAGCGCATCCGGTGCGCTGTTGGAGAACGAGAAACCGAGAGCAAAAATAGCAACTACGAGCAAATAGGCAGCGCTGCCTTCTGGCGTAGGAAGAACGCTCCGGCCACAGATCTTTAACGATTCTTAATTTCGCTCACACATTTGAGGTCATGTTTGAGGCGGAATCGCAGTATCCGGTAGACAGATCAAGGCCGCGGATAACGTCACGTAGATGTAATCCAGTTCATGAATGTCGTGCATTGGAAGTCAGACAAATATTATGGCGTCTTGTCAGCAGGGATCGCCAAAACGGCCGTGCTATTCGTCGATGCCGCATGCTCCGTGTCGGTGCAGGGCGGAGACTACGTAAGAAGCGAAGGAGCAACAGGGGGCTTCGGGGTATCTTCTCGTTTGATTGCCTCACTGCCAAGCGGGTGCATTAATTCTCGCAGCACGTCACCGCGGCTTCCGGATCATCCAAGCTGATAACCATTGGAGCGCGCGTTCTGCGCGCACCAAAACAAACTTCCCCTGTTTGGGGGCACGATGAGTCATCAACTCTTTTGGGCATTCGCATCGATCCGAGGATTAGCTGCGGGACTTGCACTACTGACGCTGATCGACTCTGCATCAAAAGCTGAAGGTGTAACCTATTATGTCGACTCAGTTAGGGGACAGGATTCCAGCTCAGGAACTTCATCCTCTTTCGGCTTGGCAGATGCTGGATGTGAAGACCGTTGGCAGACCGGCCACGCCCGCGCTGGTAACGCAAAACGTCGCCACGTGCGGTTACTCGCAATGCCTGTGCGGCTGCGAAGTTTATCGTGTAATCCGAATTCAGCTTACTATAGCGAGAATCTGTACTCGCCAGACGAGACTCCGACCTACTCATTGAACGTCGATTACGATTCCGGAGCCGCTTCCAGGATTGTGCAGGCGGGTGTGCAAACGGAAGCGGCTATGCAATGAACATGAGGTACTACAATAACACTGTTGAGTGATTAGTCAGTAACCTTAGGCTGAGTAGGCACATCAAAAGGCGCGACTGCTATGTCGCTGGGGCTTTCAAAATGCTTTTTCGTATGTGCTAGGCGAACCCCTTGATCCCGGCCGTACTCATTCTATCGGAGTGTTGATGATGCAAATAACTAAAGGGGCTTTGCTGGACTCGCTGAAGAAGAGACGGTAGATTCGTTGGACAAATCACATGCTGAGAGTTGGTCCGCGGTATGTGATTTAAAATTGCTGAACGCGGACAGGGATCGTCGAGGCCGTTCGTCCTCTTCTTTTGGTGGTTGAGTCGCCGCTCGTTGCCGTGTCTTGACTCTCCCAGCCTGATACGCGAAATGGCCTCAATGTTGGGGCAGCTCGTTGATCAGACGCTCGTTCGGCGACAGCTTACATTTCCCGGGGGGGAAAATGAATTACCATTTCTTTTGTGGAAAGGTGTGCGCCGGCGCATTCTCAATCGGGGTCGCGCTGACGGCGGTGGTGGCAAAGAGTATCAACGCTGAAGCGGTAACATTTTATGTTGACTCGGTTGCCGGCCACGACACGAATTCGGGCACCTCGCCAGGTGCCCCCTGGCAGACGGTCGGCAGAGTCATGAACGAGCTACCCAGCCTGGGTCCTGGCGATGCTGTCCTCTTCAAGGGAAGGGACGTATGGACCCAGCAGTTCGACGTGAACAGGGCGGCAGGATCTGCCGGCCATCCGATTGTCTTTGCAAGCTACAGTAGCGGCCGTCCAGTACTCGATGAACTCGGCAGGAACAAGTACTGCATCGATGCAATCGGTACGACTGCCAGGTACCTGATGTTTGATAATTTCGAATGCCGCCACGCCACCGAACAAGGGGTTACTTTCCAGACCAGTGGCGGAACGATGCCCGGTATCACGGTGGAGAATTTCTACATCCACAACACCGGGGCCGGGGCGTTTAATTCCAACAGCCCGATCGTTGGACACGACGATGGACTTTACGCGAATCAATTGGACTTCGAAGATTTCGGAGAAGGACCGGACAGCGTTCATTTCATTAACAATGTCGTGAGGTGGAGCGGCGGCCATAACTGTCTCGAAGTTCACCACGACACCGGCGCAGTGCTCGTGCAAGGTAACGCGGTCGGACCAGGTTGCGTTCATGGAGCGATCGACGTCAAGGGCGTTGGCAGGCCGGCAATGCCGGCGGCGGTAAAGCAGAACGTCGCGACCTGCGGTTATTCTCAACACCTGTGCGGATGCCAGGGTTCATCCTGTAATCCGACCCCGGCCTTCTACACCGAGAATGTCTACTCGCCGAGTGAGACCCTGACCTACTCGCTCAATGTTGCCTACGATTCGGGGGTTGGCTTCCAGGATTGTCCAGGTGGTTGCGCCAACGGCAGCGGATGCGCCATGAACATCAAATACTACAATAACGACGTCCATATAAGCAGCGCACCCAATTCGTTTGGGCTGTATGCAAGTGGCACGTGTGATGGCGCCGCGGCTTCGTCAACACCCATCGACCTGCGAAATAATATCTTCGACGGGTCGGTAGTATCGGTCAACGGCATGAGCACGATCAACGAAAACTACAATGACATCGGTGGCGCGCAGGGCAACGCCGGGTTTAGTATGAATGGGTCGCGCAGGACCGGCTTGAATGACATGGTCAATGTCAACCCGGCGTACGTGAACTCCGGGTCGCATCCGCCGAACTACCATCTCCAATTGGATAGTAGCTTGATCAACGCAGGGCAAGCCGGACTCACGAACCTCACCGACATCGGTGCCTACTAGACGTGTTGACCGCAACACTCGCGATTACCGAATAGCCGGCGACGGCTTTCCACTAGTAAGAGGCCGTCGCCGCTCGACCTAAATCAAGCTACGGCGCGGGCTCGCCGCGGGCTTGGTCAAACCATCCAGGCGGGTTCAGGTTCCTGACTTGCGGTGAAAAAAACACGTGCGAGCAAAGCTTGAGCATGGCGTTTGATGCGAGGGCCGCCAGGTTATCGGTGCAAATCAAGCGCAATCAACTTGCCGCAAGTCAGCAAAAGTTTGGTAGTACAGGGTGTATCGGCCATCCTGGACGCGAGAAAAACCCGACGAGCCGCCAATCGAGCTCGCGAGCCCGTGCCGCTTGCGACGGAATGCCAATGCTATCACAATCAGGTCTCGCGATATTCTTGCGGCCCCGAAAGGCCTGATGGGCGCCGGGGCTTCCTGTAATCGCAGAGGCAAAACTCATCGGAATTGTCACGATGACCGACGTAGTGAGGGTGTTTGTGCGGGTGGTCCAGGCGACCTAGCAGAACATCGACGGATGATTCTCCGCGATTGGTTGATTCGCCGGACTTAGTTGATTCGCCGGACTTAAATGAGCACTTTGCCGCGCGAACTATTGAAGACTGCGGGCCACTCGCACTAATTTCAATCTATCTTTGGAAGACCGCGAGCGAACATCGCTGATTGTCCTGGGATTGGCTTCCGGCCGCTGGCTGAAACGAAATACCGCGGTGCAGAGCCATCGGCGATGCAATGAATCGTGATTACTATCGGGCAAGGTGCCGTCATGAAGTTCGATTTTGACCCGAGCCAGGCGCCCGGCGTCCTCAAAATGCTAGCGGTGATGAGGGCCTTTAGCGAAGCGAAACGAGACCCGAGCATCGCAGCGATCGACGCGATTGTTCGCCAAGCGTTGACGCCGGGGGAACTCGCTGGCCTCCCTCCGGCGCCGGAAGTTCCGGGCGAAGGTAAGGTTTCGGACGATCCTGTGATTGCGTGGTCTGCCTTTCTGCTGTGGGCTTCATTGCGCGGCGAGCTTTAACTGAAAGTTGACGAGCCCGCGCTCCCCATTTAAAGCGCCCGCACGCCTCATTTCAGCCCGACTAACCTTGCCTGCATACTGCTGCCCTCGCCTCGTTCATAACAGGCGATTATAAACTGCCCTGGTGGCCCCAGATGCTGCCTGCGGTATGCACCTGCACTTGCCAGGTCGAATCGTCCACCTCGCGCGCACCCCAACCGTACTCGACATTAAAGCCGGAGGGCGTGCGCAGGTAGAACGACACCATGTGGTCATTCGTATGCTTAGTGCGAGCAGCTTCTTCTCGCCGAGATAATCAACCTTCATCTGCGTCAGGTTTGCATCGAAGCCCGACCGATAATCGTCCGGGGTGAAATCCATACCGGCGGTCTGACTGCAGCGGGCCAACGAGGAGACTGGCTGATAACGCCGCAGCGACGGAATAAAAGCGTAGAGATCTTCGGAGCCGCTGAGGATCAGCATAGGCGACGGTTAGTGATGCCGTGTAACGCATCTGCTCAGGCTCGGTGACGATATACCATTGGGTCCAGAATTCATCGGCGAAACCAGGCATAGTAGCGGGCACGGCCGAACTTCCAGAAGAAGTACCGGCTGACCATCGATCTTGGCCTGAAGGTCCCAGCCGACCCGGCCGGCCTCTACCGAGGGAACAGCGTAGCCTCGTTCTCGAAAGTGTTCAGCAACGCACCGTTTGGCCGCGCGCTGAACTTCAAAACGGGAAGCAACGTCCGGTGTACCGCGCACAGGAAAAGCCTTCGGCGAGCGCGCGGAGTTGGTCGTCAGGCGCGGCAGAGCGCACAGGAGCGATTTCACAACCTCCCGATTAGCGCCGTATCCATCAACCTTTCTTAGAACGGAGTGCAACTCTTCTGCATTGGCGGATAACCAGGCAACGACTCGGCTATCGAATTGGACCGCCGTGAGCCGTAGGCGCCGCGTACAAGCGTCATGAATCGACTTTCTAGCTGAATATTGACTCTTGAAGCGACGACGGGCGACCTCGCGCGCGGCGACCAACCGCTCAGCTTCTTGACGAAGGTCAAGCTCGGAAAAGCCGCGATCATACGCAGCCCGGATCACTCGGATCATATCCAACACGTCCTCAATTAGTAGCCTCCGACGTATCTTTAGCCGCTTGGTACGAGCCATGAATCCGTTCCCAACGCGAGCCTCGAGCATCAATTGTCCCTGGCTTGAAAATATGGTTCACCAGTTGAACAAGCCCGTTTAACGTAGCAGCAACAGCTTACCAAGGATGGCCGCAGTCAGTGGGAGATCGAAGCCAATCTTCCATCTGAGGGTGCCAATTTTACTCGTGAGTTCCATTCTCAGAGTGGTAAGTTCCCCGCTTAGTTCAACGATGTCGCTCCTGGTAGCGGTGGCGCTTCCTGGATTGCTTCTGCTTCGGCCTTCCGCCTGTCTGGGCGGAACACCAGCTTCCTGGAGCCGCCGGGCAAATTTCAAGGTGTCGATGGCCATTTGACCCGAGTCTATCGCTCTGGGCAGGGTTCGCGAGATGCTCAAAGCAGCGTATCGATCAATCCGGCAAAACGCCGGCGGGAGCCAATTATGCCGAGTGTAACGTTTGATTCTGGTGCTGAGCGCGCAATCGAGACATTCTTGCAGTCGCCTAACGTTCCGCTTACGAGCGATTTGGGAGCGTCAACTGAGGATCTTTGGTGCCGCCACCCGGCAAGCATTTGACGACCTACTGGTGCTTATGCTGTTAGTTCATTAAGTCAGTCGATTGCGTCGCTCAAATCGAGTAGTGCATCTCGGAGCCAATGATGCCGACCGTAACGCTTAATGATAACTCGGAATTGTATTATGAGGACGATTGGCTGGGATCGCCGTGGGCGAAACCCGAACCCGCATTGCTCGTTCATGGCGCCGGCGAGTCGAGCGCTGCGTGGTTCGGATGGGTCCCGCGGATGGCGCAACGATTTCGTCTTCTGCGGCCCGACCTGCCGGGGTTTGGGCGTTCAACGGTGCGCGACGATTTTGAATGGTCGCTGGCGAATCTAGCCGTTGTACTGAACGACTTGTTGGACCAACTCGGTATCGAATCGGCCCACATTGTTGGCGCCAAGCTAGGCGGTGCTATCGCGATGCAGTTTGCTGCAGCTTATCCCGGACGCACGCGCACGCTACTCGTATGTAGCGGGCCAGTGAGCCCACCTAAACTAATTGAGGCTTCCGCCGCCCGCAGCAGGAATTGGTGGGTGGAAACGCAGCGTCAGCGCTTGGGTACGGACGCCTCAACAGAATCGATTGAGTATTGGAATACACTGATGAGGGCGGCAAGTCCTCAGGCTCAGCGCGGTGTGCTGAAGGCCGCGTCAGCCTTGAATTTGGCACCGGCCCTGCCGCGCATAACCAGTCCCACACTAGTGATCACCACCGACCGGAGTGCCTTGCAATCGGTCGAATCCGTGCTTGATTATCAGCGGAAGATTCCAAATTCGCGGTTGCTGGTTCTACAAAGCGATGCCTATCACGTTGCCGTGGCAAAAGCCGACGAATGTGTCAGCAATGTTCTTGCATTTATCGATGAAGTAGAGCGAGCAGCTTAGCCATCATTTCGCGCGAATCGGGACGATCCCGCCAATTCGCACCAACTATTATAGGAACAGGGCCTTGCGCAACATTGCCTCGAGATCCGGACCAACGTTTCCAGCTTCTGCCCTCTGCACTGCCGATCTCAGCACATCCCTTAACGGAAAGAACGGTAGAATGCGCGAATATCCGCAACAAGCTGATTTGGCTCCTCGCTTGGGGCGAAGTGGCCTCCAGCGGTCATCGGTGTCCAACGCTTAAGATTGAAGTAGCGCTCCGCCCACTTCCGCGGCGGGATTAGCAACTCGCGTGGAAATACGCCGAGGGCCGTGGGCGCTTCGACCACTGGCGTTCGCGTATGCGCCGGCGTCCACGGCTGATTCCGCGCTTCATAGTAATAGCGCACTGACGTCACGAAGCTGTCGGTGACCCAATATAACATTATGTGGGTCAGCAACTCGTCCTTCGAGAACCGCCGTTCGACGTCCCCGCCGCAGTCGCTCCAGTTTCGGCGGCGCTCGAGGATCCACGCGCACAATGCGGTCGGCGAATCATGCATTCCATAAGCTAATGTCTGAGGATCGCGGGTCTGAACCGCTACATGACTGACGATGTGTGGTGCGGCTTCCCTCGTGCGGGCGAGAGCCGCCTGTTCGTCCGGGCCGTAGTCGCTGTCCCGCAGCCCGCCGCCGGAAAAGAAATCCATCGGAATCGATAGCGACAGATAAATACCGATCACATGTTGCGGATATTTGTGGCCGAGTTGCTCAGTAACCAGCGCACCCCAATCACCACCCTCAGCCGCAAACTGCCCATAGCCCATCACCTCGCGCATCAGGAGGACCCACAGATCCGCTGTGCGCCACCAGTTGATGCCAGGCTTAGTCAATGGAGTGGAGAAGCAGAATCCGGGAAGGGACGGCACCACGACGTCAAAGGAATCATTTGCGTCTCCGCCGAACACCGCCGGATCCGCTAGCGGGCGAATCACCTTATGCAGATCCCAAAAGGTCCAGGGCCAGCCATGAGACAGTATCAAGGGGATTGGCTTGGGACCTTTGCCAGGCTCGTGGATGAAGTGAACTGGAATATCATCAATCGTCACTTTGTAGTGCGAAAATGTGTTTATCTCCTGTTCATGCTTGCGCCAGTCATACTGATCGCGCCAGTACTTTACTAGCCGTTCGAGATAATTGCGATTCGTGCCGTACGCCCAATCATCATTAGCGAAATCAATCGGCCAACGGACGTGGGATAAGCGATCGCGCAGATCCTGTAGCGTGGACTCCGGAACCGCTATACGAAAGGATTCCTTTTGCATGCTTTTTCTCCATATGCTGAGAGTCTTTGCTCATGGGTCTGTATGTTTCCTATTCGCTGCGATTCGAGTACACACTGCCACCAGGCGCTCGGCGATGGCGGGATTGGAAGCCCAATGAGCATGAACATATGAGGCCAGCACGTTTCCAAGATGGTAGCCTTCCGGCATGACACGTCCATCGAAATGTCTAGTCATCCGGTACACCCAGTTCAGGTCAGTCAGGGGCTTAAGCTCTGAGTAACGGAATTGATGACCCCGGAAATGCAATCCCGCGGGGCCGATCACCGAGTCAGTTTCTGTTTCCACCTCCACGTAGCCGAGGGCTTGCAATCGTTCATGCATGATCGTCTGGCCGGGAATCACACCCGCCATCGGAAAATACCGCCCCTCCAAAGTGGTGATTCCGGAGGATAGGTACATGAGTCCGCCGCACTCGCCATAGACCGCACCGCCATTAGCCGCGAAGCCGGCAATCTGTTCACGCATCGAGCGATTCCCCGCGAGCGCTTCAGCATGCATCTCGGGGTAACCGCCCCCGATGTAGATGCCATCAACGTCCGGCAGGTTGCGATCGGAGATAGGCGAGAAATACACTAGCTCCGCACCGAATGTCTGTAGCAGCGCTAGATTGTATTCGTAGTAAAAATGAAATGCTTCGTCAAACGCTATACCTATCCTGCATGTTGGGGTTGCGGCTGGTTGTAGTGCTATCGATAGTTTGCATTCCAACAGCGGCGCCGCATTTGCTGCTTCGATAATCGCAGTTAAATTGCACCATTGGCTAACTGCCTCGTCCAGGCGGCCAAATATCGAATCGGGCACGGCAACCTCATCGGCTGTGCGCAACCCCAGGTGCCGCTCCGGAAAAGCCAGAGCTTGATCAACGGGTAACCCGCCGAGCACCGGCGCTTGGCTCCCTGACGCACGCAGCAACTCCAAATGTCCCTGGCTGCCGAGCCGATTGCAGAACACGCCTGCTATCCGGAGCTTACGATCAAATTCGATAAAGCCATGCACAATCGCAGCGAGCGTGTGAGCTATTCCAGAGGCATCCACAACCAGCATTACTGGAGCGCTCAGCCATTTTGCGATCTCCGCGGTCGAACCCTCATCGGTCGCGGCCGCAGCGCCGTCGAACAGCCCCATCATGCCTTCAATCAAGGCGATGTCGGCATCCGCACATGCGCGGTTGAAGGTGCCGAGCAGCGCCTCCCGTCCCATCATCCATGCATCAAGATTGTGGCAAGGACGCCCGGCAGCCCGAACATGGTAGGTTGGGTCAAGGTAGTCGGGTCCGCATTTGAAGACTGCGACCTTAAGCCCTTGCCCGCGCAGCGCACGGGCGAGGCCGACCATGACACTCGTCTTGCCTATTCCACTCCCAGTGCCACCGACGACGAGCCGAGGTATAGAAATGAGTTCAGCCAATTCAGATCGTATTGTTAAATTTGAGGTTTTGAGACCCTGCACTATCCAGTCTGCCACAGTTTATGGCACGGCGTTGGAAGCCCCACAAGTCGACCGATGAACGACGCAATCGCCCACACCAACTGTGACCAAATAGAAAGGAACAGGCTTTGGCAGAGAAGATGCGCCTGCTTTCCGACGAACTCAGGGCTCCGAAACTAACTATTGAGATGAGCAAGTTCAGTGGACCCGCTCCCACACTCTAGCCTTCAAGGGGTGTGCGATTCTGTTATCTGTATGCTCTCTGTTGCCCTCTTATCGCGTGATAGAGCAGCAGCACTACCACCCCTCCTATAAAGGCCACAAGTATGCTCCAAAGATTAAAGCCGGTAACACCATGCCCCCCGACGGCATGGAATATAATACCGCCGACAATCCCTCCTATTATTCCGAGAAAGATGTCGCGTAGCAGCCCTTCGCCGGTCTTATTCACTACTCGGCTGGCAAGATATCCGCCGATTAAGCCGACCAGAATCCAAGCGAGAACCCCGGCTCCTTCATTCACAGTTTGGTCCTTGGCTTGCGCCCATGCCGGGGTGCTCAGGAGCAAAGTTACAAAGCCGACGGATTTTGCGGTCCACAATTTCATACGATTGTTCTCCCTGATATATGCCCAGTTTATTAAACGTCGGTGTCAGGCCGACGACGATGAAAGTGTGGGCGGCTGGTTCCCTCCCGTGGCGACCGCATCTCTTCGGAGTCTTCCGACATCATAGACCTTTTGGCGGAATTGTAGGTGCGGCCGATTTGGCCGGCCATCGGACATATGACGATAGAGTATCTTGCGAAAAAAGGAAAGATAAGAAAAATATCGGTTAGGCGCCGAGGAACCCTGCACGGCTAAGCTCAATCGGGTTCGAAATCTTTGGCCAGGCGGGTACGTCAATATGACGGCAGTACGCAGATGCTTCGCCGCGAAACTTGTTCGGTGAACCGCCGCGGCTGCCTCAACGTGCTTGCATCGTGATCTGCTCAGCCGCCATGAGTGTGTTGCGCGTCAGCATCGCCACCGTCATCGGGCCGGCGCCGCCCGGAACCGGAGTGATAAATCCTGCCCGCTGGCGCGCGGTCTCGAACTCAACATCGCCCCGCACGCCGGTGGAGCCGCGGCTGATCCCAACGTCGATGACAACTGCTCCCGGCTGAATCCATTCGCCGTGGATCAGACCGGCGCGGCCAACCGCAGACACCAGAATTTCAGCACCTGCCACCTCACCGGCAAGATTGCGCGTGAACTCATGGCAAAGCACCACCGTCGCGTCGCGCTCAAGTAGCATCAGGGCGAGCGGCTTCCCCACCAGCGCGCTAGTACCGACGATCACCGCACGTTTGCCCGCGGGATCGATGCCGGTGCGAGCAATCAGCTCGATCACGCCCAGGGGCGTACATGGGCGCAATCCTCGCTCGCCCGCAAGCAGTCGGGCCTGATTGGATGGACTTAGGCCGTCGATATCCTTCATGGGTGCAAGTTCAGCCAGTGCTGCATTTTCGAGTGCTCGCTCCGGCAGCGGAAGCTGCAGCAGAATCCCGTGGCATTTTGGCTCACGATTTAGCTGATAAATGAAGTGAACCAACTCGTCCTCGCTGATATGTGCTGAGAAGCCATGCACGCGACAATCAATCCCCACCTCCTCGCAGGCGCGCTGTTTGGTTGCGACGTAGAGCCGCGATGCCGCCTCATCGCCCACCAAGATGACGTCGAGACCAGGCCGGACGCGATGCTCGCGTATCAAGCGGTCAACTCCGCGGCGAACCTCGCCGCGAATCTCGCGGGCGACCGCTTTCCCGTCCAGGATACGCCCGCGTGGAGTGCCATTATCCGGTAGCGGCTCGACAAGATTAATCAAAGACGACGGTTTTGTTGGCATACAGCAGGACTCGTCTTTCCAAATGCAGGCGCACGCCGCGAGCGAGAACCAGCCGTTCGAGGTCGCGCCCCTTCCTTATTAGGTCGTTCAGAGTATCTCGATGTGTCACGCGTACCACGTCCTGGTCTATGATTGGACCGGCGTCGGGAATGATTGTTACATAGTGACTGGTTGCTCCGATGAGCTTGACTCCTCGCTCATAGGCCCGCGCGTAGGGGCTGCTGCCTACGAATGCCGGCAGAAAGGAATGATGAATATTGATGATGCGATTTGCGTAGCCGGCGACGAATTCGTCCGACAGGATTTGCATATAACGCGCAAGAATCACCAAATCAACCTGCAAGGAGCGCAGGAGCTTGAGTTCCTCGGCTTCTTGCAGCCGCTTGTTCTGCGACGTGATCGGGAAATGGTAGTAAGAAATGCCGTGACGCTCGGCCGCGCCGCTTAAATCCACGTGATTGCTGATCACAGCCGCGACTTTGCCGCGTAATTCGCCGAGTTCCCATCGATGTAGCAAATCGATCAGGCAATGGTCGAGCCGCGACACGAAAATTACCACCGCCGGTTCCTCGTCGGAGAAGCGCAGCTCCCATTCCATTGAACGATGCTCAGCTATCCGCTGGAATGAGCTGCCGATTTCGGCCGCCGGAAGCGTGAAGTCTCGCAGGTCCCACTCGACGCGCGAAAAAAATTGTTGGCTCTCACCATCAATATGGTGGTCGGCGTGGAGGATATTGCCGCCGTACTGCCAGATGAAGTCAGCGATGTCACGAACCAATCCCTTGCAGTCGGGACACTTGATGAGCAGAGTGGCAGTTCGCCTGGATTCGGCCACGGACATGGTGCACCTACTAAATTAGCTGGGGAACGCAAGCCGTGATAGGGCAGGCGAAGCTGCGCGACGTCAACGGAAATAGCCGCGGCTTGATTTCATGTTTTGGGTACTGTGGCCAACTGAGCAACAAACAAGGGCATAATGCGCTCTTGATCTACGCTGAGCCGAAGACTTCGGGATTGTGCTCACCGAGGCGCGGCGCCGGACGGCGGATTGCCCAATATGAATTGCCATAGCGTGAAGGCATGCCAGCCAGCTTCAGTCTGCCGATACCTGGTTGTTCGAACTCGACGAAAAACTGCCGCTCGCGCAGATGTTCGCTTTCATACAGACTACGCATCGTATTGATCGGCGCGAACGGAATGCGATGTTCCTGGGCGGCTCGATAGAGATCCTGCACTTTCCAACTCGCGATCCACTCAGACATTAGCGCCTTCAGTGCGTCATTGTTCTGTGCGCGTGACAGCCGATCCCTGAACAAGTCGTCGCTGGCCCATTCCGGATTCCCCATGAGTTGCACCAGCCGTTGCCACTGATTTTCCTCGACCGCTATCACGAAGATTTGACCGTCGGCACAATCCGCAATGAACCACGGTCCTATCACCCGATTGCCGAGGCGCGAGGCCACCCGTCCGGCGTATGTGTAATGTACGAGGTTATTTTCGATCAGCCCTGTGACAACTTCCCGTTCGGAGACATCGATGGTCTGGCCTTGGCCGGATTTGAGCCGATGCAGATACGCGGCAAGCACCACCGTCGCAGTATGGACACCGGCCTGAAAGTCGCACTGGTCACCGAAGCATCGAAGCGGTGGCAATTCCGAGTGAGGCGAAGCGCCGGGACTCACGAAAGCCCACCCACTGGCATTGGCAGCGGTCAACTCGCAGCCGTGATAATTCGCATAAGGCCCGCTGTCGCCGAAAATCGAGATGGCCGCAATGACTAAGCGCGGATAATGCGCGCTCAGCGCCACACTCTCCAGTCCTTGCCCGGCGCGCGCGGACGGGGCGACGTTGTGGATTAAAATGTCCGCGCGCTCCAGCAAACGCGATAATGCTTCTCGGCCATCGGGTTTCGTCAGGTCGGCCACAACACCTCGCTTGTTCACGTTGAGATAGGTGAAGAGCCCGCTTTTTTCGGGATCTGCCTTATCCTCCGGAAAGGGACCGCGCAGCCGGGTGAGGTCACCTTGCGGAGGTTCGACCTTGATAACGTCAGCACCAAGATCGGCCAGCAGCTTGGCGCTGAATGCAGCTGAGATCCCCTGACCGCATTCGATGACCCTGAGTGCGCCGAGTGGCGACGGACTATTGCTTTCCACGCGAACCGAAACCCTCTGCCTAATTTCTTCTTTTCTCCGTTCTCTTCTCTTTTATCTCTGATGATACAAGGGATGTCCACGGAAATTAGTATGCACCCGGCTAAAGTGTTCGCCTTCGAGATTCGCGAAGTAGAGATCCTGTAATCCCGGACCACCGAAAGCACAGTTGGTTGGATGGTCCAACTTCCGGCTGGTGGGATCGTCGCTCAGAGTAATCCAGTTACCGCTGGTGTCCACTTTACAGGATCTGATTAACGGGTTTTAGGATCTTGTCGGCCGGCGGTTCGCCCTCCGCTTTGGCCTTTCCCGGTAGAGTCACGAACAGATTGCCGTCGGCATCGAACGCCATCCCATCCGGGATGGCCGGGAAAGCCTTTGAGTAGATTTCAGGTTTGCCGAAGGTGTCGCCAGTTACGACGCCGGAGGCAATTTGTATGTTTCCATCTCTCCCGTCGGGTCACCCTGTAGATGATACCGTTGCGGCCCCCGCCGTACACGTTGTTGCCCTTGTCGATTACAACGCCTTCGGCTTTCAGGACGCCACGTCCGAAAACTATGTCAACGAAGGTCGGCTGAGTCTCCTGGTTCTTACAAAGCTCACCACATCATTCAGCCGCGAGGAAGCGGCGTTCCAGGCCGGGAGCGCATCGGTTGAAGAGCAACTGTCACGCACAGCAATCCGACTCTCTTTCCAGCGGCTGGGAACACGCTGCGCGGAGTGTGATGCGACAAATTGTACGATCGCGCGGGAACGGCCCTGGAGCCCGCTCCGATTCGCTGAGCAGAGTTTGATGAGAAAACAATGGCAATCACAGCGTCCCTGCATAATTGTTCGCGGAATTCAGGGCTCGGCTCTGCAGAACGTATATCCAATCTCGCCGCTTACAACCCGACGCTGACCATCATAAGTGAGAAGTTTAGCACGCCGTACCTCAAGATCCTTGTGCTCGATGACGCGGCAAATGTGGACTGAATGGCCGTCTCGCAGGTGTTGCGGCGGTGGAGATTCAGGCCGACGATGTCTCGTACTTTCATCCGATAGAGCGCGGCATGGTAGGGACCGACCTGCACGGATTCCTCCCCGCACTCGATGAGGTCGGTACTGTCGTCGGACGGTTTTTCGCTGGCGAGCGCGGTCCGGCGCTATTGCCAAAGGGCTTGCCATCCGCCCGGTTTCATCAGCCTCGATAGTCAGAACAGGTGATCGTTGACAAACTCGCGGATGCCGCGCAATAGCGCATCAGCGCGGGTCCGCATTTCGGAGGTGAGTTCGCCGGTTTCGGCACGCGTCCGTATCGCCGCCCATTCATCGAGCCGCTTCTGCAAGACTGCGCCGTAAACCCCGGCAGAGGTCATTTTAGCGTTAAGCGCTGACAGATCGTCAACATTCTCGCGAATCGCGATTTTGCGATGGCGCGCGCTACGGCGCATCACGTCTTCGAGCACCGAGCAGGCGACCACCACTCCGGCTGACACGCGGTGCTCGCGCAACAGACGCTCCGCGATCCCCAGCAAATCGGTGAAGATTTCCGCCGCCACCAATTCCTCGACTCGTGCGACCGGGCCGAAATCGATATATTCCCGCGCTGCGCGAAGCACTGCCTGTCCACGCGCGACGGCTGAGAGGTAGGGGCTATCGCAGTTGAACTCGAACTCTTTGGTATATGGGCTATCTTCGCCAAGTGCCTCCCGCAAAAATGCGACGCATCCAACCCGCCATTCGCGAAACGCGCCCGCATCGACGAATTCCTGATGTGACACGTCGGATTTATATCGGGTCTCGAGGAGATCCGAACCCAACTCCGAAAGGCGTGCCAAGCGATCCTTGATTGCATCGATGTTCACGAAGTGTACTCCTGATGAGAAGATTAATTCGCGATTGGCGCTGTGGAAAGCAAGAGAAAAGCGGCCTTTACATATCACCGCGTTTCCAATAGCCACGCAGGGGAATTGATCACGTGACTAAGTACGCTAGCTTCATCCTCATCACCTTCGTTTTTTGCTGCTCCACTGCTGCTGCTCAACCGGCGCTCATTCCTCGCCTCGCTACATCGCCGCATGACCCCCCTAGAACATACGCTATCGTGAAGGATTATCTCTCCGATCCGCTAAAACCTTTTACTATCGTGCAAGCGGATTCTGCCAGGCATCTGGTGGTCGCTAAACGCAGCGGAATCGATACGCAAAGTTGGAGCGAATGGGCCTACTGCAAGCTAGCTAATCAGGCGGGAAATTGCTCGTTCGACGCTGGAGTGGCCCTATAACTTATTGGGTCGTTATCGGGAAGCGGTGGCAGCATTTAACGCAAGTTCAGATCTTAACAACGAGCGGCTTCACGCCGGGTTGATTATGGCCTACACCGAGCCTGGCCAAGAGGAGGATGCCCGTGCAGAAGCCCGACGGGTCCTTTCGCCTGGCACCGAAGCTATCTTTGGAAGACATTCGGAATACTTTACCGTGGGATTGGAGCGCGCCGCCCCACCAGCGCATCCTTGACGATCTACGCAAGGCCGGACTGAAATAAGTAACGGAGTCGTCGCGTTGACCTTTGAACAATCGCGGCTGAGAAACCGAGCGAGAGACAAATCGCGGCTCGTTCCGCGTGAACAGCTCGACGACCTTCGCAAAGCCAGTTGTAGACCTGGCGCGGATCTCACCGCTGATTCAGCAGCACGTTATCCCAAACTGAGCTATCATTTTGCAGGTCCTAAGCAGGGGAACGACATTGCGTACAATACGCCAGAATAATTTTTCGCACGGATTCTCGCGCTACCCGTATTTGGACGCGCTCCGGCGCAAACTGAAACCGATGCCGATGATTCTCGGCGGCTGCCGCCGGAGAAAAACGCCGTCGCAGTCGAACGACGCCGACAACAGTAACGACTGATTCCGCCCATAGTAGGGCCCTTCGAGAGCCGCCGCTTGCTTACCCCCGGCGAAGGAAGGGCTTGGCTTCGGTGATTATTTGCGGCCGAAAGGCCGATCGCGCTCGGTCAGCGCCGCCTTGAGGCCTTTTTCGCGGCTCGCCTTCATCCAGTTTTTTACTGTTTCAGTTTGATGCGCGATACAGTCGAGATCGGCCGACGATTGCTCCAAAGCACGAAAGCCAAGCACGTCCAGATAGCGATTAACCGCCGACTTGTGCAGTGTCAGCAGGTCGAGCGGGACGGTCGCCACCCGCCGCGCGTAGTCCAGGGTTTCGGCCTCGAGACTCTCCTTGGGAAAGATGCGGTTGACCAGGTGCCATTCCAACGCCTCTCGCGCGCCGATCAGATCGCCGGTAAAGAAATATTCCTTGGCTTTGCGCGGCCCCATCAGAATTGGCCACATCGAGAGCGTCGGCAGGATGCCAAGTGAGCGTCCGGCCGGATGGCCGAACTGGGCATCTTCGCTGGCGAACACGATATCGCAATGGCCGGCCAGTTCGGTTGCGCCCGCCAAACAATAGCCGTGGACCTGCGCGATGACTGGTTTGGGCAGCGACCACAATCGTTGCCAGCGATCCACCATTTTTTGCAGACCGATGCGATCACTGGTCACCGTAAAGCCCGAACCTGCTTGCTGAGTAGGTTGGAGATCGTAGCCCGCGCAAAAGGCGCGGCCGGCACCGCGAATGATCAGCACACTGGCCGCCAGGTTGTTTTCGAACTCGTCCAGCGCGCCGTCGAGTTCGCGCAACAGTTTCTGCGACATCGCATTGAGTTTTTCCGGGCGGTTCAAGGTCAGCCGGAAAATCTTATCCTCGGCTTGTTCGTAGATGATCGTTTCGTAATTAGCCATTTTGACGTCTCCCTTGCGATACGCCGTTCAGGATTGCTGCCAGCCAAAGAAATCGCGAGCGTAAACGAAGCGCCCGATCCTCGCGCTGCGGGCTGCTTCCGCATCGCTAGCTTGGTCGCCGACCATGGTCGACGCCTTCAGATCTACGCCATGGACAGCGGCCAGTTCCGTAATCATTCCCGCGCGGGGTTTGCGGCATTCGCAGCCATCATCGTTGTCATGCGGGCAAACCTGCCACGCCGTGAGGATGCCGCCAAGTTTCTCGTCGAGTTGGTGTAGCGCGGATTCGACTTGGGGAACCGTAAGCCGCCCGCGTTTGATACCGGCCTGATTGGTAACCACAAAGATCAGGTGGTCGCGCAGCGGCGCGAGGGTTTCCTTCACTCGCGGCAGCAGCTCGATTTTGACCTTGCTGTCCGCATTGAGTGGCAGCTGGCGAGTTTCGTCCATTGCGACCAGAGTTCCCACGAGGTCGCAAAATAGCGCAACATTGCCGTCTGTACTCATTTCTTTTCGGCTTCGCACCTCTCTTTTCCGGCTGCCTGCACCTCGAAGACCCGTTTGCACTAAGCGTTGGGCTCGCTGATTTGGCTAATCCGCTGAACGCCAATCGACATGGTCGCGAACATAACCCAATACCTCGTCCAGGATTTCAACGCCGGCCTCCGCCTGACTCTCAGAAATCACCAGGGGCGGATTGATGCGGACTCGAGGGAAATAGCCCATCACCAGCAGCCCGCGCCGGAGCGCCTCCTTGAAAATAATTTCCATCACCTGGCGGCTAAGCTCGCGCCGGCTCTCATTGTCACGTACCAAATCGAGACCGAGCAGCAGTCCGCGTCCGCGCACATCACCGACGAATTCATATTTTTCCTTGAGCTGGAGCATCCGGCCGAGCAGCATAGCGCCGACGCTGCGGGAATTCTCCACCAGCTTTTCCCGGCGAATTGTCTTGATGGTTTGTGCGACCGCGATCGCTGCCAGAGGATTGCCGCCATAGCTGGACGATGATGCGCTCGGCTTGGCGAACGGCTCGGCATGGCTAATTTGTTCGCTCATCAGAACTGCGGAGACCGGGAATCCCGCGCCCATCCCCTTGCCCACGGTTAGTATATCCGCTTGGGCTCCACTGTGTTCGATTCCCCACATTCGGCCTGTGCGGCCGAACCCGGTTATCATCTCGTCTGCGATTAGCAATGCGTCGAATTCCCGCGCAACCGATTTGACCGCGGGCAGCCAATCGTCTGGGGGAATCACGTTGCCGGCCGTCCCCTGCATCGGCTCCGCAACAATTGCAGCGATCGCACCGGCCGATGAATTGCGGATCTGTTGGCGGGCGAAATCCACGCAATAGAGTCCGCACGAGGGATGCTTCAGCTTAAACGGGCAACGGTAGCAATCTGCATAAGGTACGAGGTATTGCCCGCCTGCCAACGGTCCATAGCCATGTTTCGACTCGTCGCCGATAAGGCCCATCACACCGGCCGTCTTGCCGTGAAAGCCGCCCCAGAAACCCACCACTTCATGCTTTTTAGTCACCGAGCGTGCGAGCCGCAGCGCCGCTTCGACCGCTTCGGCCCCGCCACTGTAGAGATGTACACGGGTAAGATTCTGCGGCGCTATCTCGGTCAGCAGGCGGAAGGCCTCGGCACGCTCGGCGGTGGCAAAAGTGCCAACCATCAATCGACCGGCCTGCCGGGCTAGTGCATTGACGAGTGCGGGATGGGCATGGCCGAGGCTGGCAACCCCGATGCCGGCGACGAAATCTACATAGACGTTGCCATCGGCGTCGGTGAGCGTTGCACCTTCGCCATGGTCGAGCGCGAGGCCCGCCAGCAACGATATTCGCTGCCGTCCGGGAGCGATGTGGCGTTGTTCGGCTTCGAAAATCTCCTGCGATTTCGGACCTGGTAACGCGCCAGCGACGTGCGGCAATTTATTCGTGGCACCAAGACCGTTTGACGCAGGCTCGGGCCGCGGTTCAGTTTCGTCGTTCAGTTTACCGGAAGACAAGGCCATCCGGTTAGCTCTGTCGCGCCTACCCCGGGAAGTCAAGTAGACTACCATGCGGACACTCGGCTCAGAGCCTGCCGTCAACGGGTAACTAACTAGCCAAGGGCTGCGCCCTTGATATCCTGCCCAGTCAACCTTACCGCCGGGCCGCCGCGAAGCGGCGGAGAAACACACGTATAAGCTTGCCATCGCCGCTCGGGTCCACCAATCACCCGATCGG
>Ga0207416_1001494_pt1 | contig 30459 bp, 28 predicted proteins | sample PaiPotPPM11metaG_FD_184107 | JGI IMG/M metagenome (GOLD analysis project Ga0207416, IMG submission 184107) | Iron sulfur acid spring bacterial and archeal communities from Banff, Canada, to study Microbial Dark Matter (Phase II) - Paint Pots PPM... ... | reverse complement strand
GCTTCCTGCGGCGACAGCGCGCGCGGTGGTTCCCAGACCGGCGGCTGCATGGTGGACCTCCTCCCCGCGTGGGGCTTCAGCCCACCATGCCACCACCGGTTCGTCAACTACTTGACCGGTGCTCTAGCGCCCGGCGATCACGCCGAAAGCGCACCCTGCGATCTTTCGGCAATCTGCCGCTACGCTGTATTCATACCCGGCACGTTACGGGGGATTCTGAAGGAGGGTCCCCGCGCAACTCGCGTACACAGGAATCGCGCATCTCGATCATGGTGCGAAGAGGAGGCGAAGATGCGACGGATGATCTTTGGCCCGCGGCTCTTTCGCGACCGCGCAGATGCCGGCCGCCAGCTTGCGCCGCTGCTGCGCGCATATCGGAGCCCCGAAACGCTCGTCCTGGCGCTGCCTCGCGGCGGTGTGGAGGTCGGCTATGAAGTGGCGCGGCTGCTCGGCGCCCCGCTGGATGTGATCGTCGCGCGCAAGCTCGGTGCCCCCGGCCAGCGCGAATTGGGCATCGGCGCCATCGCGCCCGGCGGCGTGCGCGTTCTGGATCAAATGACGATCGCCCTGCTGCGCATCTCCGCGGAACAGATCGACGCCGTCGTCGCCGAGGAAACGGTAGAGATGGCGCGCCGCGAACGCAACTTCCGCGGCGGCCGGCCCGCGCTCGACCTCGCCGGCCGCACTGTCATTCTCGTGGACGATGGTCTGGCTACCGGCGTGACGGCGCGGGCTGCCGCGGCCGCGATCCGCGCGGCGGGGCCGCAGCGCATCGTGCTCGCCGTGCCGGTTTGCGCGCCGGAGACCGCTGCCGACCTCCGCCCTGAGGTGGACGACCTGATCTGCGTGGAATCGCCCTCGGACTTCCTGGCCGTCGGGCGCTGGTATGAGGATTTCGACCAGACCAGCGACGACGAGGTGATCGATCTGCTCGCGCGGGCGCGGCGCGAGACGCCGTCGCAGGAAGAGCACGGTTGAGCCAGCGCCGCGCTACCTCACCTCTGCCGCAGCCGCGTCGGTGTGCCTCTGGGCAACGGCGATGAGGTGGCAGGAGACGCCGATCACATTGGGATGATCGCAGGTTGCGAGCAGTCACTCGCGCCAAAACGGCCAGCGGTTCGGGTCTGCCATCAGCGCCTCGAGATTCGCGGGCGGCAGGTGGGCAGCGATACCCTGGCACCCGTACAGGCGCACAACGGTCAGCCCTGCAGTCTTCAGCAGATCGGCGAACTCCTCGGGCGTCAGCTCATAGTAGGGCGCGCCATTCTCCAACTCGCCGAGGCCGCCCTCGTTCCACGAAGCGACGACGGCGTCCCAGCTCGCAGGCCATTGCACCGCACCGCGAAGGCTGGAGAGCCGGTTTCCGACCGAAATGACGATCGGTGCATGCTGCCGGGCCACGCGCTGCAGTTCGCGTAAGGCCTGGGAACGCTGCCCGTCATCGATGATGTGCGAAAGCGCGCCGCCCAGGCAGAGTACGGCGTCGAACTGCTTATCCGCATACCGCGAAAGGTCGGTAAACGAGCCGACAACCGTGGCCTCCACTCGATCAGCCACCGCTTCAGGAAGCTCGCGTATGCGATGTTGGGCAAACGCGACGTTTGCCGCGCTCAGATCCAGCAAGGTCGGCCTGTATCCGCCCTCAGCAAGCGCGATGGTGTAGCGTCCCGGACCTGCCCCAGCATCGAGCACTCGCACATCGGTCCCGGCCGCCGGCAAATGGCGGCCGAGCACGTACATCGTGATCAGGTGCTCGATGCGGTTCTGAGTCCGCGTCTCGAGGCGCAACCACTCGGCCTCGGGATCTGCGTCGTATCTCGCACGGACGCGCTCCAGCCAATCTGTCATCACCGCCGATCAGCTCCACGCGGCGTTGATCGGCGGGCTGTGGCGCAGGGTCTGCAGCACGACGCAGTATTGCTCGGTTTTCTCGCGCAGCGCCGCGAGCTGCTCCTCGGTCGCCTCCGGTGCGTCGATGGCGAAGCGCAGAGCGATGCGCTCGAAGCCGACGGGCGCACCTTTCGCCAGTCCGAGCGTGCCGCGCAGGTCGAGGTCGCCCTCCGCGGTCACGTTGATGGAGCGAGCGGGAATGCCCATCGCCGTGGCGACCAATTGACAGGTGACCTGGGCGCAGGCCGCGAGGGCGCCGAGCAGCAGATCGCCGGAGCAGGCGGCGGTACCCGGCCCGCCCACGCCGGGGTGCGCCTCCGACTGATACAGCACACGGCCCAGATCGATCGAGCAGGCCATCGGCGTCTCCGCCTGGCTGCCTTCGGCGCGCAGCGTGATGCGGGCGCTGGCCGGGTCGGCGCGATAGCGATCTTTGAGCGGGCGTTGCGTGGTGCGCAGGTCCATGGTGCGGCTCCTCGTGCTCGACGGCGTGCGGAAGAACGCTGGTCCGCAGTATACGCCGCGGCGGGCGCGCCAGGGCTGCGGGGGCGCCGCGCGATGGCAGCGGCGGTCGGTCTGCGGTTCGCGCGAAGCGTGATATCTGGGGCGACGAGCCCGGGAGCTGCCCGCTGCCGCTGCTGGACTGCACCACAAGCCCGCTTTCAGGCGATGGACATGCCGTGCGCTTCGCAGCAACGTACTGCACAGGCGGGCCTGCCTGCTGGCCGAGCGGATGCACCCGACAGGCAGCCGTGGCGGCTTTTCCGGATCATCGCCGCTCCCCGCGACGGCGTGACTGCGCTCACGGGCCGTGACAGCACCGACAGATGCAGCGGAGGCGTTTGCGGCATCGTCATACTACGGGTCTAGGACAGGCGCACACGCTCCCGCCGGAAGGAACGGCATGGATGCCTTGATCGTGTTCGCGCGAGCGCCGCAGCCCGGCGCGGCCAAGACGCGGTTGACACCCGGCCTCGGCCTGACGGGGGCGCACCGGCTGTACGCGGCGCTGTTTGAAGATACGCTGGCGCTGGCCGAGCGCGTGCCGGCGGAGCGGCGCTTGCTCTCGCTCGCCGGTTCAGCAGATGGTCTGCGGCTGTCGCCGGGCTGGGCGCTGGCGCTGCAGCCAGAGCTGAGCTTCGGCGCGCGCATGGCGTGGTCGTTCGCCGAAGCGTTCGCGCGCGGGGCGACACGCTGCGTGCTGATCGGCGCCGATGCGCCGCATCTGGAGCCGCAATGGATCGCCGCAGCCTTCGCCGCACTCGATGCGAACGATGTAGCGCTCGGCCCCACGCACGACGGCGGCTACTATCTGCTGGGCCTGCGCGAGCCCTCGCCCTGGCTCTTCGATGGCGTATGTTGGAGCACGCCCTCCGTGTTCGAGGAGACGATACGGCTCGTGGATGAGCGCGGCCTGCGCTGTCATGTGTTGCCGGAGGAGTTCGACGTGGACACGATCGAAGAGGCGCAGCGGCTGCACGAGTTGCTGCGGCCGGAACCGGAGCGCGCCCCGGAAACCGCGCGGGTGCTCGACGACGTGCTGCGGAGACTGAGCGCATGAGCGCCGCCCGACCGACCACCGCGATTGCACCGGCGCCGCGCGCTGCCTACTCCGAAATCCAGCTCGTGACGGCACAGCTCGGCGCGATTCTATCCGTGTTGCTCACGCTGCAGTTCCTCTCCGGCGCTCTTTTCTATCTGTACGTCTTCTATTATGATGCGCCCGCCTGGTTCACCTTCACCCGCTTCCTGCACTTTTACGTCGGTATCGCGTTGATTCCGGTGCTGCTGGCGAAGTACGGCACGGCCAGCATCCGTGCCGCCGGCTACTATCTGCGCATCCCGCGTTTCAAGCGGCTGGGCGCACCGCCGTTGCTGGCGCGCGTCACCTCGCCGCTGCTGGCGCTCGACTTCCTGCTGATCGGCATCAGCGGCCTCTACATGCTGCTGCACGTCTATTACGCGCACACCAACATTCCGCCGTTCGAGTGGAAGCCGGTGCAAACGCACGCGCTGGCCTCGTTCATCGCCGTGCCCTTGCTGGGACTGCACCTGGGCAGCCATCTGTTTGAATCGGCACGCTCGGTGAAGGCACGGCGCGACGTGCTCGTGGAGACAGGTGCGGGCAAGCAGGCCGTCTACACGCGGCGCGGCTTCCTCGCCGGCGTCGCGCTGAGCGGCGCAGGCCTGGCGGTCGCGACGCAGAACGGGCCGCTGAGCCGCGGCCAGGTCGGGCCGTTCTTCATCGCCCGCGGGCCGAAGGGTGCGAGCAAAGCGCAGTCTTTCCCCATCGAAACACTGTTCGGCGATAAGGCGATCGCGCCCGAGGCGTTCCAGCTCAAGATCGACGGCGCGGTGGCGCGGCCCGGCACGTTCACGCTGGCCGACCTGGCCGCGCTCCCCGTCCACGAGCAGCGCATTCGCACGAACTGCGTCTCCGGCTGGAGCTCGGTCAACCTCTGGCGCGGCTATCTGGTGCGCGACGTGCTGGCGCTGGCCGGCGGCGCGAACGGCGCGAAACAGATCACCTTCCACAGCGCCACGAACTACAGCGTGCCCTGGCCGGCGCACCGGCTGAACGGCGAGCAGACGCTGCTTGCCACACACGTCAACGGCGAGGCGTTGATCACGGAGCACGGCGCGCCGCTGCGGCTGATCGCGCCGGGCTATCCGGGCGAGAACATGGTGAAGCAGGTGGTGCAGATCAGCGTCGAACACGCCCCCAACCGTTTTTCTCCCGATCTGGACCCGCGCACGGAGGCGATCGGCTGCTGCGGGCGCTTCGCGGGCGCGGCGCGGCAGGCGGGAGGAGCGGGCGATGGCGAGCCCGCCTAACGCCGTCGCACCGGCGAGCGGCGACCGTGCCACGGCGTGGGTGCCGCACGGCATCTTCGCCGGCCTGGCCGTGGCCGCGCTCGTACTGATCTGGCTGCTGATCGCCTTGCTGCTGAGCGACGGCGCGACCTGGCGGCTGCTGCTGCCGTGGCTGCTCTTCCTGCTGCCCGTGCTCGCGACCGGCGCGGCGCTTGGCTGGATCGCCGGACTGGCCGTACAGGCGAGCGTGCGCTCGCGCCGGCACGGATAGTGCGATCGTCAACCTTGCGTCGGCAGGCCTCCGCCTCCTGCTACGATGCAGGCACTCTGCAGCGATGCTTTGCTCGTATTCCCCTCTCCTAATTCGTTCAACTTCGTTCAACGTTATGGGGGAGGGTCAGGGGAGGGGGCCGCGGTGTCCTGGATCGACGTGACGATACCGCGCCGGCCGTCCGGCGGCCTGGGCATGCCGGCGCACTGTGTCTACTGCTTCGGCCCGGCGGCGCGTGACCTGACGTTGCGCGCCCGCCGCGTGCAGAGCGCGAGCAAGGGCACGATGACGCGCACGCTGGTGGAAGAGCATCTCTCTGTCACCATGCCCTACTGCGCGGCGGACGCAGCCCGCTGCGAGCGCTTGCGGCGCGAGATCCGCCGGCTGGGTATCGGCGCGGCGGCGCTCGGCGGGCTGATCGGGCTCGTCGTGCTGCTGATCGCGCTGGATGCGCCGCCGGGCGTGCGCATCTTCTTCGGGCTGATTGCGGGCGTGGTGCTGGGGCTGCTGGCGCTGCTCGCCGCGGGCGCGTTCGTGCGGCGGCTGCCGCGCTACCGCGACTGGGGCGCCGGTTTGCTCGGCGTGGACCTCGCGGCCGGCGCAGAAGCGCTGACCTTCCGCTTTACCAATCCGACCTTCGCCGCCACGTTCAGAACGCGCAACGGCCTGCGCTGAGCGCGACGATCTGCCGGCGAGCCGGCGATCGATCGCTCAGCGGAACACGGCGATCGCGATCCGAATCACGACGATCCACAGCACGATCATCAGGATCATTGCTACGATCGAGGGCCACATCACGTCCCAGAAGCCGCGGCGATGGATCTCGACCGAAAGCCGCCGCGCCGCCGCTGCGTCCGCCTGCTGCTGTTCCACCAGCCAGGTGTCGCCGCTCGCGGCGACCTGGCCGTCCCGCACGCTGAGAAAGAGGTGCTCGCGCGAGACGATCATCCAATAGGCGATGTAGAGCAGCCCTCCGAAGCCGAAGAAGAGCAGGATCGCCAGCGCGAAGACGAACCAGTTGAAAGGCGAACGGGTTTCAAGCGCCGCGGTTGTCTCTGTCTGCGACTGCACGCGCCAGCCCATGTGCACGAGCGCGCCGACATCGGTGCTGAGTGCCGCGTCCATTGCGCCTCTCCTTCCAGACACCCGACGGTCTGTTCAGAACTCAGATGGCGAGCTGTTCAGCAGTAAACACGCGTGAATGGATCGGAGAGGGGCGCTCGCCTGCCGCTGCATCAATTCGGCCGTCGCCGCGGCGGCCAGCACGCGCAACGGCTTGCGCCGAGCGCCGGCTTGCTACTGGATGGCGGGAGCCAGCTCCTTGAACGCGAACTTGCCGTTGGTCAGGTCGTTTACGCTGATCGCCGTCAGCGTCGTGTCGCAGTGGCTGTCGAAGCTCCAGGTGCCGAGGATGCCCTGCACGTTCTTGTCACCGCGAATCGTCGCGAGCACCTTGCCACGATCGGCCTTGCCGGTGCCGGCATCGACGCTGCCGGACTTCGCGATCGCGTCCAGCACCACGTTCATCGCCTCGTAGGCGTAGTGGGTGTACTGTCCCGTGTCGCCGTAGCGCGCGGTGAAACTCTTGTACCAGGTCGCACCGGCGCCCGTGAGCTTTTCCGCGGGCAGGCCGGGCAGCGTGGCGAACACCTGGCCGGCCTGCACGCTGCCGGCCGTTGCCTCGTCCACGAACTCGGACTGATCGATGCCGTCCGGTCCCATGAAGACGCCCTTGAAGCCGTCTTTGCGCAGGTCGTTCAGCAGTTCGCCCGGATGGTTCTCCGTCGCGCCGCCGAAGTAGACCAGGTCAGGCTTCGCGGCGACGACCTTCTGCGCCGTTTGCTGCCGCGCCTGGCTGAACTGCGCCCCGGTGCGCGTCTCGATGCCCTCCGGCCCGGCCAGCACGTTCAGCCCCAGGTCTTTCGCTTTCGCGGCGAAGATCGAAGCGATGCCGTGGCCGTACAGTTCCGTGTCGTCCAGCACATAGACGCTCTTCGCCCCAAGCTTCTGCTGCGCGTAGAGGGCGCCGGCCGCGCCCTGCAGGTCATCTGATGGCAATACGCGGCAGAAGTTCTGTGTGTCGGTGCCGAGGGGATAGTAGATATACGGCTCGCTGGAGAGCGCGCCGCTGGTCTTGGTCAGACCCGGATAGGTGTTCGCCGGGCTGACCATCGCCAGTTGCACCCGATCGAGGATCGGGATCGAGACCTTGGCCGCGCCTGAGTTGACCGTGCCGATGTAGGCCACGGCCAGCGGATCGGCGGCGGCGCGGCGGGCGTTCTTCGTCTCCTGGCCCGCGTCCCACTTCCCTTTGGCCTTTGTCGAGTCGTCCAGCGAGATGTACTTGACATGGAAGCGCCCAGCCTTGCCGCCATGCTCGGCCAACGCCATCTGGATCGCATCGACGATCGTCTTGTTCTCTTTGGCGCCCGAGCCTTGCAGCGGCACGCTGGAGTAGACATGCACTTCGTCGGTCGGCGTGCCGCTGCAGGAGAGCGCGAGCAGCGCCGCAGCCACTGCCGCCGTCAGCAGCACCAGCTGCCCAATACCGCCGACGATTCTGCGTTGACGCCACTGCCCGATGGTAATTCGCACCGGCTGCTCCGCGGACCTGTATGATAGATGCAAGGTTCAGTATAGCCGATGCTGCACCTATCGCTGACAGCTCCGCCGGCCGTCTCTTGCCGGCGTGCACCGTGCATGGAACGGGGTTTCGGGGAGATACGAGAGGCGACGGCGGCGCGGGGCACCTAACCCTGACTTCGCAAGCGAAGTCTGTCCCTTCCCGACACAGGAAGGGTTGGGGGTGAGAATACGCGGACGGGTGAGAGAACTGCCTCTCCCGTGTCCCACAAGGACACCGCCGCCCCGCCGCCGTCGCATGGTGTATGGAGCGCTCCAGAAGTCCCTTCCCGGCTCGGGAAGGGACAGACTTCCCGCAAGGGATGTCAGGGTTAGGTGCCGCGGGTGGGCGCGGCGCCGGGAATGCTGCACAACACTCTCCCGTGAGCGGTCACGAGGAAGAGAAAATCGCCGGCCTGGGCGCCGGCGGTAGGCGAGGAGGACCAGCGTGGCGACCGGAGCGGCGATGCGCGTTTGCCCGGCCTGCGGCAAAGAGACGCCCGCCGGCGATCCGTTCTGCGTCGAGTGCGGCGCCGAGGCGACCGCGCAGCCGCCGCAGCACACCGCGCCCGCGGGCGGTCACGGCGCTGCCGGCACGCACGCGCCTTCGCCGCCGGGACATACCAGCGCCGCGCCCGCGCATGGCGGCGGCCAACCGGGGCACGCTCCGGCCGGAGCGGCCTTCACCACGAACGCGCACAGCGGCACCGTCCCCGTCTTTCAGGGCAGCGGCGCGGCGGCGACCGGCCAGGCTGCGCCCGCGCAGCCAGCGGCCGCCGCACCCGCGACCACGAGCAGCCCGGCCTGCCCGAAGTGCGGCAAGCCCGTGCGCGAGGGGGCGCGTTTCTGCCCTTCCTGCGGCGCGGCGCTGTCGGCAGGTGTGCTGCACATCGGCCAGACGCTCGCGGGGCGCTACAAGATCACCGGCGTGGTCGGCGGCGGCGGCATGGGCGCCGTCTACCGCGCCGTGGACGCGAATCTGCCCACGCGCCAGGAGCCGGAGGGCCGCAGTTGCGCCGTCAAGGCGATTCTCAAGACCGACGACCCGGAACTGCTCGCCGCCGCCGCGCTCGAACGCGAGATGCTGATCCGGCTCGATCATCCCAACATCGTGCGCATCTACGACATCGTGATGCAGGAGAATGTGCCCTTCATCGTGATGGCGTTGGTCCAGGGCGTGGGCTGGAAGAAATTGATCGAAGACGCCGGCGGCCGCCTCTCGCCCGAAGAGGCCGTACGGCTGATCCTCGGCATCATCCCCGCCTTCCGCTACCTGCACCATCGCACGCCGCCCGTTGTCTACCGCGACTTCAAGCCCGGCAACGCGATTCAGGTCAAGGAAGACGACGGCGAGCTGCGCGAGGTGCTGATCGACCTTGGCACCGCAATCGAGTACGCGCCCGGCCAGCCCGTGCAGGCCTGGGGCACGGTCGGCTACGCGCCGCCGGAGATCCGCGGCGTCTGCGAGCAGACGCCCGGCATGGATGTCTACACGATCGCCAGCACGCTTGCTGAGCTGGCGGGGCTTGATGTCGAGACGTGGCAGGCCGGGGGCGTGCCGCCGCAGGACCAGTGGCCGCTGCCCGCCGAGCTGTACGACCTGATCGCCCGCGGCCGCAGCAAGGCGCCCGCCGAGCGCTTCGCCAGTATCGACGAACTGCAAGAACAGCTCGAAGGCGTTGCCCGCTTCATCCAGGGCGCCTCCAGCGGCAGCGCGGCCGACACGATGTCGGCGGTACCCGTACAAAGCCGCCTGTTTACGGGCAGCATCGGCCACCGCACGACCGGACGCATTAACGCCTTGCCCGCCGCCGACAGCGCCGACCCGGCGGCGGCTGCGCTCGACTCCGCGCGTGCGCTGATGACCGCCGGCCGTTACACACAGGCGCTGGCCGCGGCCGATGCGGCGATCAACGCCAGCCCCGCCAGCATCGACGCGCGGCTGGTGCGGGCCGCCGCGCTCACCAACCTCGGCCGCGACGACGAGGCGAAAGCCGAGCTGCAGACGGCCGACCAGCAGGCGACGCCGGCCACACGCTGGCGCGCCGTCGTGGTCGAGGCCCAGATCGCGCAGGCCGCGGGCGATGTCGCCACCGCCGAGCGCGACTATCAAGAGTTGATGCGGCTGGTGCCCGGCGAGATCCTGCCCAAGCAGGCGCTCGCCGACCTCTATCACGACCAGCAACGCTATCAGGAGGCGCTGCCGCTCTACCAACGCGTGGTGCAGGCCGACCCGGCCAACGCCGAAGCGATTCTGGGCATGGCCGACACGCTCGTCGCTCTCAACCAGCCGCAGGCCGCGATCGACGCGCTCGACCGTGTCAGCGAGAACGCCGTGCGCTTCGTGGATGCGCAACTGCGGCTGATCGAGCTCTATCTCTCGCGCGTCGAGCAGCAACCGGAAGAGCTGAACCGCGCCGCGGCGGCGATGGCGGCGCTGGGCGGACGCGTGCAGAGCGGCCACTTCTACCGGCTGCTGGGCGACTGGTGGTTCGCCGCCTGGTGGCTGGCGCGGGCGCGGGCGCTGCCGGCGATCGATCGCTGGCCGGACGGCGGTTCGCACGACGCCGACGACCGCCGCGGCATGGCGCAGCGCTGCCGCGAGGCCTATCGCCGCTATCTGCGCCAGGAGCCGGACGCACCCGACGCCGACGCCGTGCTCGACCGTATCTACTTTGGAGTAGACGAATGGCTGTGAGCCAATCCGGCCGTTTGCGCCGCCGCGCCCGCGGGCAAGCCGCGGCGGCCGGCGGCGCCGTGTCCGCGCGCAGCCGGGTACATACCTGGCGCGAGTTGTTGCTGGCCGCACTGGCGATCGGCTGTGTCGCCGCCGTGGCCGCCGCGGCGGTGGTGCTCGCGGCGAACATCGTGATGAGCAACCGCTACAGCGCGATCGTGAACGAGGGCGCGAAGAGCGTGGACGCGGCGCAAAGCGCCCGCGCCGACATTCTCGACAGCGCCGGCGCCTCGGCTGATGCGCTGGCCGCGACGCAACCGACCGTCCGCGATCAGGCGCGTCAGAGCGCCGCGAACAGCTATGCGGCATTCAAAGAGCAGTTGCGCCTCTCCTGGCAGAACCGCAGCGACCAGACCTACGGCGAGTTCGCCGCGTTTACCGCCGCCGACAGCGCCAGCACCGACTACGCCGGCGCTATTGGGGCGATGAACGCCGCGATCGACGGCAACCGTCCGGACGACGCGCGTGCAGCCTTCAGCTCCGCCTACGCCGTGCTCAATCAGCGGCTGCTGCCGGCGCTGACGAACGGATTGCAGCAGGACAAAGTCGACTTCATGGAGGCGCACTACGCCTCGACCAGCAGCACGCTGCGCAACTGGGCGATCGGCGCTGGCGCGGTCAGCGTGTTGCTGGTGCTGGTGGCGCTGGGCGGCTATCTGCTGACGCGGAGCATGCATCACCGCCTGACCTGGGAGCTGGCGCTGGCGATCCTGCTGGCGCTCGGCGTGGGTGTCTGGGTGATCGTGCAACTGCGGCGCGGCGATACGCAGGCGAAGGTGCTGGTGCGCCAGGCGTACGACAGCGTGGCCGGCGCCCGCGACGAGCAGGCGCTCGTCAGTCAGGAGAACGCGCTGGAGAGCATCGCGATCTTCGACGCCGGCGACCCCGCGAAGGTGCAGCAACACTTCGCCGAGATCTCCGACCTCGATTTGCAGGCGCAGCAGAATCTCTGCGGCAAGGCCGGCTGCGTCAACGCGCCATTCACTGCCGGCGGCGACGCGGTGCAGTCTGGCGTGGTGGCCTCGGCGTTGGATGGGCAGGACCGCTTCGGCCTGCCGCGGGCGCCGCTGGTGGCGAACGTGCACTTCGGCGGGCAGGCGACGAACCTGGAGACCGCTCGCAACAGCTACACGGCTTTCCTCAAGGCAGACGCCGATCTGAAGGCGGCGCTGACGAAGAGCCCGGCGGACACCGCGGCCGCGGCCACCATCAACGCCGGCGCCAGCCAGACCGCCTTCACCAACACGATCAACTCGCTGACCGCGGCGGCGCAGTCGGCCCGCGGCGCCTACGACGGCATTTGGCACTCGGTGCGCGACGCGGCGCGCATCGGCGAAGGGCTGGCCGTGGCCGAGCTGATCGTGGCGCTGCTGATCGGCGCCGGTCTCTGGCGGCGGCGACAGGAGCTGTACGTGGGCAACGTGCATTGAGGGCGGGGCTGCATCGGGTTATCACCAGTCCAGCCGCGAGTCTGCTTCTTTCCGCTTAGGGCCGCCAGACCGCAGCTCGGATCGTCCCACGCTGGCATCCGCCGGTGGCACTGGCACAGCATCTGCAGATTATGCGGGCCGGCTCACCTGCACCCGCGCCTCGTAGGCGGCGGCGCCGGCTGGCTCGAAGGCGCGCACGGCCGCGTCCGGCACCGCGCGGGCGCCGCTGGTCAGGTCATTGATGCCGTGCCAGCCGTCGCGCATCCAGACCACCCCCGCCGGCACCCGCTCCGTCACCAGCGCCCGCGCCTGCATCGCGCCGCGGTCGTTGTGGATGCGGATCGCGTCGCCGTCGGCCAGCCCGCGCGCCGCCGCGTCGGCGGGATTCAGCCAGAGGCGCGGCTCCGGGTCCGCCTTTGCCAGCGTGGGCAACGCCTGGCCGTGGTCGTAGAAGCTGTGGAAGTGCGTGATCGTGCGACCCTGGCGGAAGAGCAGCGGATAGCGCGCGGCGCGATCCGGCTCGCGCCCCGCATCTTCGTGAAGCGGCTCGTAGACCGGCAGCGGCGGCAGGCCCATCGCCTCCGCTTTGGCCGAGTAGAACTCGACTTTGCCGGACGGTGTGCCGAAGCGCAGATCGGGATGCGCGACGTCTGAGACATCGAGCCGGTGCATGCCGCCCTCGGCGCGGAGCTGCGCGGCGCTGATGCGGCCCGTGACAGGATGGTCAAACGCCGCGGTCATCAGCTCGTCGGCGTCGGCCCAGGGGAAGAACTCCTGCATGCGGCCGGCGTAGCGTTCATCGCCGCTCAGCCGTTCGGCGAGCTGCTGCAACACCCACGAGGCCGTGCGCGCCTCACCCCGCGGCGCGATCGCCTGCTCCATCAGATAGAGATGCGTGGCCGTCGCCTTGTAGCCCGTCTCTTCGAGCCATGACGTGCCCGGCAGCACCACGTCGGCGAAGCCGCGGGCTGTATCGTTCATGAACAGGTCGAAGCAGGCGATCAGGTCCATCTTCGCCATCGCCGCGGCCACGCGCCCCGCGTCGGCGAACGAGGAGAGCATGTTGGTGCCGAGCAAGAGCAGCACCTTGATACGCCCGGCCTCCAGCGCGTCGAGCACGCTGCTCATCTCGGAGATCACATAATCGCCCGCTGGCCGCGATTCGACCGCGGCCACGTTGCCGAAGCCGCCGCCGTGGGTCTGCGCCGCGTGGCGCGGGCCGAAGCCGCCGCCCGCCAGGCCAAGCGCCCCGGTCAGCGCCGGCAGACAGGCGATGGCGCGGCTGCCGTACCAGCCGTTGCCGCTCTTATGCATCGAGGAGCCGCCGAGCAGGATTATGCTGTGCCGCGTCGCCGCGTAGCGCCGGGCGAGCGAGTGGATCGCCTCCGCCGCAATGCCCGTCTGCGTCTCGGCCCACTCGGGCGTGAACTGGCGCACGTGGGCCTCAAACACCTCGAAGCCCTCGCCGTGCGCCGCGATGAAATCGCGGTCGTGCAGCCCTTCGCCGACGATCACGTGCGCCATGCCGAGCGCCAGCGCCGCGTCCGCGCCCGGCCGGATCAGATACGCCTCGTCTGCCTGCTCGAACGCTTCACTGCGGCGCACATCGATGGCAACGACATGCGCCCCGCGGCGCTTCGCGGCGACCAGATGCGGCGCCGTGCCGGGCTGGCTGACCAGGTTCGCGCCCCAGAGCAGGATGAGATCCGCGTTCGCCGCCATGTCCTCTTTAGTGTTCACTTCCGTCGGGCCGGTCAGCGTCAGGCCGAAGCCGCCCAGCCCCCAGCAGACGATCGACGGGTTCCACCACTGAAAGCCGGCCATGTTGGCGAAGCGCTGCGTCACCTGCCGGTGCAGCGTATTGGTGATCAGCCCGTGCGAGTGCCACACGGCCACCGCCTCCGGCCCCGCGTCGAGGATGGCACTGGTGATGCGCTCCAGCGCCGCGTCCCAGCTCGCGTCCTGCCAGGCGTCGAGCTCGCGGCGCTCGCGCAGGCGCGGCCGCAGGAGACGCAGCGGGTTGTCCACGATCTCGCCGGCAGCCTGCCCGCGGATGCAGAGGAAACCGCGGCTGTCCGGGTTCTCTTTATCGCCGCGGATCGACAGCACGCGGTCGTCCTCGACCTTCACGATCATGCCGCAGTAGGTCGGGTTGCAGTTCATCGGACACATGGTGCGCACGGAGCGCACACCGCCCGGCGTGGCGGCGCGCGAAGCCTCTGGTGCTGTGGTCATGGGGTCGCTCCTCGTGCTGGCCGGCCGCGGCTGCCGCACGCCTGCGCGGCGCGACTGGCGACCATTGCGCAGAGTATAGCCGGCGCGAGCGTCTATGCGGCGGCATGGCGGCGCAAGTACTCGTCCGAGCCGAGCAGCGCAGCGCGTACGGCCGCGCTCGACTGGCCCGCCGTCATCGCGTCGAGCAGCCAGCGTTGCTCGTCGGCCGTGGGCGCGCGGCCGAGGTACTGCTGATAGACGAGATCGAGGAAGTGACGGCGGTATTCGTCGGTCAGACTCAGCCCGTAGGCGATATCCTCGCGCCGGGCGCCGCTGCTCAGCGCCGCGAGCTGCGCAGCGCGTTCTGCCGGCGTGGGGTCGCGCCCCAACAGCTCGCGGAACAGCGCGCCCAGCCAGGTCGCATCCGTATTGCTGTGCTGCCCGTAATACTCGTTCGAGCCTAGCACCCCCGCGACCAACTGTTCAGGCGGGGCGCCCGCCTTCAGTGCCGCCGTCCAGGCGGCCGCCGCGTCGCTGTCAGCGTTGCGGCCGAGCAGCCGCTGAAAGGCTATGTTGGTCAGCGCCGCGGCGTACTGCGGCGTCACCAGCAGCGCTGCGGCGACCTGTACGCGCGAGGCGCCGGAGTCGAGCGCGGCGAGCCAGCCATTCAGTTCGTCCTGTGACGGCGGCGCGCCGAGTGTGTCCGCGTAGGCCGCGCGCACGAAGGCCGCGTTCCGCGCGCGCGTAGCCTGGTCCGTGTTCGCGGGTTGCGGGGAAGCGGCCTCGCTGTGCGGCGAGGGTGTGCCGGCGAATGCGGCGGTCGTTGCGGACGGCCGGGACGCGAGATCGGCGGGCGGCCGCGCGAAGTGGGTCGTCAGCAACGCGCCCGCGAGCAGCCCGACCGGCACCGCGGCCGCGACGACCAGCCAGTAGCGCGCCGAGCGCACCGTCCACCACGACGGGGTTACACGCACCTGCCATCCCCTCGTGCAGAGCTTAGCAAACGCGGCGCTCACGGCCCTCGTCGCCGGATGCGGCCGCGGGCGCCGCTCCATGCCAGGGCGGCATATCCGTGCGGCCGTGTGCGGCACGGTGCTTCGCGTGTGCGCACAATCGCGTACGCTGTGCGGGAGGACGCCAGTCCCCGAGAGGCAGCGTGATGGCGGAGCGGCCGCTGGCCGGGCTGCGGGTGCTCGAACTCGCGCGGGAGATCGCCGGGCCGTACGGCGGCAAGCTGCTGGCCGATCTCGGCGCCGACGTGGTCAAGGCGGAGCCGCCGGGCGGCGACCCCTGCCGCACGCGCAGCCCCTTTCCGCACGGCGTTTCGGACCCGGAGCGGAGCGGCCTGTTTCGCTATCTCAACGCGGGTAAGCGCGGTATCGTGCTCGACCTGGAGACGGCTGCCGGGCGCGATGCCGTGCTTGATCTTTGCGCCCAGGCGGACGTGCTGCTGGAGAGCTTCGCTCCCGGCGAGTTGGTGCCGCTCGGGCTCGACTTCGCCCGCCTTGCAACCGCGAATCCGCGGCTGGTGCTGGTATCGGTCACGCCGTTTGGGCAGACGGGGCCGCACGCCGCCTGGCGCGGCAACGACCTGATCGCCTTCCACAGCTCCGGGATGGCCTTCGGCTTTCCGGCGTTGCAGGTGGACCGGCCGGACCTGCCGCCGCTCAACGCGCCCAGCTACGGCGCCGCCTTCCTGGCGGGAGAGATGGCGGCCGGCGCGGCGCTGCACGGCCTGCACGTCGTGCTGGGCCGCGGCCGCGGCTGTCACCTCGATCTCTCACTGCAAGAGGCGGTCGCGGCCGTGAATCAGTCGCAGTACAGCGCCTTCGAGCGCACTGGCGACGTGCGGCGCCGCTTCTCCACCGCGCCAGCGAATCCAACCGTCGCCCTGCTGCCATGCCGCGACGGCTGGGTCGCGATCTCGCCGCGCGAGGAACACCAGTGGACGCGCTGGCTCGAGGTGATGGGCAGTCCGGCGTGGGGCGCCGAGCCGCGCTTCGCCGATCGCCGTGCGCGCGAGCAGCACTGGCTCGAACTCTATCCACTGCTCGCTGATTGGAGCGACGAGCGCACGACAGCGGCGGTCTTCGGCGCGGCACAGGCAGCGCGCGTGGCATGCTACCCGCTCGGCCGGGCGGCCGATCTGCTGGCCTCGGAGCAGCTTCACGCCCGCGGCTTCTTCGTCGATCTGGACGATCCCGAACACGGCTCGCTGACCGTCCCAGGGACGCCATACCGGCTCGCCGGCGTCGATCCGCTGCCTCCGCGCCGCGCCCCGCGCCTCGGCGAGCATACCGACGACGTGTTGGGCAGTGGGGAAGGGCGTAGGGCAGAGGGCGCAGGGCGCAGGGGCGCAAGTCCCGCGCCATTCATGACACCCGGCGTGCAGATCAGAGGGGAGACACCCGGCGCCAGCGACGCTGCCGCACAGCCCATACCCTCCGCCCTGCCCCTCGCCGGTGTGCGCATCGTCGATTTTAGCTGGGTGCTGACCGGCCCGATCTGCACCAAATATCTTGCCGCGCTCGGCGCCGAGGTGATTAAGATCGAGTCGCGCACACGGCCGGACCTTTCGCAGCGCGACGTTGCCTGGGAGGAGCTGAACCCGAGCAAGCGCAGCATCACCCTGAATCTGCAACACGAAGCGGCGCGCGATCTCGTCCGGCGCCTGATCGCCAGGAGCGACGCCGTGATCGAGAACTTCTCCACCGGCGTGATGGAACGGCTCGGCCTCGGCTACGCGGCGCTGCGCGAGCTGAACCCGCGCCTTGTCATGCTCTCGTCGTCGGCGCTGGGGCGCAGCGGGCCGGAGCGCGAGCGCGTCGCCTACGGCACGCTGATCCAGTGCTTTACGGGCTGGGCCGGCCTCTCTGCCCATCCGGGGCTGCCGCCGCGCTCGGCCGCCGGCATCTGGACCGACCCGCTGACTGCTGCGATGGCGATGGATCTGTTGTTAGCCGCCCTCTGGCGCCAGCGCCGCGGCGGTGAAGGCTGCTTCATCGATCTCTCGATGGCGGAGACGACGATCGCCGCGCTGCCGGAGCCGCTGCTCGCCTGGTGTCTCAACCGCGAGCTGTTGGACCCGCGCGGCAACCGCGATCTGCTCTACGCACCGCAGGGCTGTTATCCCGCGGCGGGAGACGACCGCTGGCTGGCGCTCAGCGTGCGCGACGCTGCCGAATGGGCGGCGCTGTGCCGGCTCATGGCACGCCTGGATCTGCGCGCCGATCCGCGCCTCGCCACGGCCGCGGGCCGCCAGGCGCATGCGGACGATCTGGATGCGGCGATCGCGGCGTGGACGTGCCTGCAGCCGGCCGAGGAGTGCGCCGCGCGGCTGCAAGCGCAGGGCATCGCCGCGACGCCGACGCTCACGCCCGCCGATGTGCTGAGCGACGCGCATCTGACGGCGCGGGCCTTTACGAGCCCCGTCGAGCGCCTGGCGGGCGGTGAGCGCCGCACGCTCGGCTTCCCCTGGCTGGTCGATGGCGAGCGGCCGGGCCAGTTTCGGCGGCCACCCGCGGTGGGCGAGGATAACGGCTACGTGTTCCAGCATCTGCTTGAGCTGGGCGACGAGGAGTATGCTCGGCTGGTTGCCGAACAGATCATCTACTGACAGGAGCGAGCCGCGGATGAGCGACGCCGATGATCGGCAAATCCTGCGCTTCGAGCAGACAGGGGCGATCGCGCGCATCACGCTGAACCGGCCCGAGAAGCTCAACGCGATCGACCACGCGCTCGGGCTGGCGCTGTATGAGGCGTTCGCGCGCTGCCAGGACAACCCCGGCGTGCGCACGATCGTGCTGGGCGGCGCGGGGCGGGCGTTCTGCGCTGGCGACGAGCTGGGGCGCGAGCGCACGCCCGACGAGGTGCTGGCGCAGCGGCGGCGCGGCGCGATCCAGCACTACGTCGCCGGGCCGGGCCGCTGGACGAGCACGCTGCGGCTGATGCGCAGCCTCTCGCAGCCGATCGTCGTGCGCATCCAGGGTTACGCCTACGGCGCCGGCTTCAACCTGGCGCTGGGCGCCGACTTTCGCGTGATGGCAGCCGATGCGCGCCTGGCGACGCCGTTCATTCAGCGCGGCCTCGCCACGGGCACGAACCTGTTGCAGCAATACCTCGGTATCGGCAAGGCGATCGAGATGACACTGCTGGGCGAGCCGCTGGACGCCGCCGAAGCGCTGCGCCTCGGCCTGGTGAGCCGCGTCGTCGAGCCGGCCGGCCTGGACGCCGCCGTGGATGCGCTGGCCGAGCGGCTGGCATCCGGGCCAGCCGCGGCGCTGAGTCTGACCAAGCACGCCGTCTACACGGGCTGGGAGCAAGACCCCGACGGCGCCTACTGGCTGCAAGGCTCGGCGGTCGTGCAGGGCCGCGAGCTGGAGGACCTGGCCGAGGGTCTGGCGGCCTTCCGCGAGAAACGGCCGCCGCGGTTCACCGGGCGGTAGCCAGAGGGTGGCGACCTGCATAACGAGGATCGAGCGTGTGAGCGTCTTCCTGTTCTTCGGTCACCCCGGCGCGGGCAAGACGACGCTCTGCCGGCGCTTCGGCGAGCTGCACGGCATCGCCGCGCTCGACACGGACCGCTTCATGCTGCCGGAGGAGATCGCCGCCGTGCAGCAGGGCTGCTACACGCAGGCGATGCGCCTCGCCAACATCGTGCGCTACGGCGCCCACGTGCGCGCCGATCCGGGCTGCCGCCCGCACGTCGCCCTGGCCGACGGCCTGCCGAACAACGCGGCGCGCCGTTTTGCGCTGGTGCAGTTCGCGCCGGGCGAGGCGCTGCTGGTGCTGGTGCGCACGGAGCGGTCGCTGTGGGAGCAGCGTCTCGCCGCCCGCGCCGGCAACGTGGTCGAGATCGGCGTGCGCGAGGCCGACGCATACGTGGCGGAACACTGGGAGGAGCCGGCGCTGGATCTCGCGGTCGACGTCATCGAGAACGTGCAGGACACGGGTGAAGTTGATGCGCAGCTCGCCGATCTGTGGCTGCGGCGGGCGACGGGGGAGCGGTGAGTGGTGAGTGGTGAGTGGTGAGTGGTGAAGCGTAGCACGTCACCGCGGTCGATGCATCAGCGTCGCGATGGCGCTGCGCGCACATTACGGCGACGCTGCGAGTTCCTGTTCGATCTGCTCGATGTGTTCGTTGCGGTGGATGTAGCGGTTGAAGACCCAGGTCTCGCCGCCCGCTTCGATTGCGGCGATCAGCGGATCGTCGAGCGCGTCCGCGGCTTGGTTGGTGGCCTCGGCCGCCGCGATCGGCTCGCTGCGGGCGTACTCCGGCGCCGCGGCCAGCCAGTCGTTCAGCGCGGCGACGTTAATGAAGGCATCGTCCTCCCCGGATCGGGCGTAGCCGCTGAGTTGCCATTGCTGGAGCGCGGCCGCTGCGTAGCGGTCCCAGAAGGCCAGGTGCATGAGCGACGCCTTCACCGTCCAGCCTTCGCCGAGCGGGCGGTCGAGGTCACTGTCGGTACAGTTTTGTACAAGCTCGCCAAGCCTCGCGAGCGAAGCGTCGTTGCGGGTGCGGTAATCCTCGGTCATCGCATGTATGGCCCTCACTTCCCCCGTCCCCGTCTCTCCCATACGCTCGTAGTACGCGGCAGATCTCCCTTCGTCTGTGTATGCGAGAGAAGGGGGCGTCCGGCGTGGAGCGGTCCGAGGCGATTTGCCATTAACCGGGACGCCGCCCGCGGCTGCGCGGGCGACCACCATTCACCACTCACTACTCTCCACTCTCCCTCACCCCGTCAGAGCCAGGTCACGTCACCGGCCAGGTCGGGCGGCAGCGGCTTGCTGTTGAAGATGGCGTACTCGCGCTTCGACGTGCCGATCTGCGTGGCGTCGCCATGACCGGGCCAGACCGTGATCTCTTCCGGCAGCACGTAGAGGCGGCGGACGATCGATTCCAGCTCTTGCAGCAGGTCGGCGTGCTGGGCAGTGCGGCCGGGTCCGCCGTTGAACAGCGTGTCGCCCGTGAGCACGAGCTTGCCCAACAGCAGGCTGATGCTGCCGGGCGTGTGGCCGGGCGTGTGGATCACGCGCAGACGGGCGCTGCCGCAGGTGATCTCTTCGTCGTCGCGCAGCCTGCGGTCGATACGCTCGGCGGGCACACGGATCTCCTCACCGTAGACGGCGACGGGCGCGCCGGTGGCGGCGCGGATCTGGTCATAGCTCATCCAGTGATCGGGGTGCCAGTGCGTGGCGACGATCGCGCGGACCTTTGCGCCCTTGAGCGCGGCGTCGGAGAAGGCTTCAATCACGCGGGCGCCGCGCTCGGCGTTGGTGCCCGCGTCGTCGTCGGCGTCGGCGGGCATATCGACCAGCAACGCGTCTTTAGACGCCGTGTCGGCCACGACGTAGGCGTTGTTGTTGTACGGCTTCAGCGGCCCGACCTTGATCACGGTGATGTCGCCCTCGCGGTAGTACTCCATCTCGGCTGCGCCTCCCTCAGGGAATAGATGACAGGGAACAGGGAACAGTATAGGCGGAGAGGAATGGTCGTTGCCCGTTCCGGCAACGGTGCGCCACGGCGCGGCGGTGGCGTCCGGCGGATGCACGCGCTATGCTGCCGTGGGCATAACGCCACGATCACCGAAAGGCAACCGCATGCGTCCGGGTATGGCCGCGCTGCGAACTGCTCCACTTCTAGTGCTGGCCGTTGGAGCGTCGCTCGCGTGCGGCTCGAACAACAACGGCAAGACGAACACCGCGGCCGTGGTGCGCACCGCATCGCCCACGCCGGCCGCGGCAGTGAGCAGCCCGGCCGCGCCGCCATCGAACGCAAAGGTCACGCTCACGCTGTTCGGCGCCGGCACGCTGGCCAACCCGTTCGACGCGATCGACAAGGCCTTCTCCGCGCAGTATCCCAACGTCACCATGCAGGCGCAGTTCGGCGGCAGCGTGAAAGAGGTGAAACAGGTGACGGACCTGGGCCAGCAGGCCGATCTCGTGGCCGTCGCCGATTACTCGGTGATCCCGACGTACATGTTCGGCCAGGGCGGCAAGACGCGCTATGCGAACTGGTACGCCGGCTTTGTCTCGAACGCGATCACCTTCGTCTACACCGACCAGAGCAAGGGCGCCGGCACGGTCACGCCGCAGAACTGGTACGACGTGCTCTCGCAGCCCGGTGTCCGCATCGGCCGCTCCAACCCGGACACGGACCCCTCCGGCTACCAGACGCTGCAGATGCTGAAGCTGGCCGAGAGCTTCTACAACAAGCCGGGTCTGAGCGACGCGATTCTCAAGAACGCGCCCAACACCTACATCCGCGATACGGAAACCGAGCTGATCGGCGCACTGCAGGCGGGGGAGATCGACTATCTGGCGATCTACAAATCCGACGCGCTGCAGCATCACTTCAAGTTCATCGACCTGCCCGCCGACATCAACCTTTCCGACCCGACAAAAGCCGCCGCCTACGCTGGCGCCAGCGTGCAGACGCAGGCCGGCAACGTGCAGGCCAAACCGATCATTTACGCGATCACCGTGCCGAACAACGCGCCGCACAGCGACTGGGCGGAGCGGTACGTCGCCTTTGTGCTGGGGCCGCAGGGGCAGAAGGCGATGTCCGACGCGGGGTTCACCCTGCTTTCGCCGGCGCCAGCCAAACCGATCGAGGCGGTGCCGCAGGCGCTGCGACCGCTGGTTGCGCCCTGGCCGGGCCAGTGACGGCGCAGGCGGCGCGGACGGGCGCGTTTCCGGCCGCGTGGCCCGGCCTGCGGCGCGGCTTGTTTTATGCCGTCACCTGGCTGCTGGCCGGGCTGCTGCTCGCCTTTATTGTGCTTCCCCTGGTGCGGCTCACGCTGGCGACATCGCCGTCGCAACTCGCGGACGCCGTACGCACGGCCGAGATCCGCTCGGCGATCTGGCTGAGTTTGCGGGACGCGGCGCTCACGGCGGTGGTCGCGGCCGTGCTCGGCATCCCGCTCGCCTGGCTGCTGGCGCGTGGGCGGCTGCCGGCGCGGAGCGTTGTGCAGGGCGTGGTCGACCTGCCGCTGGCGGTGCCGCATTCGGTCGTCGGCATCGGCCTGCTCTTCGTGCTCAGCCGGCGCGGCTGGGTGGGCGCCCAGACCGGCCACCTCGGCATCTCGTTTTACGGCACGGAGTGGGGCATCGTCGCCGGCATGCTGTTCGTAAGCGTGCCGTTCATGGTGGATAGCGTGCGCCTGGCGATCGAGGGCATCGACCCGCGGCTGGAGCAGGCGGCGCGCAGCCTCGGCGCCGGCCCGTGGCTGACCTTCTCACGCGTGACCCTGCCGCTGGCGGCGCGGGGCGTCTTCGCCGGCATGGCGCTGACCTACGCCCGTTCGATCAGCGAGTTCGGCGCCGTGGCGATCCTCGCCTACTTTCCGATGACGGCGCCGGTCAAGGTCTACGCGCTCTATCTGCAGAACGGCTTGCAGCAGTCCGCGGCGGCGTCGGTGCTGCTGCTGCTGGTCACGCTCTCGACGTTTGTCGTGTTCCGTGCCCTCGCCTCCGGCCGTGTCGGCCCGCGTGCCACGCGGCACGGGCATGAATGAGGCTGCGCCGATCATGTCGAGCGGCCTTGAGCTGCGTCAGCTGACGGTCCGCGCGGGCGCCTTCCGGCTTGAGACGGTCACGCTGCAAATTGCGCCGGGGCGGATCCTGGTGCTGCTCGGCCCCTCCGGCGCCGGGAAGACCGTGCTGATCGAGACGATCGCGGGCTTCCGCCGGCCGCTGTCCGGGCAGATCGTGCTCGACGGGCGGGATCTGGCGTCGTTGCCGGCGGAGGCGCGGCGCATCGGCCTCGTGTTTCAGCAGTACGCGCTCTTTCCGCATCTCTCGGTGCTGGGGAACGTGCGCTTCGGGCTGCGCGCCCGCGGCGAACGTTCCGCCGAACCCGCGCGGGCGATGCTGGCCCGCCTGGGCATTGCCGGGCTCGCGCCGCGGCGGCCTGCCAACCTGAGCGGCGGCGAGCAGCAGCGCGTCGCCCTGGCGCGGGCGCTGGTGACCGATCCGCGGCTGGTGCTGCTGGACGAGCCGCTGGCCGCGCTGGATGCGCCGACCCGCGACGGACTGCGCGACGAGCTGGGCCGGACGCTGCGCGCTGCCGGCGTCCCTGCGCTGTATGTCACCCACGACCAGATCGAGGCGCACAGCCTGGCCGATGATGTCGCCGTGCTGATCGGTGGACGGCTGCGGCAGGCCGGCCCGGTGCAAGCGCTGTTCGACGCGCCGGCCGACACGGACGTGGCGCGCTTTCTGGGACTGGAGCAGCTCGGACCCGCGGCGCCGGCGGGCGGGTGCAGTGTAACGGTGTGCGGCGTGCGGCTGCACGTTACCGGCAAGCCGCCTGCCGCCGGCGGGCTGGTGGCGATGTACCGTGCCGAGGACGTGCAACTCTCTCCCGCGACCGAAGCTGCGGACGCCGTAAACACGCTGCGGCTCACGGTGAAGGCGGTCGTCTCACTCGGCCCGGTCGTGCGCGTCGAGCTGGCGGGTCCGCTTGCGGTTGCAGCGCTCGTGTTTCGCGGCGCAGTGCCGGCGCTGAACCTGCGGCCGGGTCAGCCGGTTTGCGCCGCGCTGCCGCCCGCGAGCCTGCGCCTCGTGCCCGTGGCCGGCGTCTGCTCGGGGTAAACGCAGCGCAGCGGGGCGTGGCTTTTGGCAGAGTGGTTGTCCTGTCGGGTGATCTGCGGCGGTAGACGGGTGACTGGACGCGAAAAGGCCCCGTCCCACTGAGCCGCCGCAGGGGGAACCGCGGTTCAGTGGGACGGGGCCGGTGGGAAGCGGACGGGCCGCGATGGGAGGCAACATCGCGGCCGGCCCGCTGGTGGCTCGGTCGGGGGGCCTGGGGGAGGGCCGCGCCCCGACCTCGTGCACTCATCATGCCGCGCGGCGCGAGCCGCTGCTTGATACTCCGCTCACGCCAGCCTTACCGCTTCCTCACGGCTGGCAAGGCGCGCTGGCACTGCCGGCGGCCGCGCGGGTGCTAGACTATTGCCATGCTGCGCCCCGCCTGGGATGCGGCCCGACATCCGACGCAGGAGTCCGTTCGTGACGCAGACTTCCGCGGCGACGCTGCCGCTGCAAGCGGTTCTGCCCGTCTCCGCCAGCCTCAGCGCCGCCGGCAACCTCAGCCTCGGCGGCTGCGATACGCTCGATCTGCTGCGCGAGTTCGGCTCGCCGCTTTACGTCTTCGACGAAGCGACTTTGCGCGGTCAGTGCCGCGCCTACGTGCAGGAGTTCCGCGCCCTCGCGCCAGACACGCGTGTGCGCTACGCCTCGAAGGCCTACATCGGCCGGGCGCTCGCGGCGATCGTCGGCGAAGAGGGGCTGGGGCTGGATGTCGTTTCCGGCGGCGAGCTGGCCGTGGCGCTCTCCGTCGGCTTTTCGCCCGCCGAGATCGACTTCCACGGCAACAACAAGTCCGAGCAGGAGTTGAGCGAGGCCGTGCAGGCCGGCATCGGCCACGTTGTCGTCGATAATTTTCATGAGCTGGCGCTGCTGGATCGCGTGGCCGAGGCCGCGGGCCGCCGGCAGGCGGTGCTGCTGCGCCTCTCGCCCGGCGTCGATCCGCATACGCACCAGCACACGACCACGGGCATCGTCGACAGCAAGTTCGGCTTCACGATTCAGACGGGCGACGCGGCCGAGGCGGTGAAGCAGGCGCTGGCCGCGCCGGGTCTCGAACTGCGTGGCTATCACTGCCACCTCGGCTCGCCGATCTTCGAGCTGGAGCCGTATACGCAGGCCGCCGGCGTGATGATGGCCTTCGCCGAGCAGATGGTGGAGCGCCACCGCTTCGTGCCGCAAGAGTTCAGCCCCGGCGGCGGCTTCGCCGTGCAGTACCTCGCCTCGCAGCCGGCGCCGAGCGTGGCCGAGTACGCCCGCGTGGCGATCGACTCGATCCGCTCCGCCTGCCAGAACCACCACCTGCCGCTGCCGGTGATTTCCATTGAACCCGGCCGCTCGATCGTCGGCCGCGCCGGCGTGGCGCTCTACACCGCCGGCGCCCGCAAGCAGATCGCCGGCGTGCGGACGTACGTTTCCGTGGACGGCGGCATGGCCGATAACATCCGCCCCGCGATCTACGGCTCGCAGTACGAGGCGATCGTGGCGAACAAGCCGCTGGCCGCGCCGCAGGAGACGGTGACGATCGCCGGCAAATACTGCGAGTCGGGCGATATTTTGATCAAGGACATCGAGCTGCCGCGGCTGGAGCCGGGCGACGTGGTGGCGATTCCCGCCTCCGGCGCCTACTGCCTCTCGATGGCCTCGAACTACAACCTGGCGCTGCGCCCCGCGATCGTGCTGGTCAACGACGGCCGCGCCCGCCTGATCCGCCGCCGCGAGACGTACGACGACCTGCTGCGCGCGGACGTCTGGGAGGGGCAGTAGGCAGTGGGCAGTGGGCAGTGGGGAGAGAGCCGCCTGGGTTGGCGCGATAGCCGGCCTCTCAGCCTGCTGATGCGGCGGCGTTCGACCCGCAGGCGGTACGGCGGCGCGCCCTTCCTCTTCGGGAGCGTTTTAGCATCGCGTTGCCTGAGCGGTGCGGCATGACCGCTGAGACCCGCGCCGCCGAAGACCCCCACTGCCCACTGCCCACTGCCCACTCCCTCTCATGGGGCCTGCTGGGACAGGACGCCGAGGTAGGGGCGTTGGCGCGGAGCGTGGCGGAAGGCCGGCCGGCCCACGCCTATCTCATCGCCGGGCCGGCGCAGGCGGGCAAAGGCACGCTCGCGCGGCGGCTGGCGCAGGCGCTCAACTGCGATGACCCGCGGCCGTTGCCGCCCGACGGCGGCGCGCCCTGCGGCGTCTGCCGCCAGTGCCGCCAGATCGAAGCCGGCACGCATCCGGATGTGACGCTGGTGACGCTCGGCGGCATCTGTTCCCGTTCCGAGCACGACCACAGCAAGGACAGCTCCAAAGACATCCGCATCTGCCAGGTGCGGGCGCTGGAGGAGCGCGTCAACCGCAGTCCCTTCCAGAGCCGCTGGCGCGTCGAGATCGTCGATCCGGCCGACGCGCTCAACGCCGTCGCCGCCGATGCCTTCTTGAAGACGCTCGAAGAGCCGCCGGCCAACGTCGTGCTGCTGCTGGTCACGGCGCAGGAAGAAGCGCTGCCCGAAACCGTCCGCTCGCGCGTGCGGCAGCTCGCCGTGCGCCCCGTACCGGCCGAGCAGCTCGAAGCCTTTCTGACCGATCGCGGCACGGAGCCGGGCGAGGCGGCGTTACTGGCGCGGCTCTCACGCGGCTGTGTCGGCTGGGCGCTCGCGGCCGCGGCCAACCGCGCCCTGCTCGAAGAGCGCGCCCGGCGGCTGGATGCGATCGCCGCGCTCAGCGATGCGGGACTTGCCGATCGCTTCGCCGCCGCCGCGCAACTGGCGCAGCGCTGGAGCAAGGATCGCGCCGGCGTGCTGGCCGAGCTGGAGCTGTGGCTGGAGTGGTGGCGCGACATCGCGCTTGGCGCGGCGGGCGCCGAGCGCGGTATCCTGAATGTGGATCGTCTTGATCGGATACGCGCGGTGGCCGTGGGCCGGACTCCCGCCGCGGCCGCGCGGGCCGTGGAGGCCGTGCGCACGGCGCGCACGCAGCTCGAAGAGAATGCCAATGCCCGGCTCGCGCTCGAAGTGATGCTGCTGCGCGTGGGCAGGGAACAGGGAACAGGGAACAGGGAATAGAGGATGGAAGGCATGGTGTAACGGCGTCGGCGCAACGGCCGTGAACTCGACGAACGAGGGCTGCACGCCGCTCGCACGTCCGGGTTAGCACAGCGCGGCATGGCCCGACATCGCTCACCACTGCCCGCTGCCTCCTGCCTACTACCCTCGACCCAGGCCGGAGGCCTGGATGGAAACCGCAGTCGTAGGGGTCCGCTTTCAAGAAGCGGGCAAGATTTACTATTTCGCGCCGGGCGATTTTGCGGATCTGAGCGCCGGCGAGTCCGTCGTCGTCGAAACCAGCCGGGGCATCGAGCTGGGGCGCGTCGTGATCGCGCCCGGCCATGTGCTCAACACCGAGCTGACCGAGCCGCTGAAGCCGATTCTGCGCCCGGCCGTGCCGGAAGACATCGATCGCGCCGACCAGCTCAAGGAGAGGGCGCAGGAGGCAACGCGCCTCGCGCGCGCCCGCGCCGCCGCGCTGGCGCTGCCGATGAAGATCGTCGCGGCGCAGTATACGCTCGATGGCGCGCGCCTCACCGTGTTCTTCACGGCGGAGGATCGCGTCGACTTCCGCGACCTGGTGCGCGATCTCTCGCAGCACGTGCATGCGCAGGTGCAACTGCGCCAGGTCGGCCCGCGCGATCAGGCCAAGATCATCGGCGGCTACGGACGCTGCGGCCGGCGGCTCTGCTGCACCTCCTGGCTGACAGCCTTCCCGACGATCTCGATCAAGATGGCGAAAGAGCAGAACCTGCCGCTCAATCCCTCCAAGATTTCGGGCCAGTGCGGCCGGCTGCTCTGCTGCCTCTCCTATGAGAACGACGTGTACAAGCAGTTGCGCATGGAGCTGCCGAAGCCGGAGAGCTGGGTGAGCACACCTTCCGGCAACGCCCGCGTTATGGCAGTGAACGCGATCAAGCAGATCATCGTCCTGCAGATGGAAAACCTGCAGGTGATCGAAGTGACCGCGGCTGAGCTCGGCTTCTCGCTCGGCGTGGCTCGCCCGATCGCCCCGCCGCCGCGGCCCATCGCCGCGCCCGAAGTGCACGGCCGGCCCTCGACCCTCGAAGACGCCGCTGCTCCGGGCACCGTCCATCCAGCCGCGAACGCGCCGGACAGCAGCAGTTCGAACGCCAACGGCCGCACACCGCAGCGCGGCCTTCCCGGCCGTGCCGCCGCGGCCGCTGCACCGGCGCCGCCGGCGATCGAACACGATCACGGCACGCCCACACCGGCAGCCGACGGCGATGCGGCAGAACCAGCCGCTGCATCGGCGGGCGAGGTCGCGCGCAAGCGCAGGCGGCGTAGGCGGCGCGGCAGCGGCCAGGCGTCGGGCGACGGGTAGCACCGCGAGCCGTCCGCTTGCCATCGTCACCTGCATACAGATAGCATACAGGTGGTCGTTATCTGCGCTGACGCGGCGTTCGGTGCGGCGACCTCGGGAGGCACGACGTGCAGGTGCTGGGGCTCGACCACGTGCAGCTCGCCATGCCGGCCGGCCGCGAAGCCGAGGCGCGGCGCTTCTATGCGGGCGTGCTCGGCATGGCCGAGGTCGCCAGGCCGGCGCCGCTGGCCGCGCGCGGCGGTTGCTGGTTCGAGGCGCCGGGCACGGTCGTGCACGTCGGTGTGGAAGAGCCATTCCTCCCGGCGAGGAAGGCGCACCCCGCCTTCGTCGTCGCGGACCTTGAGCAATGCCGCCGGACCATGATCGTGGCCGGGTCGCCGGTTGTGGCCGACGATTCGCTGGCCGATGTCCGCCGCTGCTACACGGCTGACCCGTTCGGCAACCGCATCGAGCTGATCCAGCAGGGCGACGGCTTCGCCGAGCGCAGCGCCATCGCGGGGCGAAAGGCGTAGGGCGCGAGGCGGCGGAGATGAGGGCGAGTGCAGGGCCGGTCGCCGGCGCGGGGCACCTAACCCTGACCTCGCAAGCGAGGTCTGTCCCTTCCCGACACAGGAAGGGTGGGGTTCGAGGACACCCGATCGGGCGGGAGACGACCCCATCGTTTGTCCCACAGGGACACCCAGGCCCCGCCGCCGTCGCACAGAGTATGGAGCGCTTCAGAAGTCCCTTCCAGTTTCGGGAAGGGACAGCTTTCGCTTGCGAAAGCAGGGTTAGGTGCCCCGCATGGCCGCCGCCCTCAGCCATCCTGCCAACGCCTATCCCCTATCCCCTGCACCCGCTACCCTAGCCCCCGTGCGAATCGACGAGCGCTTCTATCCGCGGCGCAACTTCGGCTGGCTCCCGCCGGAGTTCTGCGACTACGCCCGCGCCCGCGTGGCCGTGCTGCCCGTGCCGTATGACTCCACGACGACCGCCCGCGCCGGCGCCCGCGAAGGCCCGCAGGCGATCATCGACGCCTCCGCAGACATGGAGCTGTACGACCTGGCGCTGGACACTGAGCCGTTTCGCTCCGGCATCAGTACGCTGCCCGAGCTGGCGGTACACGCCGGCAGCCCCGAGGCGATGGTGCGGCGCGTGCAAGCCGTGGCCGGTGAGCTGATCGACGATGGCAAGCTCGTCCTCACGCTCGGCGGTGAGCACAGCATCGCCATCGGCAGCGCCCTTGCGCACGCCGAGCGCTTCAGCGGCCTCTCGATCCTCTATCTCGACGCGCACGCCGATTTCCGCGCCGAGTATCTCGACACGCCCTACAACCACGCCTGCGCTCTGCGCCGCATCGCCGAGCGCGGCGTGCCTGCGGTACATGTTGGCATGCGCAGCGCCGACAAGGACGAGCTCGGCGCCTTGCGCGAGATGGGCATCCCCAGCTTTCCCGCGCACGCCTTCCGCCATCCCGTCGACGCGATCGAGCGCATCGTCGCCGGCCTGCGCGACGAGGTCTACGTCAGCATCGACCTCGATGTGTTCGACTCGGGGCTGCTGCCGGCGGTGGGCACGCCGGAACCGGGCGGGCTGGGCTGGTACGCGATCACCGACCTGCTGGCCGAGGTTGGGCGGCGGCGGCGCATCGTTGGCTTTGACCTGATGGAGCTGGCGCCGGACTACGGTCCGCGCGCCTCGGCGCAGCTCGCCGCCAGGCTCGCCTATCGCACGATCGGCCTGGCGTTGGCGGAGTGAGCCGTGGCGCACGGGCAGGCGGGCGCCTGTTACGCCCCGGCGCGGCGCTCGAGGCGGGCCTGCTGCACGGCGTGTTGCTCTTCGGGGCTGAAGCGCTTCAGGCAGTCGCGGCAGGTGAAGCCGATCGGTGGCCGTTTCTGCCACATATCGGCCGCGCTGGCCCAGGCCGGCGCCACCACGGGATGGCGGCATGAGTGCGGATCGGCCGGCGGCAGCGGCGTGTTTGGCTCGGGGTTGTCTCCGCTGAACAGGCGGGCGAGGAAGCTCATAACGCAGATACTCCAACACAGCGGCACGGCGCCCGCGGGCGATGCCGTGCGTTCACTACCGCAGATCTCGAATCCGCTCCGGCCGGGCTTTAGCGATCCGCGGGAGCCGGGGCTGGTACCTCGTCATCCGAGCGCATAGTGCTGGTGCTGGACACCCGCAACACCCACAGGCCGGCTGCCCTGTGGGCCGCGTTCCCGCTGGCAGCGGCGCACCGGTGGAACGCCACGCTGGCGTGGCCCTCCACGCCCACGCAGGGCAAGTGGCTGAACATGGCCGAGATCGCGTTCTCGGTGCTCGCGCGGCAGTGGCGGGACCGGCGCAGCGCGGACAAGCGGGTGCTGAAGGGCGCAATCGCCCGCTGGCAGGCGCGGCGCCAGCAGGCCGGCACCGGTAGCCGCTGCCCGCTGCAAGCGGCGCCGTCTCTCCCCGGCAATCCCGCAGGGATGAGGTACCAGCAGATGCGGCGGGGCTCCTGCTTGTGGTCATGACCAGTGCGGAAGTCGTGGCCG